>Ga0299912_10000036_pt1 | contig 160202 bp, 141 predicted proteins | sample RVTome_2_FD_207667 | JGI IMG/M metagenome (GOLD analysis project Ga0299912, IMG submission 207667) | Soil microbial communities from uranium-contaminated site in the Upper Colorado River Basin, Wyoming, United States - RVT95D214 (version 2) ... | reverse complement strand
CAAAGACACCAAGAATAAACGGGTTGAGACCACTGAGTACGGGCGCGAGAGGTCAACTTGGATTGCGAAAAAAATTTCAGCCGAATTGCCAAGAAATCATTCTGACTTCGAGCCTTTGTGTCTTTGTGGTTAAATCCTAATTGCATTTTCCGGGATTAATCAAGCCAGGACTGACAATAAATGGGAATTTCATCCGTATTCAGGTGTAAAGGGCATCTATTGACAAGGGGGATGAGTATGATATTATCTTTCCCCAGTTTTAGGGAAACAGCAAAGCTGTTCCGGCCTTTATTGATTGTCCGGGTAATCTTCGAGTTCACCCGACGCCAAATCTGCACTCACCGCCGATGCAGCTTTCGCGGGGAGCGGTTGGCGGACTAAACCGGAAAGGGAATGGAGAAATGAAAAAAGTCATTAATTGGACAATGCTGAGCAAACTGTTGGGGTTAGCCTTGCTGGTAGCCTGGGGAGGGTGCCAACCGAAGCCGGAGGAGTCTCCGGGCCAGAAGCGGGAATCGAGCGCCGAATTGCAAAAGCGGCTGGAGCAAGACTACCAAGACCACCCTGGGGATGCCAAGGCCAAAGAGGAGTTGGTGATGTTCCTGCAGCGGCAGGGGGTCAATTTTGAGATAAAGAAACAGCCGGGAGAGGCTGAGCAGTTCTATCGGCGTGCGTTGGAGCTGGATCCGAAAAACGCGCACACCCATTTCCTGCTCGGGAACCTGCTAATCAGGTCGCAAAGGTATGAGGATGGCATCCAGGAACTTAACAACGTGGTCAGCCTCAACCCGACGTATTCGGACAAACTCTATGAATTGCTTGGCCAGGCCTACGCTGCCACCGGCCAGGCGGACAAGGCCAAAGACGCCTATCTCAAACACCTTACCCTGAGCCCGGCCAGCCTGTCCTCATACCGGGCGCTGGCTAAGCTCTACCGGGACCAGGGCCTGGCCCAGGAAGCGGCGCAAAGCGAGACCCTGGCCGAGGACATCGCCCGCTGGGGGTATCCGGACCGGGGCTATCAAAGCAAGAGCCTGGAGGAATGGCTTCAGGATGCCCAGTCTGGACACGGAAGAGGCATGGGCGAGGGGTTGGGAGCGGCCGGCTCGGAAGCAGGCCTGGCCGAGGGTGAGGGAATCGTCCACCGCGGCCCCGGGGCCAAACGGAGGGCGCTGGCTTTATACAATGTGGCCACTTATTACGACCGGGCGATTAACGACAAAGATATTGGGTCATTTGAAAAAGCCAACAAGTCCTGGAAGGAATACAAGACCTTTGCCAAAGGCCTGCCCGAGGAAAAAGCGTATGAGAAGGTAGTCAAGAGTCATCTTGAGGAGCTCAAGCTTCGGAAAAAAGGGCTGATGAAGGCGCAGGATTTGATGCCGGCAGAGGAAGTCTTAGGAAAAACCCGGCAGCTGAATCAGTCCCTGCAACAGATGCCGATGGCCCTGGCCAAGCTCGAAAAGAAGACCCAGGGGAGTGAGGGAGAGGCCGGCCGCAAAGTGGCGGAGCTGAAGTCCCGCCTGAGCGCCCTGGATTTGGCTTCTTATCAGCGCCGGCTCCAGGAAGTGAACCATGCCGCGGTTAAGCTGATGAACCGGAAGCTGCAAGGCGACCCGGCCGTGACCCAGGCGGAGTTTTCCCGGGAATCCCAAGCCCTCCTCGAGAGGGGAAGAACGATTCATGCCGAACTGAAGGAAACCGGCTTCTTTGATATCAGCCAGGAGATCCGGGCCCTGGCCCGGGAGTTCCAGATCAAGATTCCCAAGCACCCGGGCGGGGGCGAAGGAGAAGAAGAAGAATCGGAATAGCGGCTGGCTTGATCTCGAACCTTCAGGAGCCGCTCCGCCCGCGGGAGCGGCTCTTTTGATGCCCGCCCGTCGGCGAGGATCCCTTCATACCAACTTTACGTCCGTTATATAGTATTGCCCAAGGGTGCCACTGGCTAAGCCCGGAGGGCTTGCCAGTGCACGGGCAAGCTTCGCTTGGCCCGTGGCACCCGGTCCTAACTCTACGTTTGACGCAAAAATAGTATCAGTTGCCAGGGGCAGGGCGCCTGGAAAACCGTCGTCGGGCCGGCCGGCCGCCCCGACGGCCTCTGGCTGCCCCCAAAGACTAAAGGGTTATCTTGGTGAGCCAGGGCAGGACGGCGTCGAAGCTGTTGATCAGAAGCCCCGCGGCCAGGGACCCGAAGAACAGCGCGCCCATCATGATCAAGGTGGCCTTGCGGCCAAAGGCGGGAATCAGGATGGAGATCGAAGTGATGCAGATGGCGTTGCCGGTGATGGTGAAGGCGATGGCATGTCCCATGGGCAGTCCCATCTCCATCAGCGGCGAGAGGATGACCACTTCCTCGCCGGCGCAGATATAGAGCGGAATCCCCAGCAAGGCCGAAGCCGCGAGACCCCAAAGACCGTTGGAGAGGTATTTTCCGACCAGGGCCGGAGGCAGGTAAACCGTGAACAGCGCGCCAATGGCCACCCCGATCAGCATATACTTGAGCAGGGTGGCCATGGTGTTCCAGCCCAGCATCAGGGCGGACCCGGCATGCTCGGGCTTCACCGCCGAGGATTTGGAACAGCCCACGCAGGAAAAAGCAATCTTCTCGCCTTCTTGTTGGATCCCCGCCCAGCGCTCGATGAAGATCCCGGCGGCCATGGCCAGGGCAAAGGTCACCAGAATCCGGAGCGCCAGGTATTCTCCTCCCAGCACTCCCCAGCTCAGGGGGATGATCATCGGGTTCAAGATCGGCGCCACCATTAAAAAAGTGATCACCGCCCGGACCCGGATGCGGTGCAGGTGCATCATGCTCTGGGCCAGGGGAACCGCGGCGCAGGAGCAGATCGGGATCAGCGCGGCGAAGACGCCGTTGCCGAGCATGCTGGCGGGAATGGGGATGCGGCCGGCGCGGAAATATTTCTCGATCAGGCCGGCCAGGAAGCAACCCATGACAAAGAAGGGGAACACGCGCATGGCCAGCTTGGCGGTGATGTGGAAGACGTTCTGGCCGTGCTCTCCCGCGGACAGGCTGCCCCGGAAGCCGCAGGCCAGGCAGTAGGCGTAAAGGCCGGCCGCGGCCGCGGTCAGGATCACCATCAGCGCCTTGATGAATTTGTCGCTGACGCGGCTCTGCAGCCACTGCGCCGGCCGGCCGAGGCCGCGGTCCAGGGCCGCGGAGCGCTTGCGGAGCGCGGGCAGGACGATGATGCCGGCCACCAGGACGAGGTAAACCACCCCCATCCAGGTATGTAAGGTCCACATCAGACCGGAATGGGAATCCGGAATCATGATGTCGAATACTCCTTCACTCCCGGGGCGACTGGAAACAGGGAAACGCCCCCGGGCGATAAATCTGATCATAAAGCAGGGCCGCGGTATCAGACCGCGGCCCTGCTCGTGATAATCAAGTCTGAGGCTCAGTGCCTCTGGCTGAGATTACCGCCGACCCCTCCGGATCATCCGGCTCAGGCCGATGCCGGCCAGAGGCGTAAGCATGAGCAGCAGGGAGATCACGCTGGTGGAGAAATTCATCATCCCGCAGCCCCCGCCGTCGCCGTCGTCGCTGGGCGGCGACCACCCGCGGCTCAGGCCCACCCAGGTCCGGGCGTTGGTCCCGGCCGGCAAGTTGATCAAGGTCAGCTCATAACCATCATCGTTGGAGAAGAGGACCGTCTCCCCGTCGGGCGAGATCTTGGGCATTTTTTTGGAGTAACCATCATTGATGGTGTTATCAAAGGTCAGCCGGATCTTGTTCGAGCCGTCGGCCCGCATCAGGAAGATGGAATCGTAACCGTCAATCTCGCTCTTGAAGGAAATGACGTCTCCGCTCCTGTCCCAGTTCCCCTTGGCCGAGCAATCTTCGGGCAGATAGGTATAGCTGACCAGGACCGGGACCTGGGCGCCCGCGGCGCCCAGCGCGACGGGCAGATCAATGGTCGCGTCATCGGTATAATGACGCGCGCCTTTGGGCAAATAGTTGACGCCCTTCCTGGTCCCGGCGTCGGGATCATTCGCCAGCCACACCCCCTCGACCGAGATAATATTTTCGTAGTCCAGGGTCACCGTGTCCTCGTCGTCGCTCAACTGGTATTCCAGGACCCGGGTCTGGGCGGTCAAAGGGGTCAAGCCCTGGCCGTTGGTGTTGATCCGGAAAAGGTTGCCGTTATTGGCCGCGTCGTCCTTGAACATCACCTGGTTGTGCCAGGGCCGGAACCGCCCCATCTGCGACTCGCCATAAGCATACAGGGTCGCCATCGCGGCTCCACTCTTGGTCGGGTACAGGTTGTAAAGCTGCAGTTGTTTCACCCAGTCGTAATTGTCTTCGCCCCGGAGCAGAGCTTGCGTGTAACCTTCGGTCCTCCGGGTGTCATAATCGTTCTGGTGCCAGCCGGCTTCGGCCACCCGGTGCGGGTTGGTCCCGTCGGCGTTGGCGACGTAGATGCTTTCGTCAACATCGAGCTTGGCGATGATCCGGCCGTCCGCGGTCCATTCCGGCCAGGTGTAGCAACCACTCCCGAGGCCCTCGCCGCCTTGTCCCCAGGCCAGGACCTCGTGCTGGTCGGTCCCGTCCGCATTCATCACCCAAATAGTGCCGACATTATCCCCCTGACTCTCTCTCTGGAACACGATCTGTTTCCCGTTCGGGCTGAAGCTCGCGTGGGAATCGCACAGGTCGTTGGAGGTCAGAACATCCTGGGTCGCGGTGGCAATGTCATAGACAATGATTTCAGAGCTTACCAAGGCCACGCCCCCGAGCTCATCATCATTATAGACGACCTTACTCCCGTCCGGGCTGTAGCTGGCCGGGCCCCAGTGATCGCCAATAACCGTCCATGACGGCTGCGCGATCGCCAGGGTCTCGACGGCGTCCGTGGATTCTGTCGCCTCCGCGGTTGTGCAAGCCCCGTCCGTGTAGGACTTGCAGGTTACCTGCCAGTTCAGGATGGTCCCGTCCGCCACCGTGCCGGCCACGCTGAAAGTATCTGTGACCTCGCTTACGCTAGTGCTGGGCGCCGGAGTATAGGGCCCCTTACTGGTGTCGCCGGAAAGCAGGGTGACCCCGGTCGGCAGGGGGTCCAAGATAATCATCAGGCAGGCGGGGGTGGCGTCTCCCTTGTTCCGGTATTTCACCACGATGCTTTCATAATTGACGAGCGGGTCATTGGACACGGTGATGGGCGCCTCGATCCAGCAGTCCACCAGCGCCTGGGCGCTGGCTCCCAGCGGCAGCAGGAAGCCGGCCAAGAGCGCAAATAAAACTACCTTCCCTATGAACGTCTTTTTCATGAGATCCTCCTTCTTCTTTCTTCTTTTTCTTTTTTTGAAATCTTTCGCGCCACTATTCTGAATTCAGGGTGCTAGGATGCTAAGTTTAGGTTGGGAATCCAAGAGTTGGCGTCGAAAATGTTATGGCATCATCTTTAGCATAACTAGAAAAGCTTGTCAAGAAAAATTTTTTCGTGTTGTTTTTCCTCCTTCTTCTTCTTCCGTTTGAACTTTCCAGATCCAGTTCAGCGGAGACAAAGCTACTTCTCCGCTGTCTTCCTCCATCTATCTATAATCTATAATCATAATAATGCTGAATTTGAAAGCAAGAAGAAAATAACACGCAATTTAAGCCTTGTCAAGAAAAAAAGGAAGTTTTTTTTATCTTGGTTAGAATTCCCTAATAAATGCCTGTTTTTAGGGTTCATCCCCCGGGCGCAGGGTCTGGTGTTAAGCAGCCGCGGAACGGCCGGACTTTTGCCTTAGTTGCTCCCCTCCGGCCCCGCGGAGGGGCCGTCCAAGAATCAGGAAGCGCCATGTGCTATTCCCCCAATTTTCCTTCCCTTTCAACCACTTGCGACCTGCGACCTCCTCTCTCCTCTCCAGCTCCTGCCAATGCAGGTCCGAGCCCTGGCAAGGGTTGAATTTGGGTTGCTGCCCAAGTTTTAAGGTATTGGTGATTTTGTTTGCGCTGGCCTTTGCGGCCATTCTGCTTCCGGGCTGTCCCGGCAAAGGCGGCGGCGTGGCCCGGTCGGCGGACAAGCAGTTCGGGCCGGTGACCGTGGTCGCCTCCGACGATGGGCCGACCATCGCCGCGGGCGGCGGCGGGGTGGACGAGCAGTTGCTCCACACCCGGTATAACAACCTGGTCCAGGTGTGGGACACGGACGGGACCGGCGTTCTCAACAACCCCTACGCGTTTTACAACGGCCAGGCCCTGGACTACCGGGTCCTGGACGGCAACGGCGAGCAGGCCCTGGGCACCACCTGGGGCGGGGCGATGAAGGACGCGCCGCTTTCGATCTTGGGTTACCAGATCGGCGAGGACCGGATGCTGCTCCTGAACCGTCGGGTAGCGATGGACATGGACGGCGAAAATGGGATCCTCTTTGAGAAAGGCCAGTATAGCTCCCGGCTCGGCTTTGACTACGAGGACTACTGGTTCCTCTTCAACGAGGACAACAACATCGTTTCCTGGAACGACAAGAACGGGAGCCGTGAGGTCGCGTTTGGACCGCAGTGGCCTTCCCTGGGCTTCGGCGGCTGGCGCCTGGTGGGCGCGACCGCGGCCGGGAACCCGATCTACGCGCTGAGCTTCTACGAGAAGGGCAACACCGAGAATGACAAGTGCAGCGTGCCCCAGAACAAGACCCCCTGCCACCTCGAGGTGGAAGTGGATCCGGAAATGCGGGAGTTCGACGTGCTTTCGATCAGCGCTGCCTGCCAACTCCTGGACGCGGCGGACATTCCCAGCCTGACCGGCGTGGCTTTCTAACTTAAGGCTGGCTGAGTCTTTCCGGGGGAAAGGGCTTCGGCCCTTTCCCCCATTTTTTCTTGACAAGGCTTAAATTGCGTGTTATTCTCTTTTTGCTTTCAAATTTAGCATTATAGCATTATAGATGGAGGAAGACAGCGGAGAAGACAACGGAGAAGTATCTTTGCGTCCGCTGAACCGGATCTGGAAAGGTCAAACGGAAAAGAGAAGAAGGGAGGAAAGACAACATGAAAAAGGTATTGGTGATTTTGTTAGCGCTGGCCTTTGCGGCCATTCTGCTTCCGGGCTGTCCCGGCGGCGGCGGAGGCGGAGGCGGAAGCGAATGGATCAGCGCCGGCGTGGCCCGGTCGGTGGACCGGCAGTTCGGGCCGGTGACCGTGGTCGCCTCCGACGATGGGCCGACCATCGCCGCGGGCGGCGGCGGCAGCCACGAGGCCGAGCAACTGGGCGGCAGGGTGAGCGCCGCCACTGTGAAGATGGCGGTCCAGTATGTCATGGAGCAATGGCTGCCTCTGACCTCGCTGCCCCTGCCCTCGACCCCGGTCCCCCAGAAGTCCGGGTTAGGCTCCAAGCTGGCGGCCCTGGGCAGCGCGGTGAGCGTGGACTCGAACCCCTGCGAGCAGGACTCGGATAACGACGGCGTCCCGGACGTGAACGAGGATCTTTGCGACCCGGTGACCGACGAGCATTGCTGGGGCCTGTGCGTGGACGGGATTTCCGTGGATTGCCGGGGATCGGCCGGCGCCTTCACCATCAAGTTCACCGACTGCCAGATCAACAACACCACCACCTGGAACTGGAGCACCACCTCGATCATCACCGGCGTGATCACCACCTGGAACACCACGACAACCAGCAGCTTCACCACCACCTCCCATGCCGATACTCCTTGGGGCGGAGGAAATTTCTGCACCGACACCACGGTTAACGGCACGGTGGCCAAGATCTTGGCCTGGGACGATGTCAATGACATCGTCAACGGCGTTTCACACGACTCGGTCTGGGTAACTTCCACCAGCGGGACCACTTTCACCATGTGCGCTTTCTGGAACCCGACCAGCAACACGACTTTTGGAGTGCCGTTCACTCATCAAATCCAGTGTGCCCGCGGCGGATGGTCGGATACGCTGCCCAATACGGGGAACGCCAATGTTCTCCAGGTTTACAATTACCCATACAGCCCCTTGTTCACGGGAACCTACTTGGGGACCCCGACCATCAACCCGATTGAGATCGTTGTCAACGGCTCGATTACCCTGGCCATGGGCGGCGGCGGGGTGGACGAGCAGTTGCTCCACACCCGGTATAACAACCTGGTTCAGGTGTGGGACACGGACGGGACCGGCGTTCTCAACAACCCCTATGTGGTTTACAACGGCCAGGCCCTGGAATACCGGGTCCTGGACGCCAACGGCACCCAGGCCCTGGGCACCACCTGGGGCGGGCCTAACCACGGGCCGGCGCCGATCGGGAACATCTATGGCCGGACCATCGGCCTGGACCGGCAGGAAATCTTGAGCCGCCGGGTGGAGATGGACATGGACGGCGAGAATGGGATCCTCTTTGAGAAAGGCCAGTATAGCTCCCGGCTCGGCTTTGACAACGAGGACTACTGGTTCCTCTTCACCGAGGACAACAACATCGTTTCCTGGAACGACAAGAACGGGAGCCTCGAAGTGCAAATTGCGCATCACCCGGATTGGACCTCTCCGGCCAAGGGCTTCGGCGGCTGGCGCCTGGTGGGCAGGAACGCGACGACCGGGAACCCGATCTACGCGCTGAGCTTCTACGAGAAGGGCAACACCGAGAATGACAAGTGCAGCGTGCCCCAGAACAAGACCCCCTGCCACCTCGAGGTGGAAGTGGATCCGGAGCTGCGCACCTTTGATGTGCTTTCCATCGCCAATTGCGAGCTCCTGGTCCCGGCGAACATTCTCCATCTGACCAACGTGGCTTTCTAACTTAAGGCTGACTGAGTCTTTCCAGGGGAAAGGGCTTCGGCCCTTTCCCCTTTTTATTGACAACTGCATTGCACCCTGCCTATGATAAAGGCGATCCTCGGCCGAGTGGCAGAAGCGGTTTCAATTCCAGTGGAGCCGGCGCCTGGCGAGTAAAATGGAAACAGGATAAGGAGCGCGATGAAAAGGGTGGTAGTCGGGTTCTGGACGCTGTGCTTTCTATTGTTCCTGCTCCCGGCCTGCCCGGGCGGCGGCGGGAGCGGCGGGGGCGACGAATGGCTGGGCGCCGGCCTGGCCCGGTCGGTGGATGAGCAGTTCGGGCCGATCACCGTGGTGGATTCCAACCTTCCGGCCGAGATCGCGGCCGGGGGCGGCGGGTCCCACGAGGCCACCCGGCTCCAGGGCGCGGTCAACCCCAAGGTGATCCTGGACGCGGCCGCGAATCTCGCCTCGCGGTTTGCGCCGCAGGGCTGGGAAAACGACCCAGTCAACCGGGGGCTCTTTCCCAAGCCCGGAATCGCGAGCCCGCTCCTGGCGCTCGCTTTTGCCGCGGGCCTTTCGAGCGACCCTTGCCGGCAGGACTCGGACAACGACGGCATGCCCGACTACCTGGAGGACAAGTGCGACCCGGTCACGGACCCGAACTGCACCGGCCTGTGTTTTAACCCGGGGCCGGAGGCGGCGGAGTGCTTGAGTTCCGGCGCGGGCTTCACCGTCAAGTTCAGCGACTGCCAGGTGAACGTGACCACTTTCAACGGCGGGTCCTGGATTTCCACCCGGTTCCTCTCCACCCTGACCACGTTCCAGACTCTCAACTTGAGCACGACCCTGACCATCGTCCAGACGACTTATCTCTATACCGCCCAAGGCTGTTCCCATACCACCACCCGGGGCACCGTCGGCCGGCTGAGGGGATGGTATACCGGGAGTCCCGGGACCGCGGACGGTGTCGCTCATGATTTTGTCCTCCGAAAGTCCGGAAGCACCATGACCCCGGTCGCTTGCGCCTTTTGGAATCCGGCCAGCAGCACCATTACCAGTCCTTTCCAGACCTGGTTCGAGACGGTGCAATGCGCTTTGGGTCAGTGGGCGGACTTGACCACGGTCCCTCCGGGTCCCTTCACGCTCGTCATCCACCAACCCGGAAATCCGGTTCCCGTCTGGACCTACCTGGGCGGCACCCTGGTCGGCACCCAGATAAATCCGGTCAAGATCATCCTGGACGGCTCGGTCACCTTGCACAACGGCCAGGGCGGGGTGAACGAGCAGGTGCTGGGCATCCGCTATGACAACTTCACCCAGCTCTGGAGCCGGGATGAAGTCTTGGACACCGGCACCGATCCCTTTCTCACCTTCAACGGCCAGACCATGGAATACCGGGTGCTGGATGCCGACGGGAATTCCGCCCATGGCACCACTTTTGGCGGCGCGGGCAAAGGCCCGCTGGACGGGATGGAGATTGATCGCCGGCTGGTGGTCGCGGACATGGACGGCGAGCAAGGGCCGGTCTGGGAAACCGCCACCTACCTGCTGGATGAGGGCCGGGACAACGAAGACGGCCTCTTTGTGTTCAGCGCCGGCAGCGCCATGGTCTCGGTGAACGATAAGCACGGGTATGATGGCATCCACTTTGCCGGCAAGAGCGCGGCCGGAAAGCAGATCTGGATCCTGAGCTTCTTCGAGGAAGGCAACGGCGAGGCGGACAAGTGCGGGGACCCGCAGAATGATCCGTGCCAGGTCACCATCGAGCTGGACCCGAAACTGCGCACCCTGGATGTAACCCAGGTCAGCAACTGCCAGGCCCTGGACGTGGGGGACATCGCCGACCTCACCGGCTTGACCTTCTAACTCCGGCTTCTCGGCTCTTCTTTGGGGAAAGGGTTTGGTCCCTTCCCCCTTTGCTGACCGTATATCGGTTTGTTATGAAAGAAAACCACCGATTACGCAGAAGCAGGCCAAGGGTTTAGGCCAATCCGGTCTGTGAAATCTTTTCTTAATCTCTCCGAAGGCCCCAGGCGAGGCGGAAATGGGGAAAGGAAAAATTTTTATGGGATGACGCCGAATCTTCTCCGCGGCTTCCCTCTGGCCGATCCAGGAGCTCTGCGAAATCTGTGGTTTCTCTCTGAAAAAAAGGTGATAGACGGTCAGCCCCCTTGGGGGTTGACAACTGCCGTCCACTCTTCCTATGATAAAGGGGACTCTCGGCCGCGCGGCCCCGGCAAAGCGACTCCGGCCGAGCCAAAGCATTTCGAGGATAGGGAAGAAGGAGGAGTCTGATGAAGAAGTTGGTAGTCGGGTTAGGGGCGCTATGCCTTTTGCTCTTCCTGCTCCCGGCCTGCAAGGGTGAAGGCGGCGGGGGCGGGGGCGGCGGCTGGATGGGCGCCGGCGTGGCCCGGTCGGTGGACCGGCAGTTCGGACCGGTGACGCCCGGAGTGGCGAACGATCCCAAAGCCACCGCGGCCGCGGCCGGCGGCTCGCATGAAGCCACGCAACTCCTGGGCGCGGTTACCCCGGCGGTCGTGAAGGCCGCGGTGCAGAGCCTGATGAATGAGTTGACCCCCGGCCTCTGGGCCCCGCTGCCCGGGAAGAAAGGGATCGGGTCCCAACTGGCGGCGCTGGGCTCGGCCGCGGCCAGCGTGGACAACGACCCCTGCCGGCAGGACTCGGACAGCGACGGCACCCCGGATTACCTGGAAGACAAGTGCGATCCGGCCACGGACCCGAACTGCACCGGGCTGTGCATGACTGCGGCGACCCAGGTCAATTGCACCTCGGTCGGCAACAGCTTCACCGTCAAGTTCACCGATTGCCAGGTGGCCACCAGCGCCGCTTTTTATTATGCCACCAACTTTCAGCCGGCTGGTTACGTCACCTCCATTGCTTACCCTTTCTATTGGACCCCGTCGATGGGAACTGTAACCACCTCAATTTTCATCAATATCGTGGGTTCCTTTCGGTGCACCAACACCACCACCCAGGACACCATCGGCAAGCTGCAAGCCTGGAACATCACGGCGGTATCCTTCACTACCGCCAATCCCTATTGCACGGTGATCATGGGGCAAGGGACCGTCAATGAAGTGGCCCATAGTTTAATGCAAAAAATGGATTGCACTTTTCCCGCGCTGGCGCCATGTGCCTTCTGGAACCCGGACAGCACTACCTTGACCACCCCGCCCACTTTTACCAACCAGGTTAATTGTGTTTATGGCCTATGGGTTGATTCTAATATCCAAGATACCTTTCCCTCGACTTCCACCGCTCTGACCTGGGTTTTTCGGATCCAATTGCTGCATCCTTATCACCAGTATCCTCAGTTCACCACCACCGGTCCGCTGGACGTGTTCCTGAACGGCAACATGACCATCCATCACGCCTCGGCCGACCTGAACGAGCAATTGATCTACACCCGCTACAACAATCTCACCCAGGTCTGGGACCAGGACGGAAGCGCCAGCACCGACACCAATCCCTTTGTCACCCTGAATGGAGTGAGCCTGGAATACACGGTCTTGGACCCCGCCGGCAATCCCGCCCGCGGCACCACCCAGGGCGGGCTGAACAAAGGCGACTTCGATGGCATGGAGATTGACCTGCTGCAAGTAACCTTGGACCTGGACGGCAAGGACGGGCCGGCCCAGCCAACGAGCCGGTATCGGCTGAACGGGGGTTTTGACTTCGAGGACGGCGATTTCTTATTCACCGACGGCAGCGCCATTGTCTCCCTGCACAATGAGCACGGCGGTTGGGGCGTGAACGTGATAGACAGCGACGCCACCGGCTTCACCGCGGTTTTCAGCTTCTACGAGAAGGGCAACGGCGAGCAGGATCAGTGCGGGAACCCGCAGAACGACAGTCCCTGCAAAGTAACCGTGAGAGTAGATCCCCAGGCCCGGACCTTGTCGGTGACCGATCTATTGAACTGCCAGGCCCTGGGCATGAATGATATTCCCCGCTTGACCGACCTGACCTTCTAATTTAGCTCGAGGGTGAACCCCAAAGGGGGAAGGGCAATGGCCCTTTCCCCTTTTTTTGTTTGTTCCACCTGGCACCCCAGGGTTGGATTTTCCTCCGCCTTTCCTTGACAGCCTCCGAGGAGGTTCTATCATAATGCTCATGCCGCGCCTCAACCCCAATGAATTATTGATCCCCGCGGTGCCGCCGATGAAGATCCCGGCCCGGATTTTCATCCGGGAGGGCATGCAGGTGGAAGAGACGGCCATTGAACAGCTCAAAGCCGCCTGTGCCCTGCCCAGCGTGGTCGAGGCCCTGGGCATGCCCGATATTCACCAGGGCTATGGGGTGCCCATCGGCTCGGTCGTGGCCACCCGCGAGATCGTGGTGCCGGCCGCGGTCGGCTATGACATCAACTGCGGCATGCGGCTGCTGACTACGCCGCTCCGGCTCGAGGAAATTGACGTCAAGCAGCTCGCCGACTCCATCCGCCGCGATATCCCGCTGGGCGAAGGCCATCACAACGTGGCCCTGGGCAAGGATGATTTTGCCGCGGTGCTGGAGGGCGGGGTGTCGGCCCTGTTCGGGGTCAAGCATTCCGGCCACCGGGTCTGGGAGGCCTGGAGCGATGACGAAGAGCGGCCGTTGCTGGAGAAGATCGAAGAGCGCGGGAGCATGGAAGGCGGGGTCGAAGCCGTGTCCCATCACGCGTTCAGCCGGGGCCAGGACCAACTGGCCACCCTGGGCGGGGGCAATCACTTCATCGAGATCCAGCTGGTCGAGCAAGTGTATGACCCCAAGCTCGCTCAGCGCTTCGGCCTGTTCGCGGGCCAGGCGGTGGTGATGATCCATTCCGGCTCGCGGGGTCTGGGCCACCAGGTGGGCGACGATTACATGCGCCTCTCCCGGGACTACGACCATCGCCACGGCGGAGGCCAGCCCAACGACAACCTCTGCTTTCTGCCGCTCGAGAGCAAAGAAGGCCGGAATTATCTCCAGGCCATGTCGGCCGCGGCCAACTTTGCCTTTGCCAACCGCCACCTGATGGCGGCGCTGGTCAAGAAGAATTTCCGGCATTACTATGGTGACATTGCCCTGCCTTTGGTGTATGATGTCCCCCATAACATTGCCAAGTTCGAGAGCCACCACGGCCAGACCTTGCTCATCCACCGCAAAGGCGCGACCCGGGCTTTCGGGCCGGGGCGGATGGCGGGCACGGCCTTTGCCGAGGTGGGCCAGCCGATCCTGATCCCCGGCTCGATGGGCACCGCCAGCTACCTCCTGGTCGGCACCGACGCGGGCGAGTGCTCGCTGGCATCCGTCAACCACGGCGCCGGCCGGGTGATGAGCCGGACCGCGGCCGCGGGCAAGCGCGGGAGAAGGGGCAAGCCGAAGCGGACGGCCGCGATCTCGGACGAGGAATTCCGGAGGGCGATGGAGGGGATCTACCTGGTCTGCGAGGATCGGGGCTCGGTCAAAGAGGAAGCGCCCCAGGCTTACAAGGATATTGATGCGGTGATCGAGGTGGTGCGGGAGGCCGGGTTAGCCCGGCCGGTGGCGCGGCTCCGGCCCAAGGCGGTGTTGAAGGGATAGCGCGCCGGGAATAACCAACAGGACGGCCATGGAAGACATCAAACTGCTGAAAAGCATCCCCCTGTTCAAGGATTTCAAGGTCACTGAGTTGATGAGCGTGAACATGGTCGCCCGGAGCGAGACCTACCAGCGCGACCAGATCATTTTCAAAGAGCGGGCCAAGGGCGACTCCCTCTACGTGATCAAGAAGGGCAAGTGCCGGGTGATCAAGACCGACTCTTTCGGCGAAGAGCACGTGCTCGCCCTGCTCAAGGCCGGCGAGTATTTCGGGGAGATCTCGTTGGTGGACCGCGCGCCCCGTTCCGCCACGGTGGCGGCGCAGGAAGACTGCGAGCTCCTGGTGATCAAGCGCGGCGACTTCAAAAACCTCATCGCCGGCAACCAGGACATCGAGCGCAAGTTCTACCGATCCTTTTCCGAAGTGCTGTGCGAGCGGCTCCGCATCACCAACGAGAACCTCACCTTTTCCCACGAGATCAACAAGATGCTCCAGGAGTTGGACTAGGGATATGCCGGCGCTGCGCTCCGGCGCCGGGGGCCGCGGGTTTGACGGACGATGAGCAAAGTTCCGGCCTGGGGATGGGCCGTGCTGGTCGTGATCCTGGCCGGGGCAGGGGCCGCGGTCTGGTGGTTTTGGCCGGGCCAGGGCATTGAACTGCCCGAGGATAATTTACTCGTGAATGCGGATTTTGAATCCGGGGCCAGGGGGTGGAGTTATCCCACCTGGTCCGAACACTGGGCCGGGTTCGAGGTGGACCGGCGGGAGGCCCATTCCGGCCGCCGGGCCGCGCACCTGGAGGTTCGGAACGACCCAGCCCGCTCGACCCGGGTCTGGGGCGTGATGCAGGAGCTCCGGCCCAAAGAGTTTCCCCATTACCTCGCCGGCTTCTATCGGGTCAACTCCTGGGAGCAGGGCACGCCCCTCATGTATCTCCAGTCGGTCATTATCGTCTGGCGAAAAAAGCCGGCCGCGGGCATGAACAACTTCCAGGTGCGCTTCCTGCTGGGCGGAGTCGCCTTCCGCCCCACCCGGATGGAAAACGTCCGCTACGTCCATTTCTCCAAAGCGGCGCCGGTGCAGGGCCAGTGGACCCCCTTCGCCGTGGATGTCTGGGAGGCCTTCCAGAGCCAATGGGGCTACGTGCCGCCGGAATGGGACCGGATCAATGTCTTTTTCGAGGCCCGCTACGATGAGCGGGAAAAGGCCGACGCTCCGATCCGCGCCGAGGTCTTTTATGACGATCTCTACCTGGGCTTCTCCTTGCCCGATTTTGCACAAGGATTGGTGAAATAAACCATGCGCCGTCTGCTCTCCGGATGCCTGAAGTTAGTCCTGATTCCCGTCTTGCTCGCGGTCATCCTGCTCGCGGTGATCGGCGCCGGCGTCACCTATTTCTGGGCCGCCCGCCGTCTGCTGGAACCCGCGCCCCTGGTGGGCGAAGTGACCGGGTTGGGCCTGATCCGCGACAAGCTGCTGACCCACCAGCTCAAGCCCGTTCGACAGGCGCTCCTGGAAAAGCAGAGCGGCCAGTTCGACTTGAAGCTGGATGACAAGGAACTCTCCGCTCTCGTGGGCTCCAACCTTCCGCCCTGGCTGGGTCCCATCCGGGTCGAGTTTGGCCTGGAGACGGACAACCTCATGGACATCCGCTTTTCCCGGAAATGGAACGGGGAGAAATGGCTGAACCTGGATGGCCAGGCTTCGGTGAAAGCGGAGCAGGGTGATTTCAACGTGCAGATCCGTAAGCTCCGCCTCGGCACCTGTGACTGCCCGGGCGTCGCCCTGGGCCAGCTCAGCCACCTGCTGGAACTGGTGCTGGAGAAAGATCCCTCTCTGGCCCACCAGCCCTGGCGGATCCCCGATTTTCACGTCGAGCGCGGCCGGGTCCGCCTCCGCGTGGAAACCTGGCCGAAGTAACGCCGCGCTTCACGCGCAAAGGGAGGGCCGAACATGGCCGGCAAGCAAGAGGTCAAGCAGGTCAACATCCAGATTCAGTTGGATGAGGACGTGGCGCAGGGCATGTATGTGAACATGGCGGTGGTGCAGCACTCCCATGCCGAGTTTGTGCTCGATTTCATCTTCATCCCGCCCGGCCAGCCCAAGGCCAAGGTCCGCAGCCGGATCATCCTGGCGCCCGAGCACGCCAAGCGCTTGGCAATGGCCCTGCGCGAGAACCTCAGCCACTATGAAAAGCACTTCGGCGAGATCCAGCTCCCCAACCTGCCGCCCCCGATTCAAAGCACGGTCCAATAAGGACAGAGCCGCGGACCGGGCATCTCACCCAACCCGGCCGAACCGGAACCAAAGAAGAAGGAAGTTTCACGCAAAGGCGCCAAGACGCTAAGTGTAATGTTACATGGCATTACCACACAAATTGTAGGGCACGAATCCAATCGTGCCCTACGAACAACAGCCGCCCGTAGGGCAGGTTTGGATACCTGCCCGAAGGAATGTCCGGATGCTAATCAACTGTAACATTACAGCTAAGAGCTTATCCGTCAATAGCTACAAGAGGATGATCTGACGCTTCCCCAAGGCCCCGATTCCGGGTTTCCCCCTCTCCCTAACCCTCTCCCCCGCGGGGGAGAGGGGAGGGTGAGGGGACTCCGACTTGCCGAGGATAAGATTCACGCCGAGGTCTCTTATCCTTTCTCTATTTACGGATAAGTTCTAAGGGTTCAAGCTTTCGGAGGAAAGAGAGTTATGTGGATTTCCGATCTTGGTCTGTCCCCCAGCGGCCGCGCCGCAAAGCAATAGCCCGTGGCGGCTTATGGTCCTTGGCGACTTTGCGCCTGAGCGTGAAATTCTTCTTTCCGCCCGGAATAAAATCGCGCCCACTTTGGCAACGATTTCAGCCGTCAGGGACTACTGGCCCTGGTACTCCACCGCGCGTGCCGCCAGGAATTCCTCCGCGTTGGCTAATACCACCTTCAGATCAAGCGAATCGTATTTCGCCACCTCTTCCACATACCGGCGCATCCCTCTTCTCGCATCCTCGGAGAACACCGCGGCATTGGTCACGGCCAGGTCCAAGGCGCGGGCCTGAGCATAGGACAGCCGGCTTCCCAGCCGGACGTCTTTCTTAATGGAGGCCTGGGCCAGCGGCGCGCCCCGGGCCAGCCGCTCTGCCAGCTCCATGACCGCGGGCATCAGTTCCTCCGGCGCCAGCGCCCGGTGGATCAAACCCATGGCCTCGGCTGCTTCCGGGGTATAAAGCGTCCCGGTCAAAAGCATTTCCAGGGCCTTGGCTTCTCCCACCACCCGGGGCAGACGCAAGGGCGTCCCGGTGCCGCCCGGGATGATTCCCACCAGGACCTCGGGCAGCCCGATCCGGTAGTATTCGCCCCGGGCCATGAACCGGAAATCACAGCACAGCGATATCTCGCAGCCGCCGCCCAGGGCCAGGCCGTTGATGGCCGCGATCACCGGCTTGGGCAGGGTGTCCAGCAACTCCAGGCAGCGGGACCAGTAAAAGATACCCCGCTCGGCCGGAGACCTTTTCTCCAACCCTTGGAGGATGAAGTTCTCCAGCCAGACCCGCTCCTGCATCTGCCGCAGAAGCCAGGTGACCAGGCGCGCCGCCAGTTGGCTGCCGCCGGTGAGGTCGCCCTTCTCGCTGAAGGCAAGCAGTTCCGCCACGTCGTAATGGGTCAGGAAGGAATCTTTCATGCCGCCGGTCAGGACCAGCACCCGGACCGTCCGGTCCTGCTTGACCCGGATCAGCTCGCGGTGAAACTCCTGGAGCATGACGTGGGAGATGAAGTTCATCGGCGGGTTGGCAAACTCGATGATCGCCACCGCGCCCTCCTGTCGGACTTTGATCTGCTCGGTCATCTTTCCCCTCCGCGCCCAAAACGAAGGCTTTGGCGCTATCCCTTGAATTTTTCCGCCTTTTGGGTGTGGCCGGCAATGGCGTCCACCAGGCGCGGCCACAGCGCCGGCGGAAGGTCGTGGCCCATGCCCTCGAGGATCAGCAGTTCCGCGCCGGGGATGGCCTCGGCCGTGTCCCGGCCGGCCGCCACCGGGATCAGGGGGTCGTCCGCCCCGTGGATCACCAGCGTCGGCGTCCGGACGCCGGCCAGGGCCGGCTTGCGGTTGCCGTGGGCGATAATGGCCATCATTTGCCGCGCCGCGCCGGCCGGACAGAAACAGCGATCAAAGGCTCGCGCCATTTGCGCGCGCATCCGGTCCTCGTCAAAGGGAAAGCCGCGGCCGGCAATGGTCCGCCAGGTCTGCACCATGTGCTCGATGAAAGCCGCGCGCTCGGCCGGGGGTGGCTTCATCAATGCCTTCATGGCCTCGGGCTGGGCCGGCGGCAGCTTGGGGTTGCCGGTGCTGGACATGATCGAGATCAGGCTCTGAAGCCGCGAGGGATGCCGGATCGCCAGGGTCTGCCCGATCATCCCGCCCATGGAGGCGCCGCAGACGTGCGCCGTGGCGAGGCCCAGGGCCTCGAGCAGGCCCACCGTGTCCTCGGCCATGTCATCCAGGGTGTAAGGCGCGCGAACCTCTTCCCCCTTGGCCGCGGCGGCCATGGCTTTCAAGACATTGGGCAGGCCCGCCCCTTCGAACTTGGTGGAAAGCCCCACGTCCCGGTTGTCGAACCGGATCACGTAATGGCCCTGCTCCGCCAACTGTTGGCAAAAGTCCTCATCCCAGGCGATCATCTGGGTCCCCAGCCCCATCACCAGCAAGAGCGGCCGCGAGCCGCGGTTCCCGAAAGTGTCGTATTCGATCTGGATCCCGTTGGCTTTTACGTTCGGCATGGAATAGGTTCCCTTCTTTCAATGGAATGGCCATTCTTTTCCACTCATGGGCAAAAATGGCGGGTCAAATATTTCCCGCTTGAGAATACCAATCCTTTGGACTGGAGGTCAATCCCGGCCCAAAGAAACGCGGCCGCATGTTGCCGCCCGCCCCAATCCGTCCGGCCTCCGGCCCGGCGCCCGAGGGGTAATTCTTTTTTGACTCTACCCCACCCTCGTGATAACTTTTCAATGATGCGGAAGTCCGAAACGCTCCTCGCCCTGCTCGGCTTCGCCGTCCTGGTCACCCTCTTTTTCCTGCCCCGCCTGCTCAATCCGCCCGGACTCTTTTTCGGCGCGCTCCAGGAGCAATACTACCTCCTCGGCCAATACGCTTATGACCATCAGATTCTCCGCGCCCTGGCCGCCGGATACTTCCCCCTCTGGAATCCCGACAACGCCCTCGGCCACCCTTTCCTCGGCGACATGCTCTCCGCAATCCTCTTCCCGCTCAAACTCCTCATCTACCTGGTTCCCACTCCGGCCATGCGCGAGTTTTTCCTCTTGCTCCGCATCTTCCTCGCCGCCTTCTTCACCTATGCCTTCGCCCGCCGGCATCTCTCCAAACCCGCGGCGATCCTGGCCGCCATCGCTTTCGCCTTCACCGGCTATTTCCAGTTCTTCATCAATGAAAACTATCTCAACGCCGAGACCCTGATCCCCCTGCTCCTCATCCTCGCCGACCGCCTCCATGAGCGCGGCCGCATCCTCGACCTCGGACTGCTCGGCCTCGCCGGCTTCGCCGTCTTCACCAACGGCCATCCCGAAGCCGCTTTTTATGTCACTCTCTTCATCGTGCTCTATTATGTAGTGGCACCGGCTTTCTGCCGGTGTCCTTTAAAGAATTCACTTCGCCTCGCCGCGGCTCTGCTCATCGGGCTGTGTCTCGCCTCCCCCATGCTCCTCCCTTTCCTCGAATACTGGTCCCGCGGCTTTCACTTTCACCTGCCCGGGGCCGGTTTCTATCACTACGACCTCCGCGAAGCCGCGGCCCTGGTCTCGCCCTGGTTCTTCCCTCCGCCGGCGCCGGGCGCAGCCTATTACCGGCCGGTCGAGTGGCACTGGGAACTCGGCGCCCAGGGCCTGCCGCCTTATGCGGGCACCATCGTGCCCTGGCTGATCCCGGCCGTGGCCGGTATCACCCTGCTCCTCGCCCTCTCTCGCTTTATTCCAATTCGCAAGTCAGTTCGTGCCACGGGATTGTTTCCCGTGGACAATCGCGTCCTCTTTTTCACGGCTTTCGCGCTTTTCTTCCTCGCCGTCATGTTCGGACTGCCCGGCTTCCGCCTGATCGGCTTTGTCCCCCTCTTCAACTTTTCCGGCAACTTCAAGCACCCCATGCCCGAAGCGGCCTTTGCCCTGGCCTATCTCGCCGGGGCCGGTCTGGACCGGATTCTCAGCCGCCTGGATTCACGCCGGGCGCGAACGGGTTTAGCCGCGATCGCGATTATCTTGTTGCTGGCCGAGCTCCAGGCCGCCGGCCGGTGGTTGAAGCCTTTTGACCCGGGCTACCTCAAGAACCTCCAGCACACTGCTGCCATCCGCCGGCTCCAGTCCGAGACCGCGCCGTTTCGCGCCTACGTGGCCGACCGCCTGCTCCCGCCCAACCTTAACCTCTACTTCCATTTCGCGGACCTCCGGGTGATGGATGGGATCAACGACCGCCGCCTGGTGGAAGCGATCAACGCCATCAACGGCCACGACCGCACCCAGGCCGGCAACTACTGGTATCAGGAGGTCGGGTATCTCCAGCCCCGGCCCGAGGCGCTGGGGAGTCCGGTCCTGGACACCTGGAACCTGAAATACGTGCTCGCCGCCAGTGCCGGTCATACCGCTCAAGTCATTCCCCCACAATTCATCGCCGTCTCCCGCGAACCCTTTGTCGGGGGCGAACTGGTGCTCTGGCAGAGGCCCCGGGCCTATCCGCGGGCATGGCTGGAAAAAGCACCCGGAGCTCCGCCGGGCGAGGAAGTAAAAATTTCCGCGGATTCAGCGGAGAAAGTCTATCTCCGAATCCAAATACCGGGGCCTGTCCCTAGTATTGTGGTGCTGGCGGATCTGTATTATCCCGGATGGGAGGCCGAGGTCAACGGCCAGCCGGTCCGGATCGAGCGCGTTCATGGGCTGCTACGCGCGGTCCCGGTCCCGGCGCAGCCGAGCGAGGTCGTGTTCCGCTACCGGCCGGCCTCGTTCGCGCTCGGACTCTGGCTCGCGCTGACTTCTTTCTGCAGTCTGTTTTTCGTTTGTCTCTTTCGCCAATGGCAAATCTCTTCAAATCATTCGGGGCGCGGCTGACCCCAGCCGCCATTCTCCGGCGACTCCCCGGCTGGCTCTGGAACCGCCAGGTCAAGACCACCCGCGAGGGCTACCTGTTTATGGGCATCCTGATCGCGGTCGGCGCCGCGGCCACCAACACCGGCAACAACCTGCTCTATCTGGTCCTGGCCATGATGTTCGCGGTCCTGTTCGCTTCCTTCCTGCTTTCCGAATACTCGATCGAGAACCTGCACCTGGAAAGGGAGCTTCCCCGCCGGGTGCACGCCGGGGCTGAGTTTGCCGTCACCTATCGCCTGACCAACCGCAAGCGGCGATTGGCGAGCTACGCGGTGTTGGTGGAAGATCATCCTGAATCCGGGTCCGCCGCTTCCCGGAAATCCGGTCGCGCACGCTCCGAAGAGCCAAGTCGAACCGTGGCCCTCTTCGTCCGGGTCCCGGCCGGCAAGACCGAGACCGCGGCGGTGAATTACCGCGAACCGCGGCGGGGTCTCTCGCATTGGGACCGGCTCACCTTTTCCACCCGTTACCCCTTCGGGTTCTTCATCAAGTCCAAGACGGTCCGCCTTCCGGTCCAGGTGGTGGTCTATCCGGCGCTTAAGGAAGTGAAGCCGGAGTTGAAGGCCCCTCCGGCCTGGTCCGGCCGGGTCCTCACCCGCCGCCGCGGGAGCGGGAGCGAATTGTGGAAATTCCGGGATTACCTGCCGGGCGACAGCTCGCGCTGGGTCCACTGGAAGACTTCGGCCCGGGTCGGCCGGTTGATGGTGCGGGAGCACGAAGAGGAACAGGAGCGGCTGGTGAGCATCCTGCTTCACCTGTCCCGCGAGCGTCCGGCATTGGACGATCCGGCCCGGGAAAACGCGATTTCCGAAGCGGCCGGCCTGGCCCGCCACTTCCTGGACCGCGATTTTTTGGTCCGGGTCGAGGTCCACGGCCGCGGCCTGGATTTCGGCCAAGGCCCGGATCACCTCCACCGCATTTTGCACTTTCTTGCCTTGTTCGACGATCCCGGCTCGCCGGACCGGGGGGAGCCGCTGGCGCCGGCCGCGGCCGGCGCCGCGATCGAGATTCACTCTCACTCTGAGATTGCAAGCCTTGCCTGAACCCGATAAAATGACAGCCATCAACGACGACGCCAGAGAAAGGAATGCACAATGTCCAGACTTGCCGTCATAATCCTGGCCGCCGGTGAAGGCAAGCGGATGAAGTCCGAGCGGCCCAAGGTGCTCCACGAGATCCTGGGCCGGCCCCTGGTAACTTAACATGGGGTCAGGCCCCAAAACTTAACATTGAAGATGATCCGCAGATTTCGCCGATTACGCAGATTGAAGATAGAAAGAAATCATCCACCAAGGGACACGAAGGACACCAAGCAGTTTCCTCTCCCTGACACCTGACACGTGCCACCTGACACGCTTTGGACAGGACAGGCATTCCGCCTTCGCGGAGGACGAAGCGCTCCCGCCTGCGCGAAGCCAGCTCTGGCGGGCATAGGCAGGTCGGCGGAGTCTCTCCTGCCTGTCAACAACTTCAATCACCGTGCACTGTCCACTCCTGACACCCTGACACCCCCTCAGCGCATCAGCTTATTTCCGAATTAAGTAAGGTGTCCCCCGAATTTGAGTAGCGTTTTAAATTGTTTCTTAATTTGATCCGATAGGGTCATGTCTTTGCTCCTTGGCAATTCTTTTCGACACGTGACGAAGAAGATCACTTTGTGCAATGCTTGATCGGCGCCATCTTAGCTCTTGCCCAAGAATTTGTCCTAAGGTTTCCCTCTCATTTTGTAAAAATCACTTCGCTCACCACCTATCCCAACCTCTCTCACCATGATTCAGCGCTTTGGGGGTTCTGGTTTCAATCCCCGCTGTTTCAAGGCCGGCTCAATCTTCCGCTTCAGATCCGGCAGGTCATGCTCGACAATGTCCCAGATCTGGTTGGTATCTATGCCGAGGTAATCGTGGACCACCACATTCCGAAAAGCCGCGATCCCGTTCCAGTCCACGCCTGGGATGCTCGCTTTCAAGGAATCCGGCAGATAGCGGGTGGATTCGGCAAGGGTTTGCAGGTTGCGAAGGACCGCATCCTGGGTTTTGGTATCGGTTAAGAAGGCCTCCTTGCCTTCCTGGGTATAGGCTTCAATCCGCTGGATACATTCGGCAATATGGATGAGGTAGATATTCTCGTCTTTCACAGGGGCACCGCTTCCTGGAGCACTTTGTCCCGGATATACCAGTGAATGCCCTGTTCCGTGAAGACTTGAACTCTCCGATGGAGAAGATTTTCGAGCTCAGCCACCAGGCCGCCGGGAAAGAAAGGCGTATGCTTGGTTCCGATCTCGACCAACAAATCCACGTCGCTCTCCGGGCCGGCTTCGCCGCGGGCCAGAGACCCGAACACCCGGACATTATTGACCCCGTGTTTGCGGGCGATCCGGAGAATTTCTTCCCTTTTATCCTGCAACAGCTCTTCAATACCCATGGCCGGATCCTTTCATCCAGGCGATTCTGTTATTCAGTATAAAGTCTAAGTTCCGGGTTTGCAAGTCGCTCATTTTTTGCCGCTTTAGCGCCGCTGCCTCTTATGGCTTATGATTTCTATTTAGTGAAGATCACTTCACTCACCGCCTGCCCTTTGATGGTTTTTGTCTCGCCGTTACGAATGAACTGCACCTCCACCGGCCCGATGGCGCGGTAGTAGAACGGCTCGGCGATGAAGGTGTTAATCAGGAACTTGACCGCCCGGGTGCCGGCGCCCTTGTTCAACTTGTCCAGCACGTCCAGCGCCTCGACCACGGTCCGCGCGTCGTAGGTCGCCCGCGCTTTGGTCCCGTCGGCGCAGCGGACCTCATAAACGAGCGTCTGCGGATAAGGCTTCTTCCCCTGCTCCATCACCTTCACGTCCCGCTCAATCACGGTTACGTCAGTGGTGACGCAGACCACGCCCCGGTCGTCCAGGATCGAGGCGAGGTTGAAAGGCGCATCGTATTTCGGCGGGGTGGTGAAGTTGGAGAGGTTGATCGAGAGCTCCGGGCCAGTAAACTTCCAATTGTGCCAGACGTCCTCAAAGTCGGCGGCGTTGGCATTGTAATAAACATGGTCCACGTAGCCCCAGCCGCGGACCTCTTGCTTCTGGTCGTTCACGGTCACGATCCCGAAAACCGCCGGCCGAGGTGCGGGCAGGTTCTGGTAAAAGAACACGCCCGGGGCCGCGCCGAACTTGGCCTTGCCGTCGCCCAACTGAAAGCCGCGCATCTTGCCGGCAAAGGTGAGGTCCAGGCCCAGGCCCTGGTTATAGAGTTTCAAGTGGACGGTCCGGTCATCGCCTTCGAGCAGGTTCTCGCCGATCTGGAGCGCAAACCGGTCCTGGCTCCACTTCAAGTCCTCGGGCGCGAACTCGGCTTCGGTGGTGTAGCGGGTGCGGTCGGGCGCCACGATGGTGAAGCTCAAGGCCGGTTGGTGCTTTTTCAGCCCCAGGTTGGAGAGCATCAGGTTGACGTAGGCGAGGTGGCCGTCGTCGCAGATGGCGATGAAGAACCAGTTCTCGGTATACCAGAAAACGTCCATCAGGTGCGGGTTCATGTCCGCCACGGTGAGGGTGCGGACCCGGCCGGGCGAGCCGTCGGCCTCGCGGAACAAGGTCACCGGCTCGCCGGCCAGCGCCAGGGCCGCGGCCAGGACGAGACCCAGAGCCAAGACCGTTTTCGCCATCCGCATCTTCAAGCCTCCACCGGCGCGATCGGCTCTTCGAAATAGCGGTGCAGTTCGGCCGGCAGTTTTTTATAATCCGCGTTCTCGGCCATTAGCGGCGTCAGGTCGCGGCTGTTGTAGGTGTTAACGAAGAGCAGCACCTTGTCGGCCAGGTTCTCGCGGCGGGCGAAAGCGATCAGGCCGGCCAGGGTTTTGCCGGTGTAGGTGCCCTCGAGCTTGAGGCCCTCAAACTCTTTGGCCATATTGACCGCTTCCACCCCGAGCTTGGTGAAATGGGCATAACCCTTGCCGAAGAAGTCATCGAGGAACACGAAGTCGCGGCGGCTGACGCGGACGTTGGGGAAAGAGGGGTCGTAGCGGCGGAGCCGGCGGACGCAGGCGCGGGCCTGGTAAGTGACCATGTAAGGGTTGGCGCCCAGCTGGTCATAGACGCGCACGCCCACGCCGCGGGTGCGGAGGCAAGCGAGCTTGAGGCCCAGGACCAGGCCGGCGAAGGTGCCGCAGGAGCCGACCGGGGTGAAGACGAATTCCGGCTCGGGGATCAGGCCCTCGGACACCTGGCGGGCGATTTCCAGGCCGGCATTCACGTAGCCCAAGGCGCCGGTGGGCGAAGAGCCGCCGGCCCAGATCAGGTAAGGCCGGGCAATGGTTTCCGGACTGCGGCGGCTCTGCCAGGCGCGGAGCATGCGCCAGGGCACCAGGAGCTCGTTGGTCAGGTAGTGCATCTTCAGGCCGAGGGCATGATCGCAGAGCAGGTTCTGGCGCGCATATTCCTGCACCGGCTGGGGCACGAACACGGCAAAGCTTTTGAGCCCGAGTTCCTGGGCGTAGAGGGCGGTGGCGAGCACGTGATTGGAGCCGGCCGCGCCCAAGGTGAGGACCGCGTCGCGGCCCTGGGCCTGGGCATCGGCCAGAAGGAACTCGAGCTTGCGAACCTTGTTGCCGCCGTAGCGGACGCCGGAGAGGTCATCGCGCTTGACCCAGAGCCGCTTAAAGCCGAGGTATTCGCCCAGCTTGGCCATCGGCTCCACCGGGGTGGGGAACTGGCCCAGCGAGACCCAGGGAAGCATCTTCAGTCCCGGATACTGTTGCACGAGCAGCGGGATATTCTTCGCCATGGTCACTCCTTTGCTTTTCAATCTATCAAAACCGTGCGAATTGGCAAGCTTGCTTAATCTAACATTTGGGGTCTGACCCTAAATGTTAGATTAAGGGGTTGGCTTGCGTTTAGGGAGGGGTTTGCCTAGGATGTTTCATAGGGCACCGGTTCCAAAGCGGTGGCACAAAGGAAAAGTCATGAAATACACGTTGGCGGAATTGGCACAAAAGATCGGTGGCCGAGTGGTCGGAGACGGCTCGGTGGAAATCAGCGGGGTAGGCTCCTTGACCGGGGCCGAGCCGGGGCAGGTGAGCTTCGTGGCTGATGCGGGCTACCGGGAGCGCGCCCGCCAGACCCAGGCCGCGGCCCTGATCGCGGCGAACGAGGATCTGGCAAACTTGAAGCCGCTGCTCGTGACGCCGGAGCCTTACCGGGCCTTCGTGAAAGCGGCGGAGCTGTTCACAGAAACGGAGACCATCGTCCGCGGAGTGCACGCGAGCGCGGCGGTCCACGCCCAGGCCTTGCTGGGGAGAGAGGTCAGCATCGGCCCGGCCGCGGTGGTGGAGAAAGGGGCGCGGATCGGGGACCGGGTGATCATCGGCGCCGGCTGTTACGTGGGAACGGGCGTGGAGGTGGGAGAGGATTCCCGGCTTTACCCGGGCGTGGTGATCTACCCGGGCACGCGCCTGGGCCGGCGGGTGGCGGTGCATGCCGGGACGGTGATCGGGTCGGACGGGTTCGGCTACCTGCTGGGGCCGAAGGGCCACACCAAGAAGCCGCAAATGGGCCGGGTGGTGATCGAAGACGACGTGGAGATCGGGGCCAATTGCGCGATTGACCGGGCGGCGCTGGACGCGACGGTGATCGGCGCCGGGAGCAAGCTGGACAACCTGGTGCACGTTGCCCACGGGGTGGTGCTGGGCAAGAACTGCGTGATCCTGGCGCTGGTGGCGATCGGGGGCAGCGCCCGGATGGGGGACAACGTGATCATCTCCGCCCAGTGCATGATCAAGGACAACGTGACCATCGGCAACAACGTCATGATCGCGGCCGGGAGCGGGATCCCGGACGACGTGGAAGACGGCGCGGTGATGTGGGGCTTCCCGGCAGTGCCGTTCGCCCGGGCGCAACGCATCTACGCCCGGTGGAAGCAGTTGCCGGAACTTTTCACCCGGGTGCGGGAGCTGGAGCGCAGACTTGGAGCGGCCGCGGAACAAAAGCCCCTGCTAAAACCCAAGCGAGCACCGGCTAAAAAATCTCGCCGAAAAAAGTAACTTTCCCATTCCTCCGAGTTCGAAGCCTCCGGCTTCAAGCCTCAAGCCTTTTTGGATCAGCGCAGCCAGGAGGTGGCCTGGAGCCAGAAGAGATAAGTGAAGAGCCTCATGGTCCGGTAGTAAAAGGTGAAGTCGGACATTACCGGCAGGGTGTTGATGCCGAACTCTTCGATGCGGTCTTGCATGCCAAGCCGCTCCAAGACCTGGAGCCACTTTTTCCTTTGCCAGCCGCGGACCAGCACCGGCCGAAAGCCGAGGCGGAGGTAATGCTTGATCGCGGGCAGGCGGAAGGACTCGGTCTGGAGAAGCGCGCTCTGGAAGGTGCCTTCCTCGCGGAAGCGGTGCAGGCAGGCGAGCGACAGGGCGTGGCCCAGACCCTGGCCGCAGTGGGACCGGAGCACCCCGAGCATGTGGATAAAGCCGACCGAGGTGGCAATCCCAGGCCAGGTGAAGGCGCAGGCCGACCCCACCGGCCGCTCGCCGGAGCAGAGGAAGATGACCCGTTCGGGCCGAAAGCCGAAATGGGGCTTGAGCAGGGTGCGGAAGCGCTGCAGGTTCCAGTAGGGGCTGAAGGCCTGCGTCATCATTTCGCCCCAGGCTACCTCGTCGCCGGGACGGTAAGGGCGCAGTGTGTACCCCGGGGGCAGGGAGAGGGGAGGCAGGTCGTCGAGAGAGGGCCGGCAGAGCTCGAGCTGGGGAAACTCGATCTCGGTGCGGCCGTGGACGCTTTCGCGGTTCATACTTTTAAGATATTACCACAGAGACACAGAGCGCACAGAGAAAGAAGAGGAAAAAATAATTTTCAGGAAGAAACGCGAGAAAGAGAGAACAAGAAAATCTCTGTGATCTCTGTGTCTCCGTGGTGAAAAATTCTCTTAAATGGCGTCCTCGCCGGTCTCGCCGGTGCGGATGCGGACCGCCTCATCCACCGGCAAGACGAAAATTTTGCCGTCACCCACGCGGCCGGAATGGGCTGCCTCTTGAATCGCCTTGACCACGTCCGAGACCAAGGCATCGGGCACGACCACTTCGAGCTTGATCTTGGGCAGGAAGTCCACCACGTACTCGGCGCCCCGGTAAAGCTCGGAGTGGCCTTTCTGCCGGCCGTAGCCCTTGACTTCGCTGACCGTGATGCCCTGGACGCCCACCGTAGTCAGGGCTTCCTTGACTTCTTCCAGCTTGAAGGGCTTGATAATCGCTTCCACCTTCTTCATCGGCGTTGCTCTCCTGATTCACCTAGCCGTCAGTTTCCCTGCCAGGCTGTTCAGGCCCAGGCTTTTGCATCGTTCCGGACTCGGCCAGCCGCAGTCATCCAGGCCCCGGATCTCGTAATATTCCTGGCGCATCCGGTCCAGGTCAACTTGCGATTTTGCATGGGGCCCTTCCGCAGGAGGGTTGAGGAGTTTTGGCGGAAGCCGGTCGTGCTCGGCGGAGATCCCTTGCAGGTTGGTGATGCCCCGCAGGAGCGTCCAGATCCGCCGGCCGATGTTCAGCATTTCCGGGAGGTCGTAATCAAACCCGGTCGCGCCGCGGAGCATGGCCAGGTAGCTCTCGGGCTTGATGCTGACCTGGACGAAAATGCAGATCACGGCCGCATCGGCCTGCGCGCCCAGGTCTTCGGCAATAGCCGCGAGCCGGGCCGCATCTTCGGAGCTCTGGGCCTTGATCTTGGCCGGCACTCCCACCGAGGCGTGAAGGTAAAGGTTCGAGAACAATTGCACGCCCAGGTGCTTGATGTGGCAGGCGCCGCGGGGCGACATGGCGTAAAGGATGCCGAGGCCGTGGAAGGCGCGCGGGTCGTGGGCCGGCGCCTCCAGGCCCTTGACCGTGGTGAGATATTTTCCCGCCTCGGATCCAAAATGCCTGGCCATCCGTTCCGAGCCTTCGGCCAAAACCTCGCCGAAGCCCTGACGTCGGGCGATTTGGGGCAAGAGTTCGAGCACCGCTTCGATGTTGCCCCACTCGAGCTTGAGCCCGCCGGTGTCCTTGGCGCCGATGATCTCGTTCTCCCACAGGTCCATGGCCAAGGCGAGGGAAGCTCCGCAGGAGACGGTGTCCAGGCCCAGTTGATTGCAGAGGGTGTTGACCCGGATGACGGCTTCGAGATCATGGTTCATCAGCATGGTGCCGAAGTTGGCCACGGTCTCGTATTCCGGGCCCGGCACTTCCCCGGTCTGGTATTTCCCTTCCTTGACCGCGACGTTGCGCTTGCAGGCGATGGGGCAGGCGTAACAAGCCGAGCCACGGGTGAGATATTTTTCGGTATAAGGCTTGGCGCCGATGGTGTCGGCGGCCTGAGGGTCCAAGCCCAAGCTCCAGTTCTTGATGGGCACGTCACCGGTGTGCAGCCCGAAGGCCAGGCCCACGTTGGTCCCCATGGCTTTCAGGCTGTTGGCCACTATCGCCTTTTTCAGCTCCTCCCGCACCTGCTCGCCGGCGGCTTTGCTTTCCTCGGGCTTCGCCGGCTCCACTTTCTTCGTCCCCCGCACCGCCACGGCCTTGAGGTTCTTGGAACCCGTGACCGCGCCCAGGCCGCAGCGGCCGATAAAGTCCCCGCGATCGTGGGCAATGGCGGCGAAGCGCACGCGGTTCTCTCCGGCCGGGCCGATCGAGCAGACCTGCACTTTGCGGCCCGCGCGGTATTTCTCCTGGAGCCGGGCCTCGGTCTCCCAGGTGGTCCGGCCCCAGAGCTCGCGGGCGTCCTCGATCCGGATCTGATCCTGATCCACGTAAAGGTAAACCGGCTGGGAAGCTTGGCCCTCGATGATGATTCCGTCCAGGCCGGTCCATTTCAGCTCCGGCCCGAAACGGCCGCCGCAGTTGCCGAATCCCCAGATGCCGGTGAGCGGCGAGCGGGCGCAGACCGTGAAGCGGCCCGAGCCGGGGAGATTCGTGCCGTTCAAGGGTCCGGCCAGGAACATGAGAGGGTTTTCGGGAGAGAAGGGATCCGCGGCCAGGTCGTAATGGTCGAGGTAAATCTGACTCCCGATCCCGACCCCACCCAAGAGCGCACGCACCATGCCTTCCTCCACGGAGAGGTGATCCACCTTGCCCGTGGTCAGGTTGACCCTGGCGATTTTTCCCCAATAGCTCGGCATGGCTAACTCCTTCGGTCCCCTAATTTAATTTTTAGGCTCGGAGCCATCTCGTTTCGCATTTTGATCGTATCAGAAGGGAAGCAATTTTTCTACCCTTTTCGATCATAAGAGACCTCATCCAAGAAAAAATGTTGATGGGTGCATATTTTTCTTGACAAGAAAAATACCTAGAGTATACTTATACCACATGAACAAGAAACTTGAAAGCCGGTCGTTGCGAAAGATTCACGTTAATCTCTCTGAAAAGGTCCATCAGAAGCTTCGGGTCAAGTGTGCGTTGGAAGACCGGACGATTCAGGAATACGTCGCCCAACTGATCGAGGCGGAGGTGGTTTCCATTCGGGTGGGGGATTCAGCATCTAAAGACAAAAAGACGGGGGGCCTAACTTAGGCTGGCAAAAGGGGTTGACGGGGTGAAATCTCACCATAGAATCTCGGAGCTGGCACTGGATTACAGGTCGCAAGAGATCGGCCATGGTGAAATTGTGCTGGCGGATTGTTTTGAGTGGTTAAGCCGATTGCCGGAAAACTGTCTTCATGCCATTGTTACTGATCCGCCGTACGGCGTTAAAGAATACGACTTGGATCAGTTGGAAAAGCGAGAAAATGGGCACGGGGGAATCTGGCGCCTCCCGCCATCGTTTGACGGCCATAAGCGCTCTCCATTGCCTCGTTTCACCGCCCTCAACTCAAACGAACGGGAGTCATTAGAAAAATTTTTTAAAGAGTGGGCGAAGCTAACCATCCGCGTTTTACGGCCGGGCGGTCATGTCTTGTTGGCCAGCAACGCCTTCCTGTCTCAATTGGTTTTTTCGGCAATCGTCGAAGGCGGACTGGAATTCAGAGGGGAATTGATTCGGCTGGTGAGAACTCTGCGGGGGGGAGATCGTCCGAAAAATGCGGAGTTTGATTTTCCCGAGGTGGTTTCGATGGCGCGGGGGTGCTACGAACCGTGGGGAATATTCCGGAAGCCCCTTCCGCCGGGACTGAAAGTCAGCGATTGCTTGCGCAGGTATGAAACGGGAGGGCTGAGAAGAAAGCCTGACGGGAAACCCTTTGCGGACGTAATCGTTAGTGAGCGAACCCCTCAACCAGAGCGGGAACACGCCAAGCACCCCAGTCTGAAGCCGCAATCTTTCCTCCGGCAGGTTGTCCATGCCGTCTTGCCGCTAGGAAAAGGGATGATAGCGGATCCTTTTATGGGTGTCGGTTCCACCGTGGCCGCGGCAGAAGCGATGGGGCTTGCTTGTATTGGAGTTGAAAGACATCTCGACTATTACAACTTGGCGCGAAGTGCGATTCCCCGTTTGGCTAAATTAGCAATATCCAACCTCGACCCATCAGGGGTTGCGCCGGAGCAAGCTTCACTTTTTTCGAGTCGTTGACGGTTCGATCTGGTAAATCCAATTCGCTATCATCTTACGATAGCCGGATTCTGTGACACTGGCGGTGATGGTGCGTCGGCTCGTGGGGGATCTTCCTGAAAAAGCCCAATCCTTCTTGGTCAAGCGCGCCCCGAGCACTTCAACAAAACGGAACTGCATAGGCTTAACTTTTTTGGATGAGTCCGAGGGACGATTGCAATCAAAAACAAACACCAGCAAGAAGCAATTTTCAGGGTTATGACCCTGCCAGCCCCGAAGGTATCTCGAGGCCTTCACTTCGATACCTTCCCGAGTATGTTGCACTGCATCGTCGCGAAACCGAGATGCGGGGATCAAATCCGGATGCCCATTATGATATCGGTTTCTAACCAGAGAAGGGCTATACCGGGGTATCGTGGACGCTAGAAATTCTCCCACAACGCTGCTGAAATTCGCGGGCATGAGCATGGATTCCAAACGGTTTATGCCTCGACTATGGAGTTTTTGATTGATGAACCCGAGAAAATTAATGAAGTCGTCCATGCTTTTTCTGATATGTTTTATAGAACATCCGCAGGGAAGTCGCGCACCGGGGTTAAATCCCTTGGGATTTAAAGGCGATGGTTGGCACGCTTTGGCTTCAAGATCAATTTTCATCTGTTTAACCTTCCGAGTGATTAAAAGCAACGATCACAGCGGAATGTTCCCGTGCTTCTTGGGCGGGTTCTGGTCGCGCTTGTTTTGGAGGAGCTTGAGGCCCGCGATCAGCTTGGGCCGGGTGTCCTCGGGCAGGATCACCTCGTCAATGTAACCCAGTTCCGCCGCCTTGTAGGGGCTGGCAAACTTGGCCCGGTAATCGGCCACCAGCTTCTCCTTGGTCGCGGCCTTGTCCGCCGCTTCCTTGAGTTCGTTCCGGAAGATGATGTTGACCGCGCCCTCCGGTCCCATCACCGCGATCTCGGCGGTGGAGAAGGCGTAGTTGAGGTCGCCCCGGATGTGCTTGGAACTCATCACGTCGTAGGCCCCGCCATAGGCTTTGCGGGTGATGACTGTGATCTTGGGGATGGTGGCCTCGCAGAAGGCGTAGAGGAGCTTGGCGCCGTGGAGGATGATGCCGGCGTACTCCTGGGCCGATCCGGGCAGGAACCCGGGCACGTCCACAAAGGTAATGATCGGGATGTTGAAGCAGTCGCAGAAGCGGACAAAGCGGGCGCCCTTCTTGCTCGCTTCGGTGTCGAGCGCGCCGGCCTGCCAGGCCGGCTGGTTGGCGACGATGCCCACCGAGTAGCCGCCGAGGTGGGCGAAGCCCACCACCAGGTTGCGGGCGTAGCCCTGGTGCACCTCGAAAAAGTGACCGTCGTCCACCACGGCGGTGATGACGTCCTTGATGTCGTAGCCCTTGTTGGGGTTGTCCGGCACCACGGTCTTGAGCGATTCCTCCCGCCGGTCGGCCGGATCCGCGGTGGGCTTGAAAGGCGGGTCTTCGGTGTTGTTCTGGGGGATGAACTCCATCAGCTGACGGATCAACTCCAAGCAGTTCTCGTCGTTCTCGGCCACGAAGTGGCAGACCCCGGAGCGGGTGGCGTGAGAGTCGGCGCCGCCCAGGTCTTCGTGGCTGATCTCCTCACGGGTCACGGTCTTGATCACTTCCGGCCCGGTGATGTACATGTAGGAGCTCTTGCGCACCATGAAGATGAAGTCGGTAATGGCCGGCGAATAGACCGCGCCGCCGGCGCAAGGCCCCATGATCGCGGAGATCTGGGGGACCACCCCGGAGAAGAGGGTGTTGCGCAGGAAGATATCGGCGTAGCCGGCCAGGCTTTCGACTCCTTCCTGGATGCGGGCGCCGCCGGAGTCGTTGAGCCCGATCACCGGGCAGCCGGTCTTGGTGGCGAGGTCCATGATCTTGCAGACCTTTTTGGCGAACATGCCGGAGAGCGAGCCGCCGAACACGGTGAAGTCCTGGGAAAAGAGATAGACCGGCCGGCCGTGGATCAAGCCGTAGCCGGTGACCACGCCGTCGCTCAGGAACCTCTTCTTGTCCATGTCGAAGTCGGTGCACCGGTGCACCACGAACTTGTCGGTCTCGACAAAGCTGCCGGGGTCGCATAAGCGCTGGGCGCGCTCGCGCGCGGTCAGCTTGCCTTGTTCGTGCTGCTTTTTGATCCGGTCTTCGCCGCCGGCCAGTTCGGCCTCGGCGTGTTTGGCCTGAAGCAACTGCAACTGTTCTTCCCGAGTCATGGTTACTCCTTCCTTATCGGTGGACGGCGATCTCGCGGGTAATGAAGCGCTTGAGCCGCATCTCCGCCGTCTTCTCGTCCAGGGGCAGGTCTTGCAGCTCGGCCCGGTTGCCGAGGTGGCCGAGAGTGGTCTCCACGAAGATCTTGAAGAACTTGGACTCCATCTTGAAGCGGTCGAGCCGGTCCATGAGGTGGAGGTCGTCAGGGGAAAGCGATTGGATAAAGTCAAAATATTTCCGGAACTCGATCAAGTCGCCGTAACGGAGCAGGGGCAGGGTCTCCCGCTCCAGGTAGCGGATGAAGGTCTTCTGCAGGTGGAGATACTTGATGTAGGTGGAGAGGGTAGCGCCCTGGATGGAGGTCTCGGTGATTTCCTCGAACTTGTCCATCAAGGCGCGGAACACCCAGAGGTCCTCCCGGATCTTCAACGACTGCTGGCGCTTGGAGACAAAGGAGGTGAAGATATCCTCGCCCTGCAATTCCGGCGCGAACAGGCGGACGAGCAGGACGATGCTCTGCTGGAAAAAGTTCTGCAGGACCCCGTGGCTGTTCTCGATGGCGGTGCGCAGGGCATCGGGATCCGCGGGCTGAGCGGTCTTTTGCAGCTCGGTCTGGTAGATCTTTTTCATCTCCATACCGATCTGGAAGGCGAGGGAATCCGCCAGCCCGAGGAACTCGGGGGTCCGGGGATGGGGGTTCCGCTTCAGGTTCTGGGCCAGATTGCGCTCCATGAATTCGGTGAGGTGCCGGGCTTCCGAGGCGATCAGGGCGAAAAAGAGCAGCGAGCTCTTCAAGGTTTCCGGCTGGTCGGTTTGGGGGTCAATGAAATGGAGGTAGTGGAGCAGCCGGTAAAAGGCGAGGAGCACCACGCTGAAGCCTTTTTGCAGTTCGGGATCGGAGATGGCTTTGACGATCCGGGAGATGAGGCGGTTGCCGATCCGGTCGTATTCGGGCCGGAACATGACCTCGCCCACCGGGCTGAAAAAGCGGTTGGAGGCGACCTCGCGGCTGATTAAAGAGCCGAGGTTGTAAAAGAGCGAATAGGGGACGCGCTTGAGCTGGATCAGCCCGTGCACGATCTCGCGCAGGTTGAGGAAACTGGAATAGAGCAGGAACAGGCTGTCTTCGGGCCGGTCCTGTCTCAGGCTCACTTCCCGCCAGCGGTTTCGGGCCAGGTCATCGAGCAGTTGGGCCTCCACGTAGCGGCGGAACTGGTAGTCGTGGCGGTGGCTGTCTTCCAGGAGCCGCTGGGCCAGGCGGGTGACCCGGTCCACGAAGCCTTGGACGATCTCCAGCTCGCTCAAGAAGTTGAAGCTGACCACCTGTTCCATGTTGGCAATGGGCAGGTTCTGGATGTTGAAGAAACGGTCGAGCCCCTTGAGCAGAATCTCCAGCTCAAACAGCATCTCTTCCTTGAAGTCCAGCTTGAGCCGATCCAGCCATTCCTGGCGCTGGCGGACGATCGCTTCAAGTTCTACCTCCAGGGGAGGCGGGTGGGCCAACGTACTCATGGGCCTTGCTTGCCCCTTATCATAAGGGTTTTTGCAAGGAATTCAAGCGATAAGCCCGTGGCGCGCAAGGCGGCGGTGACCCGGAGCACCAATCAGACTGGTAAGCTTGGGGCTTCCTGCTCCCCGAAAAGGAGAGCCAATGCGGCTACCCCGTGGGCTATTCAAGCACGAACGTGATGTCGAGGGTGACCTCGTATTCCTTGATCTTGCCCTGCTCAAGCCTCACCGCGTGGCTGAGGATGTCAATGCGGGTGAGGCCGCGCAGGGTCTTGTTGGCCCGCTTCAGGCCCTCGTCGAGGGCATGCTCGAAACTCTTCGGCGAGGTGGCGGTAATCCGGGTGATCCGTTCGACAGCCATGAGAAGTCACCTCCTGTGGAATGGGGATGGCCGGGAATACACTTCAGCCCCGGGTGAATCATCGGGGATAAAATATACCGTCTCGAGGAAAATGTCCATCGCTTCCCGGGTGAGCAGGTGCCCGGCCGGACTGCGCTCGCGGATCACCTGGCGCTCGAGCCGGCGGAAGCCCGAGACCGAGTCGGGGTCCACCTCGATCCGGTCCAGCACCCCCCGGCGGAAAAGGAACTTGCCCCGGCTCTGGATCCCGCTGCAGGCAATGGTCTTCGCGTCCAGCGCCTTGCAATCCTGGTAGGCCGCTCCGAAGGGGCTTTTACCGCGACCCAGCTCGCGGCCGCTGGAATCCCACAAGTAGATATCGCGGGCGTCCCAGTTAAAGCCCACCACCCGGTCGCCCGGCGCGGCCAGGGCGCCGATGTGGTCGGAGACCTCGAAGGAGGACCGGGGCTTAAGCGTCTCGGGATCGAGGCAAAGCACGCGCGCGCTCGAATGCGGACGGTATTCCGCCACCGCCACCCAGAGGCATTGTCCATCGTAGTCCAGGCCGGAAGGGTGGTAGCGGGGTCCTTCGGTCAGGTCCACCGCTTCGGGTTCCCTGGCGGCGAGCGCTCCCTCCGGCCAGGTCATCCGCAAGAGCCGGGCCCGATGGCCGGACTTGTCCACACAGCTCACGAACAAGGTCTCGCCCCTGAGCTTCATGCCCTGGGTGTGGCACTCCTGCTCAAAGGCAAGCGGTGTGGCCGCCAACAGAGCCAGGGCAGCGAAGACAATCATGTCCCGCTTAGCTCTTTGGCCCGGGCCTCCACTTCGCGCATCACCCGGAGCATGTTGCCGCCCAGGATCTGGTGGATGTCCTCCGTGGAATAGCCGCGGGCCATCAGCTTGGCGGTCAGGTTGGGAAGCTGGGAGGCATCGCGGAGCCCCTTGGGCATGGAGACGAAGCCGTCCCAGTCCGAACCCAGTCCCACGTGGTCAACCCCGGCCACTTTCACCGCGTGGTCAATATGGGCGATTACCTCGTCAATCGTTCCGGTCAGCCCGCTGCGTAGATAAGCGGGGTAGTAAATGATCCCGATGATCCCGCCGGTCTGGGCGATGGCGCGGAGCTGGTCGTCGTTGAGGTTGCGGTGGTGAGGCCGGAGAGCATAACAAGCGGTGTGGGTATTTATCACCGGCGCTTTCGCCGCGGCCAGGATATCCCAGAAAGTCTTCTCGTTGGCGTGGGAGGTATCCACCATGATGCCCAGGCGGTTGCACTCTTGCACCACCTCGCGGCCGAAATCGCCGAGCCCGATGTCTTTATCCGCGGGGTTCTGGTCCGAGCCGGCCCAGGCAATCGAATGCTGATGGACGATGCCCAGGTACGAGGCGCCACGCTGCCGATATTCGCGCAGGTGGTCCAGGCTGTCATCGAGCATGTGGCCGCCTTCCAGCCCGACCAGGAGCGCGATCTTGCCTTCCCCGGAAATCCGCTCGATGTCGTCCGCGGTGCGGGCCAGGGCCGCGGTCTTCGGATTCTGCTTCAGCACCCGGTCCAGGGTGTCGAACATGGCAAGCACGTCGGGGTAGCAATGGCCGGACTTTTCGGTCAGCGGGTGGATGACAAAGCCCAGGAAGATGGCGTCCAGCCCGCCTTCTTGAGCGCGGGGGATATCCACCTGGGTCAGCAAGGGATCCCAGAAATAAGGCCGCAGGTGATGGCGCTTCCCGTAATCATAATGCAACGTGCGGACATACATCAAGGTATCGCTGTGGAAGTCCATGGCGATGGCCGGGTCATGCACCGCCCGGACTTCCTCCGATACCTTGACCTTAGTCGTGGGCTGGCAGGCGCTCTGCCCGAGCGCGAGCGCGGTAACCAGGATCCCGATAAATTTCTTCATTTTTCCCCTCCTGTTTCATTGATCCGGTAATCGGAAAAGTTGATGGCCAACGGACCGCGGAAAGTTTTGTCACCCTCTTTGCTTCTTTCCTTGAAGACATACTCCAGGCTCTGCACCAACCAGCAGCCCTGGACCTGCTGATATCGGAGGTGCACTTCGGAGACGACTTGTTGCTCAAGCGTGGTCCCTTTCTGCAGGGTGATCAGGTCGGTGAGCAGCAGGTGATGGCCTTCCTCCCGATAGCTCGGGACCGTGGTCGAGACAAAGTCCCGGCTGTAATATTGTTTGCTCACGATCTTGAAGGTCTTGTCCACAATCACCGCATACTTGGTAAAGTCCGATTGGGAATCCTTGTTGATCCCGATCAGCCGATACTTGTCTTCCCAGGGTCCGAAACCGACGTTGAAGGGTTGGAAGTTCTCCTCCTCGGTGGGAGGGACCACCAGGATCTCGGTGCCGCCGAACGCCTTGTCCAGAAAAGCGCGGAGCTCTTTCTCGCTCTCCGGCACGCTCAGGTATTCGTAGCGGCCGCCCTCCTTTACGTCCCAGACAAAGCGGATTTGCAGGGGAAGCATCTCCAGGAGATACAGGGCCGCGTCCGCGCTTTCTTCGGCTTTTTTCTGAAAATGCTCGTCCAGGTGCGGGCAGCGGACCGCGGCCGTCAAGTCATGGATCCCTTCCCGCTGCGGATAGTAAATCCGCGCATCCACCCGGGCGACGGCTTGCTCGGGAGTGCTCGGCATCCGGGAACAGCCGGAGAAAAACAGGCCGAGGAAGAGCAATCCTGAAATGGCGGTTCTCATGGTTCCTTCTTTCCTTGGTGGGTCCGGATGGCTTCCAGCGCCGATTGCACGTGCTCCTGGATCGCGTGCCCGGGATAACGCCGCTGCAGGTAATCGAACATGGCAGAGGCCGGTTCCGGCTGCTTTAGTTTATTTAAGAGCAAAACTCCGGCCGAGTAAAGCGCCTTGGGAGCCAGCTCGTCTTCCGGCTCCTTGGCGGCAAAAGCGCGATAGGCCTGGGCTGCGGCCAGCCACTCCCGGCGCTCTTCCAGGAGCCGGGCCAGGCGGTATTGATTGCGGCCCGGCGCCGTTGCCTCCGGGGCCACCTGCTGGAGCAGGCGGTAGCGCGCCAGCGCGTCCTCCGTATGCCCCAGATCCAGAAGCGCGCCGATGATCACCCCCTGGTGCGCATTGGCTTCCTCCACCCGGCCCATCCGCTGCAACACCTGTTGCAGCTCAAAATGCACATCCAGGTTAAGCGGAAAATCCGTGGCCGCCCGCAGCAGGTGTTCCCGGGCTTCGTCCAGCCAGCCCACCTTGCGCGCCTCGATGCCCCGCACCAGGTCCTGGGGCCGATCCGCTTCCTTGGCCGCGGCCCGGGCGGCCTCGGACTTTTGCCAGTCCCGCTCGTCCTGGTGACGAAGCTCTTTGGCAATTACCCGCTGCTCGACCTGGAAATAGCTGAAGCCCGCGGCCACCGCCATGCCGAAGGCAAAGCCGCCGATGTGGGCCCAGAAATTGGTGCTCGCGTTTTCATTGAAATAATAGAGGCCGTAATAAAGCTGGCGGGCGAACCAGGCGCCGAGGGGCAGCCAGACCGGGAGCGAAAAGACGCGGGTGATGAAGAGGAAGCGGAGCCGGGTATTCCAGAAGCGGATCAGGAAAGCGCCCATCACCGCGGAGATGGCCCCGGAGGCGCCGATGCCGGGCATATCCGCCCAGCAGCCGCCGGAGCGGACCAGGTAGTCGGCCAGGTCGGCGGCAAGCCCGCCGGCCAGGTAAAGGGCCAGGAAGTATTTTCGGCTCCAGACGTTTTCCAAATTACAGCCGACCAGCCACAGGTAATACATGTTCCAGAACAGGTGCCAGAAGCTCCCGTGCAGGAACATGGAGGTGAAGGAGGCGACCAGGTCGGGAGCCGCGGGCCGGAAGCCGAAGCGGAACCACATCATCCGGTCGCGCTTGTCCAGGAACTTGAGGCGGGCCTGATGCCATTCCAGGTATTCTTCACTGTCCTGGGGCACCACCTCGCCGGCCTCGAGGGCGCGATGGAACTCGCACTCCCATTTTGCGCGGTCCCGGGGCGACATTTTTTCGAGCGCTTTTTCCGGATCTTCTTTGTCCTGCTTTTCGGCCCAGATCCTGACCAGGGGAGCCTCGTATTTAGCCAGTTCCATCTCCGGCCCGATCAGGGGCACGATTTGGAAAAGTTGCAGGCTGAAGGAGGTGAAGTAAATGACCGTATTGATGATGATCAGGCCGAGGGTGATTTTGGGGATGCGTTGGCGGAGCTTCTCGTGGCCGAGGGGGAGGAGGAAGAGGAGGAGCAGGTTAATTAAATCAATCAGGCTGGACATGGCCGGGGCCTAGGGAGCTGGGATTTGTTTGAGCAAGTTTTGCACATGGGGGACCAGCTCGGTGGAAGGGTAGCGTTGCAGGAGATACTCCAGGATTTTGCGCGCGTTCTCCGGCTGGTTCGCCTGCTTGAGCAGGATCTCGCCGCATTGATACAGGGCCTTGGGCGCGCGGGAATCATCGGGGTAACTGACCGCGAACTGGCGGAGCACGGTGGCGGCTTCGTAATAATTCTCTTTTTCCCGCAGCCCTTTGGCCAGGGCGATCATGATCCGGGGGTCGAGGGCCAGCGCCGGAAAGGCGTTGCGGATTTCCTGGAAAGTCGTGTGCGCGCCGGCGACGTCTCCCCGGCGCAGGCTCAAGTTGAGGAATTTATTCCCCCAAAAAGCGGCCCCGGACTCGTCGCCCCGTTCCCGGGCCAGGTCGAAGAGGCCCCGCGCCGCCTCGGGGTTGTCCGGCTCGTCTTTGAGCACCGATTGGAAGCTCATCTCCGCCCGCTCGAAGGCGCGCCCCTTGAGCGAACGGAAACCTTCAAACAGGTCGGGATGAACCTGCGGCTCCGGGGCCACGGGCGCCGGTGCCGCCGGGCGGGGCTCCCGGGTATCGTGCCACCAGCCGAGCTGGAACCGGCATTGGTAAGCCAGGTAGCCGAGCACGTGGCCGGCCACGATCAGGAAGTAGAAGTCCACCGTGCTGTTGATGAAATACTTGATGACCCCCGCGAAAAAGCCGCCGCCCAGGGCCAGGTCCATGAAGCGAAGCGCGATCCAGACGATCACGGAGGCGGTCTCCAGGATGATCATGAAACCCAGGGCGGCCAGGTATTCCTTGGGGATCTTCATGATCTGGCCGAAGATGATGACCGGGTTCCAGGCGTTCATCACGCTGCGGAACACGCCGAGCAAGAGCAGGCCCATGGGCAAAATGGCGAGCCCGACCAGGCCGAGCAGGCCCAGGACCGCGAGGACGGCCGGGCTTTTCAGCATGGCGGCAAAGGTTTCCAGATCAAATCCGCTGACGCCGAGGAGGATGAACAGGAAGACGAGCACGGGCATGAAGACCACCAGGGTGGTGAGCATGAACTGGATGGTGGGCCAGGTCAGGTCGTTGATCCCGGAAATGGAGGCCCACTCCGGGGGTTTGAGATTCCCGGCCTCGGATTTAGAAATGACCAGGTAAAAATAGGAGATGACCAGGCCGGAATAGATGATCCGCAGGCCCATCGCGCCCATCAGGCCGATGATCCCGCCCATCATCATCCCGATCTGGGCCAGCCCCAGGAGCACCACCGCGACGAACCCGATCACCATAATCCGCATCCAGCCGTCGTCCTGGAAGGGATATTGGAAGATCTCCGGCAGCCGGTTCCAGAAAGGCGCCGGCGGCTGGTATTGGGCCACGGACAGGACTTTATCCCGGCACTTCGGGCAGACCTCCACCTTGACGTGGCCGAACATCTTGACGTCCACACAATCCGCGCAAAAGCCCACGCTACATTGCGGACAATACCAGTCTTCGGCGCGCTGGGGATGGTTGATACAAGGCATGGCGAAACCTTACCTTAAGTTTCCAGAGCCTACCACGATTGGCAGGGAGGCTCAAGACCTTCCTCATTGAAATGGGCCCAAACCAGTTGGTATCGTTTTTCGGTTGGTAGGGGCAGGGCTTGCCCTGCCCATCTGCGCAATTTGATTGGGCGCGGCAAGCCGCGCCCCTACATCGGGAAGGCAATTATTGTTTGGGCTACAGGCCCTCAAAGCCTGTCCCGAGTCTTGGCGGGATGGCAAGAGGCAGGAGGCCAAGCGTTCAATTTTTGATTTTGGATTGCGGATTTCGGATTTGCCAAGGACCGCCCAATCCAAAATCTGAAATCTGCAATCCCCAATTCCTTAAAAACTGCAACAAACTTGCATAAAGGGGAGCTTGGGCAACTCCCCTTTTTCATGGAGTTTTTTCTGAATTAGCAAGAAATTTCAGAAGGTTGGCTTTTCACTAGATTTCATCCAGTTAGGATCATTTTCATCAGCTTTTTAACTGCTTTTACTCTAAATGGACACCTTTTGGACACCTTGAGCTATTGAACCCAAGGGCATTATCAAAGCGTAAAGGGGAATGTCATGCCACTCCATACGCTTTACTAGAGAGAAGGTTCTGAACGAGAGATTAAGGACAATCGTAAAAGCAGCGATAGTCTTGTCACTTCAGGGTAGCGGTCAGTAGCGCATGCTTCACCGGTCGCCCACAGATTCGTGAGAGGAGCTTAAAAGCCCGGCTCGATATCGCAGCGGGCCTCGTAGAGGTTCTGCCAGGCAATAAACAATTTCATGCCATTTTGGCCTGAATGATCAATCGTGTTTACCACGGAAGAAAACCTGCCGTCAGCGGCGATCATCGCCTGACAACGGATGTTCACCTGTTCTCCCTCTCGTCGTTGGCAATGCAAGGTGAGGCCTTCCCAGCCTTCATCGAATGCCACGAGGGTGGCTGCATCCATCAGCCGGCCCCCTGATTGATCGCACAGCCATTTATCAAAACGGTTCCTCCAAACGCTCTAGGCGCCAGTTCCGATGGGCGTTGCCAGCATTCTTCCGCTAGAAAAATGCCAACGCATCGCCTTGAAATAATCCGGTTGAGCGAAAATTTCAGGTGGGGGAGTTCCGAAATGCTCCTTGATCAAGGCAATGGATTTGGGTATCAGCAAACCCGAACATGGCTTGTGCCGTGGCAGCCTTTTTCTTTCCACAATGATGACGGCGCTAATTCCACTCTTGAGCAGGGATCGGGCTGCTGACGCTCCCGCCGGGCCCGCCCCGACCACCGCGACTTCGCAATCAACCATCTGCTCCTCCTTTATAGTTTTTACGACTCGAGGCGAGACCGATAAACCTTAGAACGATGTAATCCCGAATCCAATCCGGCAGCACCTTCGACATCACTATCTGTAGTCTGGCGTCCCATCCGACGATGTAACGAGTTTTCGGTTTGCCTGTAGTAAGAGCATGAGCCACGACTCTGGCCACTGCGATAGGATCAATTCCGCTTTTTTCCATTTTCGCCGAGGCCTTCAAAACCAAGTCCAAGCTGGCGCCGTAAAGGTTGCGCACTTTCGTCGCAAGTTCATGTGTCCTTTGCTCAGATATCTTCCTGGTTTTTGACCAGATAGGCGTTGAAATATTGCCGGGGGTAACGATGATAACTGGAAGGTCAAAAGGGCGAAGCTCCATCCGCAGGGAGTCGGAAAGCACTTCCATCGCCGCCTTGGATGCGCAATATGGGCCCATGAAAGGCACGGATTGTCTGCCCCCGATTGAGGTAATGTTGACTATTCGGCCTTTGCATTTTTTAAGCAAGGGGAGGAAAGCCTGGGTGACGGCGACCTGCCCCATCAGGTTGACATGGAATTGTTCCCACAAGTCGTCTTTTCTAATAAATTCCAGCGGTCCGGTGACGACGATTCCCGCATTATTGACCAGGCCGGCCAGCCCTTTTTCTCCGACTGAACTCGCAACAAACTCAGCCGATCTCCGGATCGAATCGTCATCCGTGACATCAAGAATAATGGGAGTCAGCGGGCCGGATGATCCTTTGATAAGAGCATCTCCGTCGGCCTGATTTCGGACTCCCGCGAAAACCGTAAACCCCATGCTGTCCAGAAGAAGAGAGCACGCTCTACCGATCCCGGTTGAACTTCCAGTTATTACTATCGAGCCTCTATGTTGATCTGACTTCATTAACCGTAAATATCCTTGTCATCGGAAATGCTCAAGTCTGCGGGCCATGATGACCCCAATGCGATAATAAAGTCGGGGAAAGAACCTTTTTATTGCATAGAGGAGCCGCGCTTCCGCTCCGATGATTACCAGGAAAGTTTCCTTTTCAATTGTGGAAACAATTTTATTCGCTACAACCTCCGGCGTCCGACCATAACTCTTTACATAGCTGCCCGGTTTGAATTTAGACCAACCTTTGACGCGGGCATTTTTCTCGAACTCGGTTACAATCCCGGCCGGGCAGATCACAGTTACTCCGATATTGTGCCTGGCAAGCTCCGCCCGAAGCACCTCGCTCAGTCCAACGATCCCGAACTTCGTTGCGCAGTAAGCGGCGTTTCCCGGCATCGAGATCAGGCCGGCGGCGGAGGCCACGTTCACAATATGTCCGCTCCTTCGCTCGATCATATGGGGCAGAACGTAATGGAGACCGTAAATCGTGCCCCACAGGTTGATCCCGACGATCCATTCCCAGTCTTCGATGGTGTAATCGCCAACCTCTCCGATCAGAGTTACGCCCGCATTGTTGACCAGAAGGTCAAGGTGTCCATATTCTTTGATCGCGGCTTCGGCCGCGTGTTGCACTTGGCCCTTGTCCGCAACATCGGCCCTGATCGTCATGCATCTCCTGCCAAGCGCTTCAACCTGCTCGAGCGTTTCCTCCAGACCGCTTTCATTTATGTCTACCAGAGATAAATGCGCGCCATGCCGAGCAAGTTCGACCGCCACGGCCCGTCCGATGCCGCCAGCCGCGCCCGTAACTAAAGCATTTTTATCCTGCAGGTTCATGTCAGGTTTATCTACCACTCAATCCCCATGGCCTCGGCCGCCAGGGTTGGCAGATCTCGAACCTTCAACCGGATGGCTTCTTGGTCGGCTGTTTTTTTCAGGTGTTCAAAACAAACGGGGCATGCAGTAACCAAAGTATCCGCAGCCTGTTGGGCCTCCCGCAACCGCTCTTTGGCCACGGCCCGGGCAAAATCAGGATAGCAATTCAAGATGACTTTGGCCCCAGCCCCGCAGCAATATGACCATTTTCCACACCTCTCCATCTCTACGAGTTCAAGGCCGGGAATGCTTTTTAATACTTTTCGCGGCTGCTCATACACCTTGCCATGCCGCCCCAGGAAACAGGGATCGTGGTAAGTTATTTTCCCGTTAATCTCATGGCGGAAAGCGATCTTTCCTTCTTCGAGCAGTTTCGCCAACAACTCGGTCACATGGATGACCTCGAACGGAAGCTGGCCGACATATCTCGGGTAGTCATTTTTCCACATATGATAACCGTGAGCACAAGACAGGATCACCCGCTTCGCCCCGGCCTTTTTCATCGCCTCGACATTATAACGGGCTGATTTTTCCGCCTGGGCGCGGTTGCCCGACCATCTGGCGAGAAATCCGCAACATCTTTCATTTTCGCCCAGTGATGCGATATTAATTCCAGCCGCCTTTAGGACCCTTATCGTAGCGGTCGCGGTCTTTGGCAGGCGGTAATTAGCGTAACAGCCGGCGAAGTACATGTCCTCGCCTTCGGCTGGGAGTTTCTCCGGGGTCTTCGCCTTGGCTTTCCTTCCAAAGATATTATGAAATTCCTTGATGCCAGCATTCATTTCAGGAAGCGGCTCCGGCAGCGCGATCCCTCTTTCGACCACTTCCTCGCGCAAAGCCAAAATAGAATGGAGCGGTAAAAAGGTCTGGCAAATCTCGTTGCACATATTGCATCCGGCGCAAGTATAAAGAATCTTTATCAGGTCATCGGAGATCGGGAAGTCCTTCCTCCAGACGAGCGCCGCCAGCGTCAATCGGCCGAGCGCGGTGTGAGAACGAAACCGGTAATACTCGAAGGAAGGACATTTCTTCGAAGGCGCCTGCCATTCAGGTGGGGGCAATTCCCGCCAGTTATGCGGCACAATCGGCCCTCGATAAAAACAGGCCGCGCAATTGAGGCAGAGATTTAACCGCTCCCTGAAATCCTCCAGTTTGGCTTGAGATAAATCCATCATGACGACCACTCCACTAAAAGCTCCCTGGGCTGAGAATGTTATTGGGATCGAGAGCGCGTTTGATTATTCGCAGCAATTGGTGCGCGCCAGGTTGATTGGTCCAGGTATAATCGGGCGTGAGCGGCGGCAGCATGGATTGGAACACCCCGCCTCGTTCTCCAAACCACTCCCGGAACTCATCGCGGCACTTCTGAATCTGTCCGACCCAATACTCATCGTTATAGTCCACGAACGCCCAGGTCTGCGAGCACATCACCTGGCTTTTCATGGCAAAGCCGTCGAAAACGGCGAAGCGCGGCGACTCCCAGATGTCATACTTTTTCCCGACCTCCATAAGCTTCTGGTAGACCCTGGGGAACCAACTGGTCGGATAGGTGAGGCTGTCATAGATATACATGTAGTTGCCCTTGACCACGTCCAGCACCACACGTGAGATGGCGCTGGCGATGGGGTTGGAAACCGGGCAGAAAAAGGTCGGCCAGATCGCAAAGAATGACTCCGCCAGACCCGGCAACAATTTCCCTCCATATTTTTGGGCAAGATCGTGGACGGCTTTCTCCTTGATAGAAAGCTCCTCACCGGTCTCCGCGTTGACTGTAAAATAGACGATGAAGTGGCAGTCTTCCGGCAAAGGAGGCAACAGCTTGATATACTCGAGCCCGGCGTATTTATATTTGTCGTTGACATGAACGTCGAACATCTCCAAGGCCGTGCCCTCAAGGAGCGTCTGTTTGACCTCTTCAATCCTGGAGAGCGGCCAATAATAAGAATGGAAGGCCCAATGTGGGGATCTTTTTAAACACCGATACGCCACCTTGGTCACGATCCCGAATGCGCCGTTAGACTGGGTGAAGAGGCCGACCAGGTCCGGGCCGGTGATGTAGCGATAGAAGGGACCGAAGTCCTTGTCCGCGTAGGCCATCGAGCCTACAGTGATGATCTCGCCGTCGGGCAGGACCGCCTCGAAGCCCTCGACCAGGTCAATGTTCCTCCCGTAACGGGTTTTACCGAAAGCGTTTACCGGGGTGATGGCTGAAGCCGCCACATTGGGCCCGGGACCATATTCCGCCGTGGGCAGCATAAGCCCATGTTTGAACAGTTCCTGGGAGAGCTTGAAAAAACTGCAACCGGCCTCGGCCACCGCTTTCATGTTCTCCGTATCAATCAGGATGATCTTCTCCATAGGGGTAAGGTCCAGGAGAATGCCGCCTTGGAGAGGCCCGCCGTGCCCTCCCTGGCCGGCCGCGCCTCGCGGGGTCACTGGTACCTTGTGATGATTTGCAAGCCTTAAAATCCGCGAGACCTGCTCCGGCGTCTCCGCGATAACCACCACGTCGGGCTTCCTCACCCAGTTCATTCCAAGAAAACAGGAATAGGAGTACGCCTGACATATCGCGGCAGAGTCGCTTACTCGCTCGGTCCCAATGATTTCTTTAAGTTCTGTCATCAAGTCCATAAAAATGTTTCCTTTGCCTCTTCTAGTGCCCCAGGCTTTCGGTGTTGAGCGACAGGTTCGTAATCCTCCTTTTCGGTTCGATCCCGAGAAGCCCGGCCAGGTTCAGCCCGAAGATCTTTCTCCTATCATCTTCAGTGATTTCCGGGTATCCATATCCCTTGCGCAGATCTTCAGGAATCTGAAATTCCCGGAAGCCCTTGACCGCGGCGCCCATCTGTGCGCTGAACCCCGCGTAGTCAGTGCCCCAAATGATACGGTCAGGACCGATAAAACGAAGGGCCTCGCCGATGATGCTCGCAAATTTTAGCGGCGCGGTAATGGCCCAGGGTATCAGCAGAGACAGGCACAGGTAGACGTTGGGATGGCCGAGGGCGACCATGTTAAGGTCGTTGCAGTAAGGGTAACCCATATGGAAGGCGACAAGCTTCAAGTTCGGGAAATCGCGGGCCACGTCATCGAGCAGAATTGGGAGGGCATACTTGCTTTTTCCCGGCGGCACCCAGCAGAACCCGGTGTGGATGTCGAGCACGATGCCGAGTTCTTCGGCCTTCTTGTAAAACGGCCATAGCTCTGGATCGTTGATGTAGGTATCCTCCGGCGGGTAGAACTTGAAAATCTTCGCGCCCTTCTCCTTGACCCAATACTCCAGCTCCCAGATCGTGTTCTCTACGCCCTTGTGCTTGATGGGCGAGACATTCGGCTGATACATGAAACGGTTGGGGTTTCCCTCAACGATCTTGGCCATCTCGCCGTTGGTGCACCAACGGCTGGTATATCCGGTGGTGTCCATCATGGACTCCGGGAGCAGGCAGGCCACGTCCACTCCGTACTTATCCATGGACTTGAGGAGAGTGGCCGGGTCCGCGCTTTTTGTAGCTTCCCAAGGCTCGAGCATGGCCATTGCCTCCGCTGGCGCGCCGAGCATGAGCGGCCTTGAGATGTTGGCAATCGCCCGCCACCACATCTGCACCCCCGGGAAATGGTTCACCGGTTCCATGTTCCCGATCAAGTGAGCCTCGGGATCAATCTTGAAATACTCGTCCTTCTTAAATTTTTCCGCCATTGGTCTTCCTCCTTGCGATTGGCCGGCGGGAGTTGCCAGCCGTATTAAACCTTCAGGGCATGGCCTGGCAAGAAACCGTGAGCTTTTGTCCCGCCATGTCCTCAATCTCCTTTTCCTTACCCCACTTGAAATCTTCCGGCATAATATAAAAACGCACCATATAAACATGGATGCCTTTGCTTAAAAGGTCCACCATCTCCCCGAATTCAGACCCCACCGCGGATCGGGCCGGGCCGTCGTCAACAAAGGAAACCCGTTTCAGTCTCGAGTCCCATCCTTCAGGAAAGTGAGTGATAAAATATACACTCAGGCCATTGCCGCTTAGCACACACCAGTCGCGGGGCTCCTGGCCGATTAAGTGGCCATCTTTGGCATCGGGGACTCCATCTATCTTGACGCCGGCCCGATGGGAGATGTCGTAATAGGTCAAGGGGCGGGCCTGCGGGTTCAAGAGCATGACGCCGCGGATGTCAAAGGAGGAGAGCATCATGTTGAAATTGAAGGGGATGTCCATGATGACCGGCTGGTCCATGCGGTTGACGTAATAGTGCTGCTCGGTGCCGCCCTCGCCCTTGATCTTGAACCCGCCGAAGTCCGCGCCGCCGGCACAGCGCCAGAGGACCCGGACAGGGCCGTCCTTGGCGGCAATGGGCTCGCCGCGGATGAGGTCATAGAAGTCTTTCTCGCCGGCGATACCGATCAGTTTAACCTTGATCCGGGCCGGGGTCTGGTTCCTGATTACCAGGTTCTTGCTGAAATCCCCTTTGGCGGTCAGGACGCGCAATTCATCAAAGTAGCCCCGATCGGCCGGCTGGGAGAGCTTGTAGCGGCTGGTCTCCACATGGAGTCTCCCGCCGGAGATGTCCATCTTCACGTAATCGTCCCGGCTGGGAGTCAGCCTGGACTTCAGCAGAAGGTAGGCATAAGCCGTCTTGCCGGAGGTGGGATCGGTCACGGCCAGCTCCACGGCTTTCTCCGCGCCGGATTCTTTGACCGACTCAGCGCGCGGGCCCAGGTCCCTGGCCATGAACACCAGCTCATCGTCAGCGTCGAGCCGGCCGTTGTCAACGTCGCGGTCATAGAGACCTTTCTCTCGACCGAGTGGGCTTACCCAATCAAATACATGCTCGCCGTTCCTGACTTCATCCACCTGGAAGGGGATGGCGCGAAGCTCGCCGTCGCGCAGGGCCGCCAGGAGGAGAGCGGAAATTTCCGTTCCGGCCAATGAGGGCATTTCCCCGCCACGGATGATGACGGCGCTTTCCGGGAACAACCCCTGGCTCAGGTCGGGCCCGGGGGACGGGGAAGAAACGGAAATCATGAGAAGAGCGCAGGCGAGGACCGCCGCGGTTTTCAGGGGGCGCCCCAGAATCATGGCTTGCTTTCTCCTTCGGGATAAACCCTGCACAACGCACTCCGCAGGGACTCGGAGCCGGTGTCGGGATCGTAAGCCATGGGACCGAAGAGAAGGTTCACGTTGGACTGCTGATAGCCGTAGTCGGGCGGGGCCTGCTCCGGGAACCACCAGGCGTGTTGGGCGCTGACCACATCCGGGGCCACAATACCGGTGAGCTTGGCCCGCATCTTGACCTTGCCGTGCGGCGTTTCGATAAAGACCCAGTCGCCGTCGCGGATGCCGAGTGAGCTAGCGGTTTGGGGATGGACCTCGACCAGGGGGTCGGGGTTAGCTTTGCGCAATGACTCGATCTGGCGGCCTTCCGAATGGAAAAAGGCCCGGATTTTCGCGCCGGTGGTGAGGATCAACGGATATTCCTTGGCGAGCTCGGGAGCTGACACGGGAGTCAGCGGTGGCTCGCGGTAGACCGGCAACGGATCACGCCCCAGAATTGCCATCATGCCATTGTAAATTTCCAACTTGCCGGAAGGGGTTTCGAAACCTTGGGTTTTGTATTTATAATAGCGCTGTTCGCCCGCGAGCATGCCGCGCTCGCAGAACTCCTCGAAGGTCAAACTCGCATCCTCCAAGACCCATTCAAGGTATTCACGGTAATTTTTCCAAGGAAAGGCCTCTGTAAGGCCAAGACGACGCGCCAACTGAATAATGATCTCCCTATCATCCATGGTCTCACCGATCTGCGCGACCTTTTTCCTCGCCAGTACGCACCAGATCTTATGAATATTGACCACTTCGTCCTGCTCTAGCCAGGAGGCGGCGGGGAGCACAAGGTCGGCCAACTGCGCGGTCGGGGTCATGAAAATTTCCGAGACCACGGTATATTCAAGGAGCTTCAAACCTGCCTCTACGTCCGCGGTATTGGTCATGGTGGTAAGCGGGTTTGAGCCTACCACCCAAAACGCCCGGAGCCGATAGGGATCTCCGGATACGATCGAGCGCCAGAAGGTTGGAGGGTGCACCGCCGGGCAAAGTGGAAACCTTCCCCCGTCGAGTCTCCGGCCGGCTTTTTCCGGGGGAAGGAATTGCAATCCCGCCACCTCCAGGTTGCGGAAGATGGAACGCTGTTTGATGCCCTCGGGCGCAACCCAGAGGGCGTCGCCGCCGGGGGCGTCAATGTTCCCGCAGATGCCGCTCAGGATAAGGATCGCGCGCGCGGTCTGATAATTGGACATGCTCATATCGAGGGCATTGCCCCACTGGATGCAGGCCGGTCTCGCGCCGGCGTAGGTCCTGGCCGCGGCCCGGATGTCATCGGCCTTAAGCCGGGTGATGGGAGCGGCCCATTCCGGGGTAAAGGGCCGCACGTGCACGCGGAGTTTTTCAAAACCGTTGGTGTATTTCTCCACGAACTCATGATCGTAAAGTTCCTCGGCGATGACCACATGGAGCATGGCGAGGGCGAGCGCGCCGTCGGTGCCCGGCCGGAGCTGGAGCCAATGGTCGGCGCGGTCGGCGGGCCCGATCCGGCGGGGGTCAATCACGATTATCTTTTTCGCCTGCCGGAGGGCACGTTCCACCCTGCCGCCACACATGCCGTCGGAGGCCCCGGTATGGGTGATATTACAGCCCCAGATCACTATACATTCCGGCCCCCGGTTGCCAAAGCCGTAAACGTCGGCCACTGGCAGTTGGCCCAGGGTGCCCAGGCTGGCGATCCACCTCGGGAAATAGCAGAGGTGGGCTACCCCGGTGAAATTGGGCGTGCCAAAGGCGTTGGCAAAGCGGGTGGTGAAGCCGGTATACGGCCGGCCGGTGCCCTGCATCATGCCGAAATACTCGGAACCGCTATCCTTCTTGATCATTGTGAGCCGGGCGGCCATCTCGTCTAACGCTTCATCCCAGGAGATGCGTTGCCATTTGTTCTCGCCGCGCTGGCCCGCGCGCCGGAGGGGGTATTTAAGCCGATCAGGATGGTAGAGTAGTTCCGGAGAGGCCGCTCCCTTGGGACAGAGATACCCTTTACTGGTGAGGCTGTCCGGATCGCCGGTGACCTTGATCACGCGGTCCCCGTCCAGGTGCACCAGCACCTGGCACACGCCGTGACACATCCGGCAGGCCGACTTTACCACGCGCTTTTCACTCATAACCCTTGCCTTTTCAATACCAGCCCCATTCTTCAACGGCCTCGGCCAGGGCCTTCACGTTCTCCGGCTTGGCATTGGCCGGGATCGAACAGCCGGTGGAAAGGATGAAGCCGCCGCCTTTGCCCACCTCCTCAATCAGACGCTTGCAGTAAGCCATGACTTCATCCTTGGAGCCAAAGGCTTGAAGATAGGCCGGGACATCACCCATGATGCACATGTGATCGCCCAGGACCTCCTTGGCCTTGAAGATGTCCGAGAAGCCGTCGAGTTCGAGGATGCACTTTTTCGCCGGGAACCGCTTGAACATCGGAAAGCTTCGTGTCCAGTCGGAGTCGCAGTGCAGGAGCGGCGTGACGCCGGCGTCCATGAAGGCGTGGATCATGTATTCGAGCTCGGGCATAACGAACTCCTCGAAGTGGGCGGGCGAAATATTCACCGGCGACGACCGGGAAAGGCCGATGAAAATCCTGGGTTCACCGATGAACCTGGCGGTCAGGATGGCCATCCGGGTCGAGGCCTGGACCCATGCCTGGCTCGCGGCCTTGATTTTTTCGGGCCGGTCAAAGAGGTCGAGGCTGATCGGCCCGAGCCCGCGGCCGAAGGAGAAGGCCTCGAACAAGGGCCCGGGATGGATAAAGCCGCAGGCCAGCACGGCCCCCGCGGCCTCCACCATCTGACGATGCCTTCGCATTTCAAGCAGGCTCGAGATGATCTTAAAAATATTGCCGACGCCGGCCAGCTCCGGATGGTTGCGGCCGGTGACCGCCATCATGAAGCGGAAGAAGCCGAGCTTGATTAACAGGTCGTAGTCCTCGGGCTTGAGGAACTCGGTTTCCACGAACTGGTGGATCTCGTTGGCGGGAAGTTCATGTCCGGGGAGGCGGAGTCGGGCCAGGACGCCCATCTTGAGCAGGTAGGCATTGGCGGTGTCGGCGATAAAGGTCATGTCCCAGGGCCCGAGCTCACGCATGGTCTTGAGCACCGCGGCGATGCGCTTGTCGCCGTGGTCCATCAGCTCCGCGTTTGAAATCCCGGCATAGGTTGCGGCAAAATGATCAATCAAGGGAGCGACCGGCACCCGGTCCGGCTGCTCCAGGGCCACCACGGCGGCGATGCGCTCTCGGGAGTTCATGTTCATGCTTCTTTTCCAAAGGGCAAGGGGCGATTGCCGCCTTTCCGGCCCCCCCGGCGTTCATTCCCAGCGTATATCAATGATGGTGGATTCATTGCCTTCCCAGTGTTTTTGGGGGATCAGAACCCTGGCGTTCTTGCCGCCGGTGATCTCGATGATCACGTCAATCCATCCCTGGATTAGGTAATAGATCACCTCGGTCTCGCGATCGGAATCCAATACCTTGAGTTGAATGCTCCTTGTTCCAAGCTCTTGAAATTGATAGGTCCAGCCCTTGAAGAAGGCATTGGCAATGATGTTCAGTTTCTTGAGCGACTGCATAGGGTCACCCGGCACGATCAGGTTTTTGTAAACGTCCTCGAAAACGCGGCGTCCGTTGACCCGTCCCCACTCTCGCGCGGCCTCCGGCTTGCCGCCGCCGAGGACCCGATAAATGGCATTAAAACATTCTTTGACCGGCTTTTCCGGATACCAGGTCGAGGCGAGTATCTTTTTACTGACCAGCGCCATCGCTTGCGGGGACAAATGCCGGTCCCAAGGCACATCCTTGAAGCCGTGGATGGTTTTTACGATGTCCAGGACCATGGTTCCCTTGACCCCGCGTTCCTCGGATTGGCCTTTCACCATGAGGGTTCTCCCATCAACCGATCTTTTTATCCCGGCCGGCCCAATATTTTTCCCTGACCTCGCGGCGCAGGATCTTGCCGATGGCCGTTTTGGGAAGAGCTCCGGCAAACTCCACGCTCTTGGGCTTTTTGTATCCAGCCAGATGCTGCTTGCACAGCGCAATGATCTCTTCTTCCGTGGCGCTCATTCCCTGCTTGAGCACTACCACCGCTTTCACCGCCTCGCCCCAGGTAGGGTCCGGAACCCCAACCACCGCGCACTCCAATACCGCCGGATGCTTGAAAATTACTTCTTCCACCTCGCGCGGGTAGACGTTCTCGCCGCCTGAGATAATCATATCGTGCTTGCGGTCCACAATGTAAATGTAGCCGTCCTCGTCCACGGTCGCCAGGTCGCCGGTGTGGAGCCAGCCGCCTCGCAAGACTTCCGCGGTCAGCTCCGGGTTCTTCCAGTAGCCGAGCATGATGTTGGCCCCCCGCGCGGTGATCTCGCCCACCTCGCCGGGCTTCACGGTTTCCCCCTTCTCGTTCACCACCCGGACCTCGGTGACCAGGCACTCGCGGCCGGCGCTGGCGAGCCGCCGCCGGTCTTGGTCGGTCTCGGTCCGCTGGTGGTCGTGCTGATCAAGGAGGGCGACCGTGGGCGCGGCCTCGGTAAGCCCGTAGCCCTGGCCCAGGTCCAGGTTGGGGAATTTCTCCTTGAGCTTCATGAGCAGCTCGAAGGGCATGGGGGAACCGGCATAGGTGAGGGCGCGCAGACTGGACAGGTCATATTTATCCAGGTCCGGGAAGATGAGGAGGAAAGCCGCGATCGTGGGCACCATGTTCATGTGGGTGCAGCGCTCGCGCTGGATGGTTTCCAGCACAAAACCTAGATCGAACTTCTTGCTGAGCACGGCCTTGGTCCCCATGTAATGCACCACGATCACCGGCCAGAAGGCGATGTGGAAGAGCGGCAGGATCATCAGCGTGCTGTCCGCTTTGGTAATGCCCATGCCCAGGAGACAGCCCAGGGCCGCGGTCATGATGTTGCGGTTACTGAGCATGACGCCTTTGGGCAGGCCCGTGGTCCCGCCAGTGTACATCAGGATGAACACGGCGTTCTCATCGCGCGGCCCCTGGTGCGGCTTGGACGAGGATTGGGAGAGCAACTCTTCATAGTTTTTCATGTCCTCGGCCGGGCCGTCCAGGGAAATGTAATGCCGGACCTTGGCCAGTTTGGGCCGCAAGCGCTTGGCGGTATCCAGATATTCTGCGCCCGCCATCAAGGCGATTGTCTCCGAGTGGTCCAGGATATATTTCAGCTCATTGTCGGAGAGCCGCCAGTTGAGCGGCACCGCCACGATCCCGGCCCGGGCGCAGGCGTAATAGAACTCCATGAAGCGGTGGCTGTTCTGGGCCAGGATGGCCACGTGCTCGCCCGGCTTGACGCCCAGAGCGATGAGGCCGTTGGCGAGGCGATCCACCCGCTGGTTGAGTTGGCGCCAGGTGAGGCGGAACTCCTCAAAGACCAAGCATTCGAAGTCGGGGTCGAGTTTGGCGTGCTTCCTCGGGATGTCATCGAGTATCTGCATGGTCTCGTCTCCTCGTCAGGTTTCGCTCAGGACCACGACTTGGGCAGGCCCATGAACTGCATGATCATGTTCTTGGCCATCTCGTCAGAGATGGGCGAGAAGATCATCTGCTTGTAGTCCCGGAAGTAGCGCTGCATGTCGTATTCCATGGTGTAGCCGTAGCCGCCGAGGATCTCCATCCCGTAAATGGCGGCCTTTTCCGAGGCCCGGCCGGCCACGATCTTGGCCATCGAGGCCTCGATGTGGAAGGGTTTGCCGGCGTCGGAGAGCCAGGCGCACTTGTAGATCAGGTCGGTCGCGCACTCGATCTCAATGGCGATGTCCGCGAGGTAGTGCTGAAGGATTTGGAAGCGGGAGATGGGCCCGCCGAAGGCCTCGCGCTCCTTGGCGTACTGCATGGCGTCGCGGAACGCGGCTTTGGCTATCCCTAAACTCAGCATGGCGGTGCCGATGCGCTCGGGATTCAAGGTGCCCAGGAGTTCGAACCATCCGTTGTTTTTCGTGCCGAGCAGATTCTCCTTGGGTATCTTCACGTCTTCGAGGACCACCTCGTTGGTCCCGGCCGCGTGACAACCAACCTTGGGAATGAGTTTCGTCTCCAGGCCCTCGCTGGGTTGCGGGACCAGAAAGATGGATAACCCCTTGGTGCGTTTGGCCGCGGGGTCAGTGATGGCGATGAGCACCATGTAGTCCGATTTGTGCGCGCCGGTGATGAACATCTTGGTCCCGTTGATCAGCCAGTGGTCGCCCTTGTCCTCGGCTTTGGTCTTTATAGCGCCCAGAATATCGGTCCCGCCTCCAGGCTCGGTGAGACCCATCGAGAATTTCAGTTCGCCCTTGGCAATTCTGGGGAGTAATTCCTGTTTTTGCTTTTCCGATCCCAGTCCCATGATGGTCTTGGCCCCAAAGCCAACCGTGGCCCCGATGCAGAGTCCCACCGCCGTTGACGCGATGGCCAGCTCCTCATAGACGATCATGGCATCCACCATGCCCATTCCCATGCCGCCGAACTTTTCCGGGATGCCGATGCCCATGTAGCCCAGGTCCGCGATCTTCTTCCACAACTCGTCCGGCACAAAGTCGCAGTTCTCGTCCATCCAGCGGACGTAATCGCGGGAGAGTTCCTTCTCGCACATGCGCCGCACTTGCTGGCGCATGAGGTCCTGCTGCTCGGTAAAGGCGAAGTCCATCTCGGCTACTCCTTGTTCTGTTTGATCGCCGCCAAGGCGAAATTCCGGAGGTTGGTCGCGTATTCGGAATGGTAGAGCCAGGCTATGGCGTTCCTCTCGATGGTCATGGCCGCGTCCCAGGGGATGCCCTCGAAGGAGCGGTTCAGCACGCTCTTGCCCATGCGCAGAGCGTCGGCCGAGCGGCCGGCCATCTCGTTCACGATGGCGTCCACCTTGGCGTCGAGTTCTTCGTCAGTATAGACCCGAGTGAGCAGGCCCATCTCGTAAATTTCCCTTGCCGGGTAGTCCTTGCGGCCGGTGAACAGGATTTCCTTGGCCCGGTGGATGGGCATGCTCCGGGCGATCCGGGCGGTGCCGCCCCAGCCGGGCAGGATTCCCAGGGTGATTTCGGTCACGCCAAACTTGGTCTTCTCGGAGGCATACACCAGGTCGCAAGCCAGGACCAGCTCGAGCCCGCCGGCGATGCAATGTCCCTTGACCTTGGCCACTACGATTTTGTCGTTCTCGGCGATGGCTCTAGCAATCTCATAGCCCTCGTGGGCCATCCAGTCGTAGACCGAATTGTGGTTAAAGGTAGGCAGCACCGAGAGATCGCCGCCAGCGCAGAAGGATTTGCCCGCGCCGGAAAATAGGATCACCTTGACCTTGGGGTCCTTCTTGGCCCGCAGAAAGGCGTCGAGCATCTCCTCCGCCATCTCGCGGTTGATGGCGTTGCGCTGCTCGGGGCGGTTAATGATGATCTTGCACACCGCGTTCTCCGGCCCGCTCAATTCGTAGAGAATAGTGTTATAGGCTCCCATGTTTCACCTTTTCACCGGCCGCCATTTGGGCAGGGTAAATTCAGGCGACACATCGTCGAACACCACTTCGAGGTCCATGCCGTTCTTGAGCTTATCGTGGTCGCACTCGACGATGTTCGAGATCATGGTTACCCCTTCGGCCAGCTCGACCATGGCCACCACGTAGGGCATATCATCCCAAAAGGGGAAAGGCACCATGTAGACGTTAATCGCATAGGCCTTGAGCTTGCCCTTGCCCGAGGCCTCGATCCACTCGCTGTTCTCGCTCATACAGTTGGTGCAATAGAGATACGGCGGCTGATCAATGTGCCCGCAGTCCTTGCACCGCTTCAGGGTGAGCTTCCCCTGTTTCGTGTTTTCCCAGAAGGGCCGCGACCACTTGGATGGCTTCGGCATCGGCTTCTTGACGTCCTCGTCCGACAAATTCAATAATTCCTTGATTCCCATGTTCATCCCTCCTGAATCGAGGCCTAGTCAGGCCGGAATCTCGTTGCCGAGAATGGTGAAGTGGCAGTCCATGAAAGCCCCGCCGCCGGTGTTCTCGATGAGGAACCGGGCGTTCGGGACCTGGGCCTTGCCCGCCTTGCCCTGGAGCTGGCGCACGCCCTCGACAAAAAGTCCGAAGCCGACTCCGGTACCGGTGTGTCCGAAGGAGAGGGCCTCGCCGTTAGTCGTGGTCGGGTACTTGCCGCCCGGGCTGGTTGCGCCGGAGGCCACGAGCTTACCGGACTTTCCAGGCTCGCAGATGCCGATGGAATCGAGGAGGATGAGTTGCACGACCGGATAGGACCCATACATCTCGAAAATACTCATCTCCTTGGGACCGAGTCCCGCGCGCTCGTAGGCCTTCATGGCGATGGGCGTGAGGAAGGTCCCCAGGCTTTCCAGATCCTTGACCTTAGCCGTGGTGATGCCACGATGCGAATATTCCGAGGCGTCGGCAAGGATGTAGGCCGGCTTTTTACACACCTTTCTCGCTTTCTCGGCGGTGGTCATGATGTAGGCCGAGCCGCCGTCGGCGAGCACGTTGCACATGAGAGAGGTCAGCGGCCAGGCCACCATGCGCGAGGAGAGGACCTTCTCGACCGTGATTTCCTTTTTATTGTACATGGCGTTGGGCTGGAGGCAGGCCCACTTCCGGCAGGCCACGGAAACCGCGGCAACTTGCTCGATGGTGGTCCCGGTGGCGGCCAGATAGCCCTGGGTGATCATGGCCGCCAACGAGTTATAGGTCATGCCATAGGGCACGTCCCACTCCTCGTCCGAGCCCGCGACCGCGAAGTACCTGGCCATCTCGTTCATGGTGAACTGGGAGAAGCGCTGGGCGTGGATGACCAGCACCGTGTCCGTCTCGCCGGAGTGGAGGATTCCCTCCGCGGTCTTGCGAATCGAGAAGCTCGAAGCTCCGCCCGAACTGGTCATACAGGTGATCTTGCAACCCTTGGCCCCGATGGCCTCGGGCAGGCGGCCAAAAACCGCCTCGGTGTTGTACTCGCTGCCCATGATGTGCTGGGCACTGAGAACCGCGCCGATCTCATTCTTATCGATACCCGCGTCCTTGATCGCCAGCCTGGCCACTTCATAGGCGATCTCGAACTCGGTCCTCTCCGGGTATTGCCCGCAGGGAACCTCACCGGTTCCGATAATCGCGAATTCTCCCTTACTCATTAATCCCTCCCTTGTAAAAATTGCTAAATTATTCAGCCGGCCCCCGATTATCCCACGCTCGGGAATCCGCCCGGTCACGCGTCGGCGCCGACAGTTTGGATTCATTCACGGTCCCCTTCAGTAACGCCACGAACCTGCTCATTATCTTTTCAGCGGCATCCCTTCCGAGAAGGGGCTCCGTATAGCAGGAGCAGAAAAAGAGTTTTCCATCCAAAGATGAGGTGTGGACTAGCATTAGCCAGTCGCCCCAGTTTCGGCAGGTACCGAAGTGGATCCTCGTAATTTCGAACGGACCTTGCCGCGCACTGATGTCTATAGCCCCGATATTAGTAACTCCCACCCCGTATTGGAAAACGTCTTTTAACAGTCCTTTGTCAAAACTCGTCAGGAATCGCCGGCCCAATGATTTGCGGAATTCACCGGGCATCCGTATGTCTCTTTGTATCCCTTTTTCAAGTTGTTCGCCGAATCTGGCGGCCAGATCCCAAACAGTGTTTTTAGGGCCGACGCGATACTTTGTATTTACGAATCCCACGTACAAGCCCAAATGCTCGTTCCCGAGGGGCGGATCGAAGCGCTTACGCAGGCTGAAAGGCGTAAAGGCTATTTGTCTCGACTTCCCTTTTTCCGTCCCCAGTATTTCATTACACGCCTTCATGAGCACCCCGGAAAAGAGTGCCGTGATGGTCACGCCGTTGGCTTTACACAAGGCGATTAGAAGAGGCAGGTATTCCCGATCAAGTTCATGGTATACATGGCGCGTGCGTCTTAATTGAAGCGGCGCATGCGCCTCATAGCCGTAAAGTTTATTCTCCTCTAACAGGTAGAATGCCGCCGCGACGGCGTTCCTTGCGATCCAGGCGGGCCAAGAGGTTCCAAGGTTTAACAGCTCTTCTCCCGAAGGCGTAATGGGAAGGGACTTTACGTCCGGATTCTCACCATCTGCCAGGCACCGGCAGCAGTACAGAAAATCTTTGAAAAAACTGGCCAGGGAAATTCCGTCGCTGGTGGAGTGATGAAAGGAAGCCACCAGTTCGTGTTCGCCCGATTCATCTTCCTTGTTTTGCAGAAACGTTGTACGCCACAGATAATCATCGGCGTCCGTAAACGGCGTCAAATATTCCTTTTGATGGAAATCGATCCAATCATCTCGACCAGACCTGTCCATCACCGTAAGGGGGAGAGTCTTCGGCTCCTCATCGAACGTAAAATAATCAAAATCATCTTCTTTATCCATGAACCCGGCCCGCAGCATGGGATGCCGCAGCTGAACGATCGAAAGGGCTTCCCTGACCGTTTGAGCTTTTAAGGCGCCTCTTACCTGAACCACTCCGGAAAGTATGGTAGTTCCCGCCGCGTAATCGTGGCAGAACTTGGAATAGCCTTCCCCGAAGCCGAGTTTTCTCTCTTTATTCATCAACATTACCTTCCGGCTCAAATATCAATTCCGTTGATCTTAGACTCCAGAGGCCTTTCGCAGGAAGATTTCATCGTTTCCGATGATCACAAATTCCACTTTGCTCATTCCGTCCTCCTTGAAACTCATTCGTGCTCGGTCCCGCAACTCGTCAAACCAGCGGCGGCAGATTGGGGACCTCGGGCAGGACAGGTGTCCCCGCCTGGCGCGTTGGCCGCCAGTATTCGGGCATATACTTCTCGCGGCCGAGGTCGCGGTTTAATTTGCAGCGCACGGGCAGGCCCACGGAGGTGCGCATCAGGCAGTCGTTGCAGCGGGCGCATTTGCGATACTTCTCTCCGTTCATCACTTTGTTGGCGTAATCCGGATCGCAGAGCATCTGTCGGCCCAGGCTGACCATGTCAATCCTGCCCTCCCGGATGGCTTGCGAGGAGTTTTTCGGGTCGTGGAGCGACACCGAGATCACGGGCACGTGGGGCGGCAACATTGACTTGAAGCCCGCGGCCTCCTCCACCAGGTGCAGGTTTTCCTCGTCCGGGAAGAAATACCTGAGCGCCTCGTAGGAGCCGTCGGACAGATGCACGTAATCAATACCCAACTCCCCCATCCTCTTGACCACCTTCTTGAGTTCATCATGATGGATGCCGTCGGGCATGTGCTCATCCCCGGAAAAACGGATGCCCACCGGCGCCGCGTTCCCGATCTTGGCGCGCACCGCCTGGTAGACCTCGACCACGATCCGCATCCGGTTTTCGAGCGAGCCGCCGTACTCGTCGGTGCGCTTGTTGGAGCGCGGCGAGAGGAACTGATGTTCAAGATAGCCGTGCGGCGCGTGCAGCTCGATGCCGTCGAAACCGGCGATCAGGGCCAGCACGCAGGAGTTGGCGTACTCGGCGATCTCCGATTTGATCTCCTCCCTGGTCATCTCGCGGGGCATGGCCGCGTAGGCCATGCTGGGGATGCGCGGGTCCAGGGCTTGCGGGTGTTTCGACAGGTACTCGATCATCTTCTTCGGCATCAAGGTCGGGTCGGTCTGGTAGGGGATGGCGGAGGGCGCGGGCGGGGAGGAATGGTCATGGCTGTGGCCCTGCCGGCCGAACCCCAGCGATAACTGGATGAAAACCTTGGAGCCAAAAGCGTGGATGGTCTCCACCACTTCTTCCAGCCCAGGCACGTGCGTGCCGTTGAAGAGGTGAAGGTTCGATGTATAAGGGAACCGGGAGCACAGCTTCGTGCCCAGCACGCACTCAGTGATGATCAAACCGGTGCCACCCTTGGCCCGGGCCGCGTAATAAGCGAGTATCTGCTCATTCACATAGCCCAGGTTGTCAAGCGAGAAGACCGTGTTCATGGGCGCCATCACGATCCGGTTCTTGATCTCGCAGTCCCCGATCTTGATGGGCTGAAATAGCTCGGGGTAGGCGGGCTTGGGGGGTGAAGTGCTGGCGGATTTCCCCGCATTCTCCTGCGCCAGGGTTTTTTCGTCCGACTTGCGGTCCGAACTTTTTTTCGTCGCTTCTTCTTTCGTTAGCGGCATGTTTTCTCCTCCTGCCCAGGTGATCCTGGTTTTAATCTTGACAATTCCTTTGGACTCGTGTAAAGTCTATAGTCCATGAATGAAGCATCGTTCTGTATTCAAGCATAAAAAGAAAACGATGTCAAGAGAAAAGTTATATTTATTAGATGGTTACGTGAACATAGTTCGGCAGTGCAACCTGTTGTTTTATAAAGGAAGGCTATGAGGGGACGAATTGAATAATCTGCTATCTCATTGATAAATAATGAATAAAAAATTTAAGTTCATAAGGTAATACTTTATAGTTGATACTAAGCAAGGCTCATGATCAAGGGAAAGGAAAAACCATGAATGAGCAAAAATACATGAAGATCAGCGAGCTTTCGAGGCAAAGCGGCGTTCCTAAATCTACCATCCATTATTATTTAAGAGAAGGTCTGCTCCATCCCCCGACCAAGACCGGGCGAACCATGGCCTACTATGACTCGAGCCATCTTTACCGGCTGTCCGCAATCAAGCGGCTTCGCAAAGACCTCCGTATGCCCATTGCGTTTTTAAAACAGGAATTGGAACGGCTGGAGGTGCTGAACAATAAGCCTTCCGATGATAATGTCCAATCCGATGCGGAACAGGAACCTAAAGAGTCAAGGAAATTGGAAATTGTAAACGCCGCCATCGAGGTGTTTTCTCAAAAGGGCTATCACCGCGCCAAAGTGAGTGACATAACCCAAAAAGCAGGAATCTCCATCGGGACCTTTTACGTTCACTTTCAAAGTAAGCGCGACCTGTTTATTGAAGTGGTGGAGGAAGTGTTCCGCCACATCGTGGGAGATGCGGCCAGGAATATCAAAGGGGAGCAAAACCTGGGCAAGAGGCTTGTCATTCGGGGCCGGACCTTTTTCGAGAACTATACTCGCTACGTGGAAATCTTGAATCAACTCCGGGCCGAAATCGCCTCAGATGAGAAATGGCCTCAGGAGAAGATCAACCGCATGTATAAGGCCCTGACCGGTCCGGTGATTAAGGAGGCCCGCGAGGGCATCGAGCGGGGCGAGATCAGGGCCGAAGTAGATCCCGAGCTTTTGGCCTTTGCCCTGACCGGGCTGATCGAGGTTCTGAGTTTCCGCATCTCTCTTGATAGCAAATACACCCTTGAGGACGCCATGCGATTTATCGGCGAACTCGTGCTAAGCGGGGTCGTCCCCTCTAGCATGAAGGAGCGGTGGAACATCTCTGAATTGGTCTGATGCCAATGGTCATCAAAACTGCGTCCATCAGGTCGCAGCCAAAAATTAATAAAGAGGGCAGTGTCATTTGACCTGCCCCCTTGGTTTGTTTATGCGAACGGCACGTCACTCAGATCATCCTTCATCTTCTTCTCCGCGTCGAAGGTCTGATCTATGGTGTGTCCGACGAACTGGAAGTACATGGCGCGCGAAAGACCTCCTTTTCTTCCGGCGTGTTCTCCTTGAGGTTCGCGAACTGGATCACAAAGAACTTGCCCTTGCCATTGGTTTTCTCCTTGAGGCCCAGAGTGGCCTGGAACTCATAGAGGCTCTTCTTGCGCAGGCCCAGGACTGAGAGGAAGGCCCGGACCTGTTAAGGACTGGATTCTTAATTAATCGGCCCTGGATGATATCAAAGTCGCCATTAGCAGATTTCAAAAGTTTGGGAACATTTATGCCACTCGGGAAGAATCCAACCAAGAAAAAGTTGAAATATTAAGCACTTGCATTTTAGCTGCTGTAACAAACTTACAATAATGGGGAAGGATGAAGAGTGAAGGATGAAAGGTGAAGAGTGAAGGCTGAAATGAAACGATGGTTCGAGATGCTAACCTGGCGATTTATAATGGCTTTTTTGATTTATTTGGCCGAGAGCACGGATAGGGGCGCGACTGACCTCAGCCGCGCACAACTTCTTGGAAATTCTTGCAAAATTCCCAAAAATATTTTCCCTCAAGGTCATCTTGAGTGCGATCTCGAAATGGGTGCCAAATTGGGCCCCCATAACGACCCGTCACCTGTCCGAATCGTCCTTACTACGACACGATTCTCCCTTATCCAGACGCCTTCCGCACCCATAAAAACACCATCCGCCCTTACCAGGACACCATTCGCACTTACTACGACATGATCTTTTCCGCAACGGAAAAGGTGGCAGGGTGCAAGGGTGGCAGGGTTAATCCCCTTGAACTTGAACGTGAACTTGAACTGATTCCCTCTTTTCCCTTTGCTCCTTTGCGCCTTGGCGTGAAACCTCTTTTCCACAGATTCCGCAGATTTTCTTGTCCAAAACCTGAGGTCGAACCAGGAACCCGGCACCGTGAACCAGGAACCAGAAACCAGGAACCAGGAACTGCTTACTGTTCACTGCCTTATGTGTAAACTGAAGCTCTGACCTCGCTCCCATTGTAAATTTCAAGGACCTTTGTTAGAATCCTTCAATATCTGGCTAAGCAAAGGTTGGTTATCTTTATAATGGCGCCAGAGGACTAAGGAGGGCGGATGAAAAAGTCTAAAATGGTTTTCGGCTTGGTTCTGGGCTCGATCTTTTTCTTGATGGGCGAGACCTGTGATTCTTCCGGCGGCGGAGGATCAGGAGGAGGAGGCGGTCAAAGCCCGGTGACCACGGGATTTCCGCCCAGCCCGGAGCAGCAGATCCGGGCGTTGCAGGCCCAGGTGGCGGACCTCCAAGAGCTGGTCGCGGTCTTGCAAACGCAACTGGACGGCTTGGCCACTCAAAGCGGCTCGGACCTGACCGCGCTGGAAGGACGGGTGACGACCAACGAGAATAACATCTCGGCGAACGCGGTGGACATTGGCATTAATGCTTCTGATATCTCCACCAACACCGGCAATATCGCGGCCAACGCCACCAACCTCAGCAATGAGGCCTTGACCCGGGAATCTGCAGATACCGCGCTCGGAAACCGGGTGACGCCGCTGGAGACCAAGTTGGCCAATGTCAGCGTTTCCGGCACTGACTTCATCTTCACCGGAGTCAATGTTCATGTGAGGAACGGCCTTGGCGCTACAGATACCACCAACTCCCTGGGCAACCTGATCATCGGCTACAATGAGGATGTTGACGGCGACACCCGCACTGGCTCGCACAACCTGGTGATCGGCCCCGGTCATAGTTATTCTTCTTACAGCGGCCTGATCGCGGGTTACGATAACAACATCTCCGGCATTTATGCCAGCGTCAGCGGGGGACATAGCAACACCGCCAGCGGCTGGTATTCCAGCGTCAGCGGGGGAGTATACAACCTCGCCAGCGGCCTTTCTTCCAGCGTCAGCGGGGGAGGATACAACACCGCCAGCAGCGAGGAGTCCAGCGTCAGCGGCGGAGGGGCCAACACCGCCAGCGGCTTGTATTCCAGCGTCAGCGGGGGAGGATACAACACCGCCAGCGGCGGGACGTCCAGCGTCAGCGGGGGAGAGGCCAACACCGCCAGCGGCAATTGGTCCAGCGTCAGCGGGGGAGTATACAACCTCGCCAGCGGCACTTCTTCCAGCGTCAGCGGGGGAAGGATCAACACCGCCAGCGGCAATTGGTCCAGCGTCAGCGGGGGAGAAAACAACACTGCCAGCGATTATTATGCCAGCGTCAGCGGGGGCCAAAACAATCAGGCCACCTCGGATTGGTCCTCAATCAGCGGCGGCGCGGATGGATGGGTAGGCGATTGGGGCCTGTTTAACGGCGATCACGACTGGGAGGGCGGAGATCTGCTGTGGTCTGATTACTAATCCGACCCCAGGCCTTTGGGCCAGTGGCTTGCCAACACCGCTAGCCCAGAATATTGCAGCGTCAGCGGAGGATATATTAGCTACGCCATCGGCCCTTATTCCAGCGTCAGCGGGGGCTTAAATAACACTGCCAGCGGTGGATGTTCAAGCGTCAGCGGGGGAGAAAGCAACACCGCCAGTGGTGGAGCTTCCAGCGTCAGCGGGGGCCAACACAATCAATCCACCTCGGATTGGGCTACGATCAGCGGAGGCTCCGGCCAATGGCTCGGGGATACCGCCCTAATCAACGGCGATTATGACTGGAGAGGGGGATGGTTCTACTGGACTGATTTCTAGACATCTTCCGACTCCTCTTTAGTGAGGGGGTTGGTCTAACCGCTTGCGCAAAGAATCAACCTGTCCCCGGAGATTGATTGAAACCATAACTTCTTGACAGGCCGCTCGGAAATCCGGCCGGCCTTTTTTTGCCCAGTCCGCTCCACCGGCTGGTCCGAAGATAGTAAATCCAGCCTGGCGCGTCTGATCCCTTCATCTCCCTGCCAACCTTGCAAATCGCAGCGGCCTTTGCTAGGGTGCAGGTGTTTATAGCTCGGGAGAGGGTTTTTCTGGCAATGCACTGATAATCAAAGGAGGCAGACGATGAAGTCAAAAATGGTCATCGGCTTGGCGCTGGTCTCGATCTTTTTCTTGATGGGCCAGACCTGTGAATCTTCCGGAGGCGGCGGCGGAGGTTCCAGCCCGGTGGGGATGGCGCCGGCGAAAACTCCGGAGCAACAGATTCAGGCGCTTCAGGCCCAGGTGGCGGACCTGCAAGCGCTGGTCGCGGCCTTGCAAACGCAACTGGACGGCCTGGCCACTCAAAGCGACACGGACCTGACCGCGCTCGAAGCCCGGGTGACTACGAACGAGAATAACCTCGCGGTCAACTCCGCGGATATTGGCGCCAACTCGACCAACATCGCGACCAATACCTCGGATATTGCCGCCAACATGGCCGATATCGCCACCAACCAGGCCAACATTGCGACCAACGCCACGAATATCACCAATGAGGCCTCGGCCCGGGCGACGGCCGACACCGCGCTTGGAAACCGGGTGACCCCGCTGGAGACCAAGCTAGCCAACGTCAGCGTCTCGGGCACGAACTTTTATTTCACCGGGGTCAATGTCCATGTGCGAAACGGCCTTGGCCAGACCGACTCCACCAACAGCCTGGGCAACCTGATCATCGGCTACAACGAGGACTTAGGCGACGCCCGCACCGGCTCGCACAATTTAGTGGTTGGCCCTTATCATAGTTATTCATCCTATGGCGGCCTGGTGGCGGGTTATGATAACAACATCTCCGGTCAATATTCCAGCGTCAGCGGCGGCGCATTCGGCATTGCCGGCGCCCAGTGGTCCAGCATCAGCGGAGGATTTTACGGCTTGACCAGCGGGGTTTATTCCAGCGTCAGCGGGGGATCCCACAACAGCGCCAGCGAGTGGGCTGCTACCGTCAGCGGGGGATTTACCAACTCCGCCAGCTTCGCTTGTTCCACTGTCAGCGGCGGAGAAAACCTGACCACCACCGCGAATAATCAACATCGGCCACCATGAGGAAGGGCCCAAGATTTTCACTATCTCCAAAAGGGCCGTTCGGGTTTTCCGGCCGGCCTTTTTTGCCTTGGTTGCATCATGACTTGAGCCGGGCCAAGACCTCCCTTCGGGCCAATCTGCTCTAGTGGTCCTTGTTAATTTTTAGGGCTTTTGTTAGAATCCTGTTATCTCTGGGAAGGTAAGGTTTTTTATTATTAATGGCATTTCAAGGGCTCAAAGGAGGAGCAATGATGAAGTCGAAAATGGTTTTAGGGTTGGTGCTGGTCTCGATTTTTTTCTTGATGGGCGAGACCTGTGATAATTCCGGGAGTGGAGGAGGAGGAGGCGGTTCAAGCCCGGTGAGCACGGGCTTTGCGCCCAGCCCGGAGGATCAGATCCTGGCATTGCAAGGCCAGGTGGCGGACTTGCAAGAGCTGGTGGCCGGCTTGCAGCAGCAGTTGGACAACCAGTCCAATCAAAGCGACCTGGACCTGAGCGCGCTCGAAGGCCGGATGACCGCGGCGGAAGGAAACATCGCGACCCACACCACGAATATTGCCGCGAATGCCGTCAACATCGCGACGAATACCACGAACATCACCAATGAGACCGCGACTCGGGAATCGGCGGACACGGCGCTCGGAAACCGGGTGACGCCGCTGGAGACCAAGCTGGCAAACGTCAGCGTCTCCGGCACCGACTTCTTCTTCACCGGGGTCAACGTCCATGTGCGGAACGGCCTTGACGATACTGCTACCATCAACAGCCTGGGCAACCTGATTGTGGGTTATAACGAGGACTCCAGCGACATCCGCATCGGCTCGCACAATGTGGTAATCGGCCCCGGTCATAGTTATTCCGCGGTCGGCGGCCTGGTGGCCGGTTACCATAACAACATCTTCAGTTCCTATTCCAGCGTCACCGGAGGAATGCTCAACACTGCCAACGCTTTGTTTGCCAGCGTCAGCGGCGGGGAGAGCAACACCGCCAACGGCTATGGTTCCAGCATCAGCGGGGGCGCTAACAACACCGCCAGCCTCCTCTATTCCAGCGTCAGCGGGGGCCGATATAATACTGCCAGCGGCCAATACTCCTCAGTGGTCGGCGGCGGCGGCGGCGCTATCGCGGATGGCAATGTGGCCTATGCCAATTATTCCGCGATTTTGGGCGGCCGGGCTAATATAGCCGGGGATGGGGCAGACCATACGAACGGACAGCATTCCACGGTCAGCGGGGGCCAGGTCAACATTGCCAGCGGCAGTTATGCCAGCGTCAGCGGCGGCCAAGGCAATCAAGCCACCTCCGATTGGTCCACAATCAGCGGAGGCGCGAACGGATGGCTCGGCCATACCAGTTTGATAAACGGCGATCATGACTGGAGGGGCGGATGGTTCTATTGGACTGATTATTAAAAGCAACACGACCCCAAAGGGGCAGCAGCTTAATTCCCCGATTTAAGTATGGTGTCCCCCGAATTCCGAATTCAGGAACCAGAAACCAGGAACCAGGAACTGCTTACTGTTCACTCCCTTATGTGTAAAGTGAAGCTCTGACCCCGCTGACCATAATCTTTTCATTCCCTAGCAATTAGTCTTTGCCCACCAGGTTTATTCCAAGGTAGCTCATCACTCGTAATAGCTTTCCAGATGGGATTAATTGGAAGGAGATATTTACTATTGAAAGCACCATTTTCTTTGTCAGGATGGTTTTCTATAAAAAGATGATAAAATTGATCCAATTGATCCTTAGTAATGTTTTTTATTAATTGCTCATACAATCTTTCCCTTTCACTTTGTAGCCTATTAAGATCATTTTTAAAGCTCTCCACAAAATCCCCCTCTCCGTATTTTTCAATCGCCCTATCGACTAGTGCTTGTTGTTTTTCAATCTCATCTACTAACTCAATTGTATATTTAGCCATAGCGTCTAATGGTCCTAACCAAAAATAATCGTTTTTCCCAACTCTTGTATATCTGTAATTTATAAAAGATAGAAGGTCAGACATCATTTCCTTAGAGAGTCGTCCTATGCGATTCTCCTCTGCCCAATTTCTTTGATTAGTAAAGTCAATGGTGGCTATTTGAGAATGGTCAACGCATTTATATTTATCAAATGGAACTCCCTTTGTATGAGGCGGAAGCCAAAATTGATTAATTTTGTCCCTGTATTGACGAAGACTTTTACAATAACTTCTAAATCTATCTTTTTTATCTTGGTTTTTGCTTGCAAAGCAAGGATAAAGTTCCTTAAATCTATCACTATTTACATCTCTTAGTGCAATTAATTGCAATAAACGATCATGCTGGCAATCACAATCTTGATTAAGGATAATTGCAGGAAGAATTTCAAAATCATTGGATTCAATAATAAGCTGATCTCCGGATTTATTTAAGGCAGTAGGATTGACATTCAAATTAGTAAAACAAACACCCCTAATAATATCACCCTGACTTAATCTATCTGAAGTTAATACCTCATCGTAACTTCCGGGCCAGCGAACAGTTCTCTCTGCAAATTGGCTATATTTATCAGGAGGTGGAGTTTCTGGCATCATCGTCATTTGATTTCGAAATTAGCCTGTCTATTCAATCTCTGTTTGATATTTTATAATATCCAATGCACGCCTTTGAGATTCCAATTTAATAAGATTTTCCCAAGCTGCCTCACCTTTGGATTGAACAACTTGACTTCGAATACCTTCGATCGATAATGGGTAAAAGGCCTTATTTGATAATTCAGCCAACGCTTTATGATTTGAATTATATCGAAATGCTATTCTTGCTTCAGGTAAAAAGAATATTTCTGCCCGAGAAAATAATGTTAATCCAAGTCTGCGTATCCTATTAATGCGATCAATTTCCGAAAAAGCCTCCGCGTAAGTTATCATTACCCATAGCTGCGTTTCTTCTAAAACAATATTCTCCTTCATTCCAGAGTATAAGGCAGAATAATATGAGCTCTTTATTTCAATCTCAACCTCCTTGTCAGAAAGGTTGAAAATGGCACTTTTATCTTGCCATCTGTTTTGCTCAGGTTGTATTTCTCTTCTTTGAAATGGAGCATTAGTAGTTATGCCTGCAGTCTGAGCATAATATGGGTCTGATTCAAATGCTTCAAATGCATTATGATCTTCAACAATAACATCATCTGGGAATGTCGTAATCATGCTTTTCTTTCCCATAACCTATGAGCCTTCTCGGATGTAATAGATGTAAATCCCCTTACTATCCATTCTCTTGCGATCATAAACCAATCTTCGATAGAACCTTCACCTTCGATTGGTTTTCCACGAACTGTTAACTCAATAATAAATAAACCTCTGTCGTCAGATTTCCGCTTGGCTTTTTTCAATGATAAAATAAGATGACCAGAACATTTTGGGCAGGGAAAAGTAACAGTGAAGGCAATTCCATCAGGAGACGGTAAGAAATCATTTTTTGGATGACTCCAATGCATAGGAGTAATTATATCAACAAGATCCTCGATGGTCACCCAAAGCTCACCTTGAAGGAGGTGATTAATATATGTAAGCTCATATTGGACTTGCTGTATTGACCCTATCTTATGCATTTCTACAAAGCTATTGAATAAAGCCCAATTATCCAAAAAGTCCTTCAAAATCTTGGGAAAGCGTATATATATATCTTCATCTTTGGCTTTTCTCCAATTGTAATGGAAGCGGTTATTTTGAACCTGGATGAGACCATTATCCGATTTATTGATAAAGAATTGCCTTCGAAGGGGGGGCAGGCCTGATAATTCAAACTCAATTGAAGTATGGCCTGATTCAGATTGTATTCCTGGATCTAAAATCTGAGGAAGCGGTGGAATATCTTGAACATTTGGGAAATTATCTTTGATGGTATTCCAGTAGGCACCGAAATGGACCATAAGAAAATTTCGCAGAGTTTTGAATTGAACTCCGCAAACAACCTCAATAACAGGCGGGTTTTTGTAATCAGGTAGGGGAGCTTCACTAGGGACTGTTTTTTTCATTCTCTTTTTTGACTCCAATATAAGAATTTAGTTGCAATTTCAAGCATCAAAATTGTTGTTTAAATTCAATAAAATACCCTTGAATCTCCTGTTTTGGGCAAACTTTAGGCATTTTTCTCCAACCCCACCAACCAATCCAACGACACCCAGCAACCAGCGGCGATCTTGACCAATGCTTCCATCAATTCGCAATTCGGGGGACACCATACTTAATTCCACCAATCGAGGCCAAGGCTATCGGCTTTCGGGTCTTGGCCGGGGAAAATGAGGGCCTGAGCCGGCATTTCCATTTCCGGCTGTCATTCAAGTTTGGGTTTTCAGAACCTTGCCTCATCTTGGCTCCAATAATCAGGAGGAGAGTTTCACGCAAAGGCGCAAAGGAGCAAATACGCAAAGGTTAAGAAAGGTCAAGAAACCTGGGGCCAGGAGAATTCAGCCTGCATCCTGCCGGGAGCAGGACTGAAAGAGATCGCCCGGCCGCCAAGAGTTTCAAGCCGGCAAGGGCTTCTAGCCTTAGCGCTTTGGCCTTCTTTAGAGGCTATTCTAGGCCAGGAGCTTTGGGAAAGTCAAGAAAAAAGTAGATTGGTTCCTGGTTTCTGGTTCCTGGTTTCTGGTTTTTGGTCTAAAGCCCAAAGCCTAATGCCTAACGCCTCTCTTCTCAGGGCTTGGCCGTCGGAGAAGGTGGTTCCAGTTTGAAGCCGAGGGTTTGGGCGCGCTGGAATTCAGAGTTGGCGCGGGTGCGGTCGCCCTGCAGGGAATAGGTCTGGCCCAGGTAGAAATGCCCGGCCGGGTCGTCGGGGAATTCCCGCAGAAGTTCCAGCAAAATTTTTTGCGCCTCGGCCGGCTCCTTCTCGCTGATATAGACAATGGCCAGGTTGATCCGGGCCCGGCGGTTTTGGGGTTCGAGGCTCAGCACCCGCTGGTATTCGCGGACCGCCTCCGGGAAGCGGCTTTGGGTCGCGTAAATGTTGCCCAGGTTGAGGTGGGCCGGAAGGTGGTCGGGGTTGATCGCGGTCTCCAGGGTAAAGGCCGACTCGGCCCGGGGGAGGTTGTTCTGGTAAAGGAAGGCGATGCCCAGGTTGGAGTAGAGGGAAAGGCCGGCCAGCTCCGGGTGGAGCTTGATCGCTTGCTGGTAAAGCTCCACCGCGCGGTCGAACTCTCCCAGGGTGGACAGGCTCACGCCCAGGTTGTTGTAGGCCGCGAACAGCTTGGGATCGAGCTCGATCGCGCGCTGTAAATAGGCGATCGCTTCCCGGTGCCGGCCGAGGTTCTGGAGGGTCGAGCCGATTTCGAGTTGGATCCCGGCGTTTTTCGGATCGAGCCGGCCGGCCCGCTCGAAGGCAAGAAGCGCCGGCGAAAGCCCCTGGGCGCCCTGCGAGGTCTCGCAGATCCCCAGGGAAAAAGGGTAGCCCGGGTTGGTCGGGTCCAGGGCCTGGGCGCGGGAAAAAGCCGACCGGGCCTCCTCTAGCCGGCCCAGTCGGCAGGAGCTGATGCCGAGCCCGTCATAGGCCGGCGCCAGGTCCGGATCGAGCCGGACCGCTTGTTGAAAGGCTTGCCGGGCCAAAGTGTTGTCTTGGAGCTGGAGCAGGGCCTGGCCGCGGTGAAGCTCGGCCTCGGCCCGCTCGCGCCGGCGGGGGCATCCGGCGAGCCCCGCCCCCAATGCCAGGACCATGGTCAGGGCCAGCAGCTTGGAGCCGGCCCTCCGGCAGTGCCGGTTCATGCCTCCGCTTTTTTACTGAGCGCCCGCTGATACAGGTCGAGGTATCGCTTGGCCGCGGCCGCCCAGGAGTGGTCTTCCTGCATGGCCTTCTTGACCAGTTTCTCCCAGGCCTTGGGATTTTTCTGGTAGAGCTTGACCGCTTCCAGGAGCTTCTTGAGCATGGCCGCGGACGAATATTCCTTGAACTTGAACCCGTTGCCCTTGCCCGTGCGCGGGCTGTAATTCTGGATGGTGTCGTCCAGGCCGCCGGTGGCGCGGACCACCGGGATGGTCCCATACTTGAGGCTGATCATCTGGTTCAAGCCGCAAGGCTCGTAGAGCGAAGGCATCAGGAAGAAGTCGGCGCCGGCCTCGATCTGGTGGGCCAGGGTGTCGTCGTAGGCGATCTTGATCCCCGCCTGCTTGGGATAGCGCCGGCCCAGTTCCTCGAACAGCGCGTGGTAATGCTTTTCCCCGGTGCCCAGCAACACAAACTGGACCCCCGCGGCCATCATCTGGTCAAAGGCGCGCTCGATCAGGTCAAAGCCCTTCTGGTCCGCCAGCCGCGAGATGCATCCCACCAGCGGCGCCCGGGGCTCCTCGGGCAGGCCGAAGCGCTTTTGCAGGTCCCGCTTGCAGGCGGCCTTGCCCTTGAGGTCTTTGACCGAATATTTGCTCGCGAGCTTTCCGTCGGTCGCCGGGTTCCAGATCGTGTAGTCTATGCCGTTGAGCAGCCCGTGGAGGTCTTTCTGGCGGCTTTGCAGCACGCCCTCCAGGCCGCAGCCGTATTCGGCCGTCTGGATTTCCTTGGCGTAGCCCTTGCTCACGGTATTGATCAGGTCGCTGAAGAGCAGGCCGCCCTTGAGGAAATTGACCTGGCCGTAGAATTCGAGGTAATCGGGGGTGAACCATTCCCAGTCCAGCCCGATCAGCTTCATGTCCCATTTCCAGAAGCTGCCCTGGTAGCCCAGGTTATGGACGGTGAAGACCGTCTTGACCCCGCCCAGCAAGGGATCGTCCTTGAGCAAGGTCTTCAAATAGACCGGGATGAGCGCGCTCTGCCAGTCATGGCAATGGATCACGTCCGGCTTGAGCCCCCGCGCTTGGAGGAACTGGAGGGTAGCCCGAGAGAAAAAGGTGAAGCGGGCGGCGTTATCGGGAAAGTCGCCCTCGGGCGTCCCGTACAGGGTGGGCCGGTCGTAGTATTCGTCGCATTTGACGAAATAGACCGGCACCGCGTCGTTCAGCCGGGTCTCCAGGATTTGGCCCTGTTTCTCGACCACTTGGTCCCCGATCAGGATGGGCACTTGCGCGCGGACCCCGGTATCCTTCGGATTCCACTTCTTCTCCATCCCCTGGTAACAGGGCAGGATGATGCTCGCTTGCACCCCTGCCCGCGAGAGCGCCAGCGGCAGCGCCCCGGCCACGTCGGCCAGTCCCCCGGTCTTGGCAAAGGGGACCACTTCGGAACTCGCTATCAAGACTTGCATTGTTCGCTCCTTTCCTTCCGGGCTAACACGATGCTGGACACCCCCCACAAACAGATCCTTGTTCTTTCCAGAATTAGGGGCGCGATTTATCGCGCCCTTTCCATTTTTTCCCTTGTCCTATCTTACGGCAACAGTTATAATAAAAGCAATCCAGGTTAGTGGAGGCGGATGGCCCGGGATGGACTAGCGTGGAGAAGCCCCGCAAGGGGCTTTTTCATTTTCTCAATACAACTTCTCAATCCGAATCCCACCCGCGGGGCAGCGCTCCAGGCACAGCTCGCATAACGTGCACTCGTCCTCTTCCGCCTCGAGCACGGCGAGCCGGCCCTCCTTCCACTCAAAGATCTTCACCGGGCAGACCTGGGCCACCGCCGCCGCTTTTTCGCCCAGCCTGGCCTCATCCACGTGAATCTTGATGAACATCCCCATTTCTGGCTCCTTTTTGGATTTTAGATTTTCGATTTTGGATTAGCTGCTGATTTTGAATCCTCAATCTAAAATCCAAAATCTAAAATTCTTTCAGCGCCCGCCGCACCGCCTCGGGCAACTCGGAATAGCGGTCCACCACCTCGGCCCCGGCCTCGCGGAACCGGCGGACCTTGTCGCCGGCTGAGCCCGAGCCGCTCCCCGGCCGGACGATCACCGAGGCGTGGCCGAAGCGGGTGCCGGGCATCCGGTCCACGAACTTGCCGCCGACAAAAACCACCACCGGCTTTTTGAACTCCCGGCCCAGCTTTGTCGCCAGCACTTCCTCCTTGCTCCCGCCCGGCTCCACGTAGAGCACGATCACCTTGGTCTCAGGGTCGGCTTCAAAGAGCGGGAAGAAATCGAGGTAGGTGGACCCCACCACCGGGTCGCCGCCCATGCCGATGGCGGTGGAGACACCCAGGCCATGCCGGTGGAGCAGGTTGGCGACTTCGGTGGTCATGCCGCCGCTGCGGGAGATCACGCCCGCCGGTCCGGGCAGGAAGGCGCGCTCCGGGTTGGAGCCGCCCAGGTAGCCGAGCCGGGTCTTACCTGGGCTGATGATCCCGGGCGAGTTCGGGCCGATGATGCGCATGCGCCGGCTTCCGGCATAGGCCACCATCTCGATCACGTCCTGCTTGGGAATGCGCTCGGTCAGCACCACCGCCAGCCTGATCTCGTGGGTCGCGGCTTCCATCACCGCGTCTTTGGCCATGCGCGCCGGGACTGAAACTACCGCCGCGGTGGGGTGGTGCTTCGCGCAAGCCTCGGCCACCGTGTCATACACCGGGATCTCGTGCACCTTCTCTCCGCCCTTGCCCGGGGTCACGCCGGCCACCACCTTGGCCCCGTAGTCCAGCATCTCCCGGGACATGCTCGCGGCCTCCCGGCCGGTGATGCCCTGGATCAGAATCGTCGTGTTCTCGTCCGCTAAAATCGCCACCGCTCGCTTCCTTCTTTGTAGCCCCCCCTTCGCAACCGGGCGAAGGGGGGTTCATTTACCGATCCGCCGGCCCGTCGTAAACTACTTCCTTAAGATCCACGGCGCGGAAGGGCCGCTCCCGCGTGATCTCCTCGTAGGCGTGGGCGGAAAGTCCGGCCGCCCGGCTGATCACGAAGAAGCCCCGGGCCAGTTGCCAGGGGAATCCCAGCTCGGCCAGGACCGCGGCCTGGGCCGCGTCGGTGTTGACCACCAGCTTGCGGCCCATCGCCGCCTCGCTTTTAGCGCCGATCGCCTCAGCCAACTGGATATGCGGTCCGTCCTGCTTCAGCTCCCGCGCCAGGTTGAACAGGGCCAGGGTGCGCGGGTCCGCGGTGTGGTAGGGATGGCCAAACCCGGGGATGCGCTTCTTGGTCTGCTTATGCTCGCGGAGCAAGGTCTCGGCCATCTCCTCCGCCGATTTCCCCTCCGCCTGCATCCGCCGCACGCCCTCTTCCAGGAGTTTCTGGCACTGCTCGATCGCCCCCCCGTGATGGTCGCCCAGGGCCGAAAGCCCGGCCGCCACCGCGGACTGGATCGGCACCCCGCCCGAGGCCACAAACCGGGCCGCGCAGGCCGAGGGCGCAAAAACGCTGTGGTCCACCGTGGCCACCAGCACGGCCTCGATCAGTTTTCCCTGGGCCGGCGTGGGCATCTCACCCTTGAACAAGAGGTAAACCACTTCCCCGAACGAATGTTTCCCGATCAAATCCTGGATGGCGTAGCCCCGGATGTGAATGTGGTTCGGCTCCACTTTGGTAATCGCGGTCTTCCACTCCATGTTCTTCTCCTTGCGAAACTCGATAAGGGCAACGTGTCAGGTGTCGGGTGTCAAGTGTCAGGTAGAAGAGAACGGTAGCCATTTCTTACTTGACACCTGACACTTGACACCTGACACTCCCTCATTGGGTTGCCGGGCGTCTAAAGAGTAAAAGATTGTTTCGATTCGGATGCCTTCTGATTGTTGCGCTTGCGGCTGAGCTGGAATTGGTGGACCAGCTCGCGGAGGTCGTCGGCCAGGAACTTGAGGTTTTCCATGGCCTGGGTCATCCCCTGCACCCGGTCGCGGTTGGCATCGGCCACCTGCCGGATCTGCTGCATGGCGATCACCACCGCCTTCGACCCCTTGAGCTGTTCCGCCTGCGCGGTGTTGATGAAGTTGACGATCTGGGAAATGTTCTCGATCGCCTGGGTGATCTGGCGCGAGCCCTGGGCCTGCTCCTTGGTCGCCCGCCGCACCTGGCGGGACACTTCCTCCATCTTCTGCGCCGCCCGCAGAATCTGATCCCCGCCCCGGGTCTGCTGCTGGGTGGCCGTCGCCACCTGGCTGATCAGCGCGTTGACTCCCTCGAAGAACTCCATCACCTGCTTGGCCTTTTCCGATTGCATGGCCGTGGCCTGGGCGATCTCCTGGGTCTTTTGGGTGGACTGGCGAATCCGGTTCAAAATCTGCTCCAACACTGTGCCCGCGCCCTCGGACAAAACCACCCCTTCTTCCACCGCCCGCGAGGCCTCGGTGATCGCTTTCACCGCCTTGCCCGATTCCTCCTGGACCGCCCGGATCAAGTCGGTGATCTCCGCGGTGCTGGCCTGGGTCCGCTCGGCCAGATCCTTGATCTCGTCCGCCACCACGGCAAAGCCCCGGCCATGCTCGCCGGCCTGGGCCGCAATGATGGCCGCGTTCAAGGCCAACAGGTTCGTCTCCTCGGTCACGTCCTCGATCACGGTCAGGATGTTCCCGATCTCCTTCGCCCGCCGGCCCAGGCTGCCGATCACCTCCGCCGCCTCCGCAGCCGAAACCCGGATGCGGCCGATCCCGGCAATGGTCTTGGAAACCGAGCTCGCCCCTTGCTCGGCGTCTTCCGCCACCCGCTCGGACAGCCGCGCCGTATCCTGGGCGCCCGCTCCCACGCTCCAGATGGCGTTTTCCATCTCCTGGAGCGAGTTCATGGCCCGGCCCGCCTGCTGGTTCAGGCTCTGGACGTTTTCGGCCACTTCCTTGATCGAGGCGTTCATCTCCTGGATCGAGGACGTGGTCTGTTCCACGGCGTTGGACAGCCCGCCCACGCTCTCGGCCACCTCTTCCACCGAGGCGCTCATCTGAAGGATCGAGGCGGATGACTCCTCCGCGGAGCGCGCCAGGGTCTCGATACTCTCGGCAATTCCCTGGATGCTCTGGTTCATTTCCTCCATCGCCGAAGAGGTCTCTTCGACCGAAGCCGCCTGGGTGGAAGCGCCCGAAGCCATTTCTTCGGTGTGCTCGGTCATCTGGTGGGAGGCCTTTTCCAGGCCCTCTGAGGCCTCGCCGATCCGGCCCAGCATCGCCCGCAGCCGCTGCACCATTCGGATGTGGCTCCGGGCCAGGACCCCCAACTCGTCCTGGCTGATCACGGCCACGATCCCGCTCAGGTTGCCCTCGGCCACTTCCTGGATCGAGCGCATGATGCTCTGCAGCGGCTGGTTGATCTCCATGGCGGCAAAGTAGGTGTAGAAAAAGGCCAGGAACAGGGCCACCACAATCGCGATGACCAGGAACCAAAGCAGGGTGCGGAGCTCTTTCTTGAAGGAGATCGTTGAGGAGACGAACACCAGGTCGCCCTTGTTCTCGGGCAAGATGAAATGAACCAGCGTAAAGCGCTGGCGATTGAAGATGCCGCAAAAGACCCCGCTGTCATCCAGCCGGGTAATCAAGAGCCGGCCCCGTTTCCGGGTCCGATCAAATCCCTTATCCAGGTATTGAAAAATCAGGGTTTCTTCCTGGGTCCAGGCGGTGACCAACGGGTTTGCGCCCGCGCTATTCCGGAGAAGAATTCGGTCATCGGGGGATCGCTTCAGATCACCCAGCAGACCCGAAAGTTCCTCGGCCGAGGCCCCGGTCTCCAGGGCGGCCAGCAATCGCGGCGCCAGGATCGCGCATTCGTGAAGGACGCCATTTCCTCTTTGCATCTGATGAGCCTGGATGGACAGACTGTAGCCGAGCACGCCGGTCAGGGTGACCAGCACCACGCACAGGATGACGATGGCCACCAGGAGTTTGGAGCGGATGCCCACGCGCAGTTGGTTGTATCTTTCCTCTAAGGCCAGGCCGGGGAAATCGGCCACCAGTCGTTCCATATAGGGATGGAGGGCGCGCTTGGAGGTGAAGAACTGGAAAAAGGACACCACGGCCCCCGCGGAGACGGAGCCGATAAAGAGCATCACGGTTTGGGCCCAGGTGAAGGAGTAGACGATTTGGATTGCGACCAGGAGGAACCCCATCCCGAAGAAATAGAAAGCGATGGACCAGGTCATCGCCCGGAAAGGGGTGGCCAGGATCGAGTCCATCGCGGCCCTTGCCGCATCCAGGGAAAGGGTTTTCGTGTTTTCCCCGAGCCAATAGTTCCGAACCGGTTTTAAAAACCCCCAGACCAGATAAAAATGGGTTAAAACCAGGGAAAGGGCGACGCCGCCGATCAGAGTTAGGCTGAAGGGAAGAAAGACCTTGTCGGCCCGTAAGTCATAAAGCAGGTTCCCGACGCGGAAGTTCAGCACGCTGCCGATAAACAGCACCAGGAGCGGCAGGCCGATCATGTTGGTGGGATAGATGGCCCATTGCAGATTCCGTTTGAATTGCTGGATATCGGCTGCTCGTCCTTCTGCCATCAGGGTCTCCGTTCGCCGGTCGGGCCGAGCCGGGCGGCTCATTCCTGGGCCAGAATCCAAAGCACGGTGAAGAGCGCGATCAGGCCCTCGCCCAAAACCGCCAGCGCGCCCAGCCCGATCCGCCACCCGCGCCGGGGACCCACCGCATAACCCAGCGGGCCGCCCACCACCAGCCCGGCGATGATGCAGGCCAAGGCCCGTTCGTTGCCCATCAACATGAAATCATACCGGTTGGGATAGAGGGTGGGCCGGTTCTCCAAGACCCCGGCCAGGTGGAGCAGGACCAAAAGGCCGTAGGCCAGGCACATGACGGTTACCGCCGCGTAATTGATGGTCTGCACCCGCACCGGCACATGAAAATCCTCCAGGAAATTCGAGACAATGGCATACAGCGTCCAGTTGATCATGATCGTCACCAGGATGACGTTCACGTCAAACAACCCGGGCGTCAGCCATTCCTTGATCGTCATGCTTCCTCCTCCCCCGCTTGCACCAACAGTTCCTGTCTGGATAACTCTTCCATTGCCGCCCCAAAATTCAGGCCGAAGATCCGCACCAACTCCGGGATCACCTGCTCCGGCTCTGGCGCCCGCCCCAGCACTCGCGCCACCGAGGTCACCTCCCGGTCCGGCAGGCCGCAGGGCACAATATGCCGGAAATGCTTTAGCTCCGGGTCCAGGTTGATCGCAAAGCCATGGGTGGTCACCCGATCCTCAATGTGCACACCCAACGCCGCGATCTTGGCATCCTCCACCCACAGGCCGGGAAACCGGGGATCCTGCCTCGCCTCCACTTTCAACTCCCGGAGCAGGGCCAGCAGGAACTCTTCCAGCTTGCCCACGTAGCGCTTGGCTCCCAGGCGCAGCCGCTTGATGTCCAGAACCGGGTAACCCACCAGTTGCCCGGGCCCGTGAAAAGTGGCCTTGCCGCCCCGGTCGGCCTGGTGCAACGTGATCCCCTCCTGGGCCAACGTTTCCCGGTCGGTTCGCAGTTCCGAGCGGCCTTCGTCTCCCCGCAGGGAATAACCGAAGGTGATGACCGGAGGATGCTCCAACAGCAAGAGATAACCGCACCGCTCATCCTGACGCACCCGCTCCCGCAGCCGCTCTTGCCAGCGCATGGCACGCTCATACTCCACCGGCCCCAGCCACGCCCAGCCGATCCGCCGCGACTCGCAACCCATTATATAAGCATAGCCTCGCAAAGACAAGGCTTGAGGCTGAAAACCTCGGATAAAATATCGCAGTTCATCTCCATGACCCTCTTCTCTGCTGCCGAAAGCCTCTTGCCTCAAGCCTCCTGCCTGAGGCCTGCCTCATCCCCGCAGCCGACCCAGCAACCCTTTCTTCTCTTTCTGTTTGTGCTCCTCAATCAGCTTCATCTCTTTCAGGGCGTGGCGGAAACGGGGGTTGAGCCGGAGCGCCTTCGAGAGCTCCGCCTCGGCCAAGGCATACTTTTCTTCCTGGATCAAGAGCGTGCCCCGATAGGCGTAGGCCGCCGCGCACTGGGGCTTGAGCTTGAGCGCCCGGGTCAAAAGCTCGTTCGCCTTCACCTGCACGGTCTTGCTCCGGCGGTTTTTCATGAAAGTGGCAAAAGCCAGGTGGGCGAGAGCGTCCCCGTTTTTCGGGTCCAGGCCCGCGGCCTCAGCCAGCGACTTCTCGGCCCCGTCCCAGTCCTCCATCTCCAAAAAGGCCAGGCCCGACTGAAAAGCCACCTCGGCCTGCATCTTGTCCTGGGCCTTGCCGCCCGGCAGGACCGGGTATTTCTTCGGCAGCAGCTCGTCATACTTCTCTTTGCTGACCACGTTCGACAGCGTGTTGAACGCCGTGGCCAGCCTGGTCAAGACTTCCTCGGACTTGGCCAGGATGTCGCCCGAGCTCATCAAAAACTTATCCGGGCTGAACTTCTTGCTCAGCTCGAAATACCGGCTCTTGTACCGGCTGAAATCAAAGGTCTGCGGCGTCATCCCCATGATCTCGTAATAGTTCTTGTCCTTGATCTTCTCGAAAAACTCCAAAAGCTCGTCTTCCCGCCGGCGCTGTTGGTCAGCTTCTGAAGCTCCGGGCTCAGCCGCGGCCGGGACCGGAGCCTCGGCGGCCGGCTTCAACTCCGCAACCGGCGCCGCCGGGCCGGCCGGTTTGAGGTTATCCACCACCTCGGTCAGCGCGCCGCTCAAATCACCGGCCAGGTCTTCAAACCCTTCCGCCTCCTCGGCCACGGCCGGCGCCTTGGCTGCCGCTTCCGCCTCCGCCGCCGCCTCCCGGATCGGGAACGGCGCCGGCGGCACTTCCGAGACCGGCTCCGGGCTCAGCCGCAGCATCTCCAGCACCAGGAAGGTTTGCAGCCCTTTGATGACCTCTTCCGAGTCGTCCGGGTCAGCCGGGGTCAGGTCCAAGAGCGTCTTGGTGCCGTCCACCGCGTCCAGGAACACCGCCTCCGCCTGCGAAAGCGAGAGCAGCATCTGGTGCTCGTAAAAGCCCGGGGCCAGGGCCAAGTAGGACCGGGCCACTTCCTGATACAACTGCCCCTGCCGCGCCGGGCTGAAATGGCGCCGAAAACCCTGGTGGATCACCCGGGGCAAATTGATCTCCGCCGGCCCGGCCGCCGCCGCCGCCTGGGCCTGGAACCCATACTCGCCTTCGGTCCAGCCGAACAGGCCGATCAGCTCATCCTCCGCCCATTGCCGCAACTGCTGGTGATACTCCTCGAACTTGAGGCAGCCCATCTTGACAAACAGCTCGGTCGGGTCTTGACCCCCGGCCGCCTTCCGCCGCGCCTCATAGGCCTGGTATTCCTGGAGAGAAATCTTTCCCTGGGTAAGCAGATACTGGCCGAAGTTGCCCTCGCCTTGGTCCAGGCTCAGCCAGCGGGGCGCGCCCGCCAGGAAAGAGATCGTCTTTTTCTCGCCGTTGCGGGCCACGCTCAAGAAGCCGGACATTTGTTTCTTCATCACCTCGACCAGCACCTGGTCAAAGGGTTTGGCCTGGAGCTTGCCCCGAAGCGGAGGCGCCGCCGCCGGCTTCGCGGCCGGGGCTTCCCGGGGGGCGGCAGCGGTCTCCGCCGGCTTGAGCGAAGCCTGCACGGCCTTGAGAAGCGCATCGTAAGTGAAAGGCTTCTCCAGGTAGTGCTCCACCCCCAACTGCTTGCGCGCCTGTTCCCGGTAGGGCTCGCCTTTGTAAGCTCCGGAAATGATGATGACCGGGAGCTTGGATCCCCGGTGGGTCTGCCGCACCTTTTTCAGGACTTCAATGCCATTGAGCCGCGGCAGCCGCAGGTCGAGGATCAGGAGATCGAACACGGTCTGGGCATAGGCCTTGAGCCCCTCGATCCCGTCCGGCGCGAGCGTGACCTCATAGCCGCGGCCGGCGAGGAAGTTCTTGAGCGCCTCCCGCAGCTTCTCGAAATCTTCAACAATCAAGATCTTCGGGGCCATGGCGTTGACCCTAATCTTAATGCGGAACCTCAATCCGAGTCAATCAGGGGTGGAGACACCAGTGGACAATAATCAATGCACTGTAAACAGTGATGAAGTCTCGTGAACTTGAACGGAAGACCGGCAGGCAGCAGTCAGGGGCCCGTCATTTTAGATTTTGGATTTTTGATTTTGGATTGAAGAGAGAAAAAGCATCAGACGGAAGGCAGAAGGGTAAAGGCTTTCTCCCCTTCCCCCTCCCTTCAAGTTCCGCTTGACAAGCTCCTTTTTGCCTCTGCTAATCTGACTCTTGCCCTGATCCTGGAGGATTTGATTACCGGAGGCAAGATGCAGACCCATGCGAAAAGTTCCCCCAGCGCCCGAAGGCTTCCCCTCGCAACCGGCCCCGGTTCGCCGGCGCTCGGTCCCCTTTGTTTTAACGGACGCAACTGGAATTCCCTCCCGCCTTTCGTAGGGCGCGATTGGATTCACACCCGATCCCACTTGACTTGGAGTTGTTGACACTTGGCCCTTCAGCCGTCCGTTCTGGTCTTGCGGTTACCTTGACAGGTCCAAGCCAGTGGACTATAAGAAGCGAAAAAGGATCCAGCATGACCGCACCCCCCAAATCGCCTCGCCGCCAGCCGACCAATTACCTGGTCGGCGGCGGCATGACCCTGGTCATCTATTTGACCATGCTCTGGGTCGCGCATTATATGCCCGAGGAGCTGAACTGGGCCCGCTACCTGGTTCACGTGCTCTTGCTGCTCGCGCTGATCCTGATTGGCGTGGGCCTCCGGCAGCAGAGAAAACAAAAAAGGCCATCGCGTCTGGCCGGAACCGTGCGTCCGCCCCGGCCTGCTAAAACAGTCCCGGGACCAAGGAGAAAACCGAAATGAAACGAAATGCCAAAGGCTTCGTGCTGATCGCGCTGATTGCCGCCAGCGCCGGCTGCGCCCACGTGGTCAGCTTCGGCTTGGGCGTGCCCCTGCAGGAAAAGGGCCGCCCCCTGATCGAGAAGAACGTGATGGTGCCCATGCGCGACGACGTGCGCCTGGCCACCGACCTTTACCGCCCGCCCGGACCCGGGCCGTTCCCGGTCGTCCTCACCCGCCTCCCTTACGGCACGGACAACTTCATGTTCGAGGCCCTGGGCAAGTTCATGGCGCGCGAAGGCTACGTGTTCCTGGCCCAGGATACCCGGGGCACTTTTGACTCCGAAGGCGAGTTCTTTCCCATGGTCTTTGAGCACGATGACGGCCACGACGCCACCGCCTGGGTCGTGCAACAGCCCTGGTGCAACGGCAAACTGGGCATGTGGGGCGGGAGCTACTTCGGCTACACCCAGTGGGAATCGGCGCCCGACAACCCGGCGCTGACCGCGATCAACCCGCTCTACACCTCCGGCAGCATCCACAAGATTATCTTCCGCGGCGGCGCCCTGGAGTACGCTTCCATCGTCGGCTGGAATATGCAGATGAAACAGCAACAGGCCGAGCGCGCAGGCAAGAAAGAAAAATTCGAGGCGGACTTTACCCAGGGCTATTACAACGAGCCGCTGCGCGACGCCGAGCCGGTGGATATCCAGGCGGCGATGAAGGATCCGAAATTGATCGCCCAGGGCGTCGAGCCCTGGCTCCATCACCCGGGCGATACCGAGCACGTGCCCCAGTTGAATTTTGATCCCTGGTATGCGCACACCCGCGCCCCGGCCTACCTGGTGGCGGGCTGGTATGACATCTTCCTGGGTCCGCAGATCCATGACTTCCTCCAGGTCCGGACCCAGGGCCAGGGCGATGCCAAGAAATCGCAGCTGGTCATCGGCCCCTGGTTCCACGGCGCGCCCAGCTCGAAGTTCGAAGAAAGCCGGCTCTCGGGACCGCGGCTGTTCGGACGCGGCTTCATGGGGTGGTTCGATTACTGGTTGAAAGGAATCGAGAACGACGTGACCGAGCAGGCGCCGATCAAGATCTTCGTGATGGGCATCAACCAGTGGCGGGACGAGTCCGAGTGGCCGCTCCAGCGCACCGTGTTCACCGAATATTACCTGCACAGCGCCGGCCAGGCCAATTCTGCCCGCGGCGACGGCGCCCTTTCCACCCAGGCCCCGGGCGACGAGCCGGCGGACCAGTTCGATTATGACCCGGAGAACCCGGTGCCCACGGCGGGGGGCAGCTTCCTGGGGATGAAAGGAATCCCGGCCGGGGCCAAGGATCAGCGCGAGATCGAGAAGCGCTCCGACGTGCTGGTCTATATCACCCCGCCGCTCGAGGAGCCGCTGGAAGTAACCGGCCCGCTTCAGGTCACGCTCTATGCCGCGAGCAGCGCCAAAGACACCGACTGGACCGCCAAGCTGGTGGATATTTCACCTAACGGTCAGGTGCGCAACCTGGAGGACGGGATCATCCGCGCCCGCTATCGCAACGGCTACCAACACCCGACCCTGATCGAGCCGGGCCGGGTCTACGAGTATGCGATTGACCTGTGGGCCACCGCCAACGTCTTCCTGGCCGGACACCGGATCGGGCTGGAGATCTCTTCCAGCAACTTCCCGCAGTTTGACCGCAACACCAATGCCGGCGGCGAGGGCGGACCCGAGCACATCGTGGTCGCCCATCAAGAGATCTATCACAACGCGGACTATCCCAGCCGGATCACCTTGCCGGTGATTCCAAAGTAAGTGTGAGGAAAATAGGGGAACTCCGGTGAAAAAAACGAGGTGCGAAGAAACTCTTCGTGTTCCTTCGTGCCCTTCGTGGAGGCTTCCGAAAAATTGGCGTCCCCAACGGGACGCCGCTAAAGAGGATCGTGCAGAAGAATTATCGCGCGCGGGCGACTCGGAAAGATCAGAAGAGAGACGGAGCTTTCGGCTTGGTCAACCCTTCCTCGCTGAACTCTTCCACAAAGGAGAGCCGCCCTTCGACATATCTCCCGACCCGCCAAGACCAGGGGCAAAGTCCAGACCCAAACTTGGCAGCGCTGAGATGAGGCGGGATGAACCACTCGGGCTCGGCATTCGGAAACTCCCGCCTCATCGGTTCGACCTCGCGGCCCTGGCCGCCAAGACTCCCTTGAGGAGCGGGGGGCGGGTCTGAGAGTGGAGTCGTGCAGGATCTTGCACAATCCGAAGGGACAAGTTTCATCTTCCCTTATCTTCGCCCTGGCCGGTTCGCGCGGGAGGCGCGCGGCAACCATGCAGGATGGGACGGGTTCTGAATCTTGCCGACCGAAGGCCCAGGACCAGGCCGGAGGTCAGCGGATTCTTCAAGGGGGGGCGCGCGATCTTGAACTTGGCAACCTCACGGGCGTCCTCGGGTGAGGGCCTTTATACATAATTGCATTTTATCAGGACTTTTTCATCAGACAGGAAGGGCGGGAAAAAGTAAGGCTTCCGTCTGGTAAAATTTATTATGTAAAGTTCAAGATTCTCTGCGCGCGGGAGAGCCAAGCCCTTAGAGGCTGGCCGGGGAAATTCTTGGACCCCAAAAGGGGCAAATGGAAACCAGGCGGCACTCTGCACGATCCCTCTTGAGCTACTGATCTTTTCTTCTCTTTGATCTTGGGGCCTTGCCCCCGGCCCGCAAGGGCCGCTGGGAACAAGGCCGCAGGCCAGAGGCCAGCGGAGCGCCGAGCAACGACCGAGCCACCTTCGCGGGGCCACCCTTCTCCGGTTACAAACCGGAGCCACACCCGCGCAGCCCAAATCGACTCGCCGCCAGCAGCTCGCATCAGGTCAAGCCCTTCGAGGCCAAGCCCAAAAGGGCTGAGGTGATCAGGGTTGGGGGGCGCGGGCGGCCGGTGATTCAGACACCGATCGGTGTCTGAAAATCACATGGCCGGGGGAGCATTGGATTCTTCTCTTGAGGGCGCTTCGCGGTTGCCGTGGAACTCGCGAAGAAGGTCCGAGACCTTTGGTGCGAGGGAATTGAGAGAGATCAGTCCTGGGGCATCCTGGGAAGTTGGTTTTCGGTTCCGGTGCCTGGTTCAGGTTCGAAAGTGTCTCTTTTTCGCCGCAGAGCCTATTTTGGGGCACTACCAGGGGATTTTTCGAGCCACAAAGTCAACCCTTAAAACCCCGTCCGTTCTCTACTTTCTGGGCACCATTTTAAAAATTTCGCTTCATCCCGATTCGACAGGCTCACGGCCGGCAGCTTCGAGAGCGGCAAGAAGGCGCGACCTTTCCTCGGGTATATCCAATTCTGGATGAAGCGAAACGATGACCCGCCAGATGTCCCAGAGCGGCGTGTGATCCACCAGCGGGCCTTCATAGACGAGAACCGCTTGAGCAAAGCGGACTCTTGGCTACAGATCAAAGCAAGGAGCTGAGCGAACTTCAAGTTTTGGGGAGTGATCCCTTTGGACTTGGAAAGGTCCTCGCCGCGAGGGTGCAGAGCCAGCCGCAAATCCCTCCGGAGAAAATCGAGTTCAAGAAGTAACTGCTCTTCATAATTGAAGCGGGGGACGGCTCGGGGGGGATCAGACAAACGATGAGCTCAGTCCGCCTAGTAGCCTTGGGTTCTTCGGCGGACCCGGACGGCTTTGCGGGCGGTGGCCCAGAGATCGGTTCGCTTGGGTCTGGTCTCATTGGATTATTCACTTAAAGAACACACTTCGACTTGCTCAGTCATTAGAGGAGCATAGTGAACGAAGTCGGGAACCCCCTTGACCATGAGCACGACCGCCGAAGGCGGTTTCACCGGAGGAAAGAACCGGGCCGGGTCAGCCCGGTAGATAAAGTTAAGATCATTGGTGGTGATCGGGTTCATGTTCCTCCACTCCTTTTGGAACGGCGAACAATCTCAGGCTTCCGGCGAGGGATGATGCTCGGATGCATGGTAGCAAAAGGATCAGGGAGAGGTCCGCAACTTGTGGTCATATGGATAAGATAAAAAGACGGAGAAGACCTATAGACGACTCCGAAGATTAAAACCGGCTGATCGGGAGAAGGGTTGAGGCTGGTAAAATCCAAAGAGAGAGGACCGGAGCCATACCTTTCTCCGGCCAAAGTGACCGGATGGTCTGCAGACCCCAGTTGGCCGGGAATGTTGAGCTTGGTTGCAAAGACCCGAACATAATAAGCGGCAACATTAACTGCCTGAGCGGTTCCCGACAAGCCGTCTCTGGTGAAATCTCGAAGCTCATTGGCCATGTTTACTCCTTACGATCAAGAATATCTGAAACTGTATGTCCCGAAGGGTCTTAAGTTCAGCCTTGATCTAGGCGACATCCTCGGCCAGATGCAGGTGGCGCTCCTCGCAGACCGAGCGAGGAACCGGACGCAGGTAAGCCGACATGCCCGCGACCGCGCTGATCAGAAGCACCGACAGATAGCCGGGCCAAGACTTAAGCTCGGTCAAGGCTCCGCCTCTTCCTCTTGCAAATAGGTGGTCAAGAGCAGCTGGATCAGAGCCACGATGCTCTCCTTTTCCAGCCAGAACTCGACCAGCTCTCCCTGGTCATCCTTGAACTTTATTTTTTTCAAGGCATCACCCCCAACGGCGAAGATTCTCAAAAAATCCAAACTTGGCGTTCAGCACAAAACCGGGCGACCGCCATGAGCTTCCATGGTGCGGCGCACCCGCTCGATAACGGACCACGTGGAGTTGCTCCTTTGGTTGAGGGCTGAATGAAGGCTTGGTCTGGATCAGACTCAAGGAAGGGTAGGCGGAGTTGCTCCATCTACCACTGTAAAAATGTTGCAGTTATTACAGATCTGTTTAGAGTTCCTGGCTCTGGACGATCTGGAATGGTTCGCCGCAGTCGAGGCAAACGAAGGTGACGACTCCGGTGCGCAGATTCAACTCAAGACCGAAATTGGTAGAGAAGCAATGCGGACAACACAAAGGAGGGGGATAGCGCTCAAAATGGAAGAAGCGCTGGCCGCTGGACCAGGAAACATTGATCCAGGGCTTCACTTCGCATCGAAGCCGGAAAGAGCGGCCTGACGCTGTTTGCTCAAGCTCTCGATCTCGTAGAGAAGCGCGATGATTTCGGTTTGCAGCTCTAACTTGGTCATGGCTCACCTCGACAGACCGCGACTTCATGAGGAAACTCCCGGCGAAGTCGCGCAAGGTTCACTGGATCGGCATGCTGGATGGCGGTGAAGAGAGCATCGGAAAAACTGCCGCCTACCCCCAACAGGAAAAGACGATAGTCATCTTGAGCGCGTTTCCGGTTCCAGGCCTCCCGTTCGGCATGAGTGCTTCCACAGTCACCATCGCACATGCTTCACCTCCGGCCCTGGCGTAGTGGCCCACACGTGGATCCAGATCGAGCTCGGCCGCCGGCACAAGAATGGCCTTTTGAGGCCATTTGAGGCGGAATTTTAATTTTGGATAAAAAAGAGCTTCGGGATCGCGTAGTGGCCCGATCGAGCGGCCGGGGAAGCAAGAGACGGCCCAGGCTGGCATGAAGGCGATCCAGTTGACCTGAATTTAGAAGAGGCTTGAAGGAGCCGAGTCGGCAGAGATGGCGCTGACGGACCCGGCCATGATCCTGACCACGCTTGCAGCGATAACTCTCAACCAGATCCAAGTAAACCGTTGTAATGGCCGAGGTAATTAGCGATCTCCGGCAAAGTCTTGCCTTCTTCAAGCATCAGCTCAGCCATGGTATGGCGGAACTGGTGAAGCCCGGCCTGGCCGGAGATCCCGGCCTTGTTGAGGAGCTTCTTGATTTGCTGGCCGACCGTGGCATGCTGGACCCGCTCGCTCTTCCAGGTGACGAACATGGCCGGCTCCCCGGCCGCGGCGAGTTGTTCGCGCCAAGAGATCCAGCGGAGCATCAGACCCTGGCAGTCCTCGGAAAGCTTGATCGAGCGCGGACGGCCGGATTTGGTTTCCAGCTAGAAGATACCGGCTTTGGGATCGTACTGGTTCCGATCGAGCTTGATCAGCTCTCCCACCCGGAGGCCGTGAGTGAGGGTGAGCATGACCATGACTTTGAGGCGGAAGGCGCCCAGGTCATGGATGACGCGGCGGGTCTTGGTGTTATCTTCAAGCACTTCGAGGATCTTCATGAGTTGGTCCCGATGAAAACCGAGACGAGGCTGGAGGAGTGCGCGAGGTCGGGGGATGCGGGAGAGCGGTGACTTTTCAAGTTGCCCCTCGTCATGGAGCCAGGCGAAGAATTTTTTGAGGACGCCCCAGGCCCGGACGCGGGCCACCGGCCGGAGCGAGTTGAGATAGCTGGCGAGGTTCACGCTGGAAAGAGGATCATCGCCCAACAAGGCGGCGTGTCGCATCAGACCGGCCACGTGCTGGCGGTGAATGGCGTTAGTTCGGGGGAAGAAGCCCTGGCAGTTGAGGAAGTCGGTGAGTGCTTTTTCGATCTCGATCCTGGTCATCTTTTCCTCTCCTTTTGATGATGGGATTCGAACCCGTGGCAGGGCGGGATTTCGAACCCGTAGATGGGATTTGAACCCGTGCTTTGGGACGGAGAGAAGTCTAGGAATAATAAAGAATTAGAAGAAGAAGAACTGAAGAACATTGGCGTCCCCAACGGGATTTGAACCCGTGTTGCCGGATTGAAAGCCCGGTGTCCTGGGCCAGGCTAGACGATGGGGACGCCGGCCGGGAACGAGGATTTCCCGCTCGGGAGCGAGCGGCCTTTCCCTCCCGGCGAGGCTCGTGCAATCGCTCCGGGTAAAATAACCCGCACTCTCCGAAGCTTTGCACCCGGAGAGCGCCGCACCGGAATCGTTTAAATTATTTCGCCGCTTTTTGCCGCACTCTGCGCCGCATCTGCTGGTAGTGATTGGCGCACAGGCGCTTGGCGTAAACCTTGTTCGAGCAGCCCCGCTTCGCGCACTTCTTGAATTTCTTACTCGGCTTCCGGCCCCGCCTCTTGCCGGCCACCTTCACTCCCTTGGGCCGCCCCGGCCGGCCCCGCCGACCCCGCTTCGGCTTGCGGCCCGGCTTGCCTCGCTTCTTGCCGAGCTTCTTGACCTGCTTCTTGAGATCCTTCAAATCCGAAGCGATACTGTTAAGTAGTTTTTCCAGTCCCCCGAGCGCACTTCCTTTTGGCATTCCTGCCCTCCTTTTTCCTCGGCTTCAAGCCCGAAAACATATTTTGGGTGAATATTATATCTTAAAAAATTCTTTTTGCAACTAAAAAATATTTTTTCCGCAAAAAATTATGACATGACATAATCTTCCCGAATCGGGCTGAAGCTGTCCTGGGCCCGGGTCTCTTCCAGGGCTTCCGCCGAGTGCTCCACCTGGGAAGGCACTCGGACGCCCTGGCCCGCCTCCAAAACAAAGGTCTCCGTTCCGACCGTCATCTTGAGCCGGCCCTGGATCACCACGCTGATCTGCTCGTGCGGATGCCGGTGCGGCGGCACCACTGCCCCGGCCAAAAGCCGGATAAAGGTGACCATGACCTGATGCAAGTGCACTTCGCGCAGGGTCACCCCGGGCAGCATCTCCCGCGAAGCCAACTCCGTAACCACAAATTTTCCCATGATCCTCTCCCTTCGCTTTTCCGGCCGGAAATTATACAACCCGATTCCATCGCCCACAACTTTTTTCTCGACAAACCCGTTGCGCGATGCTATAGATAAATTATGTTTCGGCGCAGCCTGTTCGTGATCGCCATCCTGGTCGCCAGCCTGGCCTGGCCCCAGTGCCAATGGCCTGGAAAAACCGACCAGCCGCTCCCTTTCTTTAAAAAGGAGACCTCGAAGGAACCGCAAAAAATTGCGCTCCCCGGCATGGTCCCCGAGGGAGCGGACCTCTCCGCCGCTATCGCCGATTGCGCGGGCCCGGTCCAGCTCAAGGAATTGCGGCCGTCCCCCATCGGCGGGGCCGCCAACCGCTCGAGCGCGGCCGTGACCGTCTCCGGCAGCTTCCAGGGGCTGGCGGATTTTATCGCCTGCTTCGCCCAGGGCGAGGTGAAGTGGGAACTGGGCGACCTGAAAATCTGGCGCGGGCCGCCCAAGTTTTTCGACTACCGGATGGAGGTCAATCTCATCGCCTACCAATTCGTCATGGTCCCGGGCCCCGAGCTCCCGGACCGGGCCGCGGCGGAGAAGTGGTTCCAGGGACTTCCCGCCCGGGTGCGGAAGGAAGTCGGCCTGCTCAGCGATCTCTATGTTGCCACCGAGCCGAGCATCGAGCTGCGCCAGATCGCCCTGAGCAAGGGGCAAGGTAGCCTGTCGGGCCGGGCGCTGAGCTACGAGGATATTTCCGCCTTGATCGAGGAGTTGAAGGGCAAAGGGCTGGTCCAGAATCCGCGGGTGGAAACTATCCGGCCCAGCAAGTCGCGGATGGTGGAGAAGAAGCAGGAGTTCGAACTCCGGTTCGCGTGGTAAAAGCCGGACGGTAAAAAAATCCCGCGGTCGAAAAAACCGGCCACGGGATCTGTTTTTCTGGCGGGGCCGACGGGACTTGAACCCGCGCCCTCTGGCTTGACAGGCCAGCGTTATAACCAACTTAACTACGGCCCCGAAAAAAATCCCAGTTCCGCCCCGATAGCGTGATTCAGAACTGGATGGCGATGGTGGGCAGGACAGGGCTTGAACCTGCGACCTTCGGCTTGTAAGGCCGACGCTCTCCCAGCTGAGCTACCCGCCCCGCCGAAACACCCTGTCATGATACCAAGAAACCTCGGAAAGTCAAGAGTCCTTTGCTCTTGCCACTTCTTTCCAGGCTCGCGGCAGCGGAAAAAATTCAAAACAGGTCGAGCTGAGGATCGGGCGGCTGATCGTGGCCGGCGCGGCGGGGGAGCTTGGCTTCGGCCAGCAGTTCCTGTTCAATCGCGCGCAGGAAGGGGGAAGGGGTCTGGTCCTGGAGCTTGCCTTGCCAGCGGCGCCGGGCCGCGTGGCTCAAGAAAAGCAGGAGCCGGGCGCGGGTCATGCCCACGTAGAACAATCTCCGCTCTTCCTCCCGTTCCGGAGCCGAGGCCAGACTCCGCCGGTGCGGGAGGATTCCGTCCTCGCAACCCACCAGGAATACCGCCGGAAACTCGAGGCCTTTGGAGGAGTGCAGCGTCATCAGGGTCACCCGGTCCGCCCGCGGCTCCCGGCTGTCCACCGCCGCCCGTAGCGCCTGGTGCTCGAGGAACCCGCAGAGGTCGCGGCCAAAAGGCTCGGCTTCGGCCAGCCACTTGGGCCGGAGCCGGTCGCGGACCTCGGGGTCAGACACCACTCCGCTCCCGCTTAAAAGTTCCGCGATCAGGTCGGCCACCTCCCGCTCGCCTATGCATTTTTGCAATAAAAGCAAGTCCTCGCCGGATCGGCCCCGGCCCCAGAGCGGGTGCAGGGCTCCCGCCTGCGGGCGGGCGATGAGCTTGAGCGCGGCCAGGAGCCGGCCGGCGCTTTCCGCTTCCGGGTCGGGCCCGATCTTCTGGAAGGGGATGCCGGAGCGGGCGAAGGCTTCGAGGAGCGGGAGACTGAGGGAATCCTGCCGGTAAAGGACCGCGAAGTCGGCAAAGCTCCAGGCGTGCTCTTCGGAGCGGGCATCCACCCGGCCGCTGTCCAGGGAAAAGAAGCCGGTGCCGCCTACCAGTTTTTCAATGGTGTGGACCACGAACTCGGCCTCGGCCCGGTCGCTTCTGGCCGCGAGCACCGAGATCCTCGCGTCTCCGGCCTCGCCGGCCGCGGTGATCGCCACCTCGCCGCCGGGCGCGAGCAGTTGCGCCGAGGCGCGCTGGATCACCGGGGTGGAGCGGTAATTGCGGCGGAGCTCGATCACCCGGGCGCCGGGGTAATCCTGTTCAAAGCGGAGGAAGTAAACCGGGTCCGCGCCGCGAAAGCCGTAGATGGCCTGGTCCGGGTCGCCGATCACGAACAGGTTGGCCCCGGCCGGGGCCAGGAGCCGCACCAGTTGGCATTGCGCCGCGTTAATGTCCTGGTATTCGTCCACCAAAATCCACTGGAAGCGCTCGCGCCAGCGCTTCAGCGCCATGGCATCCTCGCGCAAGCGGCAAACCGGCAGGGCCAGGAGGTCGTCGAAGTCCACCGCGCCGGCCTCAGCCAGCGCGGCTTGATAGGCGGCAAAGGTCTCTCGGAACTCAGGCTCGACCTCCTCCGGCCGGGCCAGGTTCTGCTTGGCCAGGGAGATTTTTTCCACCAGGCGGCCGCGGGAACGGCCGGAAATCTTCTGGACCAGGAACTCGCGCTCGTCCTCATCCAACACGATCAAGTCCGGGGGCAAACCCAAGGCGCCGGCTTCCTCCCGCAGGATCATCAACCCGAGCGAGTGAAACGTGCGGATGGTCAGGCCCTGGAACCGGGCCGGGTCGGCCAGGAGCGCTTGCAACCTTCCCGCCATCTCGTCCCGGGCCGCGTTGGTGAAAGTCACGGCCAGGATTTTCTTCGGGCCCACTCCGCGCCGGCCGATCAGGTGAGCAATGCGATGGGTCAGGGTCAAGGTCTTGCCGGTGCCGGGGCCGGCCTTGATCAGGAGCGGGCCTTCGCCGTGCTCGACCGCGGCTTGTTGCAGAGCATTCAACTCCGGGACTGACGCGCCGAATTCGGACGCCGGCTCCTCGCCGAACCGCGGAGCAGCCGAGGTCCGCTCCTTTTTCCGGGCCGGTGCCTTGGCCGGGGCCGGCCTTTTCTTCTCCGTGGGTGCGGCGGGTCCGTAGTCTTCTGGAGGTTGAAACCAGCCGGCTTTTTTGAGCAGGCGGTCGCGCTCGCCTTCCTGGAACAGCCGGATGGTGCCGTATTCGCCGTCGTAGCCGGCCGCGACCTGCACCTCGCCGGCGCGCATGCGGCGGAGCGACTCGGCGAGCAGCGGCGGGCCGGCCGGCTCGATCTCTGCCAGGTCCGCGCTTTCCAAAATGAATAGCTCCGGCCCGAAGTGCGTTAATAGCTTCTCATACTCCTCGGCCACAGTCTTGGTCTGAGGCCCTGAGTCCAACACCTCGCCCAACACCTCGGCCAGGGGAATCAAGCTGCGGAAAGGATGGCGCCGGGCCGGACCCTCGCCTTCCGGCCGGTCGGCCAGTTCCTCCACCCGGTGCATCACCCCGACCGTGACCGGCTTGCCGCATTCCGGGCAGCGGCCCTTGAGCCGGCGCGTCTGGTCCGGGTTCAAGCGGGCGTTGCATTTGCGGTGGCCGTCGAAATGGTATTTCCCCTCTTCCGGGAAAAACTCGACCGTGCCCAGATAATGCGCGCCGGTGCGGAGCGCCTCGCGGAGGGCCGGGTAGGAAAGCTCGGTGTCAAAGACGTTTGCTTCCCGGCCAAGCTTGGCCGGCGAGTGCGCGTCGGAGTTGGAGACCAGGGTCAGCCGGTCGAGCATGGAGAGCCGCCAGTTCATGGGCGGGTCCGAGCTTAAGCCGGTCTCGACCGCGAAGATTTGCGGGGCCAGGTCGCCGTAGGCTTCTTCCAGCGAGTCGAAGCCGGACTTGGAGCCAAAAAGCGAAAACCAGGGCGTCCAGATGTGAGCGGGGATGAAGACCGCCTGCTCCGAGGCGTGGAGCGTCATCTCGAAAAGGTCGCGCGAGTCGAGGCCGAGAATGGGCCGGCCGTCAGCGGAGAGGTTCCCGATGCGGGCGAGCGCCGCGTTCAGGCGGGCCGCGGATTCCAGGTCCGGCATCAAGATCAGGTTGTGGACCTTGCGCACCTTCTCGTGGCGCTTGTAGATGTTGCTGATCTCCACCGAGAGGATGAAACGGACCTCGCCCGGGCAGGAGCGGGGGACTCCCTGAGAGCGCCCCGGCCCGGGCCGCAGGCGGAAGAGACCCGGCTCCGCCGGCTCCAGGGATTCCTTGATTTCCGCGAACCACTTGGGGTGGGTGAAGTCGCCGGTGCCGACCACGGTCACACCCTTGCGCCGGGCGGATCGGTCCAGGTTGACGAGGTTGCAGTCGCGGCTGGTGGCGCGGGAGAGGTAGGAATGGACGTGGAAGTCGCTCAGGAAGCGCATAGCGCGAATTCTAGCAAAGCCTGGCCCAGGGTCAAATTCCAAACCGGTCACGCCAATCCGGCCCGAAAGATTCTTTACAAGTATTCTTAATCCGGCTAAAATTAAAAAGATATGCAATCCAGGCTTGTTCTCCGGAAGCCCCGGCACCTGCAAGCGATCCGAGTTTTGCCCCAGGCCAGGCGGGCCGTGAAAATCCGGCTCCGCCAGGCCCGGCTGCATACGGTGTGCGAGTCGGCCCGGTGCCCGAACCTGGGGGAGTGTTTTTCCCGGCCCACGGCGGCGTTCCTGATCCTGGGCAACCGCTGCACCCGCGCCTGCGGCTTCTGCGCTGTGGAGCACGGCTCGCCCGGACCAGCGGACCCGGCCGAGCCGGAAGCCGTGGCCGAGGCGGCTCGCGCGCTGGGCCTGCGCTACGTGGTCATCACCTCCGTGACCCGGGATGACCTGGCCGACGGCGGCGCCGGCCAGTTCGCGGCCGCGATCCAGGCGGTGCGCCGGCTGCTGCCGGCAGCCAAGGTGGAGGTCTTGACCCCCGACTTCCGGGGCGAGGCGCGGGCGATCGCGGTGGTGGCCGAGGCCGGGCCGGATGTGTTCAACCACAACCTGGAGACGGTGCCGGTCCTGTATCCGCGCGTCCGGCCGCAGGCGGATTATGGGCGCTCGCTTCAGTTGTTGCGGACGGTGAAAGCGAATGCGCCCGGGCTAGTGACCAAGTCCGGCCTGATGCTGGGGTTGGGAGAGAGTCCGGCAGAGATCGAGGCGGTGATGGAGGATTTGGTGGCGGCGGAGGTGGAAGTCCTGACCCTGGGCCAGTACCTGGCGCCTTCGCGCCGGCACTTGCCGGTGGCGCGCTATCTTGAGCCGGAAGAGTTCGAGGAATGGGCCGAGCGGGGAAGGGCCAAGGGCTTCCGGCGGGTGTTTGCCGGACCGCTGGTGCGGAGCAGTTATCACGCGGAAGAAGTGTGGGAGACAGCTATGAAAGAAGCACCGGTTGAAAACCGGTGGCACACAAAGGGGGCGCCGGTTTCAAACCGGCGGCACACGAGAGGATGACGCAATTTCAACGGATGAACCGGCTTCCGCCCTATGTTTTCAACCAGGTGGTGGAAGCGATGAAGGAAGCCCGGCGCCAGGGGGAGGACATCATTGACTTAGGGATGGGCAACCCGGACCTGCCCACGCCCCAGATCATTGTGGACAAGGTCAAGGAAGCCCTTGACAACCCCCGGAACCACCGCTACAGCGCCTCCCGGGGCATCGCCGGGCTGCGCAAGGCGATCTGCGACTGGTATCAGCGCAACTACGAGGTGGACCTGGACCCGAATACCGAGGCTATCGCCACCATCGGGGCCAAGGAGGGGCTCTCGCATTTGGTCCTGGCCACGGTGGACTCTGGGGACGTGGTATTCGTGCCTAATCCGACTTACCCGATCCACGCCTATTCGGTGGTGATCGCGGGCGGCGACTTGCGCACGATCCCGCTGACCGGGGAGGACGACTTCTTTGCCGGGCTTTTGGCGGCGACCAAGACCACCTGGCCGCTGCCCAAGATGATGATCCTGTCCTTCCCGCACAACCCCACCACCCGGGTGGTGGAGCTGGACTTTTTCCAGAAGGTGGTGGCTTTTGCCAAGGAGCACAAGATCTGGATCGTCCACGACCTGGCCTACGCCGATCTCTGCTTTGACGGCTTTCGCGCGCCCAGCTTCCTGGAGGTGCCGGGCGCCAAGGAGGTGGGCGTGGAGTTGTACTCCATGAGCAAGGGTTATTCCATGCCCGGCTGGCGCGTCGGGTTTTGCGTGGGCAACCGCCATCTGGTCGCGGCCCTGGCCCGGATCAAGAGCTACCTGGACTACGGCATCTTCCAGCCCATCCAGATCGCCAGCACCGTCGCGCTCAACGAGTGCGATGACGTGCCGCCGCAGGTTTGCGAGGTTTACCGCCGCCGGCGGGACGTCTTGGTGGACGGGCTGGTTAAGCTGGGCTGGCCCTTGAAGAAACCCAAGGCTACCATGTTTGTCTGGGCCAAGATCCCGGAGCCGTTTGCCCAGATGAACTCGGTGGACTTCAGCCTGAAGCTCCTGGCCGAGGCCAAGGTGGCGGCCAGCCCGGGCGTGGGCTTCGGCGGGGTGGGCGAGGGCTACGTCCGCTTCGCCCTGGTGGAGAACGAGCACCGGATCAAGCAGGCGCTGCGCGGGATCCGGAAGATGTTTCGGAAGGGGTAAGGAGAGGTATGTAGTATGTAGTATGTAGTATGTAGAGGATGGGAGATCGGGGTGCCCCCCTACATACGACATACAACATACGACATGCTAAACAATGAAGACAATCGCTATCGGCTTACTGGGTTACGGCACCATCGGCCAGGGCGTGATCAAGCTCTTGCAGAAGAACGCCCGCCTGATCGAGGACCGGCTGGGGGCCAGGCTCGAGCTGGCCGGAGTGGCGGACCCGGACCTGACCCGGCCCCGCCAGGTCAAGGTGGCGAAGCGGCTCTTGACCCGTGACCCCTTTCGGCTGGTCCGGGACCCGAAAATCCCGCTGATCGTGGAGCTGGTCGGCGATTGGCCGGGCGTCAAGGAGCTGATCCTGGCGGCGCTCCGGGCCAAGAAGTCGGTGGTGACCGCCAACAAGGCGCTGTTGGCCAAGCACGGGGCCGAGCTGTTCGCCGAGGCGGAAAAGCAGGGGGTGGACATTTACTACGAGGCCAGCGTGGCCGGGGGAGTGCCCATCATCCGGGTGCTGCGCGAGGGCCTGATCGCCAACCGCATCCAGGCGGTCTACGGCATCGTCAACGGCACCTGCAATTACCTGCTTACCGAGATGAGCCAGGGCCGCGGCGATTTCCAGACCATCCTCCAGCAAGCCCAGGCCAAGGGCTATGCCGAGGCGAACCCGGCGTCGGACGTGGAGGGCCACGACGCCTCGCACAAGCTTGCCCTCTTGATCCGCCTGGGCTTTGGCGTGCCCATCCGTTTGAGCCAGATTTACCGGGAGGGCATCACCGCGCTCGCGCCCGCGGACTTCGAGGCCGCGGCCGAGTTCGGCTTTGCCATCAAGCTCCTGGCCATTGCCAAGCTCAAGGACGGCCGGGTGGAGGCGCGGGTGCATCCGACCCTGATCCCGGCCGGCTCGCTGCTCGCCGACGTCGGCGGGGTGTTCAACGCAGTTTACGTGGTCGGCGATTTCGTGGGCCCGACCCTTTACTACGGCCGGGGCGCGGGCATGGACCCGACCGCCTCCGCCGTGGTCTCGGACCTGATGGAACTGGCCCGCAACTACTTGCGGGGCGAGCCGGGCCGGCGCCTGCCCTCGGGCTCGTTCCAGGACTCGCGGCCGCAAAAGCTCCGGGTGATGCCCCAGCCCGAGGTCTTGACCCAGTATTATTTGCGGATGCAGGTGCGGGACAAGCCGGGCGTGCTCTCGAAGATCTCCGGCCAGTTGGCCAAGGAGAACATCAGCATTTCCGCCGTGGTCCAGCGCGGCCGGGGCGGCAAGACGGCGCCGATCGTGATGCTGACCCACACCGCTTCCGAGGCGGCGATGGAGAAGGCGCTTAAGCGGCTGAACCGGCTCGCGGTGGTGCAGAAGCCGATCCAGCGCATCCGGATCGAGACGGCATTGTAAGAGAAGAAGAGGATCCGCAGAGAGACTCCGCCGAAGCGCTACGTCCTCCGCGAAGGCGGATTACGCAGATTTCGCAGATTGAAGAAAAAAAGCTGTGGCCGCGACTGGGGCGGTCGCGGGTGAAGGAATCTCACATGGTTGAAGATAGGAAAGCATTTCGAGGCAGGATTTGAGCTTTTGGGAAGCCGATCAACCCCAAAGGAATCAGAGATGAGTTATCGGGGCGTGGTGGACCGCTACTGGGACTTGCTGCCGCTGAAAAAGCGGGAGTGCATCGTCACCCTGCTCGAGGGCGACACCCCTTTGATCCCGTCCCGCCGGCTGGCGGAGAAGGTCTGCCCCGGGGTGGAGTTGTTCTTCAAGTTCGAGGGTCTGAACCCGACCGGCTCGTTCAAGGACCGGGGCATGACCGTGGCGGTGAGCAAGGCGCTTGAAGACGGGAGCCAGGCGGTGATTTGCGCCAGCACCGGCAACACCTCGGCCTCGGCCGCGGCCTATGCGGCCCGGGCCGGGCTCAAGGCTTACGTGCTCATCCCGGAGGGCAAGATCGCGGCGGGGAAGCTGGCCCAGGCCATGATCCACGGCGCCAAGACGATCGAGGTGGATGGCAACTTTGACCAGGCGCTGAAGCTGGTGCGGCGGATCAGCGAGGAATATCCGATCACGCTGGTGAATTCACTCAACCCCTTTCGCATCGAGGGCCAGAAGACCGCGGCCTTTGAGATCTGCGACGTGCTCGGCTCTCCGCCGGACCACCACTGCCTGCCGGTCGGGAACGCGGGCAACATCACCGCCTACTGGAAGGGCTATAAGCAGTATTACGAGGCGCGCCTGATCCACCGGTTGCCCCAGATGAACGGGTTCCAGGCCGAGGGCGCGGCCCCGATCGTGCGCGGCCGGGTGATCGAGAAACCCGAAACCTTTGCCACCGCCATCCGGATCGGCAACCCGGCGAGCTGGAAGCAGGCCGAGCAGGCCCGGGACGAGAGCGAGGGCATGATCGAGATGGTGAGTGACGACGAGATCCGCCAGGCCCAATACCTGCTTTCTTCGCTGGAAGGGATTTTCTGCGAGCCGGCCAGCGCGGCCTCGGTGGCCGGGCTGATCCGGTATCAGGACAAGCTGAACCTGCAAAAAGGCCAGAAGGTAGTCTGCACCCTGACCGGCCACGGGCTCAAAGACCCGGACGCCGGCCAGGGCACGGCGCGGGCGTTTTCTTCGAACCCGATCCCGGTGCCGGCGGAAATGGAAGCGGTGCTCAAGGCGATGGGATTCTGAAGAGGAAGAGTTCACCACAGAGGCACAGAGAGCACAGAGGAGGAAAAAGAGAGAAGAAATCTATTGAGGTAAGGACGGAAAGAAAGAGGAATATGTTTTAGATAAGAGTGTTGGGATAGAAAATGGTGACGGCTAAAGAGGTGAAACAGCGATTGAGCGGGCCTAAAATAGATATCGAGGCATTGAACGACTTGAGCGGGAAAATTGTTGACGCCGCGATTGAGGTACATCGGCACTTGGGACCAGGACTTTTGGAGTCGGCTTACGAAAGTTGCTTGGCCCGGGAGCTAAGTCAACGCGGCCTGGAAATTCAGCGCCAAGTTGAGTTACCAATTCATTATAAGGGTGAGCAATTGGAGGTCAGCTTTAGGATAGATATTTTAGTTCAGGATTTGATCATTGTTGAAATCAAAGCCGTGGAGCAAATCCTGGGAGTGCATGAGGCTCAAATTCTGACGTATCTGAAACTTTCCGGTTGCCCTTTGGGGCTGTTGCTGAACTTTAATACCAAATTGATGAAAAACGGTATTCGGAGGTTTAGAATCTGGGGAAATTCCGGAAACAAAGAACAGGAGGAAATACCCCATGGAATTGTTTAATCTGAAGACATCCGAGAATGGCAAGTTGGCTATCCAAGAGAAGGTCGATCCGAAGAGGTTCAAAGAGATCGGCGGGAAGCAGGAAAAGGATCTTGTCAAAATGATCGTTGAGAACCCGTGGCTTCTCAATCTAAAACTAGAGGATGAAGAATCCGACCTGCGAGAGAACCCGGAGTTGCTTATCATTGGTGAGGAAGCCAGAACCATAAGAGGAAAAAGACCTGACCTCCTTGCGATTGATCAAAAAGGTAATCTGATCGTCATTGAAGCCAAACGGGATATTGATGATGAGAAGGCTCGAAAAGAAGCCGTGGAATTCCAGGCGATCCGCTATGCGGCGGCAAGCAGAAAGATGACACCTGATGACATCATTGATCTTTTTGCCAACTACCTGGAGAAAACAGACTACCTGGAGAACACAGAATCAGACAAGAGTGACCCTCGCCGGAAAGAGCCCTGGAAAGAGCAGGCGATTGAGCTACTTTGTGCCCATCTATCCGATGAAGAAGACTTGGAGGAAGAAGACCTGAATGAATTGCTTGATCCAAGGAATAAACAAAAAATATACCTCGTTGCCGCCGATTACGACCCGGAAATAACATCAGCTTGCGCGTGGTTACGTGAGCATGATATTGACATCGTCTGTTTCAGACTGCGGCCCTACCGGATAGGTGAGCAGTGGCTCTTGGAACGAGAAAGGCTCATTCCACCTCCTGAACTGGATGATTTCATGCTGGAAATGGCACCGACCACAGATTCAAGCCGCGGGTATATAAGGAGTAGCAAAGAACCATCAGATAAACCTAAGAGTTGCATCTGGCTGGATGACCCCGAAAACCCGGTGACAGTATCCAAATGGAAGGATATTTTGCGCTTGGGGACTAAAAAAGCGTTGGAGCTGGGCCTGTCGGAAGATGATCTTCCAATGAATCACTCTGCCGATGGAAAGGACTTTTATTCACCAACGAAGATCAAGGAGAATTTGTTCGTTGACTTACACGGAAGCGCCCCTCAAATTCGCAAGTTTCTTTCAGATATGTTTCGCAATCTAGACAAAGAGAAGGGATTCTTGCAGATATTAACGCAATCGGGAGCTAGTTATGAATTGCCTGATTGACGAAAGTTATGTCGTGCCTCTGCGGGCCGGGAGAATTTACTATTTTTTAAACTATAATTTCTCCGTGCTCTCTGTGGCTCTGTGGTGAAAAATTCATGAAGTATGTAGTTCTGATCGGCGACGGGATGGCGGATGATCCGCAGGACCATCACCGCGGACAGACGCCGCTGGAAGTGGCGAAGACCCCGAATATGGACCGGCTGAGCCGGGGAGCGGTGCTGGGCCGGGTGCGGACGGTGCCGGCGGGCATGCACGCCGGCTCGGACGTGGCCAACCTGTCCATCCTCGGCTACGACCCCCGGACGCATTACACCGGCCGGGCACCGATCGAGGCCGCGGGTTTGGGCGTGGAGCTCCAGCCGGGCGAGACCGCGCTCCGCTGCAACCTGGTCAGCCTGGGCCAAGGTCCGGACGGCCCGGTCATGGAAGACTACAGCGCCGGCCATATCAGCAACGAAGAGGCCGCGGCGCTGATGGAGGCGCTGAACCACGAGTTCAACGGCCGCGGCATCCGCTTTTACCCGAGCGTGAGCTACCGCAACCTCTGCGTGATCGCCGGGTTTGACGACCGGATGCAGGTGACCCCGCCCCACGACTTTTTGAGCGGCAAAGTCGGCGAGCACTGGCCCGCCTGCCCGGGCGCCATCCAGGTCCGGGCGATGGTAGAGGCCTCCCAGAAGATCTTCGCCGACCATCCCGTGAACCTCAAGCGGAAGAAGCTGGGCCTAAAGACCGCGGATTCGATCTGGCTGTGGGGCCACGGGGTGATGCCGCGGCTGCGGACCATCCCGGAGCGTGACGGGCTGCATGGCGTGGTCATCTCCGGAGTGGACCTGGTGCGGGGTCTGGGCAAGCTGGCCGGCCTGGAGATCATCCGGGTGCCGGGCGCGACCGGCGACATCAACACCAATTACTCGGGCAAGGTGGCCGCGGCGCTGCAGGCGCTGGCCGGTCAGGACCTGGCTTACGTGCACATCGAGGCGCCGGACGAGGCGGCGCACCAGGGCAACCTTCCGGAGAAGATCGAGGCGATCGAGCTGTTTGACCGGCGGGTGGTGGGGCCGATGGTGGAGGGTTTGCAAAAGCTCGCGCAGCCGTTCCGGATCCTGGTGATGCCGGACCACATGACCCCGGTCAAGGAGCGGACCCACCGGGACGACCCGGTGCCGTTCATGATCGTGGATTCCGCGAAGCTGGACCCCAAGGCTGGGCCGGGCCCGGGCCTGACCGAGCGCGCGGCCGCGGCCGCCGGGCTCCTGATCGAGCGGGGCTATGAACTCCTGGACCGACACTTTTTCCAAAAGGGATGAGACCATGCCGCGGGTAGTGGTCAACCCGGAGCGGTGCAAGTCGTGCGAGATCTGCGTGCACGCCTGCCCCAAGGAGTGCCTGAAGATCAGCGAAGAGACCAATGCCTCGGGCTATTTCGTGGTGCGGTTCGAGAGCGAGGAGCGGTGCACGGGGTGCCTGATCTGCGGGGAGATGTGCCCGGATCTGGCGTTGCAAGTCTGGAAATGAAGAGTTTCACCACAGAGACACAGAGAGCACAGAGGCAAGAAAAAACTGGGGTTAAGAAATGGAAGAGGAGAAAGATTGATAGCGGGTAAGATGAAAATGGAGTTGCAATGGCTTATGAAAAAGCGAGAGTAAAAAGATCGGAAATCGATCTGGAAGCTCTTAACGAGTTGAGTGGAAAAATCGTGGATGCTGCGGTGGAGGTGCACCGGCATCTGGGGCCGGGGCTGTTGGAGTCGGTTTACGAAACCTGCCTGGCGAAAGAATTAACCGAGCGAGCGGTTAAGTATCAACGGCAAGCGGAAATCCCGATCTGTTATAAAGGAGAACCGCTGGAAGTTAAATTCAAGGTAGATCTCTTGGTGGAGGATTTAATCGTAGTTGAAATCAAATCCGTGGAGACCATTCTCCCGGTGCACGAGGCCCAGGTTCTTACCTATCTGAAACTGACGGGATGCCCATTGGGTTTACTATTCAATTTTAACAGCAAACTCATGAAAGATGGCATTCGCCGCTTTCGGATTTAACTTTTTTGACCTTTAAATTCTCTGTGCTCTCTGTGTCTCTGTGGTGAAAGATTCATGAAGAAGAAGTTGGTAAAGGGCAACGAGGCGTTGGCGCAGGCCGCGATTGAGGCCGGGTGCAGGTTCTACTTCGGCTACCCGATCACGCCCCAGAACGATATCCCGGAATACCTGGCCCGGGAGTTCCCCAAGCTCGGCGGCACCTTCCTCCAAGCCGAAAGCGAGATCGGCTCCATCAACATGGTGCTCGGAGCCTCCGCGGCCGGCATGCGCGCCATGACCTCGTCCTCCGGACCCGGCATCTCGCTGATGCAAGAGGGCTTGAGCTACCTGGCCGGCTCGGAAATCCCCGCGGTGGTCGTCAACGTCCAGCGCTCCGGCCCGGGCCTGGGCGGCATCTCGCCCAGCCAGGGCGATTACTTCCAGGCCACCCGCGGGGGCGGCCACGGCGACTACCGCACCCCGGTGCTGGCCCCGGCCTCGGTCCAGGAGATGTGGGACCTTACCTTCCTCGCCTTCGACCTGGCCGACCGCTACCGCAACCCGGTGGTGATCCTGGCCGACGCCATGCTCGGGCAGATGAAAGAGCCCCTGGAGATGCGGAAGCCGGAGCTGCCGCCGCTGCCGGCCAAGGACTGGATCCTGGAGGGTTGCCAGGGCCGGGACAAGCGCCTGCTCAAGTCGCTCTACCTGGGCGAGGGCGAGCTGGAGAAGCACTGCTGGCGCCTGTGGGCCAAGTATGAGGAGATCAAGAAGAAAGAGGTGCGCTGCGAGGCTTACCGGATCGAGGACGCCGAGCTGGTGGTGGTGGCGTTCGGCAGCCCGGCGCGGATCGCCAAGGGCGCGATCATGGAGGCGCGCGAGCAAGGCTTGAAGGTGGGCCTGCTGCGGCCGATCACTTTGTATCCCTACCCGGAGAAGGAGCTGGCGGACCTGGCCGACCAAGGCAAGACCTTCCTGGTGACCGAGCTGAACGTGGGCCAGATGGTGGAAGACGTGCGGATGGCCGCGGGCCGGCGCGCGGAGGTGCACTTTTACGGCCGGCCGCCGGGGGCGGGCAGTCTGCCTTCGCCCGAGGACATCTTGCACGAGATCCGGGAGACTTATCCAGCGAGGTAAACCATGTCCGAAACCGCAGAGAAATTGCTCAACCCCCGGCCCGAGAGCCTGGTGGATATTCCCACCCACTTTTGCCCGGGCTGTCATCACGGCATCGTCCACCGCCTGGTGGCCGAGGCCATTGACCACTTCGGCCGGCGGGAAAAAGCGATCGGCGTGGCCTGCGTGGGCTGTTCGGTCTTCCTCTACAACTACCTCAACACCGACGTGGTCGAGGCCCCCCACGGCCGGGCCCCGGCCGTGGCCACCGGCTTGAAGCGCGCCTTGCCGGAAAAGTTGATCTACACCTACCAGGGCGACGGCGACCTGGCCGCGATCGGCACCTCCGAGATCATCCACGCCGCCAACCGGGGCGAGCCGATCACCGTGGTCTTTGTCAACAACACCACCTACGGCATGACCGGCGGCCAGATGGCCCCGACCACCTTGCTCGGCCAGAAGACCACCACCTCGCCTTACGGCCGCGACTTTCACCAGGCCGGCTACCCGATCAAGATGGCCGAGTTCCTGGCGCCCCTGGAAGGCGTGGCCTTTTCGGCCCGCGGGGCGGTGGACCGGGTGGCCAACCTCAAGCGCACGCGCAAGCTCATCTTCCGCGCCTTTGAAGTGCAGGTCCAGCGCCTGGGCTTCGGGTTTGTGGAAGTGCTTTCCGCCTGCCCGACCAACTGGGGCATGACCCCGATCGAGGCGGCGAAAAGAGTGGAAGAGGAAATGATCCCTTATTTCCCGCTGGGGATCTTCAAGGAACGGAAAGAGGCGGACCACCTGTAGGAGAGTGCACAGTGGACAGTGCACAGTAAAGAGTGAACCGGGAGAATTCATTCATGACCAAGAAATTTTCAAGGCGAACGGTCTGGGCCGAGAGCATCGGATTGTTGCTCTGGCTGATCGCCGGCCCGGTTCATCCCCAGGCCACGAAGCCGGCGCCGCAAGAATACCATCAGGCGATGGCCCTGCTAAAGGAGCGGCTGGATATCCCGACCCTGCGCCAGGCGATCGCGCTCCTGGAAAAGGCGGCGGAGCGGGACCCGGGGAACGAGGAAATCTGGTGCCAGTTGGCCTGGCGCTACTGGATGATAGGCGACAACCTGCCCAAGCAGACGGGCAAGGAGCGCGAAGTGCGGCTGCAATGGTTTGAAAAGGGCCAGGCCGCGGGGGAGAAGGCCCTGGCCATCAACCCCAAAAGCGTGCCCGGGATGTATTGGTCCACGGCGAACATGGCCGCGGCCGGGGAGATGCGGGGCATCCTCTCCAGCCTGATGCTGGCCGGGACGCTGTTCGGCAACATGAGCCGGGTGGACCGGCGCGACCCGTATTTCCTGTATGGCGCGACCCGGCGCTTCGGCTCCGAGGTGTTGATCCGGGTGCCGACTTTTTTGACCAGCAAGTTCGGGTTCAAGCACGAATACACGGTGGAAGACCTGGAGGCCAACATCGAGCGCTGGCCCAACTATTTTGATAATTACAATTACCTGGCGCGGGTGCACGGGTGGGCGGGCGAAAAAGACAAGGCGCTTTTCCGGCTGGAATTCGTGCTCAGCCACGACCCGGGGATCATGCCGGAAGAGAAGGCGGAGAACACTCTGCAGCAGGAAATCGCCCGGAAGCTGTGGAAGGAATATACCGGAAAGGAGTATCCCGCTCGCTGAGTGCGGGAGCGGTCTGGAGCGATGTATCATGATGTCACCATGGCCGGCTTCGGCGGCCAGGGGATCCTTTTGATCGGGAACCTGTTGGCGGAAGCGGCCCTGGCGGAAGGGTTGCATGTTACCTATCTTCCCAGTTACGGGGTGGAGATGCGGGGCGGCTCGGCCAACTGCACGGTGGTGATCTCGGACCAGGAGATCGGGAGCCCGGCGGTGGGCTCGCCCCGGGCCTTGCTCGTGATGAGCCGGCCGGCGCTCTCCCGCTTCCAGGCCTCGGTCAAGCCCGGGGGCCTGCTCATTGTCAACACCTCGTTGATCGAGCCGGCCGAGGTTGAGCGCCGGGACGTGGAGCTCCTGGCCTACCCGCTCAACCAGATCGCGCTGGAGCTTTCGCACCAGCGCCTGGCCAACATGGTGGCGCTCGGCCTTTACCTGGGCCGGACCCGGGTGGTGGGCCTGGAGTCCATCGAGCACGGCTTCGCGGAGTTGCTCTCCGAGAAGAACCGGGTTTTCATACCTCAAAACGTCGCCGCCATCCAGAAAGGGATGGCGCTGGCGGCGGAAGCGGGAGGGAAGTCATGACCGAGCCGGTGCCAGAGATGCGGGTCGGCGAGAAGATCAAGCGGCTGCGGGAAGACCGGGCGATGAGCCTGGAGGAGATGTCGAAGAAGACCGGGCTGTCGAGCTCGGTGCTGTCCCAGCTCGAGAACCACCTGATCAGCCCGCCCTTGGGCACGCTGATCAAGATCGCGTGCGCCTTCGAGGTGCCGGTGGGCTATTTCTTCCGGGACCAGCCGGAGCAGGACCCCTTCTGCCTGGTGCGGGAGCACGAGCGGCAGAAGGTCTCCCGCTTCGCTTCCAAGGACGGGGTCAACTACGGCTACTCCTACGAGGCGCTGGGCTACGGCAAGAAGGACCGGCACATGGAGCCGTTCGTGGTGACCCTGACTCCGGCTACCCTGGGCCCTGCGGACCTGTCCAGCCATGCCGGGGAGGAATTCATTTATGTCTTGGAGGGCGAGGTGGAGGTGACCTTGGGGGATCACACCGACCTGCTGCGCCCCCATGACAGCATCTACTATGACGCCACCTTGCCCCACCGGGTAAGCTGCGCCCAGGGTCGGCCCGCCAAGATCGTGGCGGTCATCTGGGCGCCGGAAAAGTAGCCCTCGGTCTCGGGCTTGCCCAAAGCCCCGACCCCAGGCTTGAGGAAATGGCCATGTTTCAGGTGCTGGTGGCGGAACCGGACGACGCTTCCTTCCAGAGGATCCGATCTTACCTGGCGCCGGAAGCCTTTCATATTTGGCGCACCGTGAATCTGGCCGAGTGTGTCAAGGGCCTGAAGGCGATCCAGGCGGATGCCGTCTTGATGGCTTTCGATTTTCCTGAAGGCGGAGCCCGGGCTTTGCTCCACCACCTGCTCGCCGAAGCCCTGGAAGTCCCGGTGGTGGTGCTGGGCCAGCCCGGCCAGGAAGAAGCCTGCCGCCGGATCGTGCTGGACGGCGCCGCCGATTACCTGACCCGGGAGCCGGGGAGGTGGGAACTGCTCGACCCGGTGCTGCGGCGGGCGATTGCCTACCACCGCCTGCCCGCCCAGTTGGCCGCCTCCGAGCAGAAATATCGCACCTTGTTCCATCACTCCCCCAACGGCTTGATCTTGCTGGATGCATGGGGCGTGGTGCTGGATGCCAACCGGGCCGCGGAGGAAATCTTCCAGATCGGCCGCTCGCACTTGTTCGGCCGTCCCCTGGCCGAGCAGTTTCCAGCCGGGAGCGAAATCCGCCGGCTCCTGGAAAGCCCGCAGGATTTGTCCCGGTCCGGCAATCAAACCGTCTCCTTTTCGCGGGGCGGGCAGGATCTTTGGCTGGAGATCCGCTTGAACCTTATGGAAGCCTATTTGCACCGGCACTACCTGCTCCTGGTGCGGGACGTGACCCAGGCGCGGCGGGCCGAGGCCGAGCTCGCGGCCTCGGAAGCCCATTACCGCGACATCTTCGAGAACCTGGGGACCATGATCGTGATCCTGGACGTTGAAGACCGGATCGTGGACGTCAACCGCTGGGTGGAAGCCTGGAGCGGGGAGCCCCGGGAAAAACTGCGCGGCTTTGACCTGGGCCAGTACCTGCGTGATCAAGGCTTAGGCGAATGGCTGGAGCAACGGGGTCGAGAGCTCCGGGAGGAAGGCGTGATGCGGGGAGAGTTCGAGGCCCGGCTCTTTGGCCGGCAGGCCGTGCTGGGATGCCATGCCACGTCCATGGTCCAGGGAGGCCGGGTGACCGGCTATCGCCTGGCCTTTCAGGACATCACGTATCGGGTGGAGCTGGAGCGCCAGCGCGAGGAGTTGCAACTGGAACTTCTGGAGCGGGACCGGCTGGCGGCCATGGGCCGGCTGCTCCAGGGCGTGGCCCATAACCTGAGCAACCCGCTCACCATCCTGCAGAGCACTTTGGACTGGATCCGCTCTGAGGGAGTGGACGCGGTCAACCTGGCCGAGGAGCTTCAGGTGCTGGACCAGCAGGTGCGCCGGCTGCGGGAAATGCTGAGCAACATGCAGGAGAAGGGCCGACGCGAAGCGCTGCGCCAGGTGGTGCGCCTGGACCTGAACGCGATTCTGGAGGCGGAGTTGAAGTTCCTCCAGGCCAACCCCTTCTTCAAGCACGAGGTCAAGCTCTTGACCCAGCTCTTGCCCCTGCCCCCGATCCTGGGCATTTACTCCGACTTCAGCCAGAGCTTTTCCAACCTGCTCAACAACGCCCTCGACGCCATGTTCGACTCGCCGGCGAAAACCCTGAAGGTGAGCACCGCCTGCCGCCAGCAGGAGATCGTCATCGAGATCCAGGACACCGGCCACGGGATTTCCCCCGAAGCCCTGCCCCAGATCTTTGATCCATTTTTCTCGACCAAGCCCAACGTCTCGGTGGACGGTCGGCCGGCCGGGACCGGTCTGGGCCTGCATGCCTGCCGGATGCTGCTCGATCCTTACGGGGTCAAGTTCGAGGTCGAGAACCGGCCGGGAGCGGGGGCCGGCTTTCGGCTGAGAATTCCCATCCAGCCGCGCCGGGGAGTGCGCGCGCTCCTGGTGGAGGACGAGAGCGCGGTCCGGCTCGGGCTCCAGAGTGGGCTTCGGGCTTTCAACGTGAATGTCACCGCAGTGGAAAGCGCGGAGGCCGCGCTCTCCCTGGCAAACGGGTTTGACGTGTATTTGGTGGACGCGAGCCTGCCCGGCATGAGCGGCCTGGACTACATCGCGCAATTGCGCGCCCGGCAGCCGGAGGCCAAGGTGCTCCTGCTCGCCGGCGCGGATTTTCCCCAGGTGGAGCCGCGCGCCCGGACCCTGGGCGTGAACCTGGTCCTGCTCAAGCCGGTCACCTTCCGGGAGGTCGCCCAGGCCATCGCCCTCCTGGATACACCGAATTCGCCGGTAGCCGCGGGCTGGTAACTTATTCTTACCCTCTTCCTCCGGGAGAGGGCAAGGGTGAGGGGGATTCGCGTCATCAAGGCAGGTTCGGGGCGCGAATCCAATCGCGCCCTACGACCAGAAGAGACGTAGGGAAGGTTTGGATACCTTCCCGGAGCCGGATATCTTGCAGATCAATAGAATGCAGATATGAGAGGTAGCCGCGACCGCTCTTCGGTCGCGGGGAAGGGGTTCTATTTCTGCCTGCTTTTCTTCCGGGGCTTCTTTCCGGCCAGAGCTTCCCGCCGGATCCGAATCGCCTGCGCGTGCCCGTCCAACCCCTCCAGCTCCGCCATCCGCTCCGCCACCGGTCCCAGCTTCAGCAGCGCCTCCTTCGAAAACTCCACCACGCTTTGCCGCTTGACAAAATCCTCGACCCCCAGCGGAGAAGCAAAGCGGGCGCGGCGGTCAGTGGGAAGAACATGGTTGGGGCCCGCCAAATAATCTCCTATTGGAACTGGCGAATAAGGCCCAAGAAAAATTGAAGCCGCGTTTTCAATCAAGGGCATAACCCTTCTGGGGTTTTGGATCATTATTTCGAGATGCTCTGGTGCGATCCAATTCACAACATCCAGAGACTCTTTAAGACTTCTGGTTATTAGTCCTACCGCTAAATCACCAGCAGAAGATTTTAAATATTTCTTACTCATTGGATTATTTATTTGGTATTCAACTTCCTTTTTAACTTCTTCTGCATATTTTCGAGAATGGGTTACCAAAACTGCCATGCTGTCTTCTCCGTGTTCGCATTGCGAGATAAGGTCTGCGGCAACAATAGCGGCGGGATATGAGCCGTCGGACAAAACAACTATTTCACTGGGTCCAGCAGGACTATCAATGCCAACGAAACCCAAGCTGGCTGAAAAAATTTTTGCTTGGGTAACCCAGAGGTTGCCCGGCCCTACGATCTTTTCAACATTGGTAATAGTCTCCGTGCCGTAGGCCAAGGCAGCGACTCCCTGGACTCCACCAATCTTGTATATTTCATCAACACCCGACATTAAAGCAGCTACCAGAATATGAGGATTCATTTGACCATTCGGCCAAGGAGAAATCATGGCTATTTGTTTGACTCCCGCAATCTGGGCGGGAATAGCGGTCATCAAAACGGTTGAAAATAAAGGTGCCCGACCAGCAGGAATGCAGATACCTACTCTTCTAATAGGCAAGAGCCGTTGCTCGATAATCGTTCCAGAATCTTCCTTGATTTTAAAATTGTTCAGTAAGAGTTTTTTCTTTTGTTCCTCATGAAAATTCCTAATTCTTTTTGCTGCTAAAGAGATAATTTTTCTATCCGCTCCTGGCACTTGCTTCCATGCTTGGACAATTTCCTGTGGGCTTACTCTAACCGTTTCGGCTTTCAAAATATGGCGATCGAATTGCTTTGTGTAAAAAAATACTTTAGTGTTTCGATCTCTTGCATTTGTTATTGATAAAAATATTTTATTCACTTCTTTCTCAATTATTTTCTTTTTTGCTAATTGAAAGAAATGCCTTGATGCAAAAATATCTCGCATTTTCTTATTATTGATATCAAATTGATAAATTTTCACTTTATTGTTCCTTTACCCTTTGGATTTCCGCTCCTACTGCTTGGAGTTTTCTTTCCAGGGTCTCGTAGCCGCGGTCAAGGTGGTAGATGCGGAGCACTTCGGTCGTGCCCTCGGCGATCAGCCCGGCCAGCACCAGCGAGGCCGAGGCGCGGAGGTCCGTGGCCATGACCGAGGCGCCCGAGAGCTTGGGCACGCCGGTGACGATCGCGCTCCGGCCCTGGATCTTGATGTTGGCGCCCATGCGCTCAAGTTCCAAGACGTGCATGAAGCGGTTCTCGAACACGGTCTCGGTGATCACCGAAAGCCCTTCGGCCCGGCACATGAGCGCGATGAGCTGGGCCTGCATGTCGGTCGGGAAACCCGGATAGGGCCGGGTGCTCACGTCCACCGCCCGCAGCCCGTCGCCCCGCACCCGGAGGCCCCCGCCTTTTTCTGCAATCGCCACCCCCGCCTCCCGCAGCTTGGCGATCACCGCGGCCAGGTGGTCGGCCCGCGCTCCTTTGAGCAAAAGCTCGCCGCCGGTGATCGCGGCCGCGGCCAGGAAAGTGCCGGCCTCGATCCGGTCGGGCATGATCGCGTGCTCGACCGGCCGGAGTTCCTTCACGCCCTCGATCTCGATCACCTCGGTGCCCTGGCCCTTGATTTTCGCGCCCATCTTGACCAGCGCCTCGGCCAGCTCCACCACCTCCGGCTCCAGCGCGGCGTTCTGGAGCACGGTCCGGCCCTCGGCCTTGACCGCGGCCATCATCACGTTCTCGGTGCCGGTGACGGTCGAAATATCAAACGCGATCTCCGCGCCGTGAAGCTTGTCGGCCTGGGCCTTGATGTAGCCGTGCTCGATCTGGACCTCGGCGCCGAGCTGCTCCATGCCCTTGAGGTGGAGGTTGACCGGCCGGGCGCCGATGGCGCAGCCGCCGGGCAGCGAGACCTCGGCCTGGCCGGTCCGGGCCAGGAGCGGCCCCAGCACCAGCACCGAGGCGCGCATGGTCTTGACCAGCTCGTAGGGCGCGAGGTGGCTCTTCAGGTTCGCGGTGTCAACCGCCAGGGTGTGGTCGTGCTCCAAGCCGGAGCGGTCCACCTCCACGCCCAGGGTGGTCAGGAGCTCGAGCGTAGTATCAATGTCGCGGAGCCGGGGCACGTTATGGAACACGTGCTTGCCGGGAGCAAGGATGGCAGCGGCGAGCAGGGGCAGGGCCGCGTTCTTGGCGCCGCTGATGCTGACCTCGCCCTGCAACCGGCGGCCGCCGTGGATCACGAGCTTGTCCATGTGGCGGATAGGATACCAGGGAAGGCCGCTCCGGGCAAGCCCCTTAAACTAACATTTGGGGCCTGACCCCAAATGTTAGTTTAAGGACGCGGTCGGCGCCGCTCAGGTCTTTGAGCGGGGGCCGGGCTTCCAACTCGGGAGGCGCGAGCGCAGCCACCGTGGCGGCCTGGTCGTCGCCCACTTCCAGGACCAGGAAGCCGCCGGCGACCAGGTGAGCGGGCGCTTGGGGCAGGATCGAGGCGATGAAACTTAAGCCCTCCGGCCCACCGTCCAGGGCAAGGCGCGGCTCGAAGACCGAGGCCTCGGGCATGAGGCTGTCCAACACCCGGGTCGGAATATAAGGCGGATTACAAGCGATCAGGTGGCAGGGCGGCTCGCCGGCGACGGCGGCAAAGCGATCGCCTTGGCGGAAGGTCACCCTCCGGCTGAGTCCGAGCCGCTCGGCGTTCTCTCTCGCCAGGGTCAGGGCCTCGGCGCTTAAGTCGGTGGCCAGGTAGTGGGCTTCAGGAAAGGCATGGGCCAGGGCGAGCGCGATGGTGCCGCAGCCGGTGCCGAGGTCGAGGACGCGGAGCCTTCCGGCCGAGGGCCCCTGCCGGGCCGAGAGCTCGCGCAGCAAGCGCAAGCATTCCTCCACCAGGGTTTCCGTCTCGGGCCGGGGGATGAGCGCGGCGCGGCTGACCCGTAGGGTGATCTCGTGGAAGGGCTTCTCGCCCAGGATGTAAGCGACCGGCTCGCGCAGGGAGCGGCGGTAGGCGAGCGGCTGGAAGCGGGCGAGCGCCTCGGGTCCGGGAGAATCGTCCAGCCGGCGGAGGAGTTCGGTGCGGGAGAATTTGAGGGCGCGGGCCAGAAGCAGCTCGGCGTCGAGCCGGGGGCTTTCCGCCCCGTTCGAGGCCAGGTCCTGCGCGGTCCACTCGAGGAGTTGGCGAATGGTGAAGGGTGCCGGAGGCGCCTGGGGTGTCACGGGCGGCTTTCCGGCTGATCGGGAGCTACTTCATTGGCCAAAGTCTCGGCCTGATGGTTGGCGCGCAGGGCCTCGACAAAGGGATCGAGCGCGCCTTCGAGCACGCGGTCGAGCTGGTGGATGGTCAGGCCGATGCGGTGGTCGGTGACGCGGTTCTGGGGGAAATTATAGGTGCGGATCTTTTCCGAGCGGTCGCCGGTGCGGACCTGGGAGCGGCGCAGCGCGATCCGCTCCTGCTCCTGGCGCTCGCGCTCCATCTCCAGGAGGCGGCTTTTTAGGATCTTCATGGCCTTGGCCTTGTTCTTGTGCTGGGAGCGCTCGTCCTGGCAGACCACCACCATGTTGGTGGGAAGGTGGGTGATGCGGACCGCGGAGTCGGTGGTGTTGACGCCCTGGCCGCCCGGGCCCGAGGAGCGATAGACGTCAATCTTGAGGTCCTTCTCGTCCACGTCCACCTCGGCGTCCTCGGCCTCGGCCAGCACGGCCACGGTCGCGGCCGAGGTGTGGACGCGGCCCTGGGCCTCGGTCTCCGGCACCCGCTGCACCCGGTGCACGCCGCTCTCGAAGCGGAGCCGGCCGTAAACGGCTTTGCCCTCGATGCGGGCGATGACTTCCTTGTAGCCGCCCTTGCCGGTGGGGTGGTGGCTCAAGATTTCCACCTTCCAGCCCTTCTGGTCGGCGTAGCGGAGATACATCTCCAAAAGGTCGCGGGCGAAGAGCGAGGCCTCGTCGCCCCCGGTGCCGGCGCGGATCTCGAGGATGATGTTCTTGCCCTCAAGCGGGTCCTTGGGCACCAGCAGTTGCTTGAGCGTCTCTTCCAGCGCGCCCCGGCGCTGCTCCAGGCCGGTCAGTTCCTCGGCGGCCAAGGGCACCAGCTCGGGATCGCCTTCCGCCAAGACGCTCTGCTGCTCCTTGATTTCCTCGCCGAGCTTCTTGTAGCTCTCGTAGGTCTCCACCAGCTCCCGCAGTTCGGCATGCTCGCGGGAGAGCTTTTTCATGAGCTCGAGGTTCTTATGCACGGCCGGGTCGGCCAGCCGGCCCTCCAGGTCGCGGCAGCGGGCGGATACATTTTCCAGTTTAGTCCACCGGTCGTTCATGGCCGTCTCGATTTCTTTCCAGGTAGAGCGCCGCCTCGACGGCGCGGATGGCGACTTCGATCTGGTCCGGGGTGGGCTCGCGGGTGGTCAGGCGCTGGAGCAGGAGTCCGGGCGCCGCGGCCAGGCGGAGCACGGGGTGGTCGGGCCGTTTGCCGGCGAGCTTGATGAACTCGTAGGAGATGCCGGCGACGGGGAAGAGGAGCGGGAGCTTGACTCCGATCTGGGCAAGGTTGTTGAGCCAGAAGTTTTGTGAGAAGCGGGGGAGCCAGGGAAAGAGCGCGGCAAACAGGAGGATGCTCACCACCACCACGAAGAGGAGGAAGGCGGTGCCGCAGCGGGGATGGAGGGTGGAGTGTTTGGTCACGTATTCCAGGGTGAGCGGCTCGCCGGCCTCGAAGGCGAAGATGACCTTGTGCTCGGCGCCGTGATACATGAAGACGCGGCGGATGTCTTTGAGCAAAGAGATGCCGAGGATGTAGAGGACCAGGAAGACGACCTTGATCGCCCCGTCCACCAAGTGAAAGGCGAACGACTGGGCGGAAAGGCCCAGGCTCCGAGCGGTGAGGTAATGAGGCAGGGCCACGAACAGGGCCAGCGCCAGCCCGATGGCCAGGACCAAAGTCGAGGCCAAAGCCCAGGGGCTGATTTCCTCCGGAGTCTGGTCCGCGGGTTTGCCTTCCGCTTCGGGCACGGCCTGGTTGACGGAAAAGTTAAGGGCCTGGATGCCGTTGACCAGGCTTTCCACCAGCACCACCGAGCCCCGGAAAAAGGGCCAGCGCAAGAAGGCAAAGCGGTGCCCGAGCGAGCGCCAGGGCCGCTCGGCGATCACGATCTCGCCCGAGGGCTTGCGCACGGCCACGGCAAAAGCGTGGGGGGAGCGCATCATCACGCCCTCAATGACCGCTTGGCCGCCGAGATGAAGCTTCTCTTCCATTGCGGATTGTGGATTTCGGATTTCGGATTGGCCGGAGGTTCTTCTTTCCCAATCCCCAATCCAAAATCCGCAATCCCCAATCACAAAAAGAACCACCGGCCCGGGCTGATTCACCCGAGACCGGTGGTTGCAAAGATGCCGCGCTAGCTGCCCGAGGGCTTGCCGTACTTGCGGTAAAAGCGCTCGACCCGGCCGGCGGTGTCAATCAGCTTCTGCTTGCCGGTGAAGAAGGGGTGGCAGGCCGAGCAGATGTCCAGCTTGATGGTCCCCGGGCGGGTGGAATTGGTCTCGAACACGTTGCCGCAGGCGCACTCGAACCGGACCGGCCCGTAGGAGGGATGAATCTTATCTTTCATGTTCGGTTGACTCCTTTACCTGAACCACAGCTAGTATAGCGATTTTTCCGCCGCTCGGCAAGTCCTTACTTTTTCATGGATTCGAGGAACTCATCGTTGTTCTTGGTGCCGGACATCTTATCGAGCAGGAATTCCATGGCGTCAATCGAGTTGAGGGGCGAGAGCACCTTGCGCAGGAGCCAGGAGCGCTGGCGGATCTTGTCCTCCACCAGCAGCTCCTCGCGCCGGGTGGCGGACTTGTTCAGGTCAATGGCCGGGAAGATCCGCTTCTCCATCAGCTTGCGGTCGAGGGTGATCTCCATGTTGCCGGTGCCCTTGAACTCCTCGAAGATCACTTCGTCCATGCGCGAGCCGGTGTCAATCAGGGCGGTGGCGATGATGGTCAGGCTGCCGCCTTCCTCGATGTTGCGGGCCGCGCCGAAAAAGCGCTTGGGCCGGTGCAGGGCGTTGGAATCCACGCCGCCGGTCAGGATCTTGCCCGAGGGCGGCACCACGTTGTTGTAGGCCCGGGCCAGGCGGGTGATGGAGTCGAGCATGATCACCACGTCGCGCTTTTGCTCGACCAGGCGCTTGGCCTTTTCAATCACCATCTCGGCGACCTGGACGTGGCGCTGGGCCGGCTCGTCGAAGGTGGAGGACACGACCTCGCCCCGGACGGTGCGTTCCATCTCGGTGACTTCTTCGGGCCGCTCGTCAATCAGGAGCACGATCAGGTAGAGGTTGGGATGGTTGGTGGTAAGCGCGGTGCAGATGTGCTGGAGCATGACCGTCTTGCCCGAGTAAGGGGGAGCGACGATCAGGCCGCGCTGGCCCTTGCCGATGGGGGTGAAGAGGTCGAGGATGCGGGTGGTGTAGTCGTGGGCTTCGTGCTCGAGGTGGATCCGCTCCATCGGGTACAGCGGGGTGAGGTTGTCGAAGAGGATCTTGTCGCGGGCGGTCTCCGGGTCCTCGAAGTTGAGCGCCTCGACCTTGAGCAGGGCGAAGTAACGCTCGTTGTCCTTGGGCGGCCGGATCTGGCCGGCGATGGTGTCGCCGGTGCGGAGGTTGAAGCGGCGGATCTGGGAGGGCGAGACGTAGATGTCGTCCGGCCCGGGCAGATACGAGTACTGGGCGCTGCGCAGGAAGCCGAAGCCGTCGGGCAGGGTCTCGAGCACGCCCTCGCCGTAGATGAGCCCGTCGCGTTCGGTCTTGGCCTGGAGGATGGCGAAGATCAGGTCCTGCTTGCGCATCCCGGCGGCGCCCTCGATCTTCATGTCGCGGGCGATCTTGACCAGGTCCGCGATCTTTCGGGTCTTGAGATCCTTGAGGTTCAGCTGCTCGCCCGCCGGGGCCTTATCTTCGAGCGATTCGCGTTCCCCCGCTTCTTCGCGCTCGGTGGCCGTGGGGTTGTTGCCAGCGTTTCTGGGCATGGGTGGTTTCTCCTTGTTTTAAAGTCGGGGTTGTCCCGGGCCAGCACGCGACCGCGCCGGCTTCCCGAAATGGATACTTAACAATGATAGTCTCTGGCCGCTAACCTTCAGCCCAGCTCTGGGAAAGGATCCCTGCTCCGGGGAATTTCAGAATTTGATACGACGGGAAAGTCCGATTCTTTTCTGACTATCCTCAATCTCAAAATCGGCTCACTTCAGGAGAACAGTTGCCCGACGAATTTTTTATTGAACAAAATCAGGTAGCCTGAGGATAATGTAATGGCAGTTCCTGAGGAGTTGTTCTTTATAATATAAAACTCTTCCCGGACTTGTCAAGCTTTTTTTTTCAAGGCCCGCTCCGCCGGGAAAGAGGGCGGTCTAGTGCGCCGGCTGGCCTCTCTGGCCCGGGCCGGGACGGCGGCCCGGGGCCTGGGCCTTGACCGGGCCTTGTCCGGGCTCGGGCTGGTCGCCGGCCGGATTTTCCACCGCCTCCTTTTCCGCTTCCTTGAGCTTCTTGGCGACCTCGATCCCCTGGCTCCGCATCTCCCGGGACTTTTTCTTTTCGCCGGTCTTGTCGTAGAGCTTGGCCAGGCTGAAATAAAAATCCGGATCGTTCTTTTGCAGGCTCAAGGCCTTCTGGAACTCCTCCTCGGCTTCCCGGTAGCGGCCCTGCTCGGCCAGGGTGGCGCCCAGGTTGTAATGGAGGTAGGAATACTTGGGATTTTCGAGCAAGGCCCGGCGCAAGGTCTCCTCGGCCAGGTCGAACTCGCCCATGGTGAAGTAGCAGGCGCCCAGGTCGCTCTTGGCCTGCACGTAGCGGTTATCCTTGTCCAGCACGAACTGGATCTCGCCGATGGCTTGATCGAAAAAGCCTTTTTGCCCGGCTTTATCCTGGGCCATGAGGGCCTTGTGGATGTATTGCCGGGCGAGCTGCAAATGGGGCTGGAGGAATTCGGGGTTGAGCTCGATCAGGCGCTTGAGGGTATCAATGGCGCCGTCCACGTTGTTGGTCTTGTTATAGACCAAGGCCAGCTTTTGAATGGCCATCAGGTTTTCCGGGTCTTTTACCAGGAGGAGCTTCAGGAACTGTTCGGCCCGGTCCCATTGCTCCTTGCGGATCATGTCGCCCACCCGGTTGAGCGCGGTCATGAAGTCAATCATCAACTTGGGATCCTTGCGCTCTTTCTTCTCCTTGCTCGCCGATTCGCCCGAGGCCCAGACGTAACCCAACGCCCGCAACCGGTCCTTGGTCTCCTCGTCCATTTCCACCTGATCGAACTGGTCGGCATTGGGGCCGGCCACCGCCTGGCGGAGCTCATGGTAGGCCACCTCGAACTTCTCCGCGGTCCGCTTCTTCTTCTGGAACAGGTTCCGGTATTCCCGGTTGTCCTTGCTCAGGTCATACAGCTCCGGCTCGGGCGCGTTGATGAACTTATACTCGGCGGTGCGGACGCCCTCGATCCCGGCATAACCGAAGTTGAAATAGGGCAGGTAATTCTCGATGAAGGCGGTGAGGTGGCGGATGTCCTGTTTCAGGCCGAAGATGCGGGGGAGCAGGCTCACGCCCTGGTTGTTCGGGGTCTGGGGGATTTCCAGGATATCGAGGACGGTGGGCATGAGGTCAATGCTGCGGACCAGTTCCGGCACCATTTCTCCGGCCGGCAGCCGGTCTTTGAGGTAAAAGAGCAGGGGCACGTGCATGGTGGTGTCATACATGAGCAGTCCGTGGGAAGGCTCGCCGTGGTCGCCCAGGCTCTCGCCGTGGTCCGCGGTGAGCACGATCAGGGTTTTATCGAGCAGGTCCTTTTCCCGGAGGTGGTCCATCACCCGGCCGATCTGCTCGTCGGTGAAAGCGATCTCCCCGTCGTAGAGGTTGGCCGGGCCGTAAAGCTCCTTGTAGGGAGAGGGCGGCCGGTAGGCGGCGTGGGGATCGAAGTAATGCAGCCAGAGGAGGAAGGGCTTGTCGCCGTGCTGGTCAATATATTCGATCCCCAGCCGGCTCACTTCCGAGGCCGGGATCTCGTCGAAAAAGAACTCCAGCTTGGGGCTGGGGTTTTCAAACTCGTCGTTATAATAATCAAAGCCCTGGTCCAGGCCGAACTGATGATGAAGCACGTAGGAGCCGATCACCGCGCCGGTCTGAAAGCCGTGCTCCTTGAGCACCTCGGCCAGGGTGATATTGGAATCGGCCAGGCGGAAGGTGCCGTTGTTGCGCACGCCGTGAAAAATGGGGTAGGTGCCGGTAAAGATGGCGGAATGAGAAGGCATCGTAATCGGGGCGGGGGCGATGGCCTGCATGAAGCGGACTCCGCCCTTGCCCAGTCGGTCAATGTTGGGCGTGCGGGTGTAGAGGCTGCCGAAACACCCGAGGTGGTCGTAGCGGGTGGTGTCCATGGTGATGACCAGGATGTTCAAGTCGCCCCGGGTCTGGCGGAAATGCTGGAGTTTGTAACTCTGGACCGCCTTATAAGCAGAGAAGCCCGCCAGCGTCAAAGAGGCCAGAAGGACCAGGACCAGCACGCCGATCCGGATCATGCCGCGAAGCTTGGGTCGGGTGAATTCCAAGGCAATTTCCTTTCCGCTGGGGTTCCTGTTGAACCTGATGAGAAAAGACTCTAGACCTTAGCTTTTTTTGAGTATAAGCCAAAGCCGGGAAGGTTGCAAATTCCTGCCCCGAGGTGCCGGCCGTGATATAATGAAAACAAAGGAGCGTGCGGCATGCCCGGGAAGGAAGCGAAACGGGGGTTGGATCTCTCCGGCCAGGTGGCCGCGGTCACCGGGGGGGCGGGCGAGCTGTGCGGGGCTTTTGCCCAGGCGCTGGCCGGGGCCGGCGCCGCGGTGGCGATCCTGGATATCCGGGCGGAGTTGGCCGAGGCCAAGGCCAAGAAGATCCGCCGGGCCAAAGGACGGGCGATCGGGATCGGGGCCGACGTGACCGACCGGGCGAGCCTGGAGGCCGCGGCCGGCCGGATCCGCAAGGAGTGGCGCCGGCTCGATCTCCTGATCAACGGCGCCGGCGGCAACTCGCCGCTCGCCACCACCTCGGACCAGCAAAGTTTCTTTGATCTGCCGGCCGAAGGCGTGCGCCAAGTCTTCGATCTCAATTTCCTCGGCACCTTCTTGTCCTGCCAGGTGCTGGGCAAGCTCATCCTCGACACCGCCGGCCAGGGCCAGATCATCAACCTCTCGTCCATGAACGCTTTCCGGCCCCTGACCCGCATCCCCGCCTACTCCGCGGCCAAGGCCGCGGTCTCCAACTTCACCCAATGGCTGGCCGTCCATCTCGCCCAGAACTACACGCCCCAGCTCCGGGTCAACGCCATCGCGCCCGGCTTTTTCCTCACCGACCAGAACCGCTTCCTGCTCCTCGACGCCAAGACCGGGGAACTGACCCCTCGCGGCAAAACCATCCTGGCCCATACCCCGGCCGGAGTCTTCGGCCAGGCCGAGGATCTGATCAGCACACTCTTTTGGCTCCTGGACCCGAAGAGCCGGCTGGTCAACGGGGTGGTAGTGCCGGTGGACGGGGCCTTCAGCGCGTTCAGCGGGGTCTAGCCAGTTGCAGAAAGAGGTTGGGCCTATTCTAAGCGGAGACAAGAGATTGGATTCGGATGTAATCGTCCGCGAGAAAAGGAGCAGTTATGGGCCGGTCCTTGCTTGGCTTGCCCTCCTGGCCGCAGCCACCATGTGGAGCTATATCTCCTATGAATTGTTTTTCACGAAACCGGCCGGTCCCAATTTTTCCGGGGAGGTGGCAGAGTGGATTCCGCTCCAGACCCCCGGCGTTTTTCGCCTCGCGGTCCTGGGCGATTGCCGGGGCAATACCGAGGCGCTCGAAGCCATCCTGGAGCACGCCCGCCGGCGGGCGGACGCGGCGGTGATCCTGGGCGATATCGTGGATCACGCCAGCGGAATTCAATACCGCTTTGTAAACCTGGAGATCTTCGAGTCCGCCCGCGGCTTGCCCGTGTTTACCGGGATCGGGAACCACGACCTGGACCGCTCCGAACGGGGGGACTTTTTCCGGAAATATTTCGGCCCGGATCATTGGTGGTGGCGTTTCGGCCGCAACCTGTTCCTGATGACCAACAACGTGGAGGACACCCGCTGGGACGGGGAGCGGGATTGGCTGAGCCAGGCCTTGGATCGGCAAGCCCGGCCAGGGGACCATATTTTTGTGATGATGCACAAACCCCCGGCGCTGAGCACGGATCCTCTTGAACACACGCTCTCAAGTCATAAATCGAAAGAGCTTTTACAGTTGCTCAGCGTTCATCCGAACCTGACCATCCTGGCCAGCCATATCCATGAATTGAAAGAGTATGATTTCCACGGGATCCCGGTCTTCATCAGCGGCGCCGCCGGCGCTCCTCAGCGCCTGGACCCTCCTTTATACGGCTACTTCCTCCTGCAATGCAGCCTGGAAAACTGTCAACCCGAGCGGATGGAACTTGGCTCTATCCCCCCCAGCGGCTTCTTCAGCGAAAAAAGTCTGCTGCTCAAATACTATTATGTAGAGTTGACGGGGATTATATTGGCCGCAGGGTTGCTGGCCAGATACCAATGGCGCCGACGGAAGAGACCGGCCAACGCTTGATCCCCCCAACCCCCGCGTGCTCATCCGCCATCACAATCTTTCCGGCCGGGACATCAAGAGTAACATCAACTCCTTGGGATTCCGGGACAAAAGCTACCCCCGGTCAAAGCCGGCCATGACCGATCGGGAGGATGAGCAGCGGGGAGAGGGCAGGCGGAAGATTAAGCAGCCGGCTGAGCTCCGGGTCGTTGAACGCGCCCACGATCCCGGCCGCCAGGCCCAGGGATTGAGCTTCGAGCAGGATATTCTCCGCCGCGTGGCCGGCCTCCAGATGCACGTAACGCCGGGCGCGCTCGCCGTATTTTTTGGCGGTGCGGGAGTAGTCGCCGGTCACCAGCACGATCACCGGCGCGGCCGCGACCCAGTTCTGGTTGAGGGCGGCGGCGGCGATTTTCTTCGAGAGGTCCTGATCCGAGCGGGGCAAGAGCCGGTGGCCTTGCGGCTGGTATTGATAAAGGCCGGCCGGCAGATCTTTCACGCCCCCGTTTTTCACGGCTACAAATAGTTCGAGCGGATACAGAGCGCCGGCTGAGGGCGCCGCCCGCTTGTTCTCTTTCTTGTCGGTGATGCCCTGGCCGGACCAGAGGAGCGCCGAGACTTCGCTGAGGGTGAGGGGCTGGGCGCTGAACTCCCGCGCGGTCCGGCGCCGGCCAATCGCTTCCTCCACGGAGAGCTTTCCCTGGGCCGGAGGCTCCGGCAGCCGGAGGGCGGCGCGGGGTAACTCTTGGCCAAAGCAGGTTGCTGCCAGCCCAAGGGCGGCCGCGGCCAGACTGCAGACGGATCTTTTCATTTTAGCTTCTCCTGTCCGTGGTCGCTTCGCCAATCGCTCGCGAGAGCTCCCTCAGCTCCCGGAGGATCGCAGAAAAATCTTCAGAGAGATCCAACATCGAAATCAATACAGGAAGGCTAAAGTTAGCGCCATTGGGGACGGTCCCTGGTTTAACCGATGGCTTCTTTCTTGATCTGGTCTTTCCCGTTTTTCTTGGCGGCATACATCAGGGTGTCCGCCCGGGACACCATCTCATCCACTGACGCGGGAGGGTCGGCAAAGGTCACCAGGCCGACGCTGAAGGTCACCGGCCAGCCGCGCCGCTGCATGCCTTCGGAGAGTTTGTCTTTCAGCCGGGCCACCACCTCCTGGGCCGCCGCCTCTCCGGTCTCGGGCAATAACACGGCGAACTCGTCGCCGCCCAGGCGCGCGCCAATGTCGGTGGAGCGCAGCTGGGTTTTGATGATATCCGCCACCTTGCGCAGGAGGTTATCGCCGGATTGGTGGCCGAGCCGATCGTTGATCTCCTTGAAATTATCGCAATCCAGGTAGGCCAGGGAGAGGGGACGGCGGTAGCGGGAGGACCGCTCGATTTCCTGCTCGGCCGATTCGTAGAAGGCTTTGGAGTTGGCAATTCCCGTGAGAAAATCAACCCGGGAGAGGTCTTTCTCTTTCCGCCAGAGCTCCCTCAGCGCGGCCAGGGAAAACGCGATGATCAGGAAAAAGGAGAGCCGGACCAGGGCGTTCCAGTAGGGAATGAGGGGGTTGGAGTAAGGACGGCCGCCCAGGTATTCGACCACGTACCAGGTCACGGCGCCGAGCAGGGCCAGGGCAACGCCGGCGCGCCGGCTGATCGTCCAGGTGACCAGGACGATGGGGATGATGTAAAAAATTGAGAAGCTGATCTCGTAGCCGGTCAGGTAGTCCAGCAGGCCGACAGCACCAACCAGGATGAGACCCCCAAACAACACCAGGGGCCGGGGAATCCGGTTCAACCACTCCAACATTTGAATTTTTCGCTTCAACCATTCTATCACGAAGCCTCGGGGCCGTCACCCGTCTTTGAAATGGAAAATAGATGGCAGAAGCATAGGTGACTATCCTAAGTCTATCCGAGGTGGTCGAGGACCCATCCGGCTGCTCGCATCAGCCGGCGCAGCCGCTTGGCCGGGCGCTGGCCTTTTTCCGGCGACGGTCTCAGGCACCCGCGATCCGGAAAGTTTCCCGGAGCTGAAGGTCTTCCGCCCGGGAGGACGGCCCCACCGAGACGAGGTATTCGATCTCCTCGACCTCCCAGGCGTTCCTATTCATATTGTAATAAGCCAGGTCCTGCGCGCGGAGCTCCAGCGTCACGGTCTTGGTCTCGCCCGGCTGAAGCGCGACCCGGCCGAAGCCCTTCAGCTCCTTGACCGGACGGTCCACCTTGGAGCCGTGATAGCCGACGTAGAGCTGCACCACCTCCTCGCCGGCCCGCTCGCCCGTGTTGGTCACGTCCACTTGCATGGTGAGCTTGCCGCTTTTGCCGATCGTTTTTTGATCGAGCCTCAAATTCGAATACTGATAAGTGGTGTAGCTCAGGCCGAAGCCGAAGGGGAAGGCCGGCTCCAGGCCCTTCCGGTCCTGGTAGCGGTAGCCGTGATAAGAGTCGTAATGCACCTTCCGGGCCCGGGGCTGGAACCGCGGCAGGTCGGCCATGCTCTTGGGGAACACGCAAGGCAGCTTGCCGCTGGGGTTCACCTCGCCGAACAGGAGCTCGGCGATGGCGTTACCCCCTTCCATGCCCGGATACCAGGCCATGAGGATGGCCGGGACCTGGTCCTGCCACGCCTCCACGGTGATGGCCGCGCCGCCTTCCATGACCACAATGCAGCGGGGGTTCGCTTCCACCACCGCCTGGATCAGCTTTTCATCCTGTTTGTGCAGGTTCAGGCTGGAACGGTCGCCGTAGAAATAGCCGCCCTCGCCCTCGTCCTCGGAGGTAAGCCCGACCACGATGACGACTGCATCCGCGGCCTTGGCGGCTTCCTTGGCCTTGCCCAGGTCTTTGCCCGCCTCGTAGATCACTTCCAGGCTCTTCCCGACTTTGGCCTGGATACCCTGGAGCGGCGTGATCACGTAAGGCGGGGTGACGTTGCTGCTGCCTTTGTCTCCGATGTTGCCCACGTCGGCCAATCCGCCCACCACGGCCAGCTTGCGCACCTGGTCCCGGTCCAGGGGCAGCGCCGATTTCTCGTTCTTCAAGAGCACGATCCCTTTGCGTGCGACCTCCAGGGCCACCTCCGCATGTTCCCGGCTCGCCACCCGGCTCCGGTCATACCCGGCCTGGAAATCGGGGGCGATGAACTTGAGCTTCTGCCTCAAGATCCGGGTGACCGCCTCGTTGATCACGGCCTCGGAGACCTTGCCGGCCTTGACCGCGCGCTTGAGGGACGCGCCGAAATGCTCGCCGGTGGGCATCTCCAGGTCCAAGCCGCCCTTGGCCGCGGCCACCGCGTTCTCCGTGGCCTGCGACCAGTCCGAGACCACGAAGCCCTGGAAGCCCCAGTCGCCCTTGAGGATGTCGCGGAGCAGGTGCGGGTTTTCCGCGCAGAGATAGCCGTTGAGGTCGTTGTAAGCGCTCATCACCGAAGCCACGCCCGCGTCCACGCAGGCCTTGAAATGGGGAAGGTAGATTTCGCGGAGCGTCCGCTCGTCCATGACCACGTTGACGTAGAAGCGCGAGATCTCGATGGAGTTGGCCGCGAAATGCTTGGCGCAGGCCATCAGGTGCTTCTGCACGCCCTGCACGTTGTTCGCGGCCATCACGCCCAGGTGGTAAGGGTCTTCCCCGTAAGTCTCCTGGGCCCGGCCCCAGCTCGGGTGGCGCAGCAGATTGATGCAGGGCTCCAGCAGCACGTTGGCGCCCAAGGCCCGCGCCTCGTAGCCCATGACCGAGCCCACCTGTTCTTCAAGTATGGGGTCCCAAGTCGCCCCCCGGGCCATGCCCACCGGGAAGCAGGTGGGCTGACCCGTGCCCACGCCGCGCGGCCCGTCAATGCAGCGCAGGCCCGGGATTCCCAGCCGGGTGTTATCCGCGGTGGGCCACGGCTCGCGGATGCCCTCACGCATCCGTCGGGCGAGTTCTCGCAAATTCACTTCACCATGCATCTGGGCGAGCTTCTCGTCCAGGGTCATCTGGCCGACCAGGTCCTTGATTTGCCTCTCGATCTCGTCATCGCTCAGGCCCGAGAGCGCGGCCCATAAAGCGCCGGGCATTGCCATGGCCGCAGCCCCGGCGCCCACTGTCATTAAAAATTCTCTGCGCTTCACTTCCATACTCCTTCTTTCGATTTAGCTGAAACTGGCGTTCCGCTGCTCATTATAGTCATAAAGCCCGCGCTCGTGCAAGAATCCACGATACCCCAAAAAGCAAGATGCTCTTCTCATGAGTCCACCGATCTGGGCAGGGGGATGAAAAAAGGTTACCGCCACCCTCTGCCGAGCGGTCCGCTCGGCATTGCAATCGGGCCACATCTTTTTATTTGGAAAGATAATTTTAACCGCGGATCAACGCGAATGAACGCGGATAGAAAAACAAAAAAGATATCTATCCACCAAGGGACACGAAGAAACGAAGCCGTATTCAATTCCCTTACCTTCGCGCTCATTCGTGTCTTTTCGTGGATAAATCCTTTCTTCCTCTTCATTGGCGTTTATCCGCGTCCATCTGCGGTTTCCAATTCTTCTTTGGTTGCGGCTCGCCGCGCTGGGGAATCCGCAAAATCGGCGGATCATTTCCTCTTTTTTTCCAGGCTCCCGGCCGGGCAGACGCGCTGGCACTCGGCGCAGGAGAAGTAGTAGCCTTCCATTACATATTGAATGCCGGTCGCGCCGAAGTGGGGCACGGTGAAGAGGTTCTTGAGGGTCTGCCAGGTGGTATGATCGAGGTAAGGCCGGAGGTAGTGGTTCTTGCAGAGCGGCTGGGTGAGCCGGGGCTGGACTTTCGGGTCGGGGTTGAGCGCGCCCACCGGGCAGGCCTCCACGCACTTCAGACACTCGGTGCAGAGCTTGTCCGGAAGCTGGCGCCGCGTGGGCTCGAGCTCCGCGGTGGTGAGCATGCTCGAGAGCCGCAGGCGAGGGCCGTATTCGGGCGTGATCAGGAGGTTGTTGAGGCCTTTGACCCCCAGCCGGGCGGCGATGGCAGCCTGGCGGTGCGACCATTCGGCCGCGTAGTGGGTCTGGCCCTGGTGGGTGTAGGCGTCGGTGGGCATGCTGGCCGGGGGCATATAGCTCGCAAAGCCTTGCGCTTCCAGGAACCGGCCGATGGCCGCGGCCGCGTGCTCCAGGCGACTATATGCCACCTGGGCGTCCTTGATCGCGCCCTTGGTGCCGCGCGGGCAGTTGAGCGCGCCCCACAAGAGCGCGCCGGCCAGGACCACCGCGGTCCTGGCGCCCGGCAGCAAGTCCTCGGCCGGCCGGGGCGGATAAGCCAATACAATGTCCGGCACCCGGGCAAAGCCCACCAGGTCCACCTCGTGACGCCGGGCGATCGCTTCGATCTCTTCCCGCAGTCCCATCTCTGCTTCCTTTCGCGGTCATCTTCTCAGGCCCCAACCTTCCTGTCAACCGCAAACCGCCAATGACTTCTTTCCTCATGGACTCTGTCCACTGTCCACTGTTCACTGTGCACTATTTAGGGTTGACGCTGGGCGCATCGCCGGGTTATATTGTCCCCATGCCGCTGCGGGTTTACAACACCCTTTCCCAGGAAAAAGAAGAATTCCAGCCGCTCGAGCCGGGCCGGGTCCGCATGTACGTGTGCGGGCCTACGGTTTACGACGAGAGCCACGTGGGCCACGCCCGCTCGGCCGTGGTCTTTGACGTGATTTACCGCTACCTTCGCTTCCGCGGCTTCGAGGTGACCTACGTCCGCAACTATACCGATGTGGATGACAAGATCATCGCCCGGGCCAACCAGGACGGCAAGAGCGCCCGGGAGATCGCGGAGTATTACATCGCCGACTACGACCGGGACATGGAGACGCTGGGAGTGGAGCGGCCCCCGATCACGCCGCGGGTGACCGAGACCATGCCCGACATTGTCCGGGTGGTGGAGACCCTGGTCGAGAAGGGCTTCGCTTACGCGGCGGACGGCGACGTGTTCTACTCGGTGCGCAAGTTTCCGGGCTACGGAAGACTGAGCAAGCGGAGCCTGGACGAGATGGAGGCGGGCGCGCGGGTGGAGATCAACGAGGCCAAGCAGGACCCGCTCGACTTCGCGCTGTGGAAGGCGAGCAAGCCGGGCGAGCCGAGCTGGGAGAGCCCCTGGGGTCCGGGCCGGCCGGGCTGGCACATCGAGTGCTCGGTGATGTCGAGCAAGTTTCTGGGCAAGACCTTCGACATCCACGGCGGGGGCCGGGACCTGATCTTCCCCCACCACGAGAACGAGATCGCCCAGAGCGAGGCGGCCTTCGGCCAGACCATGTGCCGCTACTGGCTGCACAACGGCTTCGTCAACATCAACAAGGAGAAGATGAGCAAGTCGCTGGGCAACTTCTTCACCATCAAGCAGGTGACCCGGCGGGTCCATCCCGAGGCGCTGCGCCTCTTCTTTTTCAGCGCCCATTACCGCTCGCCGGTGGATTTCACCGAGCCGGCCATGGCCGAGGCGCAGGACACCCTGGACCGGTTTTATCTCCCCTTGGCGAAAATTCAGGGCTTGGATACCGGAATCGGGGCCGGCGAGCCGGGAGTGAGCGCCGAATTGACCAAGCTGAAGCCGGCCATGGGAAATGACTTTATCCAGGCGATGGATGACGATTTCAATACCGCGACGGCGATCGCTCATTTTTATGAAGCGCTCCGGATTATGAACAGTCACCTCAATGACCAGGCGTTCCTGAAAAAACCAGGCGGGGCGGGTCAACTCCAAACCGTGGCCGGAGAGCTTGTCCGCCTGGGCCGGGTGCTGGGGCTGTTCCAGCAGGACCCGGCGGCCTATTGCCAGGCGCGGCAGGACAAGTGCCTGGTGGAGCTGGGGATCTCGACGGCCGAGATCGAGCAGAAGATCGCGGAGCGGGCGAGTGCGCGCCAGCGCCGGGACTTTGCGAAGGCCGACGGGATCCGGAAGGAGCTTTGGGACCGGGGGATTGCGCTGGAGGACGGGCCGGAGGGCACCAGCTGGCGGGTGCAGAAATTATCTTGAAGAAAGGGTTTATCCACGAAAAAACACGAAGGGACACGAAGGGAAATCCCTCAAGAAGAAAAAACTCATTTTTTTGGCCCTTCGAGCTTTGGTGTTTTCATTTTTCGTGTCTCTTCGTGTCCTTCGTGGACAGATTTTTTTTATTTTTCCATTCGCGTTCATCTGCGGTTCAAATTGCTTGAGGGCTTTGGAGCAGAAGGAGGGGGGACCATGAAGAAGTATTTGGTGGCAGTGACGGCGCTGGTGGCCTGGGCCTTGATGGGAGCGGTGTTCGCTCCACCCAAGGACGATCCCAACTACCAGATGGGCAAATCCAAGCAGGGCCTTTATCTCCGGATCTACCAAAACAATTTGAAGAAAAACGGCTTCCAGCCGGAGGATCTCAACGTCTATTCCATCGGCCAATCGCACATTGACGCGGCCTGGCGCTGGCGCTTGATCCAGACCCACAAGAAGTGCCTGCGCACCTTTGGCAAGGCCATCTCCCACATCGAGAAGTATCCGTTCTTCACCTACTCCCAGTCGGCGCCGCAGTATTACGAATGGGTCCAGCAGGAGGACCCGGCGCTGTTCGCCCAGATCCAGGAGGCGGTTAAGGCCGGCCGCTGGGAGGTCGTGGGCGGCCAATGGATCGAGCCGGACGGGAACATGCCGGACGGCGAAAGCTATATTCGCCAGCGTCTTTATGGCCAGCGCTTCTTCCTTACGAATTTCGGCCAGATCAGCGACTTCGAGTGGGTGCTCGACTCGTTCGGCTACAACTGGAACCTGCCCCAGATCATGAAAAAGAGCGGGGCCAAATACATGTGGACTTCCAAGCTCACCTGGAACGACACCACCGTGTTCCCCTTCCACCTGTTTTACTGGGAAGGGGTGGACGGCTCGCAGCTCCTGACCCACATCTGTCCGATCAGCCCTTTCCCCGCGTTCTTCCCTTACAACGAGCTGAGCGACTTCAAGCAGACCCGCTATCTGCTCAAGCCGGGGCTCAAACTGGTCGCGAACTATGCCACGGACCCGGCGGTGATCCAGGACGCGCGCTCGACCGACTGGATGAACGTGGTGGCCATTGTCTATGGGTTGGGCGACGGCGGACTGGGCCCGATCGAGAAGGAAATCCTGATTCAGAAGGCGATGGCGGACAAGGGCTGGACCAAGTTCGGCACCGCCCACCAGCTCTTTGCCGAGCTGGAAAAATACCAGGACCGGATCCCGGTCTGGAAAGACGAGATGTATCTCGAGCTCCACCGGGGCGTGCTCACCACCCATGCCTGGCTCAAGCGCGCCAACCGCGAGTCGGAGTCGCTGCTGCGGACCGCGGAGGTGATCCGGACCCTGACCGGCAAGCTGGGGCTGTCGTATCCGGCCCCGGAATTGCTCAGCACCTGGAAGACCGTGCTTCTCTACCAGTTCCACGACATCCTGCCCGGGAGCAGTATCCCGGAAGTTTACGAGGACATCCGGCCCTCCTATGCCACCATTAAGAACGGCGTCAAGGGCTTGATTGACGACGGGTTGAAGAGCCTGGCGGCGGCGGTTGACACCCGGCCGCAACCCTCGGAGCCGGGCCTGCAGCCCCTGGTGGTGATGAACGTCTTGAGCTGGCCGCGGGGGGGCTTGGTGGAAGTGGCGCTCAACTCCGGCGAAGAGTTCAAAGTCCAGGACGACCAGGGCCGGGAAATTCCGGCCGAAATCCAGTCCCCGAAAGAAGGCAAGCGCCTGGTCTTTCGGGCCGACGCCATCCCCGCCCTCGGCTACCGGGTGTTCTACCTGAAGCCCGGAGCGCCCGCTGGCCAAGGCCCGGCGGTGGCGGACTCGGGCGACGCGGTGACCCTGGAGAACGAGCTGGTCAAGGTGAAGGTGGACAAGCAGAGCGGGTTCCTGACCTCGGTCCTGGACAAGCAAAGCGGCCGGGAGCTTCTGGCCGGCTATGGCAACCAGCTCTTCGCCTTTAACGACCGGCCCAAGATGTATTCGGCCTGGGACATCAGCCCCGAATACCTGAAGCGGCCTTATAAAGTGGACATGGCCAAGTCGGTGCAGATCGGGCCCCAGACCCCGCTCTCCTCCGAGGTCACGGTCTCCCGCAAGTTCCGCCACTCCCAGATCCGGCAAATCATCCGCCTGGTCAAAGGCGATCCCCGGGTGTATTTGGATTGGGACATCAACTTCGACGAAGTGGACACCCTCCTGAAAACGGGGTTTGACACCACCCTCCAGGGCAACAAAGTGGCCGCGGAGATCGCTTACGCGGTGATTGAGTATCCCACTCATCCCGAAACGCCGGCCCAGAAAGCCCAGTTCGAGGTGCCCTGCCAGAAGTGGATAGACCTCTCCGACGGGACGCAGGGGCTCGCACTCCTCAACAACGGCAAATACGGCTTCTCCCTCAACCCGACCGGCACCGGCTACCGGCTCAGCCTGATCAAGGGCGCCCATTACCCCCGCGCCAACCCCGGCGCCGAAAACGTGAGCCATCACCTGTGGAGCCCGATCCCCCGCTTCCAATACACCGACGCGGGCGAGAACTACTTCACCATCGCGCTCCTCCCCCATCCCGGCGACTGGCGCCAGGCCAAAATCTGGCGCGCCGGCTACGAGTTCAATACCCCGCTCCTGGCCGCGCGCACCGACCAGCATGCCGGCGCGTGGCCGGGATCGGCTTCATTCCTCACCCTGGAAGGCGACGACGTGGTGATCGGCGCGATCAAGAAGGCCGAGGACGACGACGACCTGGTCATCCGGCTGGTGGAGGCCGCGGGCAAAGATTCCCGGGCGGTCCTGAAATTCCGGGAGAACTGGAAAGTGACCGCCGCGGCCGAGACCGATCTCTTGGAGTTCAACCCCCAGGCCGTGCCCTTCTCGGGCAACAGCATCGCCCTCGACCTGACGCGGTTCGAGATCAAGACCCTGAAGGTCTCGCTGAAATAGGAGAAGGGAGGCTTTAGGCGTTAGGTGTTAGGCATTAGGCCCAGGAACAATCTTCGAGCTAAGGCCTAAAGTCTAAAGCCTAACGCCTCCGCAAATGCGTCTTGTCTTCATGGGCACGCCCGAGTTCTCGGTCCCGTGCCTGGAAATGCTGATCCATTCCGACCACCGCGTCCTCGCCGTGGTCACCCAACCCGACCGGCCCAAGGGACGGGGCTTGAAGCTCGAACCCTCGCCGGTCAAGCAGGTCGCGCTCGAACACCACCTCGAAGCACTCCAGCCCGAAAAAATCGTCGCCCCGGAATTCCTGGCCCGGCTCCGCGGCCTCGCGCCCGACCTGATCGTGGTCATCGCCTTCGGCCAGATCCTGAAAAAAGATATCCTGACCCTTCCCCCCCTCGGCTGCCTTAACCTCCACGCCTCGCTCCTCCCCAGGCTCCGCGGGGCCGCGCCCATCGCCTGGGCCATCCTCAACGGCGAGAGCGAGACCGGCGTCACCGCCATGCAGATGGAAGAAGGCCTGGACACCGGGCCGATCCTCATGCAAAAGAGCATAGCCATCGCCCCGGACGAGACCGCCGGCACCCTCCACGATCAGCTGGCCCGGCTGGGAGCGGAAGTTCTCCAGGAGACTTTATCCGCCCTGGAGCAAGGCCGGTTGGAGCCCCGGGCGCAGGATCACGCAAAAGCCAGCCTGGCGCCCCTGCTCAAGAAAGAGGACGGTCAAATCGTCTGGGGCAAGTCCGCCGCTGAGCTCGAACGCCGGGTGCGGGCCTTCGACCCCTGGCCGGGATCATTCTTCGTTTGGCAAGACCAGATGATCAAGGTGTGGAAAGCCACGGTTGTTTCCGGCAAGGGTAAGCCCGGCCAGGTTCTCTCCGCGGACCAAGACGGCCTCCTCATCGCCTGCGGCGAGGCCGCGCTCCAAATTATCGAGCTCCAACCCCCGGGCAAGCGGCGGATGAGCGCCGCCGAGTTCCTGCGGGGGCACAGGATTCTCAAAGAATTCCTTTTATCATCGTGATTAACCGTTTCGAGAGGCAAAGTCGCAGGTTGACATCGTGCGCTTGTTGCCGGGATGCGTCTCGCAATCCGTCGCCGTAACCGCTCTTCGGTCGTGGAATTACTGATTCATGCATAATTATGTTGACAATGGAGTCGCAGCCGGTTTTGATGGCACACTGGGTCGAGATACAGCCGGTAGGGTTTTTGCGCGAAGCCAGGGTTCCTTGACAACCATCGTTTTTCCGGCCAGGTCGCCGATCCTCTGATATTTTTGAGTGGCCGCAACACTGACCACTACCGGCAAATAGATAAGAATTGAGTCAATGATCCGTAAAAAATTCCTTAGAAATATGGATAAAAAAGAGGGCACTTGACCGTCCACCGCTACGACGCGCAGCCCCATGATCTTCTTGCCCAGCGTTTTCCCCCACAGGCCCTCGCAAATAAGGAAGTAAACGGTGGAAATCAATACCGCTCCGACTATTCCCAGCAAGATAGAGAGAGCGGAGCCTTTTAAAGCAACGATATCTTCAAATCTCAAAATGAAAAAAGTGAGAAAGGCTATGCGCGGAGTGTCCACCAATAGCCGGTCGATTGCGTATGCCGCCGACCGTTGCATGACAGGAGCCAATTCTCCTTGATATTGCCCGGCCACTATTTTTGGGTCTTTTTTAGCGTGAAAATGGAAATGGACAAGTAACACGACGATGCCATAGCCTAAGCATGTGATCAACCACGCCACAGGTATGATAGACATCATCTTGACATAAAGGTCCGGCATTCCACCGCTGCCTTTTCCTCCATTTCCGTGAAGTTCTTGATTCCGATCGTTCCATTTCTCTCCGTCAAATACCTGCCAACTCGCTCCCCGGAAGCCCGAGTAAAAGGCATGAAGCTCGCCGTTGAAGTCGGTAGCCGTCAGTCCGAAGCCCGACATCCGCGGCACGACCAGGTCGGGGAGCTCTCGCCATTCTTTCCCATCAAACTCCGTCACCTGGTAAAGGGTTTCCTTACTTGTTTGATGGGAATAGTCCGGGTTATCGCTAATTATCCAGATTCGGCCGGTAGACTGGACAAACTTATAGTAGGTCGCGTCATAAGGGAAAAGGTTTTTCTCGCCCAATTCCTCTTTCAGGATCGGAGAACAATAAATATCGGGCTTGATTCGGTTCAGTTTCGGATCACCCTGATTCGGCGTCCAACAAACATGGACCGCTTCATCCAGGCAGGCAATTTTGATTTTCATGAAAGCCATGCTGAAATCCAGAGCCTCTGTATTTTTAAATCTTCTTTGTTCCACGAGCTCAAGGTCTTTGTTTAAAAGATCAAGGTAGAAGAAGCCGTCCTGTCCCGACCAAAGCACGGCCAGGCGGTGGGGACAGGAAGCGATGCTATAAGATGCGTTCAATTCATAGCCCGGCTCCCCGGGTGTCAGGTTTTGAAAAAGAATGAGGCGTCTATCGCGCACGCCCACCAGCTGATTTTCCACCACATATAAGCCGTCTAGGTTTTCAATTTCCGCTACCTTATTCCACGACAGGCCGCCCCACTTCCATAGAGAAACGATCCTCTTGGCTCCTTCTGGCAACTTTTCTGGCGGCAAATTTCCCCAATTGGATTCCGCCAAGTAAAGACTATTTTGCATAGAAAAAGCCACCCAGGGGTCTCGAAAAGTATTTTCCATAGCTGACATGAAAGAAGCAACAAACGGGGTCAATAAAAAGCCGGTGAGGAGGTTGCTGCCCCAATAGGCCAAGATAAGAAGCACACCATAAAAGATGGCCAAAAAGGTATTAGTCCACTTGATTTCTTCCGGAGTCTGGGGATACATGGCGCTCCTCCTTGTTAGGGTTGATCGGGTCGGCCTCAATACGATTGCATCTAATCTATCAAACGGAAGCGCCTGGGTCAATTTCGGAATCTTCCACCCCTCGCGCAATGGCTTTCAGGTATTTGCGGTGGGCGGAGAGCAGGACCAGGCCGGCGCCGGTGGGGCAGAAGAAGCGGCACCAGAAGCGCTTGAGGAAAAGGCTGAAGAGTAAAGTGAGAAGGATGAAGAGCCAGGCGAGCGGGCTTTTGGAGAGGGAGAAGAGGTGGGGGTAAGGCTCGGCCTCGGCAAAAGCGTGGACTTTAAGCCCGAAGTAGCCGGCCACGCAGAGGAAGAGGACCAGGTAGCGGAGCTCGCGGGCAAAGCGCAACACCTTGCCCGAGACGTTCCAATGACGCACTGGGATAAAACGGTAGAGCAGTTCCTGCAAGCCCCCGAACGGGCACAAATACCCGCAAAAAAGCGGTCCGGCCAAGAGCGTGGTGATGACCACGAAGCCCCCGAGAATCAAGAGGGGGGCGTTACTTGCGCCGGGAAAGTCGAGCGAGAGAAGCTGGAAGGTATGGCCCAGGGCATAGGGCGTGTTCAGCCAGAAGCCCACGGTAGCGATGCTGAGGCCAAAGACCACCTCCCGCTGCCAGCGGAAGAATTTTTTATAGCGCGTGAGCAGTCCCAGCAACAACACGATACCAAGGGTAATCGTCCGCGGCTCGCGGACGATTCGAACATAACCCAGGGCGGGAGCCCTGGGGACGGAGATGCCGAAGAGCTGGTCCCCCGCGCTGGCCGCCGCGGCCTCCAGGTCGGCGATGACGGCCTTGGAGGAAATGGTGGCGCCGGAGACCGCGTCAATGCCTTTAAAGCCCTGGCGGAGGTTTTGGCCGATGAACTTCTCGAAGAAGCCGGAGCTTTGGATCAGGTCCATATAATAAGGGGTCTCGCGGTCGGCGATCAGGTCAACGCCCCGGATCATCCCGTCCTCATCCAGGACAAAGAAAATATTGATCTGGTCCACGTAGCCCTTGACTTTAGGCTCGAGCCGGGCGGTGGCCAGCCCCGCGGCCTTCTTCACCCGGCCGGCGTCGGTGACCGCGCCGGGATAGTGGGGGACAGGCTTCAGGATGAGGGGGCTGCTTTCCGCGCCCGGGAGCAGCCGGGCGAGCATCTCCGGCTCCGGGTCGAGCGGCAGCGCTTCCCGCCGGGCCAGCCAGTCGGCGCGGGCGATCAGGGCCAGGCCGATCAGGAGCAGAAAGAATTTTATGATCGCTAAGGCTTTTTTCATTTCCATCTTGTAACCCACCCTTCGCGCTGGCGAAGGGTGGGGCCAAATCAAAGCAAATCCACCGGATCGCGGTCCAGGGCGATCACCACTTTGCCGGTGGCAAACTTCTTTCGCATCTCCGCAAAGACTTCGCCGCAAAAGCCGGCCAGGACCGAGGGCGCGCCCGCGCGCACCAGCATCTGCCAGCGGGATTTGCCCCGGAGGCGCGAAAGCGGCGCCCGCACCGGGCCGAGGAGACCGATGGACTCGCGGTATTCTTTGCGCCGGGCCTTGGTCTTGGCCAGTCGGCGGAGATCGGAGGCCGCGTCGGCCGCGCGCTCCGGGCTGGGCGCCGAGATCCGGAAGTTGGCCAGCCGCTGATAAGGCGGCCAGGCGAGCGCCTGCCGCAGCTTCATCTCTTCCTGGTAGAATTGCTCGTAGTCCTGGCTCACGGCCAGGCGGATGCTGTAGTGCTCGGGGTTGAAGGTCTGCACGATCACCCGGCCCGGCTTCTCTCCCCGGCCGGCGCGGCCGGCCACCTGGGTCAAGAGCTGGAAGGTGCGCTCGCCGGCGCGGAAGTCGGGGAAGTTGAGGGAGAGATCGGCGAGGAGCACGCCGACCAGGGTGACGTGGGGGAAGTCATGGCCTTTGGCCACCATCTGGGTGCCGACGAGGAGGTCAAGCTCGCGCCGGCGGAGCTTGTCGAGCAGCTCGAAATAGGAGCGCTTGCCGGACATGGTGTCGCTGTCCATGCGGGCGAGCCGCGCCCCGGGCAGGAGCGCCGCAATCTCGTCCTCCACCCGCTCGGTGCCCAGCCCGAGCGGCCGGACGCGCAGCCCGAAGCATTGGGGGCAGACCTCCGGCGCCGGCGCGTGAAAGCCGCAGTAATGGCAGAGCAGGAAGGATGGCGCTTTTTCTTCTCCGTAGAACCGGTCGTGCGGGGCCTTCGAGGCTTTGCGGTGCCAGGTGAGCGAGACCGAGCAGTTGGGGCAGAGGAAGCGCTGACCGCAATCGTAGCAGAGCAGGAACGAGGCAAAGCCGCGGCGGTTGAGGAAGAGGATGGCCTGGTCGCCCCGGGCTAAAGTTTGTTGCAGGGCCTGCTTCAGCGCCGGCGAGAAGAAGCTCTCGGCCATACGGCGGTCCGACTCTCTCACTTTCGCATCCGCAGGAATCTTGTCTTCTTCTTTAGGGGCGCGGCTGACCTCAGGAGTGGCGCGGGTGCCCGTTCGGCTGAGCTCCCTTCGGCCCGAGCGCTCAGGGCCGAGGGCACGGCCGAAAGCCTCACCCGCGGATTCGTGGATTCCGCGCATATCCACAATTTCCACTACCGGCATCGGTTTCCGATCCACCCGGGTGGAAAGAATGAGCGACTGGTATTTCGCCGATATTCCTTCGCGCGGCTGAGCATTGAACGAAGATTCCAGCGAGGGGGTGGCCGAGCCCAGCACCACCACCGCCTGCTCCCGCTGGCCCCGGACCACGGCCAAGTCGCGGCCGTGGTAGGAAAAAACGTCTTCCTGCTTGTAGGCGGTCTCGTGCTCCTCGTCCACTACGATCAGGCCCAGATCTTTTAGCGGCGCAAACACCGCGGAGCGGGCGCCGAGCACGATCCGGGCCCGGCCCGAGCGGATCAGCCACCACTGGTCAAAGCGCTCGCCGGCGGAAAGCCCGCTGTGCAGGAGCGCGATGGTTTCCTCGGGAAAGCGGTGCCGGAAGCGGCTCAGGAGCTGGGGGGTGAGCGCGATCTCCGGCACCAGCACCAGCGCGGTGCGGCCCCGGTCCAGGCCGGATCGGATGGCGCGGAGATAGACCTCGGTCTTGCCCGAGCCGGTGACCCCGCGCAGGAGGAAGGTCGTGAATTGCTTCCGGTCGAGCGCGGCCTCGATCCGCTGAAGCGCCTCGGCCTGCTCCGGCATCAGCCGCGAGGGCGGCGGTTCGGGCTTGAGGTCGAGAGAGAACGGGTCGCGGGTGATGACTCTTTTAAAGATTTTAACAAATCCTTTTTTTTGCAACTGTCGGGCCAGGCGAAGCGGGTCTTTGAATTCTTTGGAGAGGTCGCTTTTGAAAAGGGATTCACCGGATGTTAATTGTTCGAGCAAACGAGCTTGTTGCTTGGATCGGCTCCGCAAATCTTGCCATTGCTTTTCATCCGGGGAAGTTGCCAGCTCTAAAGCCCATTCACTTTTGTGAGACACACGGGGCTGAGTCATCAGAATGAACTCTTCAATCCAGCCGCGATGGCGAAGAATGATTAGGTCGGATTTCTTTACTTGAGTCGCGGATAAACCGATCGCGTCTTTTAATTTTTTTGCCGTTTCCTCCAGTTGCATGGGGAGATGACCGTTTGCCAAAACTTTGCGGCCCTCTTCAGAAAGGCGTAATCTTTTTCTGGAAGCCAGGTTAATCCCGGCGGGCAGGGCGGATTTGATTACCTCTCCGAGAGGAGCAAAGTAGTACACGGAGGAAAAACGGAAGAAATCCAGCATCGGCTGATCGAAAAGAGGTTCGGGGTCCAACACTTTAAGGATATCTTTGATTTTGTCCTCGGGCAGCGAACACGATTGGGCAAAGCCGATGAGGTAGCCGGTGATCTGGCGCCGTCCGAAAGGCACCAGCACCCGCTTGCCGAGCCCGGCCTGGTCGCGGAGCTTGATCGGGATGCGGTAGTGAAAAGTCGAGAAGAGGGGGAGGTCCGGGGCGACTTCGGCCAGGCGCCAGGGCGAGGCCGCGGACTCCGGCATCGCCTCCGGGAACAAGGTCATAGCTTGGGGAACAGGGGTTGGATGATGGAAGTGACCATTCTCTGGATCAGCGAGCGGGTGTTGTCGTCCACCTCCTGAAAGGCGATGCCGTTGCCCCCGGGCCGGCCCGCTTTCGGCGCGCGCTCGCGCACCGCGGTGCCCCAGATCTCCATCGCCACCGAATCATCGCTCATCAGGAACTGGATAATCACCCGCGCCCCCAATTCCAGCGGCGGGTTCCGGCGCACGAACACCCCGCCCCAGCCGATGTCCTCGATCCGGGCCAGCTCGAAGTCCTGATCGCTGTCCACCGCCTTGATCCGCACCGGGAGCAGCAGCGGCACCCGCAAGTATTGGCGCGTCTTCATCCCTGTGTCCTGCCTTGAAACTGCCCCTTAATCATAAAGGGCTGGCCGGAGCTTGTCAACGAAATCTTGTCCTTGCCGCCATCGCTTTCTTCCGGTATCCCTCCTTTTTCATGCCGCCCGCCGCCAATTTTTTGACAGGCCGCCATCTTTTCCCGGAGCTTTTGCCCGGCCCGGGCCAGAAGATGGACCCGGCCCGGCCGCTAACTCCCTGAAGATCACTCATTTTCGCCTTTGTGCGCCCGAAGGCTTTTTCACCCGGAACTGGCACGCGGCTTGCTCCGCTAGATATAAGCCATCGTTTCCATTTCTCGGGAGGCTAAGGGAGATGAAAGAAGTGCTCACGGCCAAAGACGTGGCCAAGCTGCTCAGGCTCAACAAGATCACGGTTTACAAGTATGCGAACGAGGGCAAGATCCCCGGCGTGCTGATCGGCAACCGCTGGCGTTTTGACCGGGCCCAGATCGAGGGGCTGCTGGACGACCCCCGCCGGCAGGTGGTCTCCCTGGCCGAGCGCCGCAACCTCAAGGCCGGCTGATTACCCGGCGCCAGTTAATCTAATAATCGGGGTCTGACCCCAAATATTGGAGGACGCTGATGGGACGCTACATTGAAACGTTGTTCCTCTACCGGCAGGGGACCGAGCACCTCAACCGCGGCGAATACCGGCTGGCCGCCCAATCTTTTAGCCGCGCCCTCGCCCGCTTTGAGACCAACGACGTCTTCCACTTTCACCTCGGCCTGGCGAGAGCGCTGCTCGGCGAATGGGAAGCCGCGGAACCAGCTTTCCAGCGCGCGCTCGAGCTCAACCCGGCCAGTGCAGATGCCCTTTACGGCCTGGCTCTGGCGCTCTGGGCCCGGGGCGAAGGCCAGCGCGCCGAGGCGCACTATCGCCGCGCCCTCTACCTGGTCAAGGCCAGCGGCGCCCTGCTTTCGCCCAAGCTCAAGCGCCTGGCCGAAGCAATCGTCCGGATTCCGCCCGCGCTCAAGCACCTGGAGCCGCCCAGCGCCGGCGATTTGCTCTCGGTCTGAATCCGGGCCGGGCCATGGCCGCCGGTTCCCGGCCGCAAGATGATCCGAACCCGCGGCGGCTCCGGCGCGGCGCCAAGCAATACCTGAAGAGTTTTTTAAGCTTCAAGCCGATCAACGTCCCGCTCGTCTCCCTGCTCTCGCATCTCCCGAAGGCGGAGCGCTTTTACCGCTTGCCGGTGAAGCGGGCCGAGGTCTTCTGCCGGGTGGAGGGCCGGACCTTTGTCATGCTCGATCCCTGCGGCTGTTGCATCGCCCGGGAAATGTTCTGGGGCCAAGGCGAGCGGGTCAAGCCCGAAGACCGCACGGCCCTGGAGGTCTTCTTCCGCCTGGCCCGGGCCGCGGACGTGGTCCTCGACATCGGCGCCAACACCGGGCTTTTCTCCCTGGTCGCGGCCGCGGCCAACCCTGCGGCCGAAATCCACGCCTTCGAGATCCTGCCCAAGGCCTTCCTCGCGCTCTTCCACAACTTCTGCCGCAACAATATCCTCCACCGCTCCCACTGCCACCTCCGCGGCATCGGTCAGGCCGAGAGCCTGCTCACCATGCCCCGGCCCCGGCCGGGAGACCCGCTCTCCACCACCTGCTCCTCCCTGACCCGCTTCGCTTCCGGGGTGCGGGTCCAATTCCTCTCCCTCGACTCGCTCGCCCGCCTGCTTCCCCCCGCCCGCCGGGTGCTGGTCAAGATTGACGTGGAAGGCACCGAGAACGATATCTTTGCCCAGGGCCGCGAGTTCCTGGCGCGCTTCGGCCCGGACCTGGTCTGCGAGATCCTGCCCGGGATTTCAAAAGTGGAAGAGATCGAGCCGGTCCTCCAGGGCTTGTCCTATCGTCTTTTCAATATCCAGCCCGGGGGACTGTCCGAGGCTTCACGGCTCTTGCCCCATCCCGACTACCACGACTGGCTTTTTACCCGCAAGAGCGACGAAGAATTCAACCGGCTTTCAATTCGGTGAAATACCTCAGGACGGGACCGCCCTATTTATGGTAAGGCGCGCCGGAAAGGATGGAGAAGGCCCGATAGAGTTGTTCGGCCAGGAGCAAGCGCAGCATATCGTGCTGAAAGGTGAGGCGGGAGAGAGCCAGGAGCCGGTCGGCTTGGGCTTTGACTTCGGGTGAGAGGCCGAGCGGCCCGCCGATGATCATCACCACATCGCGGCCGCGGTTGCCGAACTCGCCCAGGAGCCGGGCGAAGCCCTTGGAGTCCAGCATGTCGCCGGTCTCGTCCAGGGCGATCACCTCCGCGCCTTCCGGCAACGCCTCCAGAATCCGCTTGCCTTCGTTCCGCTTGGCCTCGGCTTCGGAAATCTTCTTCAGCTTCTCTTCTTTCACTTCCACCCACTGGAGCTTGATGCCCTTGGGTAATCTGCGGCCGTATTCCTCTATCACTTTTGCATAAGCGGCGTTGGGCAAGCGGCCGGGGCAGAGGATAGTGATTCTCATGATCGGAAGGCTTTAGACTTTAGGCATTAGGCTTTAGGCCGAAGGATCTGAAAGATTTATACCTATCTAAATAGAACATCCGAAGTCTAAAGACTAAAGTCTAATGCCTAAAGCCTCTTCAAATCCGCGGCAGCCGGATCCGCTTGGCGTCACCCCAGAGCTTTTCCAGGTCGTAGAACTCGCGCAGCGGCTGGGAGAAGATGTGGACGATGACGTCGCCCCAGTCCACAATCACCCAGCGGCCCTCGCTCTCGCCCTCGGTGTGGAGCGGCCGCGAGCCGATGCCGCGGATGGCGGCGACCACGCCTTCAGCGATGGCCTGCACCTGCACGGTGGAGCGGCCGGAGACGATCACGAAGTAGTCGGTGAAGGAGGTGAGCTTGGCCACCTGGAGGATCACGGGTTCTTCGGCTTTGTAATCCAGGCAGGCGCGGCAGACGAGCAAGGCTTTTTGACGGGCGGTTTTCGGGCGGGGACGGGACGGTTTCCGCTTGAGTTTGGGGTCAGCCATGAAGAAGGGGTTCCTCTCCTTTCTACTTCTGGTAGAGTTGGTGCTCGGCGATGTATTCGCCCACGCGCCGGGGGATCAGGTAGCGGGGCGAGACGCTGTCGCGGACCATCTGGCGGAGCTTCTTGGAGGAGATGTCCAGGCCGGTGACTTCGGTAAAGGTGAGGGTCTTGCCCGAGGTGTGGACAAAGGTTGCGCGGGTGAGGCTTTCGGCCGTGCCCTCGGCCCTGAGCGCTCGAGCCGAAGGGAGCTCAGCCGAACGGGCACCCGCGCCACCGAGGGCGCCCGCGCCCTTAGCATGGCGGAAGTCTTTGCGGACCGCCTCGGGGATGGCCTTGGTCGGCGCCACCCGCGGGGTGCCCGGCCGGGAGGTGACGATGAATTCGGCCTCGGCAAAGAGCTGCTCCCACTGGTGCCAGGTGTTGATCTCCAGGAAGGCGTCCAGCCCCAGGATGAAGGCCAGGTCCGATTCCGGGTGCAACGGCTTGAGCTCGCGCAAGGTCTCGAGCGAATAGGACTTGCCCCCGCGGCGGATTTCGAGGTCCGAAACCGAAAAGGCGGGGTTGCCGGTGATGGCCAGGGCTACCATCTTGAGGCGGTGCGAGCCGTCCACAATGTCCGGACTCACCTTGTGCGGGGGCTGGGCCGAGGGGACAAAAATGATCTCGCGCAGGCCGAAGCGCTGGCGGATCTCCTCGGCGGTGCGCAAATGCCCCAGGTGGATGGGGTTGAAAGTGCCGCCGTAAATTCCGATCTTCAACTCTTTCTCCTTAGGTCGAAAAATGAGAAGAAGTTTTCACCACCAAGACACTAAGAAGAAAAAGTCGAAAGGCTATGGGTAAAGCCATTTCTTTCTTTCGGCTGAAAACCCGATGCCTTTGTGTCTTGGTGGTTGATATCCTCTTCATCGTTTTTCCCGATCATTTTTCCCGGACCTGGCCGTCGCCATAAACCACGAACTTGGTGGTGCAGAGCTCGGTCAGGCCCATGGGACCATAGGCATGGAGCCGGGTGGTGCTGATCCCGATCTCCGCGCCCAACCCATATTGGAACCCGTCGCTGAAACGGGTGGAGGCATTGACCATGACCGAGGACGAGTTCACCTCAGCCACGAACTTCCGCGCCGCGCTGTAGTTCTCCGTGACAATGGCCTCGGTATGGTCGGAGCCGTATTTCTGGATGTGGACGATGGCCGACTCCAACCCGTCCACCACCCGCACCGCCAGGATCAGGTCCAGATACTCCGCATACCAGTCCGCCTCGGTCGCCGGCTTCATCGCCGGACAGAGCTCCCGCGAATTCTCGCAGCCCCGCAGCTCCACCTTGGCCTCCTGAAAGCGGCGGGCCATCTCCGGCAGGAACCGGGGCGCGATCGCCTGATCCACCAGCAGGGTCTCCATGGCGTTGCACACGCCCGGCCGCTGCACCTTGGCGTTCATTGAGATGCGATAAGCCTTATCCAGGTCCGCGTCCGCGTGCACGTAAACGTGGCAGACGCCCTTGTAGTGCTTGATCACCGGGATCTTGGAGCGCAAGACCACCCGCCGGATCAACTCCTCGCCCCCGCGGGGGATAATCAGGTCAATGAATTCTTCCTGGTCAAGCAGGTGGTCCACCGCTTCCCGGTCGGTGAAGGAAATGACCTGGATCGCCGCCCGCGGCAGACCCTGCTTCCCGGCCGCCTCGGCCAGGATCTTGCCCAGGCAGAGGTTGCTGGAGATGGCCTCGGAGCCGCCCCGCAGGATCACGGCGTTGCCCGACTTGAGGCAAAGCCCGGCCGCGTCCACCGTCACGTTGGGCCGCGCCTCGTAAATGATCCCGATCACGCCGAGCGGGATGCGCACCCGGCCGATCAAAAGCCCGTTGGGCCGGGGCCACATCGAGGTCACCTCGCCCACCGGATCCGGGAGCGCCGCCACTTCTGAAAGCCCCTGGGCCATGGCCTGGATCCGGTCCGGGTTGAGGGTGAGGCGGTCCAGCATGGCCGCGCTTAAGCCCTTCTTCTTCCCGGCCTCCAGGTCCTTCGCGTTTTCGGCCAGGATTACCTTTCCCGAAGCGTTCAGCGCCTCGGCCATGGCCTTGAGCGTCTGGTTCTTGACCTCGGAGTTCACCCCGGCCAGCGCCCGCGAGGCCTGGCGGGCCGCCCGCGCGATCTCGGTGATCTGTTCGAGAAGGCTGCTCATGGCTGCCTAAGCATAGCCAATTTAGCAAGCATTGTAAATCAAGTTTACAGAAAGAAAGTGCACAGTGCACGGTGCACAGGTTCTTTCCCGGAAGACCTCAAGCCTCATGCCTCTTGCCTCATGCCTAATCCTGTCAGCACCAGGTCATCCTTGTGGATCACTTCCTCGTAATCACAGGCGCCGAGCACCGCCTCGATGGCCGAGGTCTTCAAGCCCTTGATGCGGTGGAGGTCCGAGGACGAGAAGCGGACCAGGCCGCGGGCGAACTCGACGCCTTGGGGGTCCAGCACCCGCACCGCGTCTCCCGGCTCGAACCGGCCCTGAACCTGGATCACGCCCGAAGGGAGCAGGCTCTTCTTGCCTTCGACCAGGGCTTTGCGCGCGCCCGCGTCCACTTGGACCTCCCCGCGCGGCTTCTGGGCGTAAGCGATCCAATACTGCCGGCCGCGCAGCTTTTTGCCCGAGGGCAGGATCAAGGTCCCCTGGATCTTGCCCTCGAAGATGCGGGGCAGGATGCCGGGTGTCTTGCCGCTGCCGATGAAGGTGGGGATGCCCATCGCCTGCACGGTGCGGGCGGCCTCGATCTTGCTGCTCATCCCGCCCACGGAGACGGGGCTGATGCTCGGGCCGGCGTATTCGGTCACCGCCCGGCTGAGCTCCCGCAGCACCGGGATCACCTGGGCCTGGGCATGGAGCCCGGGGTCGTGGTCGCAAAGGCCGGTGATGTCGGAAAACAGGACCAGGAGGTCGGCGTCCACCAGGCCGGCGACCAGGGCCGAGAGCTTGTCGTTGTCCCCGACCTTGATCTCCTCGACCGCCACGGTATCGTTCTCGTTGATGACCGGGATGATCCCCTTGGCCAAGAGCGCCAGCAGCGTGTTGCGCGAGTTCAAATACCGGTGCCGATCCGAGACGTCCTCATGCGTGAGCAGCACCTGGGCCACTAAGAGCCCCTGCCGGTGAAAAGCGCGGCCCCAGTGCGCGATCAGGCCGGGCTGGCCCAGCGCGGCCACGGCCTGCTTTTCGGGCAAGGTGAGCCGGGCCGCGCCCAGATTAAGGAGCTTGCGGCCGGCCGCGATGGCGCCGGAGGACACGATCACGATTTCCCGCTGGTCGCGGCGCGCCTCGGCCACCTCGCCGGCCAGGCGGGCGAAGACCTTGGGATCAAGCCCGCCCGCGGGCTTGGTCAGCACCCGGGTGCCGATCTTGAGCACGATCCGGCGGGCTTGCCGGAGCAGTTGCCGGTCGCCGGGCTCGCTCATGCCGGCCGGGCCTCCCGGGCCGGGGAAGAATTTTGCTGGCTTGCGGCGAGCTCAGCCGAGCGGAAGAGCAGGTCCGCGGTCGTGTCCACCAGTTCGGGCAGGCCTTGGCCGGTGACCGCGGAGATGGCGAGCACGCGATGGCCGCGGCGCTTGAGCGCCCGCCGCTTGGGATCGAGCGCCGAGAGCCGGGGCAAGAGGTCGGTCTTGGTCAGCACCACCAGTTGCACCCGCTCGAGAAGGGCCGGGTGAAAGGCGCTGAGCTCGGCGTTGATCCGGGCCACGTCCCGCGCCGGATCGGGGCTGGTGCAGTCCACCAGGTGCAGGAGCACGCGGGTGCGCTCGGCGTGTTTGAGGAAGCGGATGCCCAGGCCGCGGCCCTGGCTGGCCCTTTCGATCAGGCCGGGCAGGTCCGCCACCACGAAGCTCTGATAGTCCCCCGCCTTGACCACGCCCAGCACCGGCACCTTGGTGGTGAAGGGATAATCCGCGATCTTGGGCCGGGCCGCGGAAATCCGGGAGAGCAGGGTGGACTTGCCGGCGTTGGGAAGCCCCACCAGGCCCACGTCGGCCAGGAGCTTCAATTCGATCCGCAGCCTCCGCTCCTCGCCCGGCTGGCCCGGCTCCGCCTCCCGGGGCGCGCGGTGAGTGGCACTTTTGAACCAGGCATTGCCGTGGCCGCCCCGGCCGCCGCGGGCGATAATGACCGCCTGGCCGGGTTCGGTGAGGTCGGCGATTGGCTCGCCGGTGTCGGCGTCCCGGATCACGCTGCCGCAGGGCACTCGCACGAGAACGTCCGGGGCGTTGCGGCCGTGCCGGTCCGAGCCCTGGCCGTGCTGGCCGCGGTGGCCGCGGTAGGTCTGGCGGTAGCGCAGGTCGAGCAGGGTGCTGAGGCGGGGTTCGGCCGAGAAGATGATGTCGCCGCCCTTGCCGCCGTCGCCGCCGTTGGGCCCGCCCCGGGGCACATACTTCTCGCGGCGGAAGCTCGCGCACCCGTTGCCGCCGTCACCCGCCCGCACGGTGACGGTGACTTCATCCACAAATTGCATGGTTGGAAAAAAGGAAAAGGCGGGTCAAGCGGTCAAGAGCCGCGGAGGGGCTCCACTGAAACGCGCCGGCGGTTCTTGCCCGCGGCGGCATAGACCACCCGGCCCTCGCGCAACGCGAAGAGGGTGTAGTCTTTGCCCAGGCCCACCCCGGGGCCGGGGTGGATCTTGGTGCCGCACTGGCGCACCAGGATGTTGCCGGCCTTCACCACTTGCCCGGCGAAAATCTTGACGCCCCGGCGCTGGCCCTGGCTGTCGCGGCCGTTACGGGCCGATCCCGCGGCTTTCTTACGCGCCATGTTCCTCTCCTTCCGCGGCGGGCGGTTGAGCCGCCTCGGTCATGATCTCTTTAATCCGCACCGCGGTGTAGCTCTGGCGGTGGCCCTGCTTCTTGTGATATCCCTTGCGCCGCTTGGACTTGAACACGATGATCTTCCGGCCCCGGCCCTGGGACTCCACCTGGCCCACCACTTTGGCGTTCTTGACCAGGGGGTTCCCCACCACCACCCGGTCGTCCTCGCCGATCAACAAGACTTCGGCCAGCTCGACGGCCGCGCCAACCTCGGCCTCGATCTTCTCCAACTTGACCAAGTCTCCCGGCTCAACCTTATACTGCTTCCCGCCGCTGCGAATGACCGCATACATCGCCCCGACCCTTCCTCTCTGCTCTTCTACTCGAATAAGCTCAAAAGTAAAAGAATATTCTGACATAATTTGATCTCCCCGTCAAGATTTTTCGGGCCTTTCTTTTGAAGAGGAAATAAATTCAAATGGTTAGAAAAGATCAACCAATCAAAGGGGCTCTACCCTATTTTCCAATGCTTAGAAAAATGATGCTAATTCTCTAATTAAAGCTATCTGCATTTCGATTTTCAATTAATAATGCCTGCCTTGGGAATGACCTGAAATCAAAAGCCTCCCGCCTGTTTGAGGTGTCAAGGTGTCAGGGTGTCAAGGTGGGGGACAGACATTCCGCCTTCGCGGAGGACGAAGCGCTTCGGCGGAGTCTCTCCTGTCTGTTTGCCTCATGCCTCTCGCCTTTCAGCCTTGCTTGGCTTCCGCAATGGCTTGGGCCAATTCCTCGGCCCGTTGCGAGCCGAGCATAAACTTTTTGCCGTCGGCCAGCTCCAGGAGTACGCCCCGGTTGCCTTTCACGTTATAGATCCAGTGGCCCTGCCTCAAGGAATAGCGGACGCCCCAGTCGCCGTAATCGCGGATCGGGCGATAGGTCCGCGCCTCCCAGGACTTGATCTTCGGGAGCGGGATCTTCCGGACCGCGAGCGGCCAGTAGCGGGCAATGAGCGCGTGGCGGTCGAGCCGGACCTCGAGCTTCAGGCGCATCAAGGCTACGGGCAGGGCCACGCCCAGCAAAAAGATGAAGACATTCACGGCCACCAGCCCCATGTCGGGCAGGGGTTTGTTGCCGAAGGGGATGCCCTGGACGAGCTGGATGTAGCTGCCGGCGATGATGAAATAGAGGCCCGCGGCGGCGAGTGCGCCCAAGAGGAGCCGGAACCAGAGCTGGTCGAAGCGCTGGACTTCCTCGAAGAGCGGGGGTTCCTGGACAAACGGATCGTTCATGGCCGGTTCCTCACGGGTCGGATTATACCACATCCGGTAATAGTTTCTCTGGACAGTAGCCCGGTTGCTTATATACTGGATAAGGTGGCAAAGCATCTCGGTCTGGAGCATGACCCGGCCTTCGGCCGTGGGGAGGAAACCAGGATGGTTGCGTTTACCATTCGGATTGATCAAAAGGAGTGCACGAACTGCGGGCTGTGCGTGAAGGACTGCGCGAGCGGGTGCTTGCAGCCGCGGGGCGAGCGGCCGGCCGCCGCGCATCCGGAGTGGTGCACGCGGTGCAGCCATTGCGTGGCGATCTGTCCCGTTGACGCGATCGAGCACGGGGGCCTGGGGGGCGGGCATTTGCGTCCGATCAAGCGGGACAAGCTCGACGCGGAGAGCTACCGGGAGATCGTGATCAGCCGGCGGAGCGTGCGGTGGTTCAAGCCGGAGCCGGTCACCTGGGAAGAGGTCCAGGAGATCCTGGAGGCGGCCCGCTACTCGCCCACGGCCAGCAACACCATGGACGTGGGTTACACCGTGGTCCTGGACCAAGCACTCATCCGCCAGACCGGGCTCGGCATCTTCAGCACGGGCGCCCGGCTCAAGCGGTTCATGGACACCGTTCCGGGCAAGCTCCTGCGCCGGCTTTTCCAAAGGTCAGAGACCATGCAGATCCTGGAGCGTTACGGCGACCGGATCGAGCTTTACCAGGGAGTGGTGGCGCGGGGCCGCGACCCGATCTGTTACGACGCGCCGGCCCTGATCCTGATCCACGGTCCGGAGAGCGGCCGCTTCGTGCGGGAGAACTGCGCCATTGCCGGCGCCAACCTGACCAACTACGCGCACGCCAAGGGCTATGGCACTTGCTATCTGGGTTTCGTGGTGCTGGCGCTGGACTGGGACAAGAAGTTGCGGGAGAGGCTGGCCGTGCCCAGAGGCCGGCGGGCGAACCTGGCGCTGGTGCTGGGCCGGCCGGCGCACCGCTACCGCAACCCGGTGCTGCGGCCGCCGGCGGCGGTGAATTGGGTGGGAGCGGAAGAGAGTAGGCTGTAGGCAGCAGACAGAAGGAATTATAGCCCGGGCGGGGATTGGCTGGAAGAATAGCGGGCCTGGTACCACTGCATGAGCTGGTCGGCGAGCACGCGGATTTCGGGGTCGTCCGGATCAAAAAGGTCGTGCTCTTCCTTGGGGTCTTCCTCCAGGTTGTAAAGCTCCCATTGGCGGTGGCGGAAAGAGTAGATGATCTTCAACGGTCCCAGCCGCATGGCGATCACCACCGGGCCGGCCTGGCTCCAGCGTTTCTTCAGCCCGGGCAGGCCGGGCACCGCCATGCCGTAGGTCTCATAGAACATGGGCTTGGGCTCCGGGTGCTGGTCGGCAGAGACCGCGGCGAGCAGGCTCTGGCCGGTCATGTTCGGCAAGGGAGGCAGACGCAGGTAATCCAGGATGGTGGGCGCGATGTCGAGCATGTGCACCGGCGCACTCACCTCTTTGCCCGCGGGCAGCTCGGGCCCCGCGATGATCAAGGGGATCTGGAGGATGGACTGGTAAAGGCGGCGGCCGTGGCCGAAGAAGTGCTGGTCGCCCAGGCTTTCGCCGTGGTCGGAGAGGACGATAATGAGGGAGCGCTCATGCAGGCTGCGGCGCTGGAGGTCATCAAGCAGCACCCCGATCCAGCGGTCGGTGTGGACGATCTCGGAGTCATAGCGGTCCTCCACCCGGGCCTGCTTGCTGTTCTCGCCGGGCGGGTGGTGGAAGCGGTAATCGGACTGGGTCAGATGCGGCCGGTGCGGGTCGGCATAATGGACCCAGAGGAAGAAAGGCTCGGGCAGCCCGGCGACGAGGCGGGCTTCAGCCTGGCGGGTGACCCAGCGGGCGTCGCGCTCGACCTTCATGCCCAGGTAATACTTGCGCGCCAGGCGGTCGTAGTAATAATCAAAGCCCCGGGCCAGGCCCGAGCGGGAGCCGTGGAGCGGCCAGGAGCTGACCACCGCGGCGGTGATGTAGCCCTGGTCGCGCAGGAGCTCGGCCAGGGTCTGGTGCTCGGGCCGAAGCGAGAGCCCGTTGCGGGTGGCGCCGGTCTGGGAGGGGGGCAGGGAGGTCAAGAGGGCGGAGAGCGCAGGGTTGGTCAGGGGAATGGCGCTGGTGACATCGAGGAACTTGACGCCCTTTTCGGCGAGCTGATCGAGGTTGGGCGTGGTGGCCCGGGAATAGCCGTAACAGGAGAGGTGGTCGGCGCGGAGCGTGTCCACCGAGATCAGGATCACGTTGGGCCGGAGCTCTTCGGCCCCGCCGGCGCCGGCGATGAGCGCCGCGGCCAGGATCAGCATCCACCCTGGGGACCGTTTCATTTGGGCTCTTTCTCCGGCCGGTGGGTGCGCTGGAGCAGGGACTGGAGAGTGGCGGAGGCGCGCTGGAGCTCTTCCAGAAAGTTGGCCGGCAGCTCGGCATAAAGCTTCATGCGCTCTTTCAAGTCCAGCAACTCCTCTTCCAGCCGGCGGCGCTCCTGCTGCACCCGCTCGACCTCCATGGTATGGTCCAGCTCCAGGTCGGAAAAGCGCAGCCGGATCGCCTCCATTTCCTGATGCATCCGGGCCTCCCGCTCCTCGCTCTCCTTCCAGCGGGCTCCCATCACCGGCAGCGCCTTTTTCCACTTGGCCCGCAACTCCTGCGCCCGGGCCTGCTCCACGGCTAACTGCTCCTGCGCCTCCTTGAGCTCGGCCCGAAGCCGCTTCACCTCCGCGGCCAGGTCTCCGGCCGGCTCGGGGGCGGGCAGGGGCCGCGCCTCGGCCCGCAGGATCTCTTCCTGGCGCTCGAGCTCCTTGCCCACCTGGGCCATCAGGTCCGAAAGCTCGCGCCGGGTGGCAGCCGGACCTTCCTCCCCCAGCTCCTCGGGGCTGGCCCGGAAAAACCGGTCCAGGCCCGGCTGCAGGGCCTGCTCGACCTTGGACTTGATCTCGCCCACGCTCTCGGTAAGATCGAAACCGATCAGGTTTTCGATCCTCCTTAAAAGTTCGGTATCTTCAAAGGGTTTCTTGAGGTAATCTTCCGCGGAAAAGCGCAGCTTGCGGTAGCGGTCAAAGTCGTGCTCGCTCGCTTGCTCGGCCATAAAGATGACCGGGATGCGGGAAAGCTCGCGGTCCTGCTTGAGCGACTTGAGCACGCGCAGCCCGTCGGGCCCGGGGCGGCCGTCGTTCTGGGGCAGCTCGCGGGAAAGGAGCACCAGGTGGGGCCGGCTCTCCCGCACCTTATTAAGCCCCTCGTCGCCGGAACGGGCAATGACCACCTCGAATTTCTTGGCGGTGAGGAAGTCGGCGAGCATGCCCAGGAACTCGGCGTCGTGCTCGACAATGACCAGCCGGCGGCTCATACTCCTATCTTATTACAAACCCAGCTCTCCGGCAATTTCTTGCATGGCGGAAAGCGCCAGGCCCAGGAATTCTTCGAGGGACAGCCCGAGCGCCTCGCAGGCGCGGATGCGGTCGCGGTCGGCGCCGGCGGCAAAGCGCTTTTCCTTGAAGCGGTTGAGCACGAAAGGCAGGTCAAGGCCGGCGAGCTTCTTGTCCGGGTGGATCAGGGCGCAGGCGACCAGCAGCCCGGTCACCGGGTCGGCGCTAAAGGCGGCCTGGTTGATGGGCACGTCGCGGGGCGCCTTGTTGGCGTGGGCCAGGACCGCCTGCACGATCTCCTCGGCCACCCCCTGCTCGCGCAGCCACTGGGCGCTTACAAGCCCATGCCGGTCCGGGTCTTTCAGGGTCTCCTCGTAGTCCAGGTCGTGGAGCAGCCCCACCAGCTCCCAGGTGCCGGCATCGGCCCCCAGGCGCGCGGCCAGACGCTTCATCACCGCGGCCACGGCCAGCACGTGCTTTTGCAGGTTCTTGTTCTTCAGGCGCGATTGCATCAGCGCCACGGCTTGTTCGCGGGTCATCTCGCTCATGGCCGTATTATCACGCGATCTGGAAACGCTTGTCAATCCGCTCCCGGTTTTGCTATCATGTCGCAGATGAGAAAGTTTTATCTCCTGGCCTTGACCAGCCTCGCGTTCGCGAGTGCGCACTGCGCCGGCGGCAAGAAGCTGATCGCCAAGCCCCAGCTCTCGGTGGAGAGCCTGCGGGTGGTCGGGCTTTCACCCACGACCGCGGACCTGGAAGTGACCCTGGCGGTGGACAACCCCAACCCCTTGGGACTCAACCTGAGTCGTGTGCAGTATGATTTTTCCCTGGAAGGTCAGCGCCTGGTCGGGGGACAAACCGACCGGGCTTCCTCCATCCCCGCCGCCGGTGTGGGCCGGGTGGTCTTTCCTCTTTCCGTCAGTTACCAGGATCTGGTCGCGGTCTATGACCGAGTGAAAGGCCAGGATGAGGTGAATTACACGATCCAAGGCGAGCTGGGCCTGGCCACGCCGCTGGGCACCCTGCCGCTGCCCTTCCAGTCGAGCGGCCGGATGCCGGTGGTCCGCTTGCCCCGGCTGGCCGAGGTGAGCTTGAAAGTGGACTCGCTCGGCCTGCGCGAGACACGGCTCCGGTTGATCCTGGAGCTGGAAAACCCCAACGCCTTTCCGCTGGAGCTGGCCCGGCTCCGCTACCGCCTAGCGCTGGCCGGCAGCGACCTGGCCGCGGGCGAGACCTCGGCCTCCCAGACTTTACCGAGCAAGGCCGCTGGCCGGATTGAGATCCCGCTGGCGGTAAGCCCGTTCGACCTGGGCGGGTCGGTTTACAATCTGCTCCGGGGCTCGAGTGCCGATTATCGGATGGAGTATTCGGCCGAGGCGGTCGGCCCGGCCGGCCGTTTCCGCCAGGAAGCCAGCAAAGCCGGCACGCTCCAAATCAGACGATAAGGAAGGTTGGATGACTGCTGCGCTCACCGCGACTGAAAGATGGCGCCGGACCGTCAACTTCGAGCCGGTGGACCGGCCGGTGCGGTTCGAGACCATCGGGTATTGGAAGGAGACCTTTGCGCGTTGGCACCGGGAAGGCCTGCCGGGAAGCATCACGGTGGAGGCCAGCGCGGTCCTGTATTTCCAGATGGACCTGATGGCGCCGGTGGACGTGGGCGACCACGAGAACCCGGGCTTTTGGCCGCCCCTGGAGCTGGGCGTGGTGGAGGAGACGGAGCGGTATCGGATTATCCGCACCCCGGCCGGAGGCACCTGGAAAGAGTTCAAGGACGGGTCGTCGAGCCGGCCGGAGTTCTTGACCTTCGCCGTGAAAAATCTGGATGACTTCCAAAAGCTGAAAGCCCGGCTCTCGCCGGAGGATGAAGGCCGCTATCAAATCTGGGAGCCTTTCATCCAGATGTCGCCCGGCCTCAAAGTGCCGCTCTATGTCATCTGCTGCGGACTCTTTGGTTTTGCCCGGCATCTCCTCGGCTTCGAGCGCCTGATGGAGAGCTACTTTGACCAGCCCGAGCTGATCCATGCCTTTGGCGAGCAATGGGTCAAGCTCTGCGCCGGCGCGCTCGAGCGCGTGGCCAAGCGCGCGCCGATCCACGGGGTATGGTTTTGGGAGGATATGGCTTACCGCAACGGGTCCTTGATCTCGCCTAAGACCTTCCGCGAGTTCATGACCCCCTATTATCAAAAGGTGACGAAGAGGGCGCGCGAGCTGAACGCCTTCCTGCTTATGGTGGACACCGACGGCTGGGTCGGCCAACTCATCCCCCTGTTCCTGGAAGCCGGGGTCAATTTCCTCCTGCCCTTCGAGGTCCAGGCGGACAACGACATCCTCGCTTATCGCCGGCAATACGGCAAACAGCTCGGGATCCTGGGCGGGATTGACAAGCGGGTGCTGTTCGGAAGCCGGGAGCAAATTGACACGGAGCTTGAGAGCAAGGTGCCGGCCATGCTGGCGAGCGGCGGCTATGTGCCCAGCCTGGACCACGTGGTGCCGCCCGAAGTCTCCCTGGAAAACTTCCGCTATTTCCTGAAGCGGGCAAGGGAGATGGGGGAGAAGGCAGGGAAGGCATGAGTAGAAAAATGATCAGCAGTTTTCACTGGAATGCTTTTGATAGGCTTCTTAGCGTTTCCGCTGAAGAAATCGAACTAGAATTGCGGAGCGCCACTGCCGTTTCCTGGGCCGACTTTTTTCTCAATCCGCGTCGGTTGCGCGGTAGCGATTTCCTGATGCGCTGGTCGCAAGGGGTCTGGAGCGAAAAACGTTTGATTCAGGCAGTCAATGAATCTGATCATTTCTTTGCTCTGCCTTTCGGGCCAAGCGGCACCGCCCCGAAGGAAGATGTCCGTGAATTTGAATTGTATTTTGAGAGGCTTGAACAGGCGGGGCTGGGGAAGTTGAAGAGGCCGGATCTGCTCATCTTCGCAAAAGATGATGAAAACGCGGTTAAAGCCGCTGTTGAGAAGTTGGGCGGGGTAAGCGAATTGCCGTTTATCCCGGACAAGAACGAACAATTGAGACATATCGTCTCTCATGCTGCCCTCGCGGTGGAGTGTGAGAACAGCCTTTGGAAAGCCGGACAGATGCCCAATTACGGAGTCGCCCTGACCCCTCAAAAACGCCTGGGCGGTAAACCGGGGTTAAAAAAGAGCGCTGTCCTTCCGACGGTCATTATCAAGGAAGAAGATCGTGTTCCGTTGCAGCGCTGGCAGGACCAATGGTCAAAGCCGATTCATATCTGGCATGTCTTCTATGACCTCGCTTTCGGCATTGCTTTTGATGAAGTGGAGAGAGTCATTGCCAACGGGCTGATCGAGCCCACGAAACAAGTCTTCCAGGCCCCGGGCGGCGCGACTACCCAGAAAATCATCTACAAAGTCTATTACCACTACGCTTACCGCTTAGGTGACTCATCCGAGGAGCCACAACTGGTTGCTGATTGCATAACGGATAAAAACGGACATATTCTGCCTTATGTTCGGTTCGAGGGCGGTCGCCTGAAATTGAGTCCGGATGCTCTTCGAGTATTGAAAGCGGCCGCGAAGGGGTAAAGAACGGGATGGCTCCTCAACATCAAATCCTGCCTCGGTCAGGACCCGAGCGGGAAGCCCTGCGAAAGAAAGGCCAGTTTTGGACCCCGGAATGGGTCGCCCGGGCGATGGTCGCTTACGTGCTCCAGGATAAAGCCGATTGTCTTTTTGATCCGGCGGTGGGTCCGGGAGTTTTTTTCTTGTCCGCCAAGAAGCTGGCCGAGCAAGAGGGCCGGGAGATTGAGATGCGCGGCTGCGAGATAGACCCGCAGGCCCTGAACCAGGCCAGAGAAAATGGCCTCACCGCGAAAGACCTTCAAGAAATTCAAGGAACGGACTTCGTGTTTGCTGATTTCCCGGGCAAGTTGCCTGCCATCGTGGCTAATCCTCCTTATCTTCGTCATCATCGTTTATCCGCAAACTACAAGCTGCAATTGAAAGGATTAGCCAAGCGGATGATGGGTTTTTCTCCGGACGGCCGCGCGGGTCTTCATATTTATTTCCTGTTGCACGCCCTGGAGCTCTTGGCTCCGGAAGGCCGCTTGGCCTTCATCATGCCCGCGGACACCTGCGAGGGGGTTTCTGCTCCGAGACTCTGGGACTGGATCACCCGAAGATTCCGGCTCGAAGCCGTGGTCACCTTTGCCCCGGAAGCCTCGCCCTTCCCCGGCGTGGATACCAACCCCATAATCTTCATGATTCGGAAAGCGAATCCCGCGCCGGACTTCTTTTGGCTCCGCCTCATGCAGCCGGAGGCCACAGCGCTTTCCGAATGGATCATGCGCCCGTTTGCTGAAGTTCAGAGCGATTCGCTGGTCTGTGTAAAGCGAGATCTAAAAGAAGGACTGGCTACCGGACTTTCTCGTTTCCCCGTGGATATCCAGCCCGAGGTCCCGGTTTTAGGGCAGTTTGCCAGCGTCTTGCGCGGAATCGCGACCGGCGCCAACGACTTTTTCTTCCTTTCGCGCCGGCAAGCCCTGGAGCTGGAGCTTCCCGAGGAATTCCTGATCCCGACCATTGGCCGAAACCGGGACGTCGCCAGTGACCGAATCACGACCCAGACCATGACTGAACTGGAAAAGTCTGGCAAGCCCACCCTTCTCTTTGCCCCTGATGATCGGCCCTGGGATTTATTCCCTCCCTCCGTGCGGAGATACCTGGAAAAAGGCGCCGAAGGCGGTCTGCCCCATCGTCCCTTGCTCGCGACCCGAAATCCCTGGTATAAGATGGAAGTTCGGAAAGCCCCTCCCCTCCTGTTCGCCTATTTGGGCCGGCGGAACGCCCGTTTCATTCTCAACCTGGCGGGAGTGGTTCCGCTCACCTGCCTCTTATGCGTTTATCCGAAAAGCGAGGAGAATGATTATATCGAACGGCTTTGGAGAATCCTTCAGCATCCCGAGACGATCCAGAATTTATTTCGCGTCGGGAAATCCTATGGCTCGGGTTGCATCAAAGTGGAGCCCCGAGCCTTGGAGAAACTCCCGCTCCCCACCCATCTCCTGGAGGATTCAAAACTGGAAAGTGTTGCCACTTCTCCCCAATTGAATCTGTTTGGAAAGAATAATTGATGTTATCGAAGCGCAAAATCTGGCTCAACGGCTCCTTCGTGCCCTGGTCCAAAGCCACGGTGCACCTGATGTCCCACTCCTTCACCCGCGGCTCCGCCATCTTCGAGGTGATGAGCGTCCACCCCACCCCCCGCGGGCCGGCCATCTTCCGCCTCGACGACCACCTGGGCCGCCTGCAAAACTCGGCCAAGCTGATTGACATGCCCCTGCCCTTGAGCCTCCGCGCGCTGCATAATGCCGCCCTTGCCACCGTGGCCGAAAACCGCCTGGACCGGGGCATCGTCAAGTTGATCTGCTATTACGGCGGGGTGGAATTCGAAGTGATCCCCAACCAGAAGACCGTGAGCGTCGCCGTCGTCGCCGCCAACCCGGCGCGGGATCTGGGCACCGCTTACTACGCCGGCCGCGCCCCGGCCCGGGCCGCCGTCTCGCGCTGGCGCAAATACCATCCCCAGACCGTGCCCATCCACTGCAAGGCCGCCGGCAACTACCTCTCGCCCATGCTCGCCAAGCAAGAGGTGAGGGAACGGGGCTTTGACATCCCGATCATGCTCGATACCCAGGGGTTCATCGCCGAGGGTGCGACCGAAAGCCTCTTCCTGGTCAAGAACCGCCGGATCCAGACCGCGCCGCTTTCCCTGGTGCTCCCCGGCATCACCCGCCGCTCGGTGATCGAACTCGCCCGCCGGCTCGGCTATACAGTTTTGGAAAAGAAAATGCCGCGAGCCGAGCTCTTCCGCGCCGACGAGGCTTTTTACACCTCCACCTCGCAAAAGGTCTGGCCCATTGCCTCGATCGAGAAAAAGAAACTCCCCGCGCCCGGGCCGGTCACCGCCCAACTCCTGGAAGCCTTCCAGAAAATCACGGCCGGACAAGATCCGCGCTTCCGGAAGTGGCTGGCCGTGGTTAAAAGATAACCCCTCATGGATCAATCATTCATCTAGCGTGGAGGCAGGAGGACGGCCATGAAGATCATTGTTTTCGGAGGCGCGGGGGACATGGGGAGCAAGGCAGTGGAGGAGTTGGCGGCGAGCGAGGGCGTGCGGCAGGTGACCATCGCCGACCGCAACATGACCGGGGCCGAGCGGCTGCGGCTGCGGCTCGCGGGATCGCCGGCGCTGGTGGACGTTAAGGGGGTGGACGCGGACCGGCACCCAAACCTGGTGGAGGCGATGCGGGGTTACGACGTGGCCGCATCCGCGCTGGGGCCTTTCCACCGCTACGAGATGCGTCTGGTGGCCGCGGCGGTGGAGGCGGGCGTGCACTATGCGAGCATCTGCGACGAGTGGGAAGCCGCGGAAGCGGTGATCAAGGCCTTCCACGAGAAGGCGCGGGAGAAAGAACTTTTTATCCTCACCGGCCTGGGCACCAGCCCGGGCATCTCCAACGTGGGCGTGCGCTACCTGGCCGAGCGGATGGACCGGCCGCGGCGGGCGGACATCTCGGTGTTTCAGCCCCTGAACGCGGGCGGCGGGCCGGCGGTGGTGCGGCACATGCTCTACATCATGAGCGGGGAGGTAGCGGCCTGGCGGGGCGGCCGGCGGGTGATGGTGCGGGCTTGCAGCGAGGAGCGAGTCATCGAGTTCCCCCGTTACGGCGCGATGAAGGTCTGGAACATGGGCCACAGCGAGCCGGAGACCGTGCCCCGCTTCATCCCCGGGATGGAGGAAGTGAATTTCTTCATGGGCTTTGGCCCGGGTTCGCTCTGGGTGGTGAAGCCGGCCCAGTGGGGTTTGTTCAACAGCGCGGGCCGGCGGGAACTGATCGCGCGGGGAATTGACTGGCTGGAGCAAAAGACCCGCGGCGGCGAGCCGGACTGGGGCGCGGTGCGGGTTGACGTCTGGGGCGAGAGCCGGGGGCAGGAGGCGCACGGGCTGCTCTGCGGCATCGGCCAGATGCGGGAGGCGACCGGCATCTCGCTGGCCATCGGCACGTTGATGCTGGCCCGCAAGCAACTGCTGGTGGAAGAGGGCGGGGTTTATGCGCCCGAGGCCTGCCTGGAACCGCAAGCGTTCATCCGCCATTTCAAGAGCAAAGGCATTGCGGCTTACGGAGACCTGGAGATGAAAAAGCCGCTGGAATGAGGCGGCTGACCGGGCCTTGCGCTTCCCTCCAGCCGAGCCCCTTCTCCCCGGAACCGAGCCACGGGCAAGCCATCCTTTTTTCAACAATCGGCCTTGCTTGCCGATCTATTGAGACTCGTTTAAGAAATGGAACGGGATCTGGGTGCCACTGGCAAAGCCCGAAGGGCTTGCCAGTGCAGGGGCAAGCTTCGCTTGGCCGTGGCACCCGCCGGCAAGGGCGCGATCAAGCGCGTCCCACCCGGCACGACGCGGGATTCCCGAAAAAATGAGAGGCGGCCGGCGCCCCTAAATCTCCGTCTAAATTCTGGAGATTGCCATTAGACTTTAGCCGGGGAGCTTTTATTCATTTTGGTATAACACCGAATGGATGCAAAACGATTTGGAGTGCGGCGGCTTGCCGCCGTTTTTGGGGTGGGGAGTTTCACGCGGAAAAATGGGTCGAGGCAAGCCTCGAGTCCGAAAAGCGCAAGCAAGCCTGCGCACTCCAAATGGCTTAGTGCTTCGATTCGCAAATACGATGACATATCATTTCTGCTTGCTCGATGAGTTTGCTCACTCAGCACTAAGTCCTGAGTAAATAAGTTCGTCATCGAACTTATGAATCGAAGGACTTAGCC
>Ga0299912_10000035_pt1 | contig 161561 bp, 144 predicted proteins | sample RVTome_2_FD_207667 | JGI IMG/M metagenome (GOLD analysis project Ga0299912, IMG submission 207667) | Soil microbial communities from uranium-contaminated site in the Upper Colorado River Basin, Wyoming, United States - RVT95D214 (version 2) ... | reverse complement strand
TAACATCGCCAATACCACCCCAAGCTTTTCCTCGAGCGTCCAAATCTTGCGGTTCATCGTAAAACTCCTTTCCAAGCCCGCAAGTATACCTTATATTCATGTCCAAGTCAAACGGGGAGCATTCCGCTATATTTGGTGGAGTTGAATGGTATATTGTGATGTCAGAATCAAAGCAAATTATAATGCAACAGGCTTGCTTGACAATAAAAGGAAATATGAAACTTATAAAGAAATTCTTTTTAGATACCAATTCCGCAAGGAATTATATAAAAAACAGAAGGCTCCGTTCAAAAAAGCAATAGTGTTTTCCCATGGCATTAAATAGAACCACCCAGAACAAATCTGGTGCCGTCTGGACGGCATTGTAACGGGTATTTGGGGACGTAGATTGCCATAATTCATAGTCTGACTATCCACCATTGGGAGATTCTCCCTATGTGACGGGAGAGCCAGGCGGAGAATTCACCCATCCTTAAGACCATAACCATATAAAAGATATGCTTCTGCGATATATTTGTCAAACTATAATTTTTCAGGGAGAACGGGAGAATCGTATTTTAAATGAGATGAACAACTGGGAAAAGTGTTACAATAGTAATGGCTATAACCTGGGAGGAGTTCTGGAGGCGTGTAAAGTTAAATCAGCAAACTCTTGATTATAAAAACCTTGATAACCAGCAAAGGTTTAACCTCGTAGTATCCGGGACCCTGAACCGGATTATGCATTACACCCATAAATATGACTGGGGGATCATTCCGGGCTTTAGACTCAATATATCCATGAAAGAAAACCTGAAAAATGAGTGGGCAGTAGCAACCAGGATCCAGGAAATGGGTTTTTTCTATTTGCCGGTTATCACCTTTTGGGAGAATACGGATAGAGGTCTATTTATCCCCAAGATAGATCATGATGATCTGGAACAGCTGACCGGTGAATTCGGGTTGTCTTGTTATGTTATCGGGCATGTAGAGGGGAAAATCTGGTTTCATATCTATACCGGAAGCAAGATAATTAAGGAGTTCGGGACACAAATAAAGATTATTGATATCGATGACAGGTTTTACCAATACGCCAAGATTCAGAAAAGAAAAGAAGAACTGACCAGTATGCTGGAAAACATCCAAGCAAAGGATGACATAACCGACTGTCAGATGAAAAAGACGGTGATTGGCATAATGCAAAAGCTTGAGGACCTTAACAAAGTTGAAAATTCCCACTGGCAATAGGCATGAAAACCATATACACCATGTTCATAAGTTCACAAATTGTCAGTTATACAAAATCCGCTCTTTTGTATAATATTCAGCCCGGTTTTAACTGAAAGCAGGGCTACTTTGATAAAAATGGATAGTCAAAATTATACAATATTGCGAGATGTATAAAAATAAAAGGCTATGAAAAACCTAAATCCTGTTGCGGTTGGCAAGTCAATGATCCCCAAGGCACATCACATCGTGCCTTACCTGACACCGGATGAAGTCAACATGATCGCGGAGACCGCCAGGAATGATAATAGAAATGGGGAGCGTAATAGCCTATTGGTCCGGTTGTTATTTGAAACCGGGTTAAGAATATCCGAGGCGTTATCACTTACCCCGAGGTTAATCGGTGAACATGAGGGGCATGCGGTCTTATATATCAAAGGCAAGGGGAATAAACCTAGGATGGTTGCCTGTCCGGATGCCTTAGCCTATCGGATAAAGAGCTATGCCTATACAAAGAAATTGGAATTGGATGATAAAATTCTGGATATAAACCGACAACGAGCTTGGCAGATCGTTAAATACTACGCTCAGAAAGCCGGGATCAAGAAAAAGGTATATCCCCACTTATTCCGACACTCAGATGCGATTGAAAGGCTAAGGCAGACGGGTAATCCCAAGGCGTTGCAGTATCACCTAGGTACAAATGCGGACAGGTCGTTTTTTGAAACTTTCGACTGATTATCTCATGCAATTACATCATCTTAGTAATTAATTATATTATGATTGCTGAAATTTGCGAAACTTTTGCGTCTCAAACATAATGAAAAATCATGATATAAACCATTGACATTACAATATTTTTCACTATAATAACACAAAAAACAAAAAATAAATTATGACTTGGAAGCCACGTCTTTGCGGTAACGATTTGTACCATCATATTTATGCCTGGGGCAATGATCGCCATCCAGTCTTCAAAGAAGATTATCATTACCGGAAATATCTCGAGTTACTGAAAAAATCCTCTCGTCAATTCCCGGTTGATATTCTGGCCTATGCCTTGATGGAATGGCACGTGCATCTTTTCCTGTATGACCAGAAAAATACCCTGTCCGTCTTCATGCAGAACCTGCATGGTGACTACGCGCAGTATTTCAACCGCGAAACGCATCGGGTCGGCCACGTTTTCGGCGAACGGTTCAATAATCGCATTGTGCAGGCCAATGAATATGGTATCTGGCTGACGCGGTATATCCATCGCCAGGCCCTGGAGGCGCGGCTGGTGAGCGATCCCAGGGATTATCCCTGGACCAGTTATCGCATTTACATTGGTTTGGAGAAAAACGATTTTCTAAAATACGATATTATCTTTGATCAGTTCGGCCAAAGAAAAGAGGCGATTGAAGATTACCAACGGTTTGTTATGGACCGCGACAATGGACCGGTTGACTGGGGTGACAGGAAAATAATGATCGGCCAGACTGATAAAATATTAATGAAAGCGATTAAAGAATATGGCGTAACGGAAAATGTATTATTGGCGCCCCGGGGCAGAACCGCACGCCATGTGCGGCAGAAAATAATTCATGCTTTGCACCACGAGCATGGCTACAAGGCGCAGGAACTTGCGCGGGCGTTTCAATTGTCCCGCACCGCGATCGTAAAAATACTGAACAACTACGGTCCGGATTGAGATTTTATTGACATAATTGCCAATCTATATATACTTGAATTGATTTATTGATTCTAGGTCTGCGCCTATAGCTCAAAAGGATAGAGCAACGGATTTCTAATCCGTAGGTTGGGTGTTCGACTCACCCTAGGCGCGTCCAATTCGGCCGCTGATCGCCGTTACACAGTAATGGCGGGAAGCGTTGCCGAATTGAGATCCCGTGTTTTGCGCAGCAAGATACGGGATTACCTTGAAAAAACCCACCCCTCACCCCTACCCTCTCCCACAAGGGGCGAGGAAAAAACGAGGAAAAAGCTGAGATTGCTTACCTTCGTTCCTCAGGACTCCAGCATTTTATATTTCTAGGGTTGCGCACCCAACTTGCTCGCAATGACCTCGTTTTTTCATTAAACTTCCTATATGTTCAAACGGGACGCAACCGTCAGCGCAGTGATGAAAGAAATGGATTCCCGTGGGCACGGGAATGACACAGGATAAGATGAGATTGCTCCGTCACTGCGCTCCTCGCAATGACAGGGCACAATCCTGTTCGCCAGACCTTGACAAACAAGTACATTGATCTTATAATATAAAGAGATAAATTACGATTGGAGGTATTTATGCGGTATATAATGTTGGTTTTGTTGTTTGCCGGCTTAATTTTTTCAGGCAATCCAAAACTGGTCGTTAAACCAATGATCATAAACGATAATGAAACATTGCCGGCTTATACTGCATATAACAACCCAATGCGATTGCGATCCGGTATCATCATCGATATGTGCCCTTTAACTTCACTTATAGGTATTCATCATGAATGTGTTGCGTATAATAGCGTGGCAGATGCGATCGGAGTCGTCAATCAAGACGATGCGTCTCACGGTATACTGAACTTCCATAGCGCGGACGGCGCTCTGTCGTTCTGGGTGCATGACTGGGCCGTTTACGGACAGGATTTCGGCCCGGCAAGATGTCCCACGGCGATCGCCGGTGATGCAGCGCCCTATATATCGTTCTCATACCTGTATTCAGGCGCGTGGGGCGGTGCCGCTGCAATGTATTGTTCAGGCGGCTGGTTCAGCTCGGCTTGGGATCCGGCGGTGGATCTCTATCCCGGGAACGGGTATGTTTATACCGCGATCGGCAAGGAAATGCCCAATGGCAATATGTGCTTTATCCTTAACGGGATAAACCCATTCTGCTTGTATTACCGTACCTATACCCCGGATCTGAGCACTCTACTGGCTCAAGGACAGCTGACCCCCGATGCTACCTACTACTGGGGATGGGATAGCAATATAAATGGCGGCATCGCTTACGTGTTCTATTGCGACGACAACCTGGATATTTATTACCGCACCACTACCGACGGCATTACCTGGACTTCAGAGATATCCTATGATCTGGTGTGGCCTAATCCCTATACGAACAATATAATCGACCTGAGCACTGGCGCTCAGGCTTGCGTGACAGATTCAGGCAATCCAGTTCTTGTATTTGCCATGGCAAACGCGGATGACCCGACTTACCCTTTATATGGAAAAGTATACGTATCTTTGGCTTCAGGGCAGCCATGCACCAAGGTGTCTTCGGAATTCGGCGCCCCTGATACGGAATGTTACTACGTCGGAATAACGACCGGCGGGAATAACGTCGGCGTGATCTACTTGACTCCGCGGAACAATCTAAACGATTCGTTATGCTGGACAGATATTTACTACAATCAGTCAGTTGATAATGGCGCAACCTGGTCAGGTCCGGTTAACCTTACCTATGACCACACCCAGCGGACATGCATGCCGCAGGTTGCCAAAAGGTTCGATATTGCGCGCAACCGGCCATATATTATCTATGGACAGACTCTGCTGCCTGCAGGGGATATGGATCTTTTGTGGGCGGCTCAACAGGGATTATTCTTTGATATCTATCTCATGTTAGAAATCCCACCGGAACCCGGCGCGACCGAGCACAAGACCGAAACACCAAAAACAATAGCTCTCAACGTGACGCCGAATCCAGCGACAAGAAATTCAGTGATATTGTACACTCTACCAGCAGCCAATAATATTTCGCTCAAGCTTTACGGCACTGATGGCCGTCTGGTGCAAACGCTTGACCATGGTTTCAGAACAGCCGGCACGCATATGGTTAATGTACGGGATCTGGTATATGGCTTATATCTTGTTAGACTGGAGACACCGTCCGGAATCGCGACAAGTTCATTGGTATTTCTAAAGTAATTATAATAATAATAAGATTAAAAGCGGATTCCCGTTTGCACGGGAATGACATATAAGTATCTGCTCGCAATGGCAACCCTCACCCCTGCCCTCTCCCTTTCAAAGGAAGAGGAATAAGGTGAGGGTATCAATTGACATATTTCCGGAACTGAATATAATGGAATAAGATTAAGTGAGAAGCGCGAGTAACTCAAAAACCGAGATTGCTTCTCCCGCACTTTGCCAAAGTGCGGGATCGCAATGACAGATGTAAGGGAAAAAACGCCCCGCTAGCTCAGCCTGGCAGAGCAGCTGATTCTTAATCAGCGGGTCGCAGGTTCGAATCCTGCGCGGGGTAGTGTACAGATGGTCAATGGGTTTGGGCTGGGATGCTGGATCTAGCTTCCCAACCTGTTTCCAAATACCCATTTGGTCCTGGTATCGCAATGATTTTAATTGTGGAAGACGTGCCCCTCTTTGGGAACCTACCGATCGTGGAGAAAAGGGGTGCCCCACCTTGTAACTGCATGATCTAGTCAGCGTGCAGCTGTTGGTCCTGGTACCGAGGGCAAATAGTTATCACCCGGGCGTATTAGAACAGCCGACGGGGGAATCAAAGGCATCCATTCACTTTTTGATGGATGTGTATCAAAAAGCGAATGGATAAAAGTCCCTCACCTCATATCGCAATTTAATGAAGGTGCGGGATTATAAGGGGCTTGCCCCAGATAAAGAATAGTTATACAACCGATTTGGTCCTGGTAGCGCAAAGAAAGCAATAGTGGCATAAAGTATTAGAACAGCTGCCAGGGGGATTCAAGGTATCCGAAAAGTATTGTTTCGTTCAAACTTTTTGGATATAAGGGGGATGTGCCCCCTTACGGTGGGTATAGCTCAACGGTAGAGCTCTGGACTGTGGCTCCAGACGTTGCGGGTTCAAATCCCGTTACCCACCCTTCCCTTTTGGGAACGTCGAGTTACCAAAAGGGAAATACTAAATACTAATATCTAAATCCTAAACGATAATGAAAAAGATCAGATTCTTCTCCTTCGATACTCTCAGGGTCAGAATGACATATTCCTTTTCTGTCATCTTGAGGGAGGTTTGTACCGATCGAAGGATCTCCAACGAGATTCTTCAGCTTCGCTTCAGAATGACAGAAAAAAAGACGAAAACCGGACTCAGAGTGACGGGCGGGAGCGTCACATGAAAAAAATAAAATTAGGCAGAACCGGTCTGATGGTCGGCCGCAGCAGCTTCGGCGCTTTGCCGATCCAACGCGTGAGCTTTGACGAAGCCAAAAAACTGTTTTTAATAGCCTACGAAAACGGTATGAATTTATTCGACACGGCGCGCATGTACACGGACAGTGAGCAGAAGATCGGCTATGCCATGAAACCAGTCAGGAAAAAGATCATCATTGCCACCAAAACCCACGCGACCGACGTAAAGACATTTTACGAGCACCTTGGATCGAGCCTAAAAGACATGCAGACCGACTACATCGACATTTACCAGATACATCATCCCAAAAAAATGCCGCGGCCCGGTGATCCCAGCGGGATTTACGAAGCACTTTTGGAAGTGCAGAAAAAAGGCGTGGTCCGTTTTATCGGCGTGTCCACCCACCGGCAGGATGTGGCGAAAGACACGATCAGTTCCGGTCTCTATGCCACGCTGCAATATCCTTTGAATTTCCTGTCCAATAATGATGACATTCAGATCGCGCAGAGCTGCAAGAAAAATAATATCGGTTTCATTGCCATGAAAGCGATGTCCGGCGGGCTCCTGCTCAATGCCCGGGCATCGTTCGCGTTCCTGCGCCAGTATGACCATGTGGTTCCGATCTGGGGCGTGCAGAGGGAAACGGAATTGAAAGAGATCCTGGAACTGGAGAAAAAACCGCCGGTTCTTAACGATGAAATTTGGGCCATAATTAAAAAGGACCGCGAAGAATTGGCAAGCAATTTCTGCCGCGCCTGCGGCTACTGTCTCCCCTGCCCTGTCGAGATCCCGATCCCCATGGCGGCACGCATGTCCCTGTTGCTCCGGCGCATGCCCTGGCAGCAGTTCATGAGCGATGATTGGCAGAAGAACATGCAAAAGATCGAGGACTGCACCGAATGCGGGGACTGCAAGAAACGCTGTCCATACGGACTGGACACGCCGATGCTATTGAAAGAAATGTTGGTTGATTACCTGCAATTTAAAAAAGAAAAAAATTTTTGAATTTTATTTTTCTGTTAATTACTAATTACCAATAACCAATAACTATCTTTTATTATTTATTGTGCGCGAAATATTCTCTCACCAAATTCCCGACATATTTTTCACGCTTATAATATAACCCTTTTACCCGGCGCTTCGCATGCTTAGCCAGGGCGTAATGGGCTACGATCGGGAATCCCACGGTCGCGTCGAGATAACAGACCACGGCGTCAGGCAGGCGCGTCGGGTCGATCTTTCCCCACGAAACCGCCTCGTGCGGCGTGGCACCTGACAGCCCGCCCGTATCGGGCCGGGCATCGGTGATCTGGAAAAAGTAATCATGCCCGACCTCTTTTATCCTCAACACTTCCTGGATCTGAGGTTCGGTCTGGAGGATAAAATTTTTCGGGCTCCCTCCCCCGATCAGCAGAACGCCGGACTTTCCGCCGGTCCGCTTCGCGGCCAGCACGTAAGCTGTCGTCTCATTGACGTCGATGGCCGGATTGATGCGGATCTTCGATCCGTTGATCTCGGCTTCCGCGATGTTCATGCCCAGGGTCGAATCGCCTGGCGAGCTCGTGTATATCGGTATCCCCAGCCGGTACGCGCAGGCGAGTAAGGACGTATCTTTACATTTCGTCTTGCGCTCCCATTCCGCTGCGTATTTGCCGAGTAGATTATGGAATTCCGCGGTTCCCATTTCCTTCTGGAACTCGGGCTGCTTGAAGATTTCCCGCAAAATGTTGTCCGTTGCCATGAGACAATCTGTATAGCCAAGCAGGATGTCGTAGATCCGCACCACGTCGTTCTTTCTCAGGTCAGCGTCGTCGACCAGGGAGGAACCGACATGGAGCTTTAAATTGAAGGCATAATGCAGGTCATGGTACAGGTTCGCGCCGGTCGAAACCATCCAATCGATGAATCCCGCTTTCATGAGCGGTACGATCACTGCCTTTCCCAGCCCCGCCGGCGTCATGGCGCCCGCCAGGCTCATGCCGATCGTAACGTCGGGTTTCAGCATTTTCTCGACGAACAGACGGCAGCCCTCCCTCAACCGCGCCGCGTTGTAAGCCAGGAACACGCCGTCGACCAGCGATCCCACGGTTTCCTTTCCGGTCAGTCCCGGAGGGAATATCCTCTCTCCGGAAAGGTATCGGTGTTTATTCGGATATTTTTTCTTTTTGAGCCAATCCGGAGTTTCGTCAATATCTTTTTTTAAACGATGAATCCTTTTCATTATTGCACCTCCTATGGTACGGTCACTACCTTAGCCGGTGGAATACCGTTAAAAAAGGTAGCTGTTGCCCATGAATATGCGCCGATATTTTCGACGTAAATGATATCGCCAAATTCGAGTTCGGGCAGTTCTTCGCTCACCGAGATCGTGTCGAACCCGTCGCACGTCGGGCCCGCCAGCGTCGTAATCTGGGTGAACCCCCTCCTGAACACCTGGTACTGGTACTTGCAATGATCATAAACTATCCCGGAAAGGGAGCCGTAGACCCCGTCATCCAGATAGTACCAGTGCTTGTTGCCGCGGATGGATTTTCCGATCACAGTCATGATCAGGGAACACGCTGGACCGACCAGCGAACGGCCGGGTTCAGCGATCACCTGGACATTGGAATCGAACATCCGGTCGATCTCTTTGGATATCCGCGGCGCCATGTTCGCGAAAAAATCCTTGTCGCCGTCCAGGTGGCGGATCGGAAAACCGCCGCCGATGTCAAGGATCTCCAGAGGCAGCGATTTGAGCTGCGCGTCCTTGAATATAATGCTCGACACCTCGAGCGCGTCCAGGTAATTCTCGATGTTCAGGCACTGCGATCCGACATGGAAGCTGACGCCGGCCGGCCGCAGGCCCATCCGATGCGCCTTGATAAGCAGCGAGATGGCGTCGGCCGGTTCAGCCCCGAATTTCAATGAAAGCTCGACGACCGAACCCACGTTCGGTACTTTAATCCTTATTATAACGCGAGCTTCAGGCGCGTAGCGCGCGATCTTGTCGAGCTCGTACTCCGAATCGAAGGTCATCCACTTGACATTTCGGTTGACCGCGAATTTGAGCGCGTCGGGACGTTTCACGGTATTGGCGAAGATCATCCGGTTATGATTCACTTTAAGTTTCGACACCTGGTCGATTTCGCTAATAGAGGCAACGTCAAAGCCGGTTCCAGCTTCGGCGAATGTTTCCAGAATGAATTTATGGGAATTGGCCTTGCATGCGTAGTACGGTCTGACCCGGGGCAGCAGCGTCCTGAACTTCTTGACCTGGGCCAGCAGCAAAGACTTGCTGATCACGAACAGCGGCGTGCCGTGTTTGTGCGCAAGATTTTTCGCGTGTTTCCTGACATCAAATTTTTCTGTCATTTCATCTCCATTTTATATTTATGCACGATATTTTTTTCATTCTTTTTATTTTTATTTTTGAATAACATTAACGAATTATAGTAATAATGTTCAATAAATCAAGAGGCGACGCTCAAAACCATTTTTTTGATCTTATTGATTTAGTGATTTAGCCAATTGGCAAAATGACTAAATGCTCTTGACATGGGTTCATGGCGGAGTATAATGCAGTCGTGAGAAAAAAAATCCCAGAATTGCATTACCGCAGCTCCAGGATCTGCCGGGTATTGGGAAACCCAACTGCCTATGAAGTTTTGAAAGCGCTGGGCCGCGCTGCCATGAAGCCAACTGAGATCGCGCAGGAAATGCGTTTAAGCGTGCCAACCATCAGCGTGGTCTTGCGGTCTTTACGTCAGCTTGATATTGTGCGGTATGAAAATCTGGTCAGCGGTAAAATGTATTCGATCAAAGATCCGACTATCTTATCGGTCATGAACCAGCTCGAAACGCTGGTCAAACGATTGAAGACGGTTGATTATTGAGCATTGAGTGAAATAACATCATAACACCGGGGATCACCGGTCGCAGCTTCCGGGCTTACGTCATTCTGCCCATTGGCGTAATGGCGTAATGTATCAGTAGCGTATTATATTAGAAATTCAAACTCTGGCGGGTTTTTGACCGTCGCCAGCGCTGAACAAAATTTATCCCTCGACAGTTCATAGGCCCTGACCAGGTCTTCCCTTTTGTAATCGCCTTCGCATTTTATCTGGTAGGTTATTTTCGTGTATTGCCGCGGGTTCTCGTCGGCCCGCTTGCCGTCAAGGATCATCTGGAACTTGTCGATCCGGCCGCCTTTCTTGCGCAGGATCGCGACGATGTCCATAGCCATACAGCCGGCCAGCGAGACGAGCAATAACTGCAAAGGCGTGATGCCCTCATCAAGACCGCCGCTTTCTCTGGCCGTATCGACAATTATTTTGTGGCCTTTTTCATCCTCTGCTTCGAACTGTAATTCTTTTATCCAGTTGAGCACGATCATATCGAACCCCCGGAGATCACTCGTTGAGCATCGTTTCAATCAACGATTCGAATTCAGGGATCAGCTGGGGCGCGAATCCGATCTGAACCTTTCTTTGTTTTCCTTTCTTGTCGAAAAATATCGTATGGGGGATAGGCGAAACGTTATACTGGTTAAAAACCTCCCGGTTGCCCAATAATATCGGGTAGGTAATATTATTTTCATCGCGAAAGTTCGTTAGTGTCGCTTCATCCTCAAGACTGATACCCAGTATGACAAAACCGCGGTCTTTGTTCCTGTTGTATATATCAACCAGATGCGGGATCTCGCTTCGGCACGGACCGCACCAGGTCGCGAAAAAATCCAGGACAACTACTTTTCCTTTATAATCAGCAAAACCGACCTGTTCACCGCTGATCGAGGGCAAAGTGAAACCGCTGTTTTCGCCCGAACCATTTTTTCGCCCACCGCAGGCAATGATCACCGTAATCAGCAATGCTGCGGCGATTAGATTCCTTTTTTTGATCATGCTTCCTCCTCGGATGGTCATTATTTAGACACCTTGCGTGTCTTTTTAGGTTTCAATTTTTTCAATTTGCCAGCCAGAATTTTTTTGGTCACCGTGCCAATCATCCTTTCCAACTCTGAACCATTGGAATAGATAATTATCGTCGGGATATTCTGAATATCGCAGTCATTCGCGGTTTTTATCTCGTTGTCGACATTGACTTTCCCAAATGCGAACTTGCCATCATACTTCTTTGACAGCTCTTCTATGGTCTGCGAAACCATCATGCACGACTGAGACCAGATAGCCCAAAAATCAACGATCAATGGAACGCTGGATTTTTCAACTTCCTGCCAGAAGTCATTATCAGTGAGTTCTTTGATCATTTTCACCTCCTGAGCGCATGTTTTCCAATGTCATTTTGACGGTTTTGTGTCGAATTATCGGTGATTTCAGAGATATGTTTCACGTGAAACATTTTTAAAATTGAGCCTGATAACCGATCTTGATCATTCTGTTAAGTTGTGTATCCACTCCATTATCCAACAGATCTCTCAAAGAAAATTCAAAAAACAGCTGGTCGTAGAACACGAACCTCAGGCCAAAATTCAAGTAACCCTTATTTTGATCCAATTCGTCATTGAAATTTGGAGAATAGTCCACAAGAAATTGCGTCGACGAACCAAGCTGGAACTTTACCCCACCGAACATATCCAGCCGGCCATCGTCTTCAAAACAATAGTTGATGCCCAAGCTTGGAACAATAGTCAACCCGGGATAATCAAATATCTCGCCCACCTGACAATAAAGCCCTTTTGACATGACATAATACCGTTCGTTATTGAATCCGCCATAACCCTGGTTATCAAATCCAAAAGCGACAGCAGGCATAAAAGCACTCGGTTCAAGCGCCAATACCCTTGCCTGTACGCCTGGCTGGGTGTAGAAATCAGGATCTCCGGCTCCTATAAGGTTCGCCGCACCGTAACTGACGCCAATAGACAAGCGGTCCCATAGATCAATGCTGCCGTATCCGATTATTTCACCAACAGGACCAAAACGAAGCTGTACATCGTATCTGCCGTGTTGCGGTATCAAAATATCCGGTTGATCCACCAGATAAAAACTACCTAGAAAAACCATGAGCATCATGTTACCTCCTATTTTCTTTTTTACTCATAATTGTCCGAATATCTTCAATGTGTCAGGGCCAAAGATCGCCCGGATCTTTTTTAATACCTCGGGATCCGGGTTTATTTTCATGGATTTTGACCTTATTTTCCGATTGTCGTTCCCATCTGCTACTTTGAACCATATTTCACAATTTCCCTTGTTGTCTGCGAGTAATTCCTGGAAATCCTTCAAATTCACTTCATTGATCTTCCCGTTCTTGCATTCAATGAATATCCTTTTGTAAAACGCTCTGGAATTTGCAAAAGGAATGATCTGTTCAGCACGAATACTCCTTTTTTCATCCTCGCCTGATATGCGCCCTTTTATTATCAATGGCGCGTCCGTCTTCAGCAGTGATGAATACTTTTCAAAAGGCTCGGAAAAAACGAAAACATCGATCGCCCCGTCAAAATCCTCCAGACTTATTATCGCGTAGTTACGATCTTTTTTGTCTTTTCTCACCTTTTTTGCACCCAGAATGCCACCGATAATGACACTCTGCCCATCTTCCACTGTTACCAGGTTGTTAATGGGGGTCAGCCCCAGGACGCTGAATTCCTCGCGATATTTATCAAGAGGGTGCTCTGTGAAATAGAAACCAAAGGCTTCTTTATCCATTGCGGTCTTATCCAATGATTCAGTTTTGTTATTTCCCGTGTTTTCTTGTACTTCGTCTGTGAAAAGGGATGTTTGCGTCCCCTTGGTCTGTTTTTCAGTTGACTGATCCAGCAGTTTCTTTATATTGGCTTCAAATTTGCTGAATGCGCCGGCCTTGATCAGCGCTTCGATGGATTTTTTATTCAGACCCTTCATCCTGATCTGGAAATCAAAAAACGACTTGAACGCACCGCGGGTGCGCTCTTTCATGATGGCTTCAGATATGGGTTTTCCCAGGTTCTTCAAAGCACCCAGTCCATACCGGATATAGCCATTCTCTTTTTTAAATGCGTAATCGCTGGCATTGATATCCGGGATCAGCACTTCAATACCCAGGCGCCTGGACTCACGGATCAGCACCCACAAGCGGTCCGTATCGCCGATCTCGCTGTCCAGCGATGCCAGCATGAACTCCTGCGCGAAATGCGCTTTCAAGAAAGCCGTCTGGTATGCCAGGACCGCGTAGGCGGCAGCATGCGATTTATTGAATCCGTATCCGGCGAACGGTGCGATGTTCTTGAAAATTTCTTCAGCCAGATCCTTAGAAACATTATTCTTCGCGGCACCGGAAATAAAACGTTCCCGGTTTTCATCCATCAGTTCAGGGATCTTTTTTGCCATCGCCCGTCTGAGATTATCGGCTTCAGCAAAAGAAAAACCCGCGATATGGGCGGCGATCTGCATTACCTGTTCCTGGTATAAAATCAAACCATAAGTTTCTTTCAGGATCTTTTCCAATGACGGGTGTTGATACTTGATCTTTTCGGGATGCTCTTTATTCTCAATGACTTTTTGCATATTCATGTTACCCATGGGCCCTGGCCGGTACAGCGCAATGATCGCAGTCAGTTCTTCAAACCGTTCCGGCTTTACTGACCTTAGCAAGTCCTGCATGCCATGACTTTCCAACTGGAACACGCCGATAGTCTCGCCTTTCTTCAGGATTTCATACGTTTTCTCATCATTAGGCAGCATGTCCTCTTTTCTTTTATTGATCATTTTCAACGTGGAGTCGACTACTGTCAATGTCCTCAACCCGAGGATATCCATTTTCAGGATGCCTATATCTTCAAGTGAATTTTTAGCATATTGAGTCGAGATATCACCCTTTTCCGGATTTCTATATAGAGGCACGTATTCAACAAGCTCTTTTGGTGTTATTACGACACCGGCCGCATGTGTTGCCGGATGTCTTGCCAGACCTTCTAATTTCTTTGCAATTTCGACCAATTCTTTATATTCTTCTTTAGACTCGATCGTCGCCTTGAATTCTTTAACGTCATTGAGCGCATCATCAATACTTTGTTGAAACGGTATCATTTTGGCAAGTTTATCTACGTCATTATACGGTACTCCAAGCACTCTGCCCACATCCCTGATCACCGCCCTTGCCTGCATCGTGCCAAAAGTGATAACCTGGGTAACGTTTTTCTCACCATACCGGTTCTTGATAAATTCTATGACTTTATCTCTCTTTGCATCGCCAAAATCGACATCCACGTCCGGTAAACTGATACGATCCGGGTTCAAGAACCTTTCAAAAATGAGATTATACTGCAACGGGTCGACATCGGTTATATCAAGGGCATATAATACAAGGCTGCCGACCGCTGAGCCCCTGCCAGGACCGACCGGGATATCCTGCGACTTGGCGAATTGAATGATATCGCGGACGATCAAAAAATATCCTGATAGACCCATTTTCTTCATGATACCGAGCTCAAAATTCAAACGATCCTCGATCCCGGGCGTCGTCCTGGGATAACGGTGCTGAATACCTTCGAATGCCAGGTACTTTAAATATTCAAAATCACTTTCAAAATTCGCGGGCCTGGGGAAGTTCGGAAGTTTAACGTCCTTGCCCGACGTGTCGATCGCAAGGTTGCAGCGCTCAGCGATCAGCATGGTATTCGTGATCGCTTCTGGCAGGTCCTCGAACAACCTCATCATTTCTTCGGGCGGCCGGAAATACGCGTGTTTTGTCTCGAATTTCAACCGTTCCTTGTCTGACAAGACCTTTTTAGTGCCGATGCATAAAAGCACGTCATGCGCCTTGTGGTCGTCCTGGCTAAAATAATGGCAGTCATTGGTCGCCACGAACGGCGCGTCGAATTCCTTGCTCAATTCAAGCAGCTGGCTGATCGTTTTTTCTTCGTTCTTGATACCCATCCGCATGATCTCCAGATAGAAATTATCCTTGCCCAGTATCTCCTGGTATTCAGCCAGCGCTTTGCGCGCTCCCGCCATATCGCCCATGTTCACGCGGTACGTCACTTCGCCTTTAAAACATCCGGAAAGGCCGATCAAGCCCTGACAATGTTGTTTTAACAACTCTTTATCGATCCGCGGTTTATAATAGAAACCCTCCAGGTACGCGTGCGACGAGAGTTTCACCAGGTTCCTGTAACCCTGTTCGTTCTCGCATAAAAGCGTCAAATGAAAAGAAGATTCCGGAACCTTAATATCTTTTGTCTGGTCAAACCGCGATCTCGGGGCGATGTAGGTTTCAATGCCGATGATCGGTTTAACGCCGCGGCGCCTTGCGCTCTTGTAAAACTCGATGGCTCCGAAAAGATTGCCGTGATCGGTAATGGCAAGAGATGACATTTTAAATTTCGCCGCGAGATCGGTCAAGCGGTCGATCTGCATTGCTCCATCAAGCAGCGAATATTCGGTATGGTTGTGGAGATGGATAAATGACATTTATATCGTCATTTTAAGGTTTTTAATAGATTATTATTTCATGGAGACGTTGTCCAGCGGCAAGTGCAGGGGATTGGCACAATAAATCTCTTTGCATCGCGGACAAAGCGTAAAGTAGAATTCTTTGAACACTTCTTCTTCTAAAAGGTCTTCAGGCAATGATTTGATTTTGTCAAATTCCTTTTTCATATCAAATTTTTTTTCTTTGATATTGATCACGCCGTCAAAATCGGCAAAAACCTTGATCCCCACCTGATAGAAAAGATCACCGGGGTTAATGATCTTATTGCACCGGCTGCATATCTTTGAAGTCATGATGTGTTATTTTTTTCTTTTAGGTTAGGTTAATATTATCAGTTTATTTTACGCCAATGCTATGAGCACGCGTTTACAGATCTCTTTAAGGGTTTCAAAAACCCCGATGCCCTGCGACGCGACCGCTTCAAAATATGGATATTTGTTAAGCGGGTTCAGCGCCTTCTGCAATTCTTCCACGGATGTGATATTTGGCAGATCCCGCTTGTTATACTGGATGATCAACGGTATTTTCTCCAGGCTCAGATTATAGGTCATAAGGTTATCTTCCATGTTCTGGAAGGATTCGATATTCTCGTCAAAACGCTCGATCTGCGAGTCGGCGACAAAAATGATGCCGTCCGCGCCCTTTAAAATGAGTTTTCTTGAGGCGTTATAGAAAACCTGGCCGGGCACCGTGTACAGGTGGAACCGGGTCTTGAACCCCTTAATCGTTCCCAGGTCTACCGGTAAAAAGTCAAAGAAAAGTGTGCGGTCAAGTTCGGTCGCCAGGCTGATCAGCTTCCCCTTGATCGATGGGTTCAATTTCGTGTAAATATACTTAAGATTCGTTGTTTTACCGCCCAAGCCTGGTCCGTAATAGACGACCTTGGAGTTTATCTCTCGGGACGCGTAGTTAATTAATGCCATGCATCAGGGTCAAAAACCAAACAGCTTGTCCAGCTCTTCCTCGGCTGCTTTGGTGAAATCGATGTCTATCGGTTTCGGCGCATCGGTCCCCTTGGTGAGCTTGTTGAAAATATCGGTGAATATTTTTTCCAGTTCGGTCGCGGTATTCTTTGCCTTGACCCTGATCAAACCCAGCGTTGTTCGCTGGTCAAAAATGACCGCCAGGATGACCCGGTTGGCGATCAAACAAACATATAGATTCTCCCTTTCACCCTGGTGGAACAGCGTGGAAAATTCCTTTTCTCCGATCAAAGCAGCCAGCTGGCTGGTCGCCGCGAAATCCGCGGCCGATAGCGTGGCGAACGATGACACATCTATCTTCGCGGTGTCGCCGGCTGAAGTGATGAGCTGCCCGGCTTTGTCGATCAACAAGACAGTGCGCGCGTTTGTGCCTTGCAGTAAGCGGCCCAACGCGTCGGTGATCGCGTAAAAATCTTCTTCGAAGATATTGATGCCTTCTTGCATTGTAATATTATAAATATTATTTTACAAAAGTCAAGGACAATACTCGGCTGGTTATTCTTTAAGGAACATCGACTTTCGGTCCAGCTGCCAGCGCTGGTCAAAAAACCCGCACGCGACCACGCCGGCCCAGCCGAAGCGCGCGGCTGACGCGTCCCAGATAATGAAGTCGGGGAGACCTGAACCGGAATAAAGAACCGGGAAGAGGCTCATATGTTTTTCCGCATAGGCCGACGCTGGAGCGTACACCAGCACGAATCTTTCCTTGTTCAATGGGTTGGGATAGATTTCCATCAGACACAGGTCGTCCGCGTCGAGACGCTCCTTGCCCACGCGGAAATGACCGTACTCGATATTTATCGGCAGTTTATAATTGATATATTTCACATAAGAATTTGTTTCGTTGTTGCCGAATAATATCATATTAAATTGCTCGGTTATTTCTTCAGTTACTTCGGTGTCCGGCAGGATCTCGACAAAACCATTCGCCCGTATCCACCACGTGTAGGCATACGAACGCGCCAGGTGCAGGTTATTCTCGGTTGACATCGGCTCGCCGGTCGTGCCGTAAACTAAAATGAAGGGGGAGAAGAACGCGCGCTTGATCGGACCGTAAAGCTCTGGAATTTTTTTCAAACCATGTTCTTTTGGTTTGCCAATCTTATAGTTATTACCCTCTTTATAAATTGATACATCAAGGGATTTTCCATTAGAGAAAATAGATTGTTTTCCATTTATAGAAAAGCCGGATCTTTCAGCTTCAAGTTTTGTTTTAAAAGATATCGTAGCAGCTTTTACATTACTCCAGCTCATTTTTATGTCATCAACTTCAAATCCCCCTGTTAAATAATCATCAATTACATAATGTTTTTGCTGTGCTGTCAGTTCGCTAGAATGATATAGCTTCTCCAGTTCATCGATGTGAATCCAATAAGAATTATTTGTCTGTGCCAAATCGTATGGTCTTATTCTAACTTCTTGAGGCCATGGGTTCCTCGTTTGCTTTTTCATGAACTCCATCATTTCTTTTAGGTCCACGCAGTCCGTGCCCGGGGTTGAATCAATGTCCCACCAGTGGCTCATATCCGGCACCTCGTTATAAATGTAAATTTTATGCATTCCTGATAAATATTTATTCATCAGCCTGGCCTGGACAGGAGGGACATTGTCGTCCGCGCCGCCATGCAGGATATAGATGGGCAGGTTCAGCGCGTTTTCCAGAAACAGCGCCGGATTATCCTCGCGCATGACCATATCCCGATACTTTAACTGCTCCGGTTCGGCGAACAGATAACTCTTCTGCAGGGTAAACGGCGCGTACAGCTGGATCGTGGTCCAGCCCGCAGACGGCGCGATCGCGGCAAAGAGGTCAGGATGCGACAGGCCGATATGCCAGACCCCGTGCCCGCCCATGGAGTGACCAGTTAAATAAACGCGATTTTCATCTGTTTTGTAGTTCTTTTTGACTTCGTCTAACACCTCAAGAAAATCCAGCCGTCCCCAATCCTGCCAGTCAAAACCAAACCTGCGGCGGTTGGTCGGCGCGACCACATACGCCCAGTCCTTTTGCGTGTACGCGCCAACCTGCCCGCGCGCTTCAACACCAGCGCCATGGCAGGTCATGATCAAGGCGTACGTGCTGTCCGGTCCATAGTCTGCTGGCGGCAAGACCGCATAGTACTGGCAGGAGTTGTCAATCTTTGACAAAAATGTGCGCGCGTATGAACTGTCGCTGTTTTTGATCTTCAGCCAGCAGATCTTCCGGGTAATGAGATCACCGCTGCTGAGTTTTATCTCGACCTGGGTGCTGTCACCCGAGCCCACAATGTCCCGGGTCTCGATCGCCAACGGCGCTTTGATGCATGACAGGGGCATCAAACTGCGCAAGGTTCTGCTTGAAGGCTTTATCAATTCTCCGGTCACTTCGATAATGATCTGATCCAAACGCTTTTCCGTCGTATTCATGACCGGTACTCCAATATAAGCAGCAGTTTTTTCGCCGACAATGAGATCGGCGACAAGCACGTCTTCAGCGACGATCCGGAGCGGTTCAGCTACGGGTTCTATTCTGAAACTCGCCTCGTGATCGCCATAATCAGACAGTTTAAGCACAATTGTGTTCGTGCCCTTTTTCAACACCACCGGAACACGGAAATAACCGTCGCCGTACGCGTCACCCGGGAACGACCTGCCGTTTAAAACAAAAGAACCGATGCCCTGCGCGTTTATCAAAACCCTGTAGTCTTTGTCGCAACCAAATTCCGCCCACGCATAAGTCGCGTTGAGCAAACCAATAAACCCGTAGATATCCTGAAGCGTATCCCATGGAACATTTTTATATTCGACCCGGATATTACCGCTGTCAGAATTTGTTTTCTGCCATTTGACAACACCTCCGTCAGCCAGGATCGTGGGATATGTCCTCAGCGTTTCCGGTTTATATCCGGCCGTCTCGATGGCGGGGTCGGCGTCGACTATGGCTTCCCGGACACCGATCGAGAACGGTCCCAGGCACAGCCATTCATCAATGAACAACGTGTCTTTGATCGATGGCAACACCTGCAATTGCACTTGGGTGAACAACGCCAGATATATAAACATCGTCGCACAATTATAGAGGTAAACCGTTCACTGTCAATGCTTTTTCATCACTTGACATTTAAGCCTAAATGGAGTACATTATCATGCAAATACATGCATACATAGGAAGGAGGTAACCTATGAAGCGCATCGTTGTGATATTTTTCATGATCATTTCGTTCCTGGCTGCCATGGAAAGAGGCAGGATACAGGGACGGGTTATTGATTCTCAGACAAATCAACCTATCCCGGGTTCTAATGTTATTATAGAAGGTACGGAATTGGGCGCGGCCTGCGATGAAAACGGAGAATATCTTATTCCATATGTGCCGGTCGGCACGTATTCCATCGCTTCAACATGTATGGGTTACAATCCGGCGACCGTCGAAATGGTTGTCGTGATATCGAACCAGACAACACCCTTGAACTTCAAATTATCGCCCACGATCATCATGCTTGAACCGGTCGTCACGACCGCTCAGAAGCAGATCGTCATCCGCACCCAGACCCAGACCAGCCACACGACCACGGCCGATGACATCAGTCGATTACCCGTGAGCGAGATCAACGAGATCATAACCCTGCAGGCGGGCGTGTCTCAGGACGGCTACGGCACGCACATCCGCGGCGGCAGGGCAGCGGAGATCGCGTACTTTGTGGACGGCGTTCTTACCAAGGCGCCCCATTACGGCACCCAGTCGGTCCAGATCAACAAAGATGCGGTCGAGGAAATCGACATCATTACCGGCGGTTTTGACGCCGAGTACGGCGAAGCGCTTTCCGGTGTCGTCAATGTCGTGACCCGTGAAGGAAACGACCGGTTTGGCGGCAACGCGCGGTTTACCACGGACGAGTTATTCACGACGTCCAAGCTGAATTACGGCTACAACCTTGTCGAACTGAGCATGGGCGGAGGATTGTTGGTAAAATCAAGATTCCGTTATTTCCTGTCAGGCGAGACCTATAGTTCGGACGCGCATGAAGCTGCCCGTTGGAAAACTCCGGCTGAGCGTTTTGATTACAAGGGCCAGGCCAAACTTTCCTACCGGTTCCCCAATGCCAAGGGCAAGATGACGGTATCGCAATTTTATTCGCACGAACAGTACATGCATTACGCCGACATGTGGGGCGAGATGTCCATGGTTTACTATCTTGACCATCGCGCGGCCGACCTGTGGAAGAACTGGCTCACCACGGCGACTTTGAGCTACAACCCGGTGCAGTCGCAGATCGTGGAAGCGAAGTTCGGCTACACGAGAACGACCAGATTCTACGCGGTGCGCGACTATACCGTCGAAGATTCGCTGGACCGCCAGTGGTGGGAGGACTACCATTTCAAGGGCGAACACCTGATCGACATCCTGCTGCAAGATCTGCCGGACACCGTGAAAAAACATTACCTGATCGATTCTTTATCCGACACGCTCATGCCTTATCATTATACCGAATATGAACGGACCACGGCCGCATCGCTCCGGCGCAATCCCTACGGCGCGACCGGTTTTTACTATACGATCGGCGATGAAAGGATGTGGCGTTATTTCTTTAACCGCGATATCCAGACGAGCCTCAATTACACCAATTCCATCGGCGGAGTCCATGAGATCAAGACCGGCGTCAACTTGATCTTTCAGAACGTGGGCTGGTTTGACAACAACCTCCCCTGGGTGAAGATACCGTTCTGGGACATGTACAACAAGAATCCGGTTAAAGGCGCTTACTACATCCAGGACCAGATGGATTTTCAAGGTATCATTGCCAAACTAGGCTTGCGCTTTGACTATTTTGATTCCAAGGCCATGGGGCTTGCCAATCCGACCAACAGCGCGGACAGCACGATGACGGTCACCGATGCCAAGTGGCGGCTCTCGCCGCGGCTCGGGTTCTCGCTGCCGATCACGGATCGTTCAAAAATGCGTTTTAATTACGGGCATTTCTTCCAGACGCCGACCGCGCACAACCTGTACCGTTCGACCACGCCCGAGGTTGTCTGGCTGCTCCTGCGGCGTTTCAACTCGGTCCTGGGCAATCCCAACCTCACCGTTGAAAAAACGATCGCTTATGAAATGGGCTACGAGAACCAGCTCAGCGACATCTATGCGATCGGCCTTATAGCCTATTACAAGGATATCTATGACCTCATCCAGACCAAACGGTACGAGACCTTGCCCTATGCTTATTACCAGGTGACAAACCTCGACTACGGCAATGTCAAAGGGATCGAGTTCACGCTGAAAAAACAGCTCGACCAGCTGTGGTTCGTGGACTGGTACTTCGACTTTTCCTACACGCTCCAGTTTGCCAAGGGCACCGCGTCGGACGCGTGGCAGCATTACTACGATATTTATGTGAATTCCAACATCGATCCCATCACGGGCGAATACAAGACGCCGCAGATCGATTACTGGCTCGATTTTGACGAACGGCACATTGTCAATACCACGCTGGGATTTTCCCTGCCCAAGGATTTCTTTATCGTTCCGGCCCGCGAATTATCAAGCGACTTCATTATCACCTTCCACTCCGGCTTCCCTTACACGCCGACCGATGCCAAGGGCAATGCGCTCGGCGATCAGAATTCCGCGCGGATGCCCGGGTACGCGAATGTTGACGCCAACCTGAACAAGAATATCAAGGTCGCGGGTTTAAACGTGAACCTGTTTGCCAACATCTTTAACCTGCTCGACGCCGAGCAGGTGAACAGCGTATTCGGCACCACGGGCAAGGTCGATGACGACGGTCTTGAAGGCACGATCCTGGTTTCAGGGTTTTCGGCCATAACCATGACCAGCAGTTACTACACGCCCCAAGCCGACTACAATCACGATGGCGTTAATTCGGCCCCGGAATTGCGCAACGAGTATGTCATGGCGCGGCGTTTCTACACCTACGAAAATCCGTTCCGGTGGAAACCCGGCTTCCGCATGAGAGTGGGGATCGGGCTGAAAATATGATTACAGAGATAAACAGATGGATGACGGTGATTTAAGTCATTAAAATATTTTTGTTCTTTATCGTTGTAATCTGCCTTTTAATCGCTGATATCAGTTAAGCAACTTGTTGCTTAGTCCCAGCGGTTTATTCCGAATATTTGGAATTCTTCGTATTTCAGAAGGTGCGCCTTTCTAATACCCGTTAAATCTTTACCCACGTTATTGACGGCGATCCATTTGCCGTCGGCGGCACCGATAAAATGGCTCTGGTCTTTTACGCAATACTGCGCAAACGCTTTATTTGATCCCGCTGTGTTGTATCGGGCGATAAACATTCCGTTTTTGGTGCCCCCGATTATATCTATATCAAACGCAGGTCCATATTCAAGGCGATTATGTATGAAATCGGGATTTATGAACCACAGTCCCCATGGTTTGCCTGGAATAAGAATATCGGTCTTCCGCCATGCTTCAGCTCCAGCGGCGTCATATTTTACCAGGACCAGGCGATCCATTTGATCCTTCCTGCTCCCCGCAACATACACGCAGCCGGAATCATCGATCGCGATGGCATGGGCTGTATTATGACCGCCGTTGGTATCCTTAAATGCAGCACGCCAGCGCATTGTGTTCATACCGTCATAGGCAGTGGTTGAAAATCCCCAACGGTCACTGGCAACAAGATATATGGATCCGCCTTCATCAGTAATGATATCCGCCAGCGCATTTTCCTGTTCAGTGCTCTGACAAACAACCATATCCAGCGCTTTGCCCAGTGAATCAAAGGGAATATAAAAAAGGTCATTTTGTTCCCCTGACAGACCCGCGCAAACCAGCTGACCAGGATATCTCATCTGAAAAAGCACATAATGGCAGTTTAATCCAGGGTTTTGATAAGTACTCGACCATAACGGATCGCCGGACGGGCTGAATTTATATGAAAAGATCTCGCTTACAATGTCCTTGTTCATCATGTAGCCGGCGCAATATAAATTCATGGTATTGTCTGTATAAAATGAACCGACTATCTCATATTTTGACTGCGCGAGGGTTTTTTCTAACAACTTGCCGCCCAGGCTGTCATATTTCAGCAACATCAATTGTTTCTGCTCATTGCCGGCACCCTCTTCCGCCAGTACATAAACACACTCTTCTTTCAAGCCACCACCGGTATTCACCAGCAGCGATATGCCATAACTGACCTTTGACCGGGTACCTTGTGCATCCGATTCAGGATAAAGTTTATACCAGAGCGGTCTGCCGTTTTCATCGTACTTGGCGGTTAGGCAGCGCGTTACCCCGTCGGCGCCCCGGTATGACCCAGTTACATATATATATTGATGGCCGCTTGAGTTTTTTCCTTCGATGCTGATCGGCCCGCGATTACTGGACACTGCTGCGATGTCGAAAATATTGTAATTCCCTTTGCCAGCGACATCTATTTCGGAGAATACAGTAATCTTAAGTTTATTGCATGCCACTGATATAATGCTTGCCAAGAAGATCAGAATCGCAATGTATTTTTTCATGTTGCCTCCTATTACAACCGATAATTGGTTAACGAATGATATCGAATTGCACGAATTTGCCGATAACGATCATCTTCGACTTGCTTGCTATCATCAGCCATATTCGTAAAGAAGCTTTTAAGACGTTCAATAACATAACCCGGTAAACGCCTGGTTTGTTCATACTTTTAATAATGATACCTTGAAAAAGCGCGACTGTCAACCGTATTTATCGCTGATTTTTTCCATTTAATAAAATCCCCCTCCCTCGATGGCAACATAAAAGACTAAATCCTCACCTTATTCCTCTCCCTTAAAAAGGGAGAGGGTAGGGGTGAGGGATAACTGGTGTCCCTTAAGGGAGAGGGGATAAAAGGGAGGGTGAAACAACTAATTGATTTTTGGCCGATATTGGTTATAGTTTAAACATCCCATGGATATCATATCGATCCTGCTTATTGCCGTTGGCCTCTCCATGGATGCGTTCGCGGTTTCCATCGCGAACGGCATGGCCGGTAAAAAAATGACCGCAAAAATAGATACCGCCCTTATTATGGGCCTGTTTTTTGGCGGCTTTCAGATATTTATGCCCATCGTCGGCTGGCTCGCCGGCATGAGCCTGCGTCAAATCATCTCCGGCATCGACCACTGGGTCGCATTATTGTTATTGGTCGCGATTGGCGGAAAAATGATCTATGAGTCATTTGAATCCCATGATGAAAAAAAGGAAACGGGCGCTTCGACTCTCAGTTTTGCCACGCTATTCGTCCTTGCGATTGCTACCAGCATAGACGCTTTGGCAGTAGGGCTGAGTCTTTCGTTCCTCAATATTTCGATCTGGCTGCCGGTGATCATCATTGGATTGATAACCTTTACATTCTCCTTTATCGGCGTTCATATCGGCAAAAAAGTCGGTCATTTGTTCGGGAACCGCGTCGAGTTTATCGGCGGGTTGATATTGATCGGCATTGGCATTAAAATACTGATCGAACATTTGAAGTAATAACTCAGTCTAACGGTAGTAAAAAAGAAAAAAAGGAGGAAAAATGCTAAAATATTTCGTCGCATCAATAATCTTTATCAGCACGCGCCTGACTGGCGCTGATCTCAGGTTCGCGGTCATCGGCGACCGTGCAGGGAGCCACACGGACAGCGTCTTTGAAGAAATAATCGGAGAGGTCAAGCTCCTTACACCTGACTTTGTCCTCAATGTCGGGGATCTCATCGAGGGTTATGAAACCGATACCATGATCACAAAAGCGCAATGGGAGGGGATCCTGAATACCATCAGAATTCTTCCCTGTCCCTTTCATTTTGTTCCCGGGAACCATGATATCGAAAGCGAGATCGACACGGGCATTTTCGAAAAAGTCAGTGGAACAAAGCATTACTACTCGTTTGACGTTCAGAACAGCCATTTCATCATCCTTGATAATACATCATTATATTGGCAAACCGAAGGCGGACTTGACAGTGCCCAGTTCGCCTGGCTGACAACTGACCTGGAAACATCAAAAAGCAAAGATAATAGCTTTGCCTTTTTCCACATCCCGACCTGGTCTGACAGCTGGAATAATGCCCAGGCTGATACCGTGGAAGCATTACTCGAGCGGTACGGTGTAAAAGCGGTATTTACCGGTCATCACCATACGTACACATATTTTGAGAAGAACGGCACAAAATATGTCACGCTCAGCAGTTCTGGCGGCGGGCTTGATGATATGGATATCGGGAAAGGAAATTTATTCAGCTACCTGCTGGTGACGGTCCGCGGTAAAGAAGCTGACATCGCAGTAATGAAAAAAGGATCGGTTCTGGAACCTGACTTTTTTACCCTGGAGGATAATACCCTGGTCCTGAAGATCTTCAAGGAGGCGTTCACGTTCTCGCCCTGCCTGGTCCGGGACGAAACCGGGAAAACCGCGCAAGTTTTCAAGGTCACGGTAAAGAATTTCGGTCCGGATTCAATAAAACAGACTATCAAATGGAAATATAACCACAAAAAGTATTCGATCAAACCCTCTGCCGCGCCGCTCGCGATGGCCAGCGGCGAAGCAAAAGACGTGAGTTTTGAACTCGCGGTCTTCAATGGTTCGAACATATACCCTCTTCCTCAATTGACCATGGTCTATCCGTACAAGCACGAAAAAGCCTGCACTGTAAGGATAAATGCCGGCATGATCAAAAGGATCGCGCCGGTGATGAGGATACAAAAGCCGGTGGTCCTTGATGGTATCCTCAATGACGCGGCCTGGACAAAGATAAAACCGATCACTGACCTGACCAGCAGTCAGTACGGTTCATCGGGCTCGGCAATTGATGAAACCCAGTATTATCTCGCGCATGACGCTGATAACCTCTACATGGCAATACGCTGTTTTGACAAAGACCTCGGTAAGCTAAAAGCGCTGGCAACAGAGCACGATGGCGCCACGTACTCGGATGACAACATCTGGTTCTTCCTGGACAGTGATTATGATAAGGAAACATATTACCAGGCGATCATCAACAGCAACGGCGCGGTGTATGACCGCCGGTGCAGCCTAAAGGATGGGGTCAGTACGAAAGACCTTGAATGGAACGGTCCTTGGGAAATAAGATCCGGTAAAGAACCCAACGCCTGGACATTGGAGATCAAAATACCTAAAAAAGGGCTCGCGCCGTTCAATGAAAAACAATGGGGTTTCGCGTTCCGGCGCCTGCAGCCCAGGTTGGGAGATGCAGGCTGGCAGATCCCGTTTGGCCACGATCCGTCGAATTTTGGGATAATAGAGTTTAAATAGTCAGAACAACCAATCTCCGTAGTGGTCGAGCTTGCTCGATATTTATAGACGCAGAGTAACCTCTGCCACTACTTTATGAAAATATCAACAACCGACCCAGATTGGATAAGGTTTTTAATCTTCGAATACGGAATAAAAAATTCGATCGTCCCGGCCGCGTAAGGAGCGATCTCGTAAGGATTAAACAGGAACAGCAGGCCACCCGGGGTGATCAGGAAATTATCCGGCACCGCGAATTTCCCCGGTTCCAGCCAGAATCCAGCGTTTTCATAAGTATTCTTTTCATCAATATTATATGTTTTCTTGAACTGCTCCTCGGCCGCGCGGTTGAGTTCGGTCTCATAACCATTTGTTAATATATCTGCTGGAGATATCAGGGTGCCATTGCCGGTATTTATGTTTGTATAGGCGACCGAATGGTTGGGGTGGGCGCCGCCGCTGTACTCCTTGAGATAACTCTTAATGCCCAGGATGTTGTTGTCATTAAACGCGATCGATATCTGTTCCAGGTAATACCAGTCGCTCGACGCCTCTTCATTCTCTGTATACATATTCTTCAGGTCGCTGGTGATCGAACTCAGGTTCTGCTCCAGAGCCGCTTCCGGGCTGATGCCGTTTCTTATCAGATTGTGGATTCTTCTCAAGGTAAGCTGGCTTTCAACGCCGGTGATCACGGGGTATTCCAGTGTCACGGTGGCTTTGTTCCTGTAAACATCGTTTTCTTTGTGCAGACGCTTCATTTCTGCCTTGACGCTGCCTGAAGGATATGTCTCGGTCAATTTAAACGCCGCTTTCGCAGTGCCGCTCGGCGTGTTCCACACGCCTTCGATCGTCGAGGCATTGGTATACTCGCCCTCAAAAAGACCGGTCAATTTGGCGGTCATGTATTCTGAAAGGTTTGCCTTGCCGGATCTATCAAAAGAACCTTTGATCGAGATCAGTATCCCCCTGTCCTTATAAAAATAATAACCGTCCGCGGCCTCGTCGCGCTTGTGCAAATTCATCACGATGTTTAGTTGCTTTTTTCCGACCGTAATCGTCCCTTCGTACCTTGCGTAGAAAACGTCCGGCAGCACGGTCCTGTTTGATCCCTGGATCGGGACGGCGAGACTGCAGAAAATCATTACTCCAATAGCTTGCCGGTATTTCATAGATTTTTCATCCTCTGCTATGCAATGCTAATATAGAAAAAAACCCTTCAATGTCAATAGGGGGTTGACAACCAGGTAGATTTGCAGTATATAATGATACAAGATCAATGTATTGAACATATAAAGGGGAATGATTTTGATAAAATCTCGAGATCGCACGGCTTTCTTCAAACCAATGCTTTTTATCTGCGCTTTTGCCGTTACCTTTTCAAGCTGCAAAAAAAACGATCCGCCTGATATTCCATCAACACCGTCAGGTTTGGTTGGCGGCGACATTGGTAATTACTATTTTACCTCTTCAGCAACAGATCCAGACTCTGACAGCGTGTCGATCCAGTTCGATTGGGGCGACGGCGAAATATCCAACTGGAGCCTGTTTGCGGGCTCGGGTGATTCAGTTATCATGCAGCACAGTTATATTGATACTGGCATATACCCCATCCGCGCGAAGGCAAAGGATATTAACGAAGCGGAGTCAGACTGGTCGGGCGAGCACGTATTAAACATAAGTCGAAACGTATTATGGGCTAAGACTTACGGCGGCGCTAAAGATGATTTTGCTAATTGCGTTCAGATAACGACTGACGGTTATTACGTTATTGCCGGATACACAACTTCGTACGGCGCGGGCGGCGAAGACATGTACCTGCTCAAAGTAGATCAATCAGGCAATGTCATATGGGAAAAGACCTTTGGCAGCGGCGACGACGACCGCGCGTACGGCATCGCATTGACCCAGGACGGCGGTTACATCATCGTCGGCGGTACTTATTCGTTCGGTTCCGGCGACCAGGATGTTTATCTGGTCAAAACCGACGGTTCGGGTAATCAAATATGGGGACAAACTTACGGCGGCACAGCCGATGATATGGGATACTCTGTCGTTGCAGCGACCGATGGCGGTTACGTCATTGCCGGCGTCAGCTTGTCGTTCGGGAACAGCCAGCAATTTTACCTTATTAAAACCAACACGACCGGCGATACGGTCTGGACAAGGACTTATGGAGGAACTCTCTTGGAGTGCGCGTACTCCCTAGATAAAACATCTGACGACGGGTATATCATCACCGGTTATACGACATCTTTCGGCGCGGGCGGCGGCGATGTGTATCTTGTCAAAACAAATGCTAACGGTGACACCCTGTGGACGAGAACGATCGGGACCACGGCCTGGGACCGTGGCAATTCGGTTGAGCAGACTTCGGACGGTGGTTATATCATCGGCGCAGGCAATGGTAATGTGTACTTGATCAAAACCAACGCAAGTGGTCAGGTTTCATGGGAAAAATTTTTCGGGAATTTCAGCGGAAATCATGACGATTACGGATATTCGGCGATCCAGACCCTGGACGGCGGATATGCCATCGCCGGCAAAACCTGGTCGACCGTGGGAACCTACTCAGACGCTTATGTTGTCAAGACCGACGCCGGCGGCACCATGGAATGGCAATGGGTGAGCAATGGATTTCACATTGACGGCGGCAATTCGATCAAACAGAACGGCGATGGCACTTACATAATAGCCGGTTTTTGGCACATGGTCAGCACGGGCTGGTATGATGTTTACCTTGTCAAAATGAAACCATGAAAATGAAGATGATAGAAAGACGCAACTCTTTTGCATGCTTGCTATTATTAATACCGTTGATAATCATGGTTTGGCTGAATCCTGGCTGTAAGGATCCCAATGATTATCAGCCGCCTGAAGACACTCTGGCAAATCCACCCGATCCGCCCGTTCTTTTCCACCCCATGGATGATACTTTTTTCTACAAGTATGGCATCCCGTATCCTTTGTATGTTAATATGGAATGGTCATATATAGACGAAACAGAATTTTATTTATTGCAAGTGGCTGGCCGGCTCGACAGCCTTTTCAGTGATGTCGATCCGATTGAAGTTTATACCAATACCTATGCCCTGCGCATAGATTCTAACGATTATTATTACTGGCGCGTCTGCGCATACAGCCCTAACTGGAAATGGTACACAAACTGGTCTCCAACGTGGAGCTTCATGACCCGTTATTTTAAGCCGTAGTCAGCAGGTCGGTTTAAAATATCTTTTTTAATTCCCCGCAGATCTTTTCCAGATAAAGCTTGTCCTCTTGGGTGAACGGGTTGGCGGTATGCGAATCGATGTCGAGCTCGCCGGCTATTTTCTCGCCCTTGAATATCGGCACGACGATCTCGGCTTTCACTTTTATGCTGCATGACAGGTAATTTGTTTCCTTGGAAACGTCCTGCACCACGAATGTTTCCTTGCGCTCGGCGGCCTGGCCGCAGATCCCCTGGCCAAACGCGATCTTAACATGCTCGGTCGGCGCGCCCAGATAAGGTCCAAGCATTAAATTCTTCCCGGTCTCGTCGGTGAGGTAGAATCCGACCCAGTTATAATAGGGGAGACCGCCGTAAAGCAGCTGGCACACAGCATTGAGTTTTTCATCCCGGGAGTCATTGCCGGCCGTGACATCTTTGATCTTTGCCAAGATCGTTTCAAACTTTTCCTTTTTTTCGATCATAAACACCTCCTAACAAAAAGCAAGGCTAAGCCTTGCTTTTAATATCTTATCACCGTAATCATTCTTTATATCGCGGCACCGACGTTTGCGTCCCGTTCTGCATTCTAGAATTCTAAAAAATAACGGGGTAATCATTTTGCGCCTTAGGCGCAAAAAGAAAAACCCGGCAGCGACCTACTCTCCCGTACCGTTACCAGCACAGTACCATTGGCCCTGATGGGCTTAACTTCTCTGTTCGGAATGGGAAGAGGTGTGACCCCATCGGTAATGCCACCGGGAATTCTTCAACTTAGTTACTAGTAATCTAGTTACTATGTAATTATGTTCCCTTTTTTCCATTAATTACACAATTACCAATAACACAATAATGTTGAGAAAAAGATGGCGGAAGGAAGTTCAAGTCTCTCGACTGATTAGTACCACTCGGCTCCATGCATTACTGCACTTCCACCTGTGGCCTATCAAACTCCTAATCTCGGAGTAGTCTTATGGCCAATCAGAGGTTGCCCTCTGATTGAACGGGAGACCTTGTCTTGAGGGGGGTTTCCCACTTAGTTGCTTTCAGCGGTTATCCCTTCCGAACATGGCTACCGAGCAATGCCGTTGGCACGACAACTCGTGAACCAGAGGTCCGTCCATCCTGGTCCTCTCGTACTAAGGACAGCTCCTCTCAAGTCTCCTACGCCCATAATGGATAGAGTCCGAACTGTCTCACGACGTTCTGAACCCAGCTCACGTACCGCTTTAACGGGCGAACAGACCGACCCTTGGGACCTTGTCCAGCCCCAGGATGCGATGAGCCGACATCGAGGTGCCAAACCGGGCCGTCGATGTGAACTCTTGGGCCCGATCAGCCTGTTATCCCCGGAGTACCTTTTATCCGCTGAGCGATGGCCTTTCCACACAGAACCACCGGATCATTAGGCCCGCGTTTCCGCTCTGATCGGCTTGTCAGCCTCACAGTCAGGCTCCCTTTTGCCCTTACACTCAACGTCCGATTACCGACCGGACTGAGGGAACCTTTGGGCACCTCCGTTACATTTTGGGAGGCGACCGCCCCAGTCAAACTGCCCGCCTGCCAATGTCTTCCGCCGTACAAGGGCGAAATTAGAACCTCCGACAAAACAAGGGTGGTATTTCACTGTTGGCTCTGCCCTAGCTAGCGCCAGAGCTTCGAAGCCTCCCACCTATGCTACACATGTTCCGCAAAGATTCAATAGCAAGTTACAGTAAAGGTTCACGGGGTCTTTTTGTCCAATTATGGGTAGGCGGCATCTTCACCGCCACTACAATTTCGCCGAGCTCCTTGTTGAGACAGCGCTCCAGTCGTTACATCATTCGTGCAGGACGGAACTTACCCGCCAAGGAATTTCGCTACCTTAGGACCGTTAGAGTTACGGCCGCCGTTTACCAGGGCTTCAGTCGGGAGCTTCACCTGTATTGCTACAAATTGACCCCCTTCTTTAACCTTCTGGCACCGGGCAGATGTCAGTCCCTATACTTCGACTTGCGTCTTAGCAGAGACCTGTGTTTTTGTTAAACAGTCGCTAGAGCCCTTTCACTGCGACCCGTTGTTCAACACAACGGGTACCCCTTCTTCCGAAGTTACGGGGTTAGATTGCCGAGTTCCTTAACAAGGATTCACTCGAGCACCTTAGGATATTCACCTCGCCCACGTGTGTTCGTTTCCGGTACGGTCATCCAAGATTTCTCACATAGAGGCTTTTCTCGGCTGGTCTTCAAGGTGAGTTTGTGGCCTTTTGGGCCTTCCCATCATGCCCCAAGATTAAGAGACACCGGATTTGCCAGGCATCTCACTTGAGGCATTTAGATCCTGTATTCCAACACAGGACTCACCTTTACAACCAGCGTTCCCCCTTAGTTGATAACGAAACCTCAGATGGTAGCCGAATATTAACGGCTTTTCCATCACCTACGCCTTTCGGCCTCAGCTAAGGTACCGACTAACCCTGGGAGGATTAACCTTCCCCAGGAACCCTTGGGCTTACGGTGTCCAGGTTTTTCACCTGGATTATCGCTACTCATGCCGGCATGATCACTTCCAGTTCGTCGACCCCGTCTCGCGACAGAGCTTCAACCTACAATGGAACGCTCCTCTACCACTCTGCGTCTACGGATAGACGCAGAATCCGCAGCTTCGGTGATTGATTTGAGCCCCGATATATTTTCGGCGCAAGATAACTCGGCTGGTGAGCTGTTACGCACTCTTTAAATGATGGCTGCCTCTGAGCCAACATCCCAGGTGTCTGAGTCACCTTACATCCTTTCCCACTTAACCAATTCTTAGGGACCTTAGCTGACGGTCTGGGTTATTCCCCTTTCGGCGATGAATCTTATCACCCACCGCCTCTTTCCTGGACTAAAAAGTAGTAGCATTCGGAGTTTAATTAGATTCAAACCCCGAAGGGTTCTCTTCTATTCAGTGCTCTACAACTACTACTGAACATCCAAGACTGCCCCTAGAGACATTTCGAGGAGAACCAGCTATCACCCGGTTTGGTTAGCCTTTCACTCCGACCCACAGTTCATCCGAGACTATTTCAACAGTCACCAGTTCGGACCTCCATTCCGTGTCACCGGAATTTCATCCTGACCATGGGTAGCTCACCGGGTTTCGGGTACTATCCTAACCTACTGAATCGCCCTATTTGGACTCGGTTTCCCTACGTCTGCTCCAGCTACTTCCGTAGCGGAATTAGACTTGCAGGTTAGGGTAACTCGCCGGCTCATTATGCAAAAGGCACGCAGTCATTCAACGGTCCCGCCCGATTGCTCAGGCGGGCGTCAAACTCCTGCTGATTGTAAGCGCATGGTTTCAGGTTCTATTTCACTCCCCGCCAGGGGTTCTTTTCACCTTTCCCTTACGGTACTTGTTCACTATCGGTCATCTGGTCATATTTAGCCTTACCCAGTGGTTTGGGCAGATTCTTACAAGATAACCTATCTCGCAATACTTGGGTATCCAGCCAATGAAGATCTCTTGGATTTCGCCTACCGGACTATCACCGCCTGTGGTTCTCCTTTCCAGGAGGATTCAACTATCCAGAGATTTTGTAACTTCACAGACTTCATGGCAATCGGCCTGAGCTGGACCCCACAACACCGACTGTACAACGCTTGCCAGCTTATACATACAGTTCGGTTTGGGCTACTCCAATTTCGCTCGCCACTACTTTCGGAATATTTTTTCCTCGGGGTACTGAGATGTTTCACTTCCCCCGGTTAGCTTCCCGCTGTTGCCAGCAGGATTTCCCGCGTTTCCACGGGAAGGGTTGCCCCATTCGGGTATCGCCGGATCAAAGGTTGTTCGCACCTCTCCGACGCTTAACGCAGCCTACCACGCCCTTCATCGCTTCCAGATGCCAAGGCATCCTCACATGCGCTCTTAGTAACTTGAACCTTAAGACCCTTCCGCCAATTGTATAAATTTTCAAAGATCAATTATCAATTGCCAAGCCAAAGAAAAACAATTACCTTTAGCTCTATATTATATAAAAAAAGCATCAATTGTCAAGGGTGTATCTGACAATCGCGTAAGACTAGAAGTATACATATTTTTAAAACAATGTCAATAGTCCCGTTTTTCTTACAATTCTCTTATGTATAAACAGGACGCAAAAGTCAGCGCCTTAATTATTAGATTGTCTGCGCCTTATATTTGTTTATCGGTGCCCGCCGAAGTAGAATCTGAAGCCAAGCCCGCCCATGAAATCAAAATCGGTCGAGGGGATTATATCAACCACCGGATATATTTCGAGGAATATGCCGAACCGGTTGATCGCGTATTCGAGCCCGCCGCCCAGCCTGACGCCGACGTGCAGTTTAGTATCATTGGCTGGTTCTGGTTCTTCCTCGATGGTCAGCCTTCCGCCCACGCCCAGATAGGGTGTCAAACCCCTTAACTCATGGGCCGTGCCCTCAAACTCATCGGTCCATCGCATGGTCTGCGGGAACAGGAATTGATAATCGCACGAAGCGGCAAAATGAACGTCGCCGACCAATCCCCATCCGGCATTTATTGCTATCGCCGAGGTATGAGCGAATACGTACTTGAATGTGAACCCCGTGGGCGAACCAAGGATAATACCGAGGCTCGGCCCATAGTTCTGCCCGGGCAAAAGACCGGGTACCAGGCACAAAATGAGTGCCGAACCAATGATCAGGTGTGTCCATATTCTGCTATTCATAGCTGTCGATCCTTAGTGGCATCAATAAATACAGCATATTTTCATCGTCTTTCGGCCGCACCACCGCGGCGGTTGACGCAGAAGTAAGCTGGAATACGACGTCGTTCGCGGTAATATGCCGGAAGATTTCGAGCACGTAGTTCGCGTTGAACCAGATGCCGGTCTTTTCGCCTTCGAACTGGCACGGCACCTGCTCGCGGCCTTCGCCGCTGTCCGGCGAGGAAGCATACAGCAGGATCGTATTTTCCGCAAAATCGAATTTCACGTTCTTGATATTGGAGCTGGCCACGACGGCCATGCGCTTAAGCGCGCCTTCGAGGATCCCTTTTTCGATCGTGCACTTCGCGGCAAACGTCTTCGGGATCACGCCTTCATAGTTCGGATAAGGACCTTCTATGAGCCTTGCGATGATGGTCGTGTTGAGATATTTCACGCCCATCATCCTTTCTTCCATGAACAGGTCGATCTTTTCCTCAGTCCGGTCAAGGTCCAACAAATCGAATATTTTCGGCCCCGCGATCAATTCGCCGACCGGCGCTCTCATTTCTTTTTTGCACATGGCAAGTCTTGCGCCGTCGGTCGTCACGACCCGCATTTCATTGTCCTTTGACTGGATCAGGATCCCGTTCATGGGCCGGCGGCTGATATCCTTGGAAACCATAAAAATCGTCGAATCGACCATCTGTCCCAGATCGCCGACGGTCATCTGCAACCATATTTTTTCAGGGAACTTCGGCACCTCTGGGAATTCCTGGGAGTCAAGCGCCGGAATATTATAGTGAGCGCCGCCGGTAACGATCTGAAGGTTGAGTTCCTTTAATTTAAACGCCATATCATCGGCATTTGCTTCGCGCGCTATTTCCAGGATCTTCTTGCCGGGTAAAAGTACTTTGCCTTCGGTCTTTACGTCCGCAGGAATAATTTTTTTGACAAAAACATCGAGGTCAGTTCCTTCGATCGAAAGTGCCTTGTCTTTCGCTGCGATAATGATGTTCTGCAAGACCGTGTACGTGCTTTTAGGCGGGATCAATCTAACAATGCTGTTTAAATTTTTTTCCAGGAGATCTCGTTTAATTTTGAATTCCATTAATCCTCCTTACAATAATAATAATAATTTATTAAATATAACATATTGATGTTGTTGTATCCTTTAAACTGTTGAAAAGATGGTTTGTGCGCGGAAAACCAGTTTAAGTCGGCAAACGCCGTGTTGATATTATTGTTCATAATACGTACATTGTTGTTGATAAAGGACACTTCTGCAGCTACTAACATATTCTCAACCGTTTATCCGGCTAGTTATACGCTCGAGCTTTTGATTGAATTCGGGATCTTTTATTTTGAGCTGGTCGATCTTAGCTATGGCGTAGATGACCGTGCTGTGATCTTTGCCGCTGAAAAAATCACCGATCTCGGTCAGCGAAAGATTCAGCATGTTCCTAATAAGATACATTGCGACCTGGCGGGCGAGCGCGAGTTTCTCCGTCCGCTTCTGGCCCTTGATGTCTTCCTCTGAAAAACCAAATTCAATGCTGACTTTCTTCAGTACGATGTCCTTCGTGATCTTTTCCGACGCACCCAGCAGGTCTTTCAATACTTCTTCGGCTAGTTCCTCGGTGACTTCATGTCCGGATAGCGACGAAAGCGCTAACAGCCGTATCAAACATCCTTCAAGCTCGCGGATATTCGACTTCACGCGGGCCGCGATATAGTATGCCACGTTGGTGGGCAGTTTCACGTTCTCGGTTTCAGCCTTCTTTTGCAGGATCGCGATCCTGGTTTCCAGGTCCGGAGGCTGAAGGTCAACGACCAGTCCTCCCTGGAACCGCGATGTCAGTCGTTCTTCCAGGGTCTGGATGTCCTTGGGCGGCCGGTCTGAAGTTATGACGATCTGTTTTTCCTGTGTATACAGACTGTCAAAAGTGTGAAAGATCTCTTCCTGAAGCCGTTCCTTGCCATAAAGAAACTGAATATCATCGATCAGCAGGAGGTCCTTGTTGCGGTATTTCTTTTTAAATGTCATCTGCTGGGTTTTCTGAATAGCCTCGATGAGTTCGTTCATAATCGTCTCGGCCTGCGTATAATAGATCTTTATCGTTTTGTTCTGACGGCAAACAAAGTTACCGATCGCCTGCATTAAATGGGTTTTACCCAACCCGACTCCGCCGTACAGGAATAACGGGTTATACGCCTGCCCGGGAGCCTCGGCCACGGCCAGCGCCGCCGCGTGAGCGAACTCATTATTCTTGCCGACAATGAAATTTTCGAAAGAGTAGCGGTCCTGGAGCTTTGTGCCGTCCTGCGACAGGATCAGCCGCTTTCTTTTCTTGACCGGACGGTCGCCCTGCTGCTTCAGCGCCTTGAACGCCAGGCGCAGCTTGCGGTCTTCGATCTGTCCTACCGCTTCTTCAAGAATCCGGTAGTAGTGTTCCTCGATCCAGTCGATGTAAAAACTGTTCGGGAACTCAACGAGCAGCACATCGTCCTTCAATTCCACGCCCTTGCTGTCGCCGAACCACGTGGTGAACGACTGGGCCGGTATTCTTTCCTTAATGTAAGTTAAAATATTTTCCCAAGTGTTTTTTGCTAGATCGCTCATGTCCTTTTTTCCACAACAATCCACAAAGTTATCAACATTTTTTTACTTAAAACTGCTGAAATATGAGTTCATATTTTTTCGAAAAAAGTTTTTATTAAAATCGAGAATTACCTTCATAAGGATATACAAAAAAAAGCGAAAGTCAAGGCAAAAAGAAAAAATTATTAAAAGTAATTGGCACGGATATTGCATTGACGCTATCCGCGCGCGAATTTCCGATCGCGCGGTGCTAGATCGTGCCTGAATTCGCGCGCGACAGCGGTTTTCATCGCAATTGATTGACAGTCGCTTCAATTTGTTGTATAATTGAACATGATGATCATGATGTTCGCCATGCAGTGCTGCTGTCTCGCGGGAAGCAGCGCGGCAGCCGACGCTTTTGTCCAGACCGGCATGGCAACTTATTATGGTGATGAGTTCCACGGGAAGAAAACCGCCTCCGGAGAGAGCTATAACAAATGGGCGTTGACGTGCGCCCACAAAAAACTCCCGTTCGGAACGAAACTGAGGGTCACGAATCTGAAAAATAATAAGAGCGTTGTCGTGCGGGTCAACGACCGCGGACCATGGGTCAAAAACAGGATAATCGACCTGTCCTTTGCCGCGGCCAAGGAGATCGACATGATCGCGGACGGTGTGGTAAAGGTGAAGATCAAAGAGATCAGATGATCAGCCGGTCTGCGCGTGCGAAGATCAACCTTGGTCTTAAGATCGTCAACAAGCGGGAAGACGGATACCATAATATTGAGACGACTTTCACGACGATAACCCTTGCCGATAAGCTGTTGTTCGACGAAACCGAGTCGGGGATAGCAATCAATGCGCCGGGATTAAAGCTAAGCCAGGAAGAAAATATTTGTTTTAAAGCAGCCGATCTGTTTAAATTGCGCTACGGGCTGAGAAAAGGCGTAAAGATCACGCTGCTGAAGAACATTCCGGTCGGCGGCGGTCTGGGCGGCGGTTCATCGGACGCGGCCGAGACCTTGAAGGGCCTCCGTGAAATGACGGGCGTTAATGTTTCAGATGAAGAGTTAATGGTATTGTCCCGGGAGCTCGGTTGCGATGTGCCATTTTTTATAAAGGGAGGAGCGGCATATGCCCGCGGCCTTGGCGATGAACTTAAATTTTTTAGAATGCCCAAAATGTCGCTTCTGATCTACTATCCCGGGTATGCGGTGCAGACAAAGTGGGCGTATGAAGAATATGACAAAAGGCTATTGACGCCCGCTGTAAATCTGGATATTATTGCAGGAGACCGTAAAAAGAAGAAGGCTGAAAGAACCGGGTTCACGGGCTATGGTTTACATAACGATTTTGAGCAAGTAGTTTTCAGTGCTCACCCGGACCTTCTTGATGTCAAAGCGCATATCCTGGCTAGCGGTGTTTTCATGGTATCCTTATCTGGCAGCGGATCGTGTTTGTATGCCGTTATTGATGAACAAACGAAAATAAAAGCTAAAAAATATTTTTCAGATATCGGCGCGGTATATTTTGAAGCAGAATCAGTACCTTGATTAGTAATTGTGTAATTGGTAATTAGTAATTGACAAAACAGATAGAGAAACACTTTAATGTTATTTTCTTGAAATTACGTTAATTACTAATAACTAATAACTAATTACTTTCTTTGATGGATTTGGGGCGTCGTCTAGTGGCAGGACCCAGGATTTTGGATCCTGTTGCGGAGGTTCGACTCCTCCCGCCCCAGATGAAGGCATGAGGTTATGAGGTTAGGAAGTTATGAGGATAAGTGAATAGCGGGATATTAAGGAGGTTTAATGGATGAAATAAAGTTATTTGCAGGAACCACGAGCAGTGAGTTAACAAAAGATATTTCGAAACATATCAAGGTTGAAATCGGGAACAGCGTTGTGCGGCGATTTGCTGACGGAGAACTGAAAATAAAGATCGAGGAGAATATCCGGGGCCGTGACGTTTTCATTATCCAGTCAACAAACCCACCGGCGGAGAATCTTCTGGAATTACTGCTCTTTATGGACGCGGCAAAGAGGGCCTCGGCTGACCGGATAACTACCATCATTCCTTACTATGGTTACGCGCGCCAGGACCGCAAGGATGAGCCAAGGGTGCCGATATCATCAAAACTGATCGCCAACCTGCTGACGGTCAGCGGCGCGAACCGGATCCTGACGATCGATCTTCATTCAGAACAGATCCAGGGCTTTTTTGATATCCCGGTCGACCAGTTGTACGCGGCGCCGGTATTTATCGAGTATTACCGGTCGCGGGCATTAGATAACTATGTGGTTGTTTCGCCTGACGCGGGACGCGTAAAACATGCGCGAGGGTTCGCACGTCGACTGGGCAAAGAAATACCCATCGCCATCGTGGATAAGCGTCGAACCGGTCCAAATCAGTCTGTTGTTTACAATATCATCGGCGATGTATCAGGCAAGACCGCATTGATATATGATGATATCCTTGATACCGGCGGAACGATGATCGGAGCAGCTGAGGCAATGATGGAAAACGGAGCAAAGGAAGTCTACGCTTGCGCGGTTCACGCCTTGTTGTCAAAAGACGCGCCGCTGCGGATAATGAAGTCAGCGATCAAAGAACTGGTGGTAACGAATACCATACCGCTGGATAGCGCAAGAATAAATAAAAAGATCAAAGTCCTGTCGGTTGCCAAACTGCTGGGCGAAGCGATCATGAGGATCCATAAAGCGGAATCAATAAGTGTGCTATTTAAGGAGGTTGAAGAATGAAAATTGATCTGGAAGCATTCGTTTACACCCGGGAAAAGAAAGGCGATATTAAAAGGATGAGAAAAAACGCGAAAATACCGGGCGTTGTCTATGGGCATAAAGACAAACCTAAAAGGATTTATGTCCCTGAGAAGGAATTTAAAAAAGTACTGGAAATACTAAGGAAAGAAGTGGTGACGATCGACCTCAAGGTTGATGATAAACATTACCCCTGCCTGATCAAATCTGTCCAGCATAACCCCATGACCGGCAACCTCCTGCACGTTGATTTCCAGCATATCTCGAAGAAAGAAAAGATCAAGGCAACCGTCCCTCTGCATATTCTTGGCGAAGCGCCGGGGGTAAAAGAAGGCGGTGTGCTTGATCAGCATCTGCGCGAGATCGTTGTCAAATGTCTGCCCGACGACATACCGTCGCATATTGACGTTGACATCTCCAAGGTTTTGCTTAACCATACGATCCATTTGAAAGATATCAAACCAGCCAATGTTGATTTTGAGCTGGGACCTGAAACCGCCGTTATCTCATGCTCGACGCCAAAGGTCGAGAAAGTCGTGGTTGCGCCGGTGGTCGAAGAAGGAGCAGTCCCGGCTGAAGGAGCGGCAGTTGAGGAAGGCAAAGAAGTTAAGGAAGGCAAGGAAGGTAAAGAAGGCAAAGAAGAAAAATCGAAAGAGGAAGACAAAGCAGGAAAAGACAAAGCTACGAAAGAGCCGCCTCCAAAAGGCAAGTAATACCATTTGGACCGGTCTGGCGGATCTGCCGATCTGAGCTGATTATGATCATCTTTGGCTTGGGAAATCCCGGGGAGCAATACCGCAATACCAGGCATAATGTCGGTCATATTTTCTTAAACCTCCTGGCAAAGCATTTTCATAAGCGTTTTATCAGACGAAATGATCACTATGCATGTTCATTGAATGTAAAGGGCAGCGCTTTGACATTCGTCAAACCTGTCAGCTGGATGAATCTGTCCGGGGCCGTCACTGCCAGACTAACGGTAAAATACAAACAGGAGATCCTGGTCGTAGTCGATGACATTGCCTTGCCATTGGGCAGGATGAGGTTAAGGACCCGGGGAAGCGATGGCGGGCATAAAGGTCTGCGGTCGATCGCCGAACATTTGAAAACAGATGATTTTGCCAGACTGCGGATCGGGATCGGAAAACCCGATATTAATCCGGCTGACTATGTGCTGTCACGGTTTTCCAAGGCAGAAATGAGTGTGGTTAAAAAAGTCATCGATGAAGGTATCAAAGGGATCGAGATCGCGGTCAAAGACGGATTTGAGAAAGCGCAGAACTACATTAATGCTGTAAATCTAACGGATAAATCCGAAGCACTAATATCGAAATCCTAAACAAATCCAAATGGAAAAAACGTTTTCGTTATAGGGCATGGCCGCTGGTATCGTTTTACGGTGTTGTTAAAGGAAAAAACCACGTGTGACGATAAACGAAAGACGATACGGGCAGCGATGCCGAATAACGAATTACAAGAGATGTCTTCTTACGAATTTCGAATATAGGATTTAGAGTTTACCATGAAAATAGGTATTGTCGGCCTGCCCAACGCCGGAAAATCGAGTTTGTTCAACCTGCTGACCAAGGCCAATGCTCAGGTCGCGAAATTCCCGTTTACGACCATCGACCGGAATGTCGGCATGGTCATGATCCATGATGAGCGGTTTGACCGGATCATCGAGATCTTGAAACCTGCAAAAGCTACGCCGGCCGCGATCGAATTCGTCGATATTGCTGGTTTGATCAAGGGCGCCTCCAAGGGCGAGGGCCTGGGTAACCAGTTCCTCTCCCATATCCGGGATGTCGATATCATCGTTCATCTGCTCAGGTGTTTTGAGGCCGCGGATATTCCGCTGGGGCACAGCGAAATGCAGATCGATCCCCTGCGTGACTATGACATCGTGAGAACCGAGCTCATGCTCGGCGACCTGGATCTGGTTGAGCGCAGGCTTGATAAGATCAAAAAGAAGTTCGAAGTCAAAGAAGAGTTCGATAAACTGACCAAAATCAAGGAATCGCTGGCAAAGGGACAGGTCCCGCAGTCGACTGTGCCTGATCTGCCCCTGCTTTCGACCAAACAGGAGATCATCGTTCTTAACCTGGATGAAGACGGCGCGTTTCAAACTCCGATCCAGGGCTACCGGATGTCCGTGAAGCTTGAAGAAGATATCTGCGATTTTGACGAAAAGGAAAAGACCGAGTTAAGGGTCAGCGGCAAGCTTGAACCAGGGGCGCTTTTCGGCCTGGTGAAGTTGTGCATGGAAAGACTTTCGGCGATCAGTTTTTACACGATAAAGGGCGAAGAAACCAGGGCGTGGATCATCAGGAAAGGCACCAAGGTGATCGACGCGGCCGGGATGATCCATTCCGATCTGAAAGAAGGTTTTATCAAAGCCGAGATCCTTGATTTTGATGGTTTTGTCAAGGACCGCGGTTTTACGCAGGCACAGCATCTTGGCCACACCAAGATAGAAGGCAAGGAATACATTGTCAAAGACGGCGACATCGTCTTGATAAAGTTCAGGGGTTGAGGAACTGAGACGCTATATATTTCAATGCGTTTACCAATACTTCCCCTCCCTCGATGGCAACATTAAAAATCAACATTCAATAACAGCGATTGTAAAAGATTTTTCTCCACGTTGCCATAATGGGGGAGGAATTATGATGCGATATTTCTAACGGGGTTGACACCACAAAAATAATCGTTATAATTTCAATAAGAAGGCAAGTACTTTTGCTTCGTTCCAAAGGGCTTGCTGCAAGGAGGATTTATGGCAGTGTGGGCAATAATCGTTTTTGCTGTAGGCGTCATCATCATGTTATTTCATATTTTCCAGGCACCAGCCGCGTTTTCCTACTTATGGGCAATTATTCTAATGGTCATTGCTTTTGTCATGTTGTACCGGATTGCCCAGAAGGAAAAGGAAGCTGAGAAAGAAAAGTTGGTGGAACGAATTCAGGAGCTAGAGGCTCAACAGCAAAAGCAGGAGAAAAAAGAAGAGCAAAAATAAAATCCCCCTCTTATCCCCCTTTATCAAAGGGGGAAGAAGGGGGATTAAAGAAATACAAATTCAGGGCAGCTGGTCAAAAACTATCAGTTTTTCCTCGGTCATTTCCTTGATGGCAAAATCCGGTCCTTCGCGGCCGATGCCGCTGCCCTTGGTCCCGCCGTAAGGCATATTATCGACGCGGTAAGTGGGGGTCTCGTTGATCAGCACCCCGCCGGCGTCGATTCCGGAAGCGCACTCCAGCGCCTTGTTCATGTCACGCGTGAAAACCCCTGCCTGCAAACCGTATTTTGTGTTGTTCACTTTTTGGATCGCTTGTTCCGTGGTCTTGAACGTGTTGACTACGACGATGGGCGCGAAGGCTTCTTCCTGGACAACCAGAGCGTCCTCCCGGGCATTAAAAATGATCGTCGGCAAGAACACGTTTCCCTGCCTGGATCCTCCCATGATCAGGATCCCCGAATGTTTTTTCGCGTCTTCACAGAACTGGGCGGCTTTGTTCAACGCCGTTTCATCGATCATGGGACCCATTTCCGTGTCTTCGGCCATGGGATCGCCAAACTTGATCTGTCCGACCTCAAGGGATAATTTCCTCAGGAACTCTTCCGCGATCTCCTCTTCGACGTAAACCCGCTGGATGCTGATGCACACCTGGCCGGCCAGCGTATAACCCCCTCGTCTCACTTTTTTCGCCACGTAGTCAAGCGGCGCGTCCTTGAACACGACGACGGCCGAATTCGAACCGAGCTCCATGGTCACCCGTTTCAAGCCGCAGTTCGCCATGATCGTTTCTCCGACTTCAAGGCTGCCCGTGAAGCTGATCTTGCGGGTCGCCCGCTCCTTTACAAGTTGATTACCGATCGTGCTGCCCGGTCCGACAACGACCGTAATGCCGGCTGGCGGCAGCCCGGCATCAACCAGCGCCTGGGCCAGCATAATGCCAGAGAGGGGTGTTTTGGTGGCGGGTTTATGGATGACCGAATTGCCGGCGGCAATGGCCGGTCCGATCTTGTGACAGGACAAATTCAGGGGAAAATTAAAGGGCGAGATCGCCAGGACTATGCCCAGCGGCACCCTCGTGAAATATCCGGTTTTCTTCGTCGGTCCGGCCAGGTCGAACCTGACGGTCTCGCCAGCCAGCCTTGTGGCCGCAACGGCTGAAAGATGCATGGTATTGATGCCGCGGTCGACCTCGGCCCGCGCTTCGTTGATGGTTTTTCCGGCTTCCAGGCAGATCGTCCTGGCAAGATCCGGCTTTCTTTCCTGCATCAGTCCGGCCGCGCGCTCGAGGATCCTTGAGCGGTCGCCGGCTGGCAGCTGTTTCAGGATAGCGAAACCCTGCTGGGCGGTCTCCAGGATCCGCGGGATCTCTGACAAGCCGCACGATCCGACCTTTTCTATCACCGTATTGTCATAAGGATTGATGACCTCCACGGTTTTGGGCAGTGATACTTTCTTGCCTTGCAGGAACACGTTCTTTTCGCTATAGTTTGAACAGTAGATAGATCGTCACGAATATGAAAATGACGGTCAAGACCGTGATGTTGAGAAATAACCCGAAGGAAAACATGATGAAACCAAGATTGATGGTGACCGTGGAAAATCCGATCTTGAGCGCGTCGAAAAAGAAGCTCTTTACCGGTCCCCTGGGGAATATGTTGTTGAAAAAATAAGAAAGAACTGAACCAATGATACCGCCCACGATAATGCCCAGAATAATTATGCCGATCTTTCTTCTTGCCGCCATTGTGCACCCGCCTTCCTGTTATGGTGTGTTAAGATCTTGTTTTTAAAAAAATTTCGTTCTATTAATTCGCGCCTCATACTATGACACTTACCTTTTCCCCGCATTTTGAGCACTGGTCGCCCTTTAATCCTTTTAGCAGCGCCTTGAAATACAGGCGCTCGATCAGCAGGTTCTTGCATTTCGGACAATAAGTATTCGCGCCTTCGTCGCCGGGCACGTTCCCGAGATAGACATAGTTCAGTTTCTCTTTTGCCCGCTCGTACGCGTATTCCAGGGTGCCGGTCATGGTCGGCGCTTTCTTGTACTTGTAGTTTGGATAATAGCGGCTGAAATGGAGCGGGATATTCCTGTCGATGGAGGCGACGTAATCGATGAGCTGGTTGATCTCCTCTTCCTTATCGTTCAGGCCGGTGACAAGCAGGTTCGTGATCTCGACATGGCAGTGCCGGTGCGCTTTTTCGATCGTTTTCTTGACCGTGTCAAGGTCGCCGCCCAGTTTTTTCCTGTACACGTTGGGGTTGATACTCTTGAGATCGATGTTCATAGCGTCGATAAGCCCGAGCAGGTCTGCGAAAGGCGCGTCATTTATCAGCCCGTTGGTGACGAGCACGTTCTTTCCGCCGTTATCCCTGATGATCTTCATGGCATCGAGGAGGTATTCAAACCACATCAGCGGTTCGGTATAAGTGTAAGAAACGCCCAGTCCGCCGTGGTCCTTGAATATCTTCAACAGCATTTCGGGCGGCAAGTACTGGGTCGCGGTGTCGACCTGGGAGATTTCCCAGTTCTGGCAGAACGGGCAGCGCATGTTGCAGCTGTTGCAGGCGATGGACAGGATCTGGCTGCCCGGATGGAAATGGTAGAGCGGTTTTTTTTCGATCGGGTCCAGCGCGACCGATGTCGTCTCGCCGTAATCGAGCGCCATGAGTTTGCCGTTCTCGTTAATGCGCGAGCGGCAGATGCCTTTGTTATCGGGCTTGAGCTTGCAGAGATGAGGGCAGAGCAGGCACTGGACATATCCGTCCGCGCTCTGGTAGTATTTGGCCTCGATTTTCATCGGTTTGTGACCCGTTTCAGCGCGCCGTTCTCCTCATAGTATATTATACCTTTAATGTGTATCGAGTCAAGAAACTTTAAACCGTCTTCAGGGCCCATGACCGCGACCGCGGTGTCGATGCCGTCGGCGAACGCGCATTCCCTGGCAAAAATAGTGACCGACGCGAAGTGCATTGCCGGGCATCCGGTTCGCGGGTCGATTATGTGCGGATAACGGCGGCCATTGATCATAAAGTACTTTTCGTAATCGCCCGACGTGGTGACCGCGCTATCCGCCAGCTCGACCGATTCGATCGTGCCTGCGGCCCTCGGGTTCTTGATCCCGACATGCCAGGGCCGGTCATAGGGGGACTGGCCGACTGCCAGGACATCGCCGCCGATGTTGATGATCGCCGAGAGGATTCCGTATTTACGTATGATCTTACCGACGCGGTCCGCGGCATAACCCTGGGCAATGCCGCCCAGGTCGAGCACCATGTCCTGCGGAATGAATATGGAATCCCCCCGGATCATGATGGCGCGGAAATTGACCCTGCGGCGCGCTGCCGCGATCGCGGCATCTGAGGGCATTGCCTGTTTGCCCGAGTAGAAGCCCCAGGCTTCGAGCAGCGGGGCGACCGAAATGTCGAAAATCCCGCCGGTCAGCCGTGAAATGGAATCGCACAGCGTAAAAAGGTCGGCCATGTCCCGGTCAACGCGCGCCTTCTTGTTCTTGTTCAGCGCGCTCAGCCAGCTCTGCGGTGAAAAAAAGTTGTAAAGAGAGTCAAGATAACGCAGTTCCTCGTCGATCTCGGCGGCGGTCTGGCTGGCAAGACCGGCGTTCGAACAACTGTACGTGATCTCGCAGGGACCGCCCATGATGAAGTTCGTGTACGTGAATTCTTTTTTCTGGGCGCAGGAGGTCATGAAAAACAGCAGGTAGAATAGGAGATAGAACACCGGCAGGATATTTTTTCTCACTTGGCCCCGCAGAAGATGACCAGGAGCACGCCGGCAAAGGCGGTGATTATGCTCATTGAACGCCGCAGATTGACCGGTTCCTTGAGGAAGATCCCGGCGAAAATAAAAATGAATATCGTGCTTGTCTGGTTGAGCGCGGAGGCGGTCGACGCGAACGTGTATTTCATACCGGCAAGCCAGATCAGCATTGCCACGTACGCTCCAAGGAACGAGCTGCTGACCATGAACGGCCAGGTCTTGGCTTCGAACATCGTGCGGAAAATCCGGGCGCGGCCGGGGAACAGCAGGAAAATGACCGCGAGCACGGCGATGCCACCGACCAGGCGGACCTCGGTAGCCCAGACCAGCGGAGAGACGGTCAGCACCGGTTTCATGAGTACAACGCCGGCCGCGCTTGTGGCGGCCGACAAGATACCAAAAAGAATACCTTTCATGATCCGGGCACGGCTGACTTTTTGAGAATTTTTTTCAAGCGAGGATAAGAGGATCGCGGCTACGATCAACGCCACTCCCAGTGCCTGCAGGATAGTAAAATGCTCGTGCAGCAGGAGGATGGAGAACAAAATAATGAACGGCGAGCCCATGCAGACGACGATGCCGGTAAGGCCGGCGCCAAGGGCGTTGAGGCTTAGAAAATAGAGCGTATCGCCGAACGCGATGCCGATCGCGCCGCTGGCGAGCAGGATCAGGTATTCGCGCGCCGAGGCCGGGAAAAAGAGTTTCTCCCCGAACAAAAAGACCGTGGGGATAAAAAGAATAATAGCCAGGGAATTCTTAAAGAGATTGAGGGCCAGAGGATGCACCTTTTCGCCGCTTTTGCGGAACAAAATGACGGCCACCGCCCAGATAACGGCGCACAGAATGGAAAAGAACTGGCCCGCGTACTGGAAACTGCCCATGGCTGATAGTATAGCTAAAATACGTGCTGATTCAATATCCCCCTCCTTTTTTTCCTCCCCACTTGTGGGCAGCATCAAAGATTGAACCCTCACTTTATTCCTCTCCCTTGGAAAGGGAGAGGGCAGGGGTGAGGGATAATTGGTGTCCCTATGGGAGGCGGGTTAGGGGGGTGGGAACGAATCGCCGATGCGGTTCTACTGGACGGCGACCATCGCGGATTCGAACAGGATCGCCGGCATAACGCCCTCATACGCCGGATGCGCTATGTTCTCTATGTCGATGATGTTTTTCATCAGATCATAGATATTGCCGGAAATCATGGTGTTCTTCACGCGTCCGCGGATCTCGCCGTTCTCGACGTACAATCCCGGTGATAGCCCGATAGAAAAATCACCGTTGGGGATATTTCCGCTGTGCGCGCCCAGGCAACCGAAAACGATGATCCCGCGCCGCATGGTTTTTATTAGCTGTTCAAAGCTTTTATCGCCGGTTTTGATGAAAAAATGGTTCAGGCAGGGCGCCGGCCTGGTCGATACGGGGTCGACGCTCCACATCGCGCTGCGGTAGCCGTGGCCCGTGGAAGAGGTTTTCATTTTTGCCGCGTAATTCAGGTCATAGTAGAAATTCTTGATACACCCGTTCTCAACGATGTCCAGTTTCCGGCATGGCGTGCCTTCGTCATCGAATGACCGGGCGCCGGTATACCTGTCGTCAAGCGGATCGTCGTAGGCGCTGAACTTGGGATCGAATATCTGTTGTCCCAGTTTATTGATGACCGGAGATTCTTTTTTATATACACTACGGCCATTCATGGCGCTCTTGAGACGCCAGATCAGCGTATACATTTCCTCTGGAACAAACAGGATCTCCATTCTGCCACCGGGTGGTGTCACTTCCCGGGTCGAGGCATTGTAGATCTCTGCCAGCTGCTCCATGGCTCCGCCATTTAAAGGCATGAAACCTTTTGCATCCCCTCGACCGCAGATCGCGGCGCGTGTGCCTGGGAAGGAGAGATCCGCACCTATGTTATAAGATGTCGACTGTATCGCGATATCAGTGCCCGCCGAATTGATGATATGCACCTTGGCGGCTTGACGGTAGAGATAGACATCCAGCTGGGCTTTGGTTAGCTTACTAAGGAAGCCGATCACCCGTTCGCATTCCGCTGCGAGCTCGGAGCAGGACATTTTTTCCAGCGCCTGGTCATAGGTTGCAAGCTCTTTCACCTGCTTTGTACTTGGGAACGCGAAATCAGCAACAACGCCTTCGCGCATGGAAGCCAGGGCATTCTGGACCATCTGGTCGAAATTTTCGCGGTTTCTCGTATACGCAAAACCAATATGACTATCTTTTATTAAACGTAAACTTGTGCCTGACTGCATTGAACTGTAAACATTCTTAAGACGGCTGTTCTCGTAGACCAGCGCATCGTACGATTGTTCAAAATTATAGATTTCCGCGTCACGGGCTGATTTACGGGCTTGCTCGAGCAGTTTTTCCATATTAATGTCCTCCGACCACGAGATCCCGGACTAAAATATGCGGCCCCCCGTGGCACGAACGGATATTGATCTGCCCTTTACCGCAGCCTCCGGTCTGAGACAGGACAAAGTCATTGGCGACCGCGCTTATATTCTGCAATGTCTGGTAAAGGTTGCCCGTGATGTTTATGTCCCTGATCATGCCGCTTTTCTTGCCACGTTTGACAATATAACCGTATTGAGCGCCGAAAGTAAAATCCTCGCCGCCGGTCTGTCCTCCCTTGGCGTCAACAATATACAGGCCATCGCCGAGTTTGGCAAAGAGTTCATCGACGCTATCCTTGCCCGGTCGGATAAAAATAGTGCCCATACGAACGATCGGCGCGTAGCGGTAATCCTCGGCAACGCAGCGGCCGTTAGCCGGCTCGTCGAATTCGGCGGCGGTCCGTCTCGAATGCAGGCGTCCGGCGAGGATCCCTTCCTTCAATAAGGTCACTGCCTGCGCCTTAACGCCCTCGTCATCGTAATAATAAAAACCGAGCTGGTCCGGCATGGTCGGGTTATCCGTGATCGTCACGATCGCGCTGCCCAGGCGCGCGCCGATCTGCATTTTTTTGCGCATCGTCGGGTAGTCCTCTATCGAGTCAGCTTCGGAAAAATGCCCGAATGCCTCGTGCGTGAAAACGCCGGCCATGCTGTTGTTCAAAATAACGTTGTAAACGCCGCCTGAGACTGGCTGCGCCTTGAGCAGTCCTACCACGAGCTGTTTTTTGTTCTCGAACACATCGTCGCGGTTGCGCAGGATGGCGAAACCGTTGCTGCCGCCTACCGCGACCCGGATATTCTGCAGGAGCGTGCCGTCGCTGCTGGTTATCATGCCGCTGATGCTGGTCGTGACCAGATCTTCGCGGACCTGCGCGCCGTCGGAACTGATGAAGTATTTTTCCCGGACAGTCTCGAGGTAACCGATGCTTGTAGTCGCGATACTGGGATGGCTCGTGGCGATCGAGTTGTAGTGTTTTGTCAGAGCGATCTTTTCTTCAAGCGATATCAAGCGCGGGTCTTCCTTAAGGTTTGGCTTGCGATCTTCTTTAATGACAGGCACCGCGGCAATCACGGTCGGTTTGGCATTGGCGCGGCCGATAATCTTTGCGTTATCAAGGCTTCTTTTTACGGCTTTTTCCAGGTCTTTTTCCCCGGTGAATGCGCACGACGCGAACCCGCCGCCCTTGAGAACACGGAGCACGAACCCGTCGCTGGTATTTATCGCGACCTGCGAGAGCTCTTTCCCGTCAAACGAGATCCTCGTTTCGTGCTTGATCTCATACCGGATGTCGGCGTAATCGGCGGGGATGGACGCTAGAGCTTTTTTAAGCCGGTCGAACACAGGACTCTTGTATGGGTTATTTGCCTTCCATGACCTGGACCATGACGCGGCGGTTGTGCCGCGGGCCGTCGAACTCGCAGAACATGATCGACTGCCAGGTCCCGAGCATTACTCTTCCCTTGTAAAGCGGTATGGTCAGGCTCGGACCGACCACGGCGCTGCGGATATGGGCGGCCGCGTTCTGGTCGATATGATCATGAAGATAATTGGCGCGCTTCGGGATGGCTTTTTCCATGGCTTTTAAAAAATCGGTCTTGATGTTCGGGTCGGCGCTTTCATTGAGGATCACGCCGGCCGTGGCATGGGGTATAAAGACGTGGACGATCCCGTCGGAAATTTTTGATTTGTTGACCAGTTCGATCACCTCGTCGGTGATGTCGATCAATTCTTCGTTCTGGGTCGTGGAAATGGTGAATTCAAACACCGCCATGAACAATTTTACATAAAAAACATCTCTGTGCAAGGGTTTATTCCGTTCCTCTGTCATTCCCGCGCACGCGGGAATCCAGATGTTCTAAATCCTGGACTCCTGCTGGAGTTTATTCCGTACAAAGATACGCGGCAGGAGTGACAAAAAGAGATGCTCTTGTATTTTTCGTAATTACAGTATAATTAATAGCACGGTAGTATAATAGCTATATAGATAATCATCCCGTATCATGACAATACGGGGGGAGGAAAAAATGAAACGCAATATCATCACATTTACATGCATAATGCTTGTAAATATGGCATTCAGCCAGGCGGTCAATAATGAAAATGTAGGGCGAGGTCATGATCCTGCACGGCGGGACTTTAGCCTTGCAAAAAATAATGATGCGCGCCTTGCGCCGCGTCTGCTCAATTATCAGGGATATCTTACGGACACATTGGGCAACCCGATCAATAATTCGTCCGTTTCGATGTCATTCGCTATATTCGATAATTCTTCCGGTGGTGCACAGAAATGGACAGAAACTCAACCATCAGTCAGCGTTGATAAGGGCATTTTCAACGTGCTCCTGGGCAGCGTCACTGCGATCCCGGACAGCGTTTTCCTGAACAGCACCGGTCGCTGGCTGGAATTATCTGTTGCCGGGCAAACGCTCACGCCCCGTACCCAGATCGTGTCTTCGGCGTATGCGTATACATCAACCTACTCGGATACCGCGGTCTATGCCCGAAACTCCGCACCGGATAATGATTGGATTTATCTTATTTCCGATGGCGCGGATACGACACTCCAGATGGGCGGCAGGTGGGGAGTTGCCCGTCCGGGCAATATGCTATATGGTACTGCCGACAGCACACACGTGAACCTCGGAGTAATCAGTACGACCGGGACCTTAGGTCAAAATAACAAATATTGCACAGTTGGCGGCGGCAATAACAACGCAGCGAGCTTGCCCGGTGCGACCGTGGCAGGCGGAGCCAGCAACACCGCCAGTAACACTTATGCGACCGTGGGCGGGGGATTAATGGATACAGTCAAAGCAATATTTGGTGGCGTCTCTTCGGGTTGGCACAATGTAGCAGGAGATCAAATTGGTGACACCGCTGCATTTGTTGGTGGTGGAAGGGATAACCTGGCAATTGCTAGCTACGCGACGGTGAGTGGCGGAACGAGTAACAAGGCAACAGCAAAATACGCAACGGTGAGCGGAGGATATTTCAATACAGCCGGATGGCTGTATGCGACCGTGGCGGGTGGAGATCACAACACTGCCAGCGGTCTGCATGCGGCTATTGGCGGCGGCTCTGATAATACCGCCAGCGGGGATCATGCGACCGTGGGCGGCGGGTCGAGCAATGCTGCCAGTGAGTACCAGTCAACCGTGGGTGGCGGCGAAGCCAATGGTGCCAGTGAATACTTTTCAACCGTAGGCGGTGGTTATTCTAACAGCGCAGAAGGCATTTATACCACCATTGCCGGCGGTTATGCTGATACGATTAGTGAGACTGGTCAGTATTCCTATCTTTTCGGCATCAACAGCAATCTCACTGAGGATTCCACATTTATGGTTGATTTACCGCATATCAGATTCGGCACCGAAACCAATGGTTATGAGTTTCCAATATCGCGGGGTACGAATGGCCAGTTATTGGCCACCGACAGCAGCGGACAACTGGCATGGAGTTTTGGCGGTTCAGAATGGATTTTTCGTGTTTCTGAAGGGGCGGATACAACCCTTCAAATGGGCGGCAAATGGGGTCTTGCCCGTGCCGGCAATATGCTTTATGGCATATATGACAGGACACATATAAACTTTGGAGTCGCTTGTACGACCGGCACAGATGGTGAGCACTTCGAATATTGTACTGTTTCTGGTGGACATCTCAACGCCGCCACTGGCACCGGTGCGGCAGTGGGTGGCGGAGAGCATAACTCTGCAGGCGAATATTCTACGATTGGTGGTGGTAAGTCCAACATTGCCAACGGCACCTATTCTACCATTGCTGGTGGATTTGATAACGATGCTGGAGAAAATTCCTCAACGATATATTCAACGATCGGTGGAGGGCATGTTAATTCTGCAAATGATTCAGGTTCCACAATCGGCGGCGGTGAGGCCAATCTTGCCGGCAAATATGGTACGGTTGCCGGTGGCAAATCAAATAGCACAATCCAAAGTTATGGTTCAGTTGGCGGTGGTTATTATAATAACGCCGAAGGTCCTTATGCTTCAATTGGCGGTGGTTACGAGAACTACGCAGCTCACTATTTTACTGCGATTGGCGGTGGGAGAGAAAACACTGCATATGATAGCAACGCGACCGTGGGCGGTGGTTTTTTGAATTATGCCGGCGGTAAATATTCTGCTATTGTTGGTGGTTACGCGGATACGATCAGTACGACCGGGGATTATTCCTATCTTTTCGGCATAAACAGCAATTTGACGCAGGATTCAACTATCATGGTCGATATGCCGCATGTCTGGTTCGGGGATGAGGCGACGGGTTACGAGTTTCCCAGGCAGCGAGGTGCGGATGGCCAGGTTCTGTATACGAATGCCAACGGTCAGCTGAACTGGACTTACGGTGTTCCTGATGCTGACTGGGTGATCACCGGTTCTGACATGTATTCTAATGTTTCTGGTAATGTCGGCATTGGAACTACATCGCCACGCGGAAAATTGGATGTTGATGGGTCTTCTGATATATGGCTGGTTGATGATGGACTGCAATCCGGTTCACAGAATATTCATATACCAGGTTCTGTAATTATAACCCCCTATGCAACAGGGAATGTTGCTTATTTTCAAGCAAGGCGTAGTGATAATTCTGGTTCAACAGAATTAAGGTTTCGAACCTTTAATAGCGGTTCTGTTACAGAAGCCATGCATTTAAGCAGTACGGGCCATGTTGGCATTGGCACGACCACTCCTGATACTACTCTCCATATTATTGGGAATATCAAAATGGCAGATGGTAATCAGGGTGCGGGTAAAGTTTTAACCTCTGACGCCTCGGGTCTTGGCACCTGGCAAAATACAGCCATGGATAATGACTGGAATTTTAGGGTTACTGATGGTAATGATACTACATTGACGACGAGTAGTACGTGGGGTCTTGCCCGTGCGGGCAATATGCTTTACGGTAACGCGGACAGCACGCATGTGAATCTTGGTGTTGCCTGCGCGACTGGCTTTTCAGGGCAGAATTATAAATACTGTACTGTGGCAGGTGGATACAACAACAAAGCCAGCAATCAGGATGCGACCGTGGGTGGCGGATGTAATAACACGGCCAGCGGCGCCATGGCGAGCGTGGGTGGTGGATTTAACAATACCGCCAGCAGCCAATTTACGACCGTGGCCGGCGGCTGGAACAACGTCGCCAACGGATCATTTGCCACCGTGGGTGGCGGAGTACAAAACTACAATGTCGGTAATTACTCGGTCATTGTCGGTGGTTATGCCGATACCATCACCACCACCGGGTTTTGTTCCTATCTCTTCGGAGTTAATAGCAATTTGACCCAGGATTCGACGTTCATGGTGGATATGCCACATGTCTGGTTCGGCACCGAGGCCATGGGTTATGAATTTCCCAGGCAGAGGGGAACGGATGGCCAGGCCATGGTCACAAATGCCAGCGGTCAATTGGCATGGGGTTCAGGTAGTTCTGATAATGACTGGAATTTTCTTATTACCGACACGGCTGATACAACTCTGCAAATGGGTAGCAGGTGGGGTCTTGCCCGACCGGGCAACACGCTATATGGTAATGCTGACAGCACGCATGTCAACTTTGGCGTTGCGTGCACGACCGGATCATCGGGTCAGAACTTTAAATACTGCACAGTATCTGGCGGGTACCTTAACAATGCCAGTGGTACGCGTGCGACCGTGGGCGGTGGGTATAGCAATACTGCCAGCGGTACCCATGCGACTGTGGGTGGTGGAATATCCAACAACGCCAGCAATTACGCTGCGACCGTGGGCGGCGGGCGTGAGAACAGTGCCAGTAATTACTATGCGACCGTAACCGGTGGGCGGGAGAACAGTGCCAGTAATTACTATGCGACCGTGGCGGGCGGGTATAGAGATACTGCTGCAGCATATTTCAGTTTTGCTGCTAATTACAGCACCATGGTCGCTGCCAGCGATACGAATTCAGCGGCTTTTACGACCAGCCATACAATTGCCAAGAACCAAGTACGCGCTGCGGCGTTTTCGACGGGCACATTGGATTTTGCAATGGACCATCCACATGATCCGATGAATAAGATCCTCAATCAGTACGCGGTAGGTTCGGATGAAGTTATGCTCATGTACTGCGGTTCGGTCGTACTCAATGCAAATGGTCGTGCAACTGTGGATCTACCTGATTATTTTGACGATATCAATCGCAATCCGCGCATCCAATTGACCGGTGTTGGGACATATGAGATATACATAGCCGAAGATATTACAGGTAATCGTTTCACGATCGGTGGTAGGCCCAATACCAAAGTCTACTGGACTGTCACGGCCGAACGCAAGGATATTCATGCCGAGATTGCGCGCATCCAGACACCGGTCGTACAGGAGAAGAAGGGCGGATTGCGCGGTCATTCCATCGACGACGACGCCATGATCGGCATTTACGATGGTCTCAATCAGAAAAATCCGGACCTCTTCAAGTTCAAGACCGAAGAAGGCCGCGGCGTGCATGAACAAGCGAAAAGGATCGTAGACGGTGATCAGTAATCCGTAGTCCCAAATAAGAGCATTTTGTCATTCCGTGTTTACTAACAGTCTCGAGGTAAACGAAGGGACACGGAATCCAGTTTTTATTCCTGGACTCCTGCTTCCTCAGGAGTGACAAAAAAGATGTTGACATTACGACCTAAACAATACTAACGATTTAAGCGCTCCAAACGATCTCAACGAGATTAACGCTCTGAACGTTTTAACGCCATTGACTTAAGTCCCACGCTGAATAAACTGTTAATCAGTAATCGGTTAATTACTAAATTACATAATTACATAATCACATAATCACCAGAAAAAAAGGGAGGTTTTATGATTAACAAATCGGGAATATGCATAGCAATTATTCTGGCAGTCGCTTTCAGCCAGTCAGTCTTTAAAAACGAAGGCAACGCGCGCCTTGCGCCGCGCCTGCTCAATTACCAGGGTTATCTCACGGACACACTGGGCAATCCCATCACCAATCCCGCGGTCTCCATGACCTTCGGCATCTGGTCATCGTCCGGCGGCGGAACGCAGCTGTGGTATGAAACACAGCCGATAAGCATCAGCAAGGGTATTTTCAGCGTGCTCTTGGGGACTCTTACGCCGATCCCGGATACGGTGTTCACGAAAAGCGTGGACCGCTGGCTGGAACTGACCGTTGCCGGCATTACTCTGGCGCCGCGCACCAGGATCGTGTCGGTTCCGTATGCCTATACCGCGACCAATTCGGACACGGCGGCATACGCGCGTCTCTTGCAGGGCAAGGACACGACGGCCCTGGACGCGCGGTATGTCAATGAAAGCCAGGTGAATTCCATCTTCACGCCGATGATCATTGACACCGCGGTGACCATGGCCAAGATCGCGCGCGCCGGCGCTTCGACCAATCAGGTTATCAAGTGGACCGGTGTTGCCTGGCAGCCCGCGACCGATGTCGTCGGCGCCGACGCCGATTGGAATTATCTTATTTCCGACGGCGCGGATACGACGCTCCAGACCGGCGGCCGGTGGGGTCTTGCCCGCGCCGGTAACGTTCTGCTTGGCAACGCCGACAGCACGCACGTGAATTTCGGCGGGGCCTGTACTACCGGCGTCGCGGGTCAAAATTACAAATATTGCACGGTTGGCGGCGGGCTTTATAATATCGCCGGTAACTATTATGCGTCTGCATTTGGCGGGATTAGAAATCGAGCCGGCGGCTATGCCGGAACCGTAGGTGGTGGGTTTGGCAACACCGCCAGCGGCAATTATGGATCCTTGGCCGGAGGAGCCAGCAACACGGCCTCTGGGGATTATTCGACCGTGGCCGGAGGATACGCCAATGTCGCGAACAACGCCTGGGCGACCGTTGGCGGAGGTTATGCGGATTCGGCAAAAGCTTACTACGGCGGCGTGGGTTCCGGCTACTCCAACCTCGCCGGCGATGTTGTGACAGATACTGCCGCGGTCGTGGCTGGCGGCAAGGACAACTCCGCAATCGATAAATATACATTCGTAGGCGGAGGATTCAATAACACTGCCAGCGGTTATATTGCGACTGTAAGCGGCGGGAACAACAACGTTGCCAGCTATGACTATGCGACCGTAGCCGGGGGGATCGGCAACACGGCCGGCGCGGGTTATGCGACCGTGGCCGGCGGAGGGAACAACGCGGCCTACAGCATGCTGACCACCGTTGGCGGGGGATGGTCTGACACTGCCAATGGATACGCGGCGACCGTGGCCGGCGGATATTCCAATTACGCGGGTAGCGCCTACTCGACCGTGGGCGGGGGATATAATAACACCGCGATCAACCAGAATACGACCTTGAGCGGCGGGATGAACAATATTGCCGGCGGGAACACGTCAACCGTGGGCGGGGGATCTGGCAATGATGCAACTGGACCTTTCGCGACGATCGCCGGAGGGCAAGCCAATCTTGCACTCGGTGAGCAATCGACTATTGGCGGAGGTTATGGAGATTCGGCATGGGCGACATTCAGCGGCGTGGGTTCTGGCTGGAAAAACCGGGCCGGGGACGCGGATACCGATACCGGCGCGACCGTGGCCGGCGGCTGGAACAATTCAGCGATCGCAAAAGGTGCGTATGTGGGCGGTGGATTTGGCAATACTGCAAGCCGACCTTTCGCGTCCATTTCCGGAGGTTGTGCGGATTCGGTAAAAGCCCCATATGGCGGTGTTCTGTCCGGCTATAGCAATCTAGCGGGTGATGCATCGAGCGATACCGGCGCGATCGTGGCTGGCGGCTGGAACAATTCCGCGCTCAGTCGATATGCATTCGTAGGCGGGGGAAGCAATAACAGTGCCAGCTACCAATATGCGACCGTGGCAGGAGGTAAGAATGATACCGTCTATGCAGATTACGCGACCGTGGGCGGCGGGATGAATAACTATGCCGGCGGCTACTATGCGACCGTGGCCGGAGGAGCGTATAACCGCGCAAACTCTTTTTATGCGACCGTGTCCGGCGGGGATCATAATATCACTGGCAGTAGCTTTTCAACCGTTAGTGGAGGAGTTTTGAACTATGCCGGCTACTGTGCGACCGTGGCCGGAGGGGCTGATGATACTGCTGATGGTAGTTATAGTTTTGCGACCGGAGAGCATTCTGTAGTTCCTATATATTGGAGAAACTCCGCCGCTTTTAACGGGACAACGGCAAGCGGCGACGATCAGCTACGCTGCTATCAGGTGGTTCAGGGATTTGCCGGTTTTGCCGTGGATCACCCGCTTGATCCGGACAACAAGATCCTCAATCAGTATTCCATGAATTCGTCGGAAGCGGTGATGTTTTATCGAGGCTCGGCAATGATCGGCTCCAAGGGCCGGGTGGATGTGCAGCTGCCGGATTATTTCGACGCCTTAAATAAAAATCCCATGATCCAATTGACCGGCGTCGGCACTTCGGACGTTTATATTGCCGAGGACGTCAGCGGGAATCATTTTGCCATCGGCGGCAAGCCCGGAACCAAGGTTTACTGGACCGTCACCGGCGAACGCAAGGACGTGACCGCCGAGATCTGCAAAGCGATGACACCCGTGGTGCAACCCAAGTCCGGCGCTCTGGCCGGCCGTTCTTTGGACGACGTCGGTTTGATCTACGGCAAGGACCTGCTTGATAAAAACGGGGACGGCAGAAAATTTCAGTTCCGCACCGAGGCAGGAAGAAAGAGACATGAGGATATAAAACGGATGCTGCAGGAAAACGGAAATTAATAGTCTATTAGTTTCTCTTGTTTTTTTCGTTTATCTGGTGAAATAAAAAACTAGATTTTGAGGTCATTGCGAGCACTCTTTGTGCGCAACCTTTCACCCCCTCCTTTTTCCTCCCCCCTCGAGGGGGAGGGTAAGGGTGGGGGGGATAACTGGAGTCCTGAGGAACGAGGAGCGGTAATCTCAGGTGTTTTGCTTTTTATTCTTTATCGTTTAAATCAGAAAGATAAAATAGTTTCTTGCTAAATATTACTATTTAGTTATACTGGTTTATGTCTTCCCGGCGCGCTAGCGCTCTCTCCCGATCATCGAAGATGATCCAATACCGTTCGCGTAGCGAACCATGAGCGCGAATAATTTTCGCTTTCTTTTCGATCGCGCTCTCGCGGATCTTTTCCGCGAAGCTCTGGGAAAGTTCTGGACCGACCCGCGCGCGGCATGGTCTTTTTTCCGTATCCTTCTTTATCAAAGGCAAGCGCGGCAGAGGCGCAGGCAAAACGAACAGCGCGGCCTGATCGTACCGGCGGTCATGATCATCAGCATCACACGGCAATGCAACCTGCGCTGCGTCGGCTGTTATTCACGCCTTCTCAGGTCAGAAGAAAACAATAGAAAAAACGAACTCAGCCCTGACCGGTTGCGCTCCCTGCTCAAAGACGCGTCAGAACTTGGTATCTCGGTGGTCTTCTTAGCCGGCGGAGAACCCCTGCTTCGGCCCGAGATCCTGAATATCACGGCCGAATTCCCGGAGATTGTGTTCCCTTTGTTCACGAACGGTACGCTCGTGAATGAAGATTGGGGCATGTTCCTGCGCCGTCATGAAAATATCATCCCGGTACTAAGCCTGGAAGGCCTGCCTGAAGATACTGAGGACCGCCGGGGACGCGGCATCCTGGCGCAGCTCGACCGGGCGATCAGTGTCTTCCGCGCAAAAAAGCTTTTCTGGGCCGTATCGTTCACGGTCACGAGCCTGAACTTTTCGGCGGTCGCGAACCGTGATTTTCTCGAACGGCTCGTTACCCTGGGCAGCCGGGCTTTTTTCTTCGTCGAATACGTGCCGATCCAGGAAGATTCTGAAGGATTGGTCCTGACCGAGGAACAGAAACGGGAAATGATCGAACTTGTCGCGGGATTCAGGCAGAGCGTGCGCGCGCTCTTTGTCATGCTGCCGGGCGACGAGACCGAATTCGGCGGATGCCTGGCTGCCGGCCGGGGATTTATCCATGTTAATGCCGACGGCGATGTGGAACCGTGCCCGTTCGCCCCGTATTCAGACACTGATGTCCGCGATGGTACACTAAAGCAAGCCCTTGGGTCAAAGTTGCTCGCTGCGATTCGCGAGCACCATCAGGATCTGAAGGAAACCACGGGCGGCTGCGCTCTCTGGGCGCAAAGAGAATGGGTAAAGCAGCTGATGATGGAAAAAAAACAGTCTATTTAGTTTTTCATGTCTTTTTCGTCTATCTGGTTAAACCAGATAGACCAGATAAACTAAATGTTATATGTATCTGCATCTTGACAAACGTTCGCATTTGTTATATAGTTATATTAAGAAAGACGAGAGATAGCGACTGAATAGAAAAAGACAGTCGTTACAAGCTCAGAAGCAAACAATAAATCGGGATCGCATCGAGTATTGGATTTCGTAAGGGGTTCATCTGCAAATACTGAAGCTAACCTGATTGCAACCGAAGGAGGCTGGTCATGAAAGAGCTTGTGGAAATCATTGTAAAAGCGTTAGTGGATAATCCGGAAAAAGTTGTGATAAAAGAAATCTCCGGCGACAAGAGCATTATTTATGAACTCAGGGTCGGCGAAGGCGATATGGGTAAGGTGATCGGTAAAAAAGGCAGAACAGCAAGCGCGATCAGGACGATCATTGCCGCCGTGGCAATGAAGCAAGGAAAACGCGCGGTAATAGAGATCCTCGAATAAAGAATATTCGTTCTTTATTCTGTCTACCCCGTTAGACACGGAATCTAACGGGGTTTTTTTCCGCGTATGCGGGAATCCTGTATTTCTGCTTGTGCAGTTGTCAATTACCTAATTGCTATAGTGTACCCAATAAAGGAGGACTTCATGAAGTCCAAAAAATTAATGATAATTAGTATTATATCTGTTATTCTGGCATTCAGCCAAACAGTTTTTAAAAATGAAGGTAATGCGCGCTTTGCACCGCGCGTGCTCAATTACCAGGGCTATTTAACCGACACGCTCGGCGCTCCGATCACGAATCCGTCGATTTCGATGTCATTTGCTATATTCAATGCCATATCTGGTGGCACTCAAAAATGGTCTGAAACTAAACCTGCGGTAAGTGTTGACAAGGGGATATTCAACGTGCTCCTGGGAACTAATACGCCGATCCCGGATTCGGTGTTCACGGCCAGCATCAGCCGTTATCTGCAATTGACCGTTGCCGGGCAGGTCGTATCGCCCCGGACCCAGATCGTATCATCGCCATACGCGTATACATCAACTTATTCTGATACGGCTATTTACGCGCGTAGCGCCAAGTCAGATACGGACTGGATTTTTTCCGGCAACAACATCTATTCTGGTGTCTCGGGCAATGTTGGTATCGGCACGGGGGATCCGGGAGCGATTCTTACTGTGAACGGATCTGGGTCGAATTACGGCAATGGAATTCGTATAACGAACGGAGCCAACTACTGGGAAAGCGTTCACGATGGCGCCCAAGGGCTTACTTTTGGATACAATGGCGCTGATAAATTTGTCATCAGCCGATCCGGCAAAAGTTACTTTACATCTGGCAATGTCGGCATCTTGACGGCGAACCCGGCAGCAACGTTTGCGGTATCAACCGGAGATGACAGAAAGCAGTTTGTGATCGATCCTTTTGTTGATGCATATACGGTAAAAATAGGAATGCCTGATTGGTATGGCGTGGGTCAATTGGCGATTGTTAACGGCGCCGAACGAATGCGTATCGATCAAAATGGCAACGTCGGCATCGGGACAACCAGTCCGAGTAACCTTTTACACGTGAACGGAACCACAAGAACCAACGGCTTGTTGATACCTACTGGCGCCGCGAGTGGCTACGTGCTCACCTCCGACGCTGGTGGAGCCGACACCTGGCAAGCACCGAATTCGCATAACCATTTGGGCCAAACCTGGAGCAGTGCTTCTTCTCTTTTAGGCTTAAGACTGAATCTTAATGTAACCAGTAATTCAGCCGTAGTTGGTATAAGAGATAGCGTTACTAACAGTGGCGGAGGACAATGCTATGGTGGTTTATTTTACGCTGGTGGCGCGGCGGGCGGTCGTAATATCGCATTAGCTACGAGTGCTTATTCGCCGGCAGGTAACTTCAACGATGCTTATGGCATTAGTGTATATAGCGAACATGACGGCACCTATTTTGCTTATGGCGGTCGATTTTCTGCCTATGGCGCGGGAACGGGTAATAAATATGGTATATATAGTGAGGTATCTGGCGGGGGTACTCTATGGGCCGGGTGGTTCGATGGCAATGTTCATATTACCGGCAGCCTGAGCAAAGGCAGCGGTTCGTTCCTAATCGATCACCCGCTGGATCCTCAGAACAAGACCCTGCGGCATAATTTTGTGGAGTCGCCGGAGAACCTGTGCCTGTACCGGGGTAAAGTCAAACTGAACTCGTCCGGCGAGGGCAGGGTTGAAATGCCGTCCTACTTCAGGGCGCTGACAAAAGAAACTGAGGCAACCGTGACGCTGACGTCCATTGGCAGGCCGTTCAACACCGGGTATGACTGGAACAAAGGTTATACAGTGTTTACGGTCTACGGCGAACCCAACCGTGAAGTTTCCTATATCGTAATGGCTGATCGGGACGATCCGGTGATTAAGCAATTATACAAGCCGGTGGAGGAGGAAAAAGGCAACGGTAATTTCACCAAGGGAAAATTGCTATATCCCAAGGCCTATGGGTATCCCGAGGAAATGGGCGAGGAATACGAGAACCGGCGGGATCAAGATGTTGCTGCCCGGGCCGATGCCGGGAAATAATAGAGAATAAAGTATAGTCTATTTAGTTACTCCTGTCTTTTTCGCCTATCTGGTATAAACTAAATAGACCAGAAAGACCTGTTTTTGAGGTCATTGCGAGCTCCATTAATGTCATTCCCGCCCCGTATCGAGTACGGGGTAAACTCCAACGGGAATCCAGTGTTTCCCTTTTTGTCATTGCGAGCGTGTTGGGTGCGAAGCAATCTCAGCTTTTAAGTCATGTAGCAATTTAATTACATAATTACTTAATAACTATTAATGTTTTCGTCTTCTAGCGTTTTTACCCACCATAATTCCGGATAAGATTCAACAACCTTTTTTCTTAAATCTTGGTCCATAATCTGTACCGGTATTTTTGCCCCCTGTCCGCCGTACCACTTATCGAAATCCATCTTTTTAGCGGCGACGCGTTGGTATGAGTAGATGGAATCTATGCGATGGATCAGTTTTATGATCTTAAATTCGACATCGTCCTCGATGATATCATGGTATATTTCACCGGCTTTCATACCTGAAAAGATCTTCAGCATTGGATCGTTTTCCTGGGAATCACCGCTGGGTGGGTATTCTTGCAGGATCGAAGGCGGCTGCGATCTTACCACTCTAAAAGTGTCTACTGAGTATGCAAGCTTGCAGGCGCGCGCCACCGCGTCAAACGGCATCCCCGTGAGCGCAAGTCGATGCGCGCGTTCGATCCTGGTTCGCTCGCTCTTGTGAATGTCCACGTCCCGGCTGAACCAGGCGTGCAATTTATAATTGATGATTTTTGGCTGCAGATATATGCGTTCATATGACCGGATATCGTGGCCGAAGATCTGTTTGATCTTTGCCAGGATTTCAGGCGCCTTGCTGGTTTTGCTGGCATGTTGATCCAGGGCTTTTAAGTCTTCGGGTGCGGCGGCAATTCCGTGCATGCGCGCGACTTCAGTTTCAAAGGCGTCGTTGATGAGCGCGACCAGTGCCGCCTGTTCGGTAAACGCTGTGTCGCCATACGCTTTTTCGATCGCTATTTTGTATGCAAGGTCGGCGCGGGTAATGCATGTTTCCGCGACGACCGCTAATGTTCGATGATCGTCCGATCCGCAAGAAATGATGGCGATGAACGTAAACAACAACAATACGGTCAATACTCTCGGAATTTTTCGGTTCTTCGCAGTGGCGATCGCCGGCATTAATTTTTCATGTGAAGATAGTATTTAACCAGCAGGGATTGATATTCCTCGTTCTTCTGGTCACCGCCGTTCCCGCCGATCGCGTAAATTTTACTGCTTACCACGCAGGCGCCAAAAGCGGCGCGTGCCGTGGGCATGCTTACCCGCGTCTGCCAGGTATTTGTGACCGGGTCATATTCTTCATTCGTCGCTGCTGAGCCAGTATTCCATCCACCCAGGGCATACACCTTGCCGTTCGCCCCGACCGCTGCCAACCCAAAACGTGCCGTGGGCATGTTCGCTCGCGTCTGCCATGTGTTCGTTACAGGATCATATTCTTCGTTTGTTTGCAAGGGATTGTTCGAGCCATCCTGCCCACCGATCGCGTAGATCTTGCCATTAACCGCCACCGCAGCTAGATATCTGCGCCCAGTGGGCATGTCGGCTCGAGATCGCCATGTGTTAGAGTCCGGGTTGTATTCGTAATTGCCTGTTTGAGCGCCGGAACCGCCGCCGATAACATAGATCCTGCCGTTGACCGCGCAACATCCAAAAAACTGGAGCGAAATAGGTGCATACGCCCTGACCTGCCAGGTGTTAGCGATGGGATCGTATTCTTCGGTGAAACTGCCACCGGCCCAACCACCGATCGAGTAGATCTTACCGTTGATAGCTGCGGCGCCAAACCCCGCATGGTTGGCAAGCATGACTTCACGGGGTCGCCAGGTGTTCGAGACCGGGTCATATTCTTCGTTAGTATTTATGGGAACATTACCACCAAGGAGTCCACCCAAGGCGTATATTCTGCCGTTAACTTCTACAACGGCAAGCTCGCTGCGCCCGGTGGGCATGTCAGCCCGTGTCTGCCATGATTCAGGCCGCGTGAAGTCGCTATAAAGATCTATGTACGTGTATCCGGGCGGCGGAGTCGTCGTCGGTCCTAGTATGCAGTACCCCTGGGGTACGCCCGTGGTTGGTGCCGCGCGTGCGTATTGGGCAGTATCAGAATAGGTGGATGTATAAGCGTAGCCCATGGAAACGATCGGTGTCCGGGGTGATACGACCTGTCCCGCAACGGTCAATTGTAGATAACGGTTGGTGCTTGCCGTGAATACAGAATCCGGGATCGGCGTGACGCTGCCCAGGAGCACGTTAAAGATGCCCTTGTCTACGCTGACTGAGCTTTGAGTCTCGGTCCATTTCTGAGAACCGCCGGAAGGACTGTCGAATATTGCAAATGATAGCGAAAGAGACGAATTCGTGATCGGGTTGCCGAGCGTGTCAGTAAGATAACCTTGATAATTGAGCAGGCGGGGCGACAGCCTTACCACATCGGATTTCTTTACGACTTTTTTTTGCGCGAAGCCAAGCGACAAAAAAAGCACAAGACATACAAGAAATCTATTATTCATGTTTCCTCCCTCATTATTATACACTATAATTTTACTTATTATATTATGTAGGTCAATAGCGTTTCCCGCTTTCCGCGCTTTACGCCTCCCCGGCTCGCAGAACCCTAAGCCGCGCCATTCGCGCCTAAACCGTTTATCACACGATATAAACGCTATTAACGTTCTAAACGAGATAAACCAGCACCCTTGACAAAAGGGGGCGCTGTTATTATACTTAAGTGTGGAATAGTAGTTAACTCCAATCCCCCTCCCTTGATGGGAGGGGATAAAGGGGAGGGTGAATTATTTCACCATGAGTGAGGGTTTATGAATGAACCAAACAAATGCATTTACCGCGCTGACTTCTGCGTATCGTTTGTACATATAGGAATTTAAACAAAAAACGATGACATTACGATATGTCTCTCTGTCATTCCTGCCCCGTATCAGGTACGGGGTAAAACTCCAGCGGGAATCCATGATACTTAACAAATAAAAGGCACATCATGAGCTTGAAATTCAATTGTCCTGCATGCGGCAAACCGATCATTGTCGCTTATTTAAAAAAGGGAGAGACGGTCAGGTGCAAAAACTGCAACGCGGACGCGGTCATACCGGATAACGCCGTGGAGACCGGTGAGCAGCCTGAATACCTGGCGTCGCTGCCGGTTGTTTCGGGTTCGGGTAAAAGAGAAGAAATACGCCCACCGGTCATTGAAAGCATGCTTGGCCCGCGGACCCTGGGCAAATTTATCAACGATTCTTTTAAGATCTATTCTAACAACTTCAGCGCTATTTTCTTTTTGTATATTGTCTGGCAAATAGTGGTCACGGCTTTTTGGCTCGGCACCACTTTATTGTTGAAGCTGTCTCCCAAAGGCATTGATCTTGAAAAAGGATTCAAATATTATTTCGCTCTAATGATCGTGATCCTGGTGACCAGCATTATTGTGAGCACGATAACCACTGCAGCGACCATAAGAGCTGTATGCGCGCAATTTTACGGGAAGGTTGATATTGACAGATGTTTCAAAGACGCATTCGGTAAATTCTGGCGCATGCTCGGCGCTGGATCATTGGCGGCATTAGGTTTTGGAGCGATGGCGATTACTATAATAGGTATACCATTTGCTTTATATTATGGCATATGCTGGGCTTTTATTGCGAATGTTATTGTCATAGAAAACAGCAAAGTCATCAACGCTTTCTACCGGAGCAAACAATTGGTAAAAAAGAGCTGGTGGCGTGTTTTTGGCATAGTTCTTGTTTTTTATCTGCCATGTGCCATCCTGCAAAGAGTCCTTTATATGATACCCTATGCGGGCGTGTTCCTGGCTGTTTTTATATTTCCCGCTTGCTTGATCGCTTCGGTCTTGCTGTATCTTGACCTGCGCGTGCGCAAAGAAGGCTACACTCCCGACCTCCTTGCCAAAGACCTTGGAATGGAGCAAACATGATTTTTTTTTCGGTATTTTTTCTTTTCACCCAGGCTCCCGACACGCTCTGGACAAGAACTTACGGGGGTACAGGCTGGGACGAAGCCTGTGAAGTGGAATCGCGTGAAGACGGAGGGTACATCGTCATCGGTGAAACCCAATTGTCCGGTAACATTTATGCGTGGTTGTTGAAAATGGATGCTGACGGGGACACGCTCTGGACAAAAATTTATAATGGAGAATTCTGGGCAATAGAGCAAACAAGCGACAGGGGGTATGTTATTGCAGGGTCAATATGCCAACCGGGCGAAAATAACCTTGATGCTTATCTGCTAAAAACTGATCCGGCGGGCGATACATTATGGTCGCGGTGCTATGGTGGTGCCCTTGATGATATTGCGTACGCCGTGCAACCGACCTTTGATGGCGGTTATATCTTGGCGGGCCAGTCGAACTCCTACAGTGATGTTTATGTTGTAAAAACAGATTCACTGGGCAATATGCAGTGGCAAAAAACGTATGGCGGGACATACCGGGATTACTGTTTCTCTGCGAAGCAGGTCAATGACGGCGGCTACATTTTCGCGGGATACACTGCTTATCTTACAGATCCTTGGGCTGACGTATATATAATAAGAACCGATTCAATCGGCGATACGCTTTCGACGAGGACATATGGAACGCCCGGAAACAATGACGAAGCTTATTGTGTACAGTGCGTCTCGGGCGGCGGCTATATTGTTGCGGGATGGACCTGTTCTTTTGGTCAGGGTGGTGACATTTGGCTGTTGCGTCTCAGCGATAGAGGAGATTCATTATGGACAAGAACCTATGGCGGGCTTGATTTTGAATACGGTTCATCCGTTCAGGAAACAGGCGACGGCGGTTTTGTGATCGCCGGTTATACCAGGTCTTTTGGAGCGGGATATGAAGACGTGTATGTTGTCAAAACCGATTCTGTCGGCGATACGTTGTGGACCAAAACCATCGGCGGAGCAGGACAGGATGAGGGATATTCGATATCCATGACAGCGGATAATGGCTGTATAATCGCCGGCAGGACAAATTCCTATGGCTCTGGAAGCTGGGATGTATACCTCGTTAAGCTGGCGCACCAGACCGGCGTGGTCGAGGAGAAAAAGCAGACATCGGATCCGGAATACATGATCCCGACTGTTTTCCACGGTTCGCTGCGGTATTTGAGCGGCATGAAAAACTGCAAGGTCTTTGACATCATGGGCAGACAGATTAATCCCGCTTCTATTGGCCCTGGCATCTACTTCATCGAGATTAACGGCAAAATCGAGCAAAAAGTCATTATAGCGAAATGAAATTACTGTCATCATGTCTGTCATCGCTGACATCGACGCAACCGCCTGGTTGCGTAAAGGTTAGATAATGCATAACGTTCATGTGTCATTCCTGCGCAAGCAGGAATCCAGGTTTTTTGCCTGCCCCGTTAGACACGCCGTGTCTAATGGGGTCATTGCGAGCAAGCCTTGTGTGCGGCAATCTCATCTGGTTCATTTTCCTCGCCCCTTGTGGGCGACGTGGAAAATAGTCTTTTTAATAACTGGTGTCCCTATGGGAAGAGGGTAAGGGTGAGGGGTATATTGTTTATTGTATTATTGCTCCTATTTTTTTCAGCCTGCGATCACGACGATCCCCAATACTCCGTCCCCGACTTCACCCTACCTGATGTTTATGGCAATGAGGTCAACCTCTACGGCTATCTAAGTCAAAGTCCAGTGGTAATTATTCCCTGGGCAATGTGGTGCAAAATGAGTATAGAGGAACTGGATGCCCTTTTGCTTTATGGTGATACCCTGCATTCGATACGTGTCACTGTTTTTGCGATCAGCCAGGATGGGAGCCAATATGCGTCGCAGGTTACGGACACTGCTTTTGAGCATGACTGGGTATACGAATACGAGATCCTGCTGGATACGGCAAACATCATCCGCGATCTGTATGACATTCAGGCAATGCCATCCACAATCGCGATTGACATGAGCGGCGATATTGTTTATAGGCACGAAGGTTACAAAACTGGGGATGAAATTATTATTGTCGATACGTTGAAAGCAATATTTGGAGATTAACATGAACATCTGGCGATTGAATGTAAGAGAAACTCAATTTAAGTCTTGTATTCATAATAGAATGTTTGCAATATCAAATAAACCTCGTAACCCGGAGATTGAAAAGGGTGATGTTTTATTACTGCAATTAGTTTTGGTGGATGCAAAAAGATTAGGCAAGGAAGATAGACGAATAGAATATGCACTTATTTTTGATCACTATGAAAACGATTTTAATGGGACAATTAGTCGTGATTTCTGGCCTGATGCAGGAAAGACATGGCCATGGATTCTTTATTGCAGTGCAATAGTGCCAACGATTCATTTTTCATTAGAGGATATTGGCTTGAAATACAATTATGCAGGGCAATCAAATCCTGCATTAATACATGAAGATGACGCCAAAAAAATAATGCCGTTTATATTGCGATTATATGCAGAGAAAGATATCGAAAAACATGTTCACCGAGTGCTTGATCAAGCTCGTGCTCGGCGTGACTATCAAATATGGTCATTTATTAATGGAAACGATCGTATCGTTGAGGATTCACCAGATCAAATTGCTTGGGAAACTGTGGCAGAATACAAGCGAATAAAGCGCAATCCTGAACTACCAGTGATTCTTAAGGAATTATATAAATACAAGTGTCAAATATGTGAACACGATTTTAAACCTACTTATGGTATACCCTATTCAGAAACCCATCATATGATTTGGCTATCCCGCGGAGGCGTTGACCACAGCAATAATATAATTGTAGTATGTCCAAATCATCACAGGATTATACATGAAGCAAAACCGAAATTTGATCGCAATAATTTCAAGTATATTTATCCGAATGGACACCAGGAAAGCCTTGTTTTAAAAGATCATCTGAAAAGCGCAAAGTTTCTACTAAAAATTGAAAAATGGGCTAAAGAACGTTATGATAATATTCAAAAGGAAAAAGGTATGATAGATGAGTAATATACCAGATATACGATTAAGATTAAAAGTATTCGAATGGCTAAAACAACAGCTTTTGTTGTTTCCAAATACTTTACCGCGTAAATTATTGGAAGAAGGCTTCAATGTAGGTGATACAAGGATTCCTTTGCTGGGACCCCAGGGGATATTTAAGCCGAAAGTATTTGAATTACCATTATCCATAACAACAACACCTTCAGGGCCTTACGATGATATTTATAAAAAGGGGGATTATCTATATTATCGATATCGGGGCAATGATCCTAACCATAAGGATAATCGGGGATTACGACAAGCGATGACTTCAAAAACCCCATTGATTTATTTTGTTGGCTTAAAACCAGGTCAGTACGAGGTAATATGGCCGGTATTTATTGTTGCTGATGATCCCGCAAAATTAACCTTTACAGTCGCGGTGGATAATATTAACGTATTCAAAGATATGGACAAGAATACTGATGCTCATGATTTTGCATATGATAAAGAAGATCGGCGGGCTTATATGACCGCTGAGGTAAGGATAAGACTGCATCAACATAATTTCCGTATTCATGTGTTAGATGCCTATGGAAATCAATGTGCGTGTTGCAAGCTGCGGCATGACGAACTTCTTGATGCAGCGCATATAATTCCCGATCCGGAGCCCGAAGGATTGCCCATTGTTTCAAACGGTATTGCCATGTGCAAACTGCATCATGCGGCCTTTGATAATTATATTATTGGCATATCCCCTGATTATCGTGTTCATGTGAGACAGGATGTTCTAGATGAGGAAGATGGCCTGATGTTAAATTATGGGTTGCAAAAAATGGATGGAGGTAGTATTATTTTACCTAATGAAAAACAATCATATCCAGATAAAACATTATTGGGGAAACGATATCAAATATTTAGAAATTTCTAATTTAATTGCTTTTGCAGAGCCTTTTTGCCACTCAGAATTAACATTCGTTTACGATTGGATTTTGATTTTTTGATAACATGGGGGTGAGTATGGTCAAAATGGGAAAATTGCCAATACTTTTAAATGCCACGATCTCTAGCCTTAAGTCAATATAGGGGAAAATACTGATTGACTTAGTTCATAGAGCGTATATAATCATGAAATAGGGAAGGGTAGAGAAATGAAGAAAAAAAAAGCCAACCTGTCTGCCAGAACCCAGCGAAAAACACTTCCTGCCATTACGCTGAGCAGCATCGCACTGTTAAGAAATAGATAGGTACATATTGTGGATAGGCTGGTTTCGCTACAAAAATAGAGGAGGAATGAAAATATGTTAAAAGTAGCTAAAAAACCGAAATATTCAACAGTAGAAATGAAGCTTATAAAACTATTGGATAGAATTGTAGATTTAATAGAAGTCGAGTTAATCGTAGATCTTATTGATAGAGATCTACCGAAACATAAAATAAGAGAAATCCTTGGTATTGAAATGCGGCGTATAACCTATTTTTCTAAGATTATTAAAAAGAAAGGAGCAAAAAATGGCTAAATCCAAAAAAAACCGCAAATCTTCAACAAACAACATTCGTGCTGTAACTGATGAACTTAAGGATATAAAGCGTATTTTGATCTTAGCCTTAATTAAACAAGGGATAAAATCAAAAGATATTGCTCAAGCGCTTAATATTGATCCAAGTGTAATCACGCGTATGGTCCCTTCGCGGTCAAAATAATAATAAAAGCAGCAAGACCAGGGAATGAATTTACAGGAACTTGTAGGACGTGCGAGATTATTATTTTCAAAGGCACCTGTGCGTATGATGATTTTTGATCTGGTTAATGGGAAAAGATCTGCAAAAGAAATAGCACGAAAGAGCGGGAAATCATTAATTGCAGTCCTTCAATCTCTGCAAAAAATGCGAGATTTAGAATTAATAATTTACAAAAAAACGGATGGAGGTAAAATAATAAAGAAGAACAATTCAATTATTTACGAAAAGGTTCCATTGCTTAAACATCTCTCGAAATCTTATTTTAGACATCCCACAAAACTTCCTGTTTCTCAAGAAAATAAGATGTCGAAGAAAGGCGTTAGGAATATAAAAGGAGTTTCCATTCCAGTTGAAAAAGAAATATTGGATATTTGTAATTCTGGAGAAGATCAGCTTTATGAATTTAAAAGAGCAGGTGTAGATATGCGTATTTTATCAAAGGAAATTTGTGCCTTTGCTAATACACGCCTTGGTGGTTTAATTTTCTATGGTGTAGAGGACGATGGCGCCATTGGTAATGCAGACATGAGAAGGCAGGTGTTCGATCAACGCTTACAAAATAGTATAAGAAATAATATTTCTCCAGCACTGGCTGTAAAAATCATAGAAAAAGACGTGGTAGGCCATAAAATTTTTTTGATTTGCATCTCTCCCTGGAACCAAAGTGATGTGTATCAGTTTGATGGGCGCGTATACATTAAGCATGGCACTAATGTTTTTGTCGCTAAACCAGAAGAATTAAAAAAACTGCATAGCGGTAAATATGTTGTTTAAAATCACATGATATATGACAGATAATTCATATATCTTAGAATGCCAGTGTATTATGAAAAAATTATACTGGAGCAAATTAAAATATTCATACCTCGCATGCGGCATACTATCTTGACATCGGATAAAAATTAGTTATGTTTCTACGGATATATTCTACTGGAGGTTAATATGGCTAAAAAAGTATCGATAATCAATATGAAAGGTGGTGTTGGTAAATCTACGTTAGCTATTAATTTAGCATGGCAGTTTGCAGGGCTTCGCAAGTGGGATAAGAAAGTGCTTGTTGTTGATCTGGATCCGCAATTTAATGCAAGTCAATATCTGATTGGTGTCCGTAAATATCAAACAATAATTGCTAAAAATATCCCAACTATATGGGAAATATTTGAACAGCAAACGCACTCACCTGGTAAGTCGTCATCTGAACCACTTGATCCACAGTCCGTATTATTTAATGTTGTTGAATATCCGGATGGCAGCCGGATTGATTTAATACCTTCGCGCTTAGAACTAGCTTATTCCTTGCGCAATCCAGGACAGAAAGAAAGTCTTCTTGCGAAACTTATTGTTAAAATTGAGGATAAATATGATTTGATACTGTTAGATTGTGCACCTACAGAATCTGTACTTACCACTGCAGCTTATTTGACAAGTGACTACGTACTGGTACCCGTAAAACCGGAATTTTTATCTACTATAGGATTGCCATTACTTGTTCGGTCCATGCAGGAATTTGAGGAAGGTCCATATGCAAGTCATAAACTTTCACTTGCGGGAATAGTGTTCAATCATTCATCTGACTATATACCAGAAGAGGTTAAATCTAAAAGGGAAGTAAAGTCTGTTGCTGCAAAATATGGATGGTATGTATTTAAAGCAGAAGTAAGTTTTTCTCGCTCATATCCTAAAGGTGCTCGGGAAGGTAAACCAATATTTAGTACTACATATGCACGGTCTTATCAAGCAAATAGATTTCATAGCTTTGCAGTAGAATTTGCAGAAAGGATAGACTTGTGAAAGCCGATGAAATTGATTTATTAGTTGATTTAATACATCTATTTAAGAAGTATGGTCCTGAGACATTTAAAGCACTCTCAACATCTCTTTCATCAAAAGAAATAATTCAATATTTCCCTCCTATATTAGCACAAATGGCAATTAATTTACCATATCGACAGAAAAGAAAAAAAAGAAAAGGTCATACTTTAATAAAACAGTCAAGTCTTTATTTACCAGTAATGCTTAATAATGTAGATTCAAATATACGTGGCATTTTATCAGAGCTTTTTCAAGATTTAATTGAAAGAAGAGTATTGCCTACACTTGGAGATATTAGGGAGTTTGCTGTAGAACATAATTTGTCAAAAATCAATACTAGCTCAAGGCAGAAAGCAATTTACTCACTTATTGCATCATTTTCAAAATTACCGCGTGAACAATTGGTTGATATGATCAACGCAGTTAAAGTCTATAATAAGGGTAGCCGTGGTTTGGAAGATTGGAGTACGATAATATTGGGTAAAAATCTTAAAAAGGACCACGGAAGCGATGAAAAATAAATCAATTGCTAGATTTGTAAAACATGAAATTAACATAAATAAAATTTGGTATCAGAGCATATAGTAGACATCTCGTAAGTGTTGCTTACGCATATATAATATTGTACGCTTGACATCACATTAAAGGTCAATATAATAAAATATATAGATTATTATAGAAAACAGCAATCCTGTTTTAAAAATATAGGAGGTTCGTTTATGGGTGTTAGACAATCTGTTGTATTATTTGCTGATATCATAGGATGTTCAGAAATATCAAACAATTGTAATATTGTGGAATATGATAAAATAATTTCAGAATTTCATAATACTTGTGCAGCAGCTTGTTCTATATTATTTCCTACTAACGAATATTCATCAAATGAAATCGAAATAACAATTCGTGGAGACGAATTGTGTTTGATTTTGCATTCTGGTCTTGATGTCGCTACAGATAATTATTGGGCAGTTCCGGTAAATAAAGCAAGTATAATAAAAGATGTGCAGCAAGCAGTACGCCTTGCTTTTGGACTTAAGTTGCTGTGGTTAATATCGAATTATAATAAAGCAAGGATGAAGTGTGCGTTATTACCACGTGATATTGGTATAGGTATAAATATTGGTCCAGTTATGTTCTCGGTGCATCAATCACCTGTAAGGCAAAACACATCAGAGGGATATTCTATTAATCTTGCCAAACGTATTGAGGGAATTTCAAGACTTGGCTATCATTCAAAGATATTTGTTTGCCGTGAGTTGGCACACATATGTAGTACGAATGATGTCTTGGTTGCGTTTACTGAAGGTAAAATATATGAAATAAAAGGGATAACAACACCGCCATATTTGCATGAGATAAAAGACATAAATGATAACAAAATTGTTACAAAATCTGCAATTATGCAGGAATTAAAGAAAATTACACAAGATGATCTGGAACTATATTACAATGCAGCATGTACATATATACATGAATTCTGGCTTAGAAAATTAGTGCGTTATATTCTTCTGGCTTCAAATGATAAACGTGCCTTTGATTTGCTTAAAGAAGCAAATTTACTTCAACCAGATGAATTAATAGGAAATCTACTTGAAAAAGGTCATTCACATTTTTATATGCATGATTTTACTGAAGCAATTTCACATTATCATAAGATATTGGAAATCGATAGTAACTTCTCACGCGCTCTTTATAACTTAGCGCTTTGTTATCACAAAATCGGAGATAATGATAATGCTCTTACTTATTTTAACCAGTATATGTCATTAACTCACATTGAAGCACATCCTTTTACTGAAATTGGGTTTATCTATGCTGAAATGGGTAAATATGATAAAGCTATAGAATTTTTTAGAAAAGCACGAGAAATTGATCCAAATAATATTGAACCTCTTATTGAAATGAGCCTAGTTTATGCTGACAAGAAAGATTTTGAATCTGCTCTTGCTTGTTTAGATGAAGGCAAGCACTTGAATCCTACTAATGATGCTTTATATATAGCATATGGTCATATAAGTAGAGAACTGGGAGATATAAAGTCATCACTAGATTATTTAAATAAAGCCATTTCATTAAATCCAAACAATGAAGATGCATATATAGAATTAGGTATTACACAGGGTGAAATACCCGATTTGCCTCTTGCACTAAATACATTGCAAAAGGCCATCGAAATAAATCCATTTAATCCTTCCGCTAATTATAATATTGCATGTATTTTCGCGATGAATGCTGATAATGAAAAAGCTTTATCATATCTCAATAATGCGATAAAGGCAAATAAAAAATATAAAGGTTTTGCAGCAGAAGATAAATCATTTGCCATTATTAATACTACTGATGCTTTCAAGATACTTATATCATAATATAGAAAAAAATCCGCCCTAACAGAAAAAGTTGAATTGCCCTTAAATCCGCCATAATTTCAGTAGATATTCTGGCGGTGTGGTATTTAGGGATTATAAGAACAAATAGCGGACAGTCCGAGTTTGGTTGGTTTTGATGCAGTATCTTGCGTAATTTCGAGGAATTGATTGAGTGCCGTTCATGAGTAATTCGTAATTGAATAAAATCATAATTAGAGTAATTATATTATCTGCAGAAATCCATAAACAATTCTCAAAATCGCGTTGTCCAAATATCGTATCAGGATCGAAACTATGAGAAAGGTAAAGACAATCATTACCGCAAAGCCAACGCTTGAAGGGGCGGGAGTAAGGCTCAAGCGGGTATTCGGACCCGGCGAAATCCCGAATTTCGATCCCTTTCTACTGCTGGATCATTTCGGCTCGGATGATCCCGAAGACTACATGAAAGGATTTCCGTGGCATCCCCACCGGGGGATCGAGACGATCACCTACGTGATCAGGGGTGAAGTGGAACACGGCGACAGCATTGGCAATACGGGAGTCATACGTTCCGGCGACATACAGTGGATGACTGCGGGTTCCGGCATAATTCATCAGGAAATGCCCCGGCCATACGACGGTAATATGATGGGGTTTCAGCTCTGGGTGAGTCTACCCCGGGTTAAGAAGATGACCAAGCCAAGATATATGGGTATAACAAAGCATGAGATCGCTTCCGCCTCATTGGATGGCGCGAACGTTAACGTTAACGTCATTGCCGGTTCGATCAGGGACCAGAAAGGTCCGGTAAAAAATCTGTTTATCGATGTCGAATACTACGACGTGCACGTATCCGGGAGGTTCGCCCACATTACGGAAAAGAGAACCTCTTTCATTTACGTTTATGAAGGAGCAGTGAACATCGGGGATAAACAGGTGGCTTCGAATAACTGCGCTCTGCTTGAAGAACAAGGTGAGATCCTGGTGAACGGCAGCGGCAGATTCCTCCTTGTCGCCGGTGATCCCTTGAATGAACCGATCGCCTGGGGAGGCCCGATAGTCATGAATACCAAGACCGAGCTCAGGCAGGCATTTCAGGAGCTTGATGAAGGAACCTTCATAAAAGGAACGGTCCCCGACAAGATCGCCGACAATTTCTACAGATAAAAACTGACCTACTACACGTTGAAAACAAAATAAAGTTATTAAGTTATTATGTAATTGAGTTATGGGGAAAAGTCCTCGATCAGATAAAAATTACATGCTGTCCGTGATTTGCTTTACACGTATTTAATAAAAACCGATCGTCAGCCGGCTGCGCTTTATCGACAGATCACGATCTTCTTTTGCGCTCCTATTTTTCTTCCCCCTGGCGTATCATATTGTACTTCCGTGAAATACACGCCGCCAGCTGAATGCGGCTCCCAGCGATAATTATTTCAATTTTATGATCTTCTTTGTAGCAGTAAATCCATTGGTCTTCCCTGCGGAATTTAAAATTAATTGACAAATGTAAACACCGGCAGGAAGTTTACGGCCAGTGTCATCATCGCCATACCAAAAAACCTCAGGTGAATGACTTAAAATGCCGGATGTCAATTCCTTAGATAGATCCTTGATTTTTTTCCCGGATACATCAAAGACCCACAAAGAAATATCAGCCGTTTCCCACTGTGCATCCTGCACCCGACACTGAATATTCATCCGATCCGAAAATGGATTAGGGAAGATATGTATAACCAATGGTTCGATTATTGATCGTCGATTACTCTCTTCTATTCCAATTATAGCAGCGTCTAAAAGAACATCATCAATAAATACGCCATGGCCATATGCTGAGTAATCTGACCAAAACCAAAATCTGATCGCTGTGGCGTCAACCGGGATATCGACTGTCCTTTGAAACCAAGAATAACCATAATTGCCCGATTCACGCCAAGCACCAATCCAGGAACTTGTATAATATTGGAGCTCCACAAAGTCATAAGTAGCTTCAGTCATCACCATCCACCAGAAAGAAAGCGAAGCAGACAAACAATTAGACAAGTCGATTGATCGTTCCATATAGATATCTTCGCCGTGACTATAGTAATCCGTGCTGCAGCAAGCTGCCGAACACCAGGGTGAGGAATGGCCCTCCGGTCTCATGACCCAATGAAACCCATAATTCCCGTAAAGTGTCCATCCATCAGGGAAATTGGTCATGTCGTCATAAAAGATCGGTTCTGTCATAAGGGGTTGAGAGAGAAAAAATAGCAGGATCAGGTATTTCATACTCTTCTTAATGAAACCCGTAAGCAGGATAGTCATTAAAACCTCCCTTACTTTTAAGTTTATGCTACATGTAGCTTAACTAAAATACTCATGCTGTCAACAGAACAAAAACCGATCCGCCATATTTTTTGGAAAGAAATCCGAAATGTCTATCGTTTGGATAACGTGTAATTGTGTTATTAGGGAACTTATAGAGCAAGGACATGGGGTCAGCCCTCGAAATTAGAAACAAATATCGAATAAACAGTGAACGGGGCTACCCCAATTCAAAGCTATTTGACCGTAAAAGTTATCGAGGTTATTTCATTGCCATCTTTATCAGTATCATGCATGCGGAAATCGTATGAACCAGCATCCTCTGGCGCTTTAAAGACTAACAAGCCATTTGTTCTCTTGTTGAGATACTGATATGATACATCATGATTATCATTCTCGGTTTTATTACCGTGGACATAACTGACCTGCCATATATTTTATACTTTTAGCCCTGAAAAGGCACGGTATTTCAAGGGGAACCAGTGGGGTCAAATCTCTACATTCTACTAGAACATAACAAAGAACGTTTGGATCGTTATTTGTATTGGGATCGTTAATATCGTTTAAATCGTTAAACACGAATCCACATCCTGATCGCTTGACGGCAAGTAAAATTATCATATACTATAGCGGAAGATAATCATGTCCAAGCTTTATGAGAATCCAAAATACTACGAAATTGCCTTTTCTTTCCGTAATATACCGAAAGAAACGAATATCATGGAAAATTGCATCAACCGATTTTCAAAAATACCGGTCAAATCCATATTGGAGGTCGGTTGCGGCAATAGCCCTCATATGAATGAATTGCTTAAGCGGGGTTATCGTTATACCGGTATTGATCTCAGCAGGAAAATGCTCGAATACAGCAAAAAGAAAGTAAGCGGTGAATTTCTGACCAGAGTTAGATTTATTAAAGCGAACATGAATAATTTCGCGCTTACCAAAAAAGTTGATTTTGCTTTCATTTTACTGGGCTCTTTATACGCATCAAACTCTTCGGAATTGTATTCTCATTTCGCCTCGGTAGCTAAATGCTTAAGACCGGGCGGGTTATATTTATTAGACTGGTGTGTCAATTTTGATCCCCTGACCAATGCAAAAGAAACATGGACTATGAATAAAGGTGATACCGTGGTCAAAGCAGCCGTTACGTATACAGTGATCAATCCCGTTAATCAGTTATATGAAGAAAAAATCGTTTTAAATGTCATGGATAGAGGAAAGAAAAAGCGGATAATCGAAAGAGAAAGAAAGATTGCTGTTTATCCGCAAGAATTCCTTTGCTTGATTAAAAACATGAGGCGGTTTAAATTTATCGGATGGTGGAATAATTGGAATTTGAATCAAAGTCTGGACCAGGTTTTAAATATCAATCGACCGATCATTATCCTGCGGCGAATTTAACCGACTGTATAACGCGGGACAAAACTGACCTGCCATACATAAAAACAAATAAAGTTATTAAGAATTCGGGGCTACCCCAATAAGAAGCTATTTGACCGTAAAAGTTATCGAGGTTATTTCATTGCCATTTTTATCAGTATCATGCATGCGGAAATCGTATGAACCGGCATCCTCTGGCGCTTTAAAGACTAACAAGCCATTTGTTCTCTTGTTGAGATACTGATATGACACATCATGATTATCATTCTCGGTTTCATTGCCGTGGGGCACGTCCGACGGGATAATGCCGATCCAGGCATTTTCCGTAAATTCAGCAGGCGCTGTAAACGCCAAGCGAATTTCTTCACCGGGTTTAAAAATAGTTTTATCCAGTTTCAGTTCCGCGCCCTTGGTCGTCTTTATCACCTCAAACGAAACAGACGCGACTTCTTTGCCATTTTCATCCGTATCGTGCATGCGTAAGTCATATTTGCCCGGTTGTCCCGGCGCATAAAAATTCAAAGTCCCGGAAACTTTTTTCTCAAGATAAATATACGCAATGTCATGTTCATCATTAGTTGTTTCGTTCCCATGAGGAATGTCTGATGGAATAATGCCGACCCATGCCCTTTCAGAAAAACTCGGTGATGCAACAAAGTTTACTGCAATTAGTTCGCCTGGTGCAAAGGATGTTTTTCCAAGTGTTAATGAAGCCTTTGGACCACAGGAAAGCAATGACAATAAAATTAAAAAAGATGCTATGATGGTAAGTGTCCGCATAAAACCTCCTTTGGCACAGTATATAAGCCTTTTTAGTAAAGTCAATATGAAAACGAAATGGGTTCAATCCTAACATTATAAACTTTATTCCATTATTATTATTGACTAAAGTTTTATTTTTTTGTATAATAACGTCAGTAGATAAGAAAGGAGAAAGACAATGGCAGATCAAGAGCTGACGGATAATGCCGGACGATATATTGGAAAGATACAAGAACTTAGCGGTGGCGTCTTGGAGGGCCGGGATGCCTCAGGGCGTCTTAAGGGGAAGTATTATCCCAAGAGTAACGAAACGCACGATGCAAGTGGGAAGTTAGTCGGCAAAGGCAACATGCTGTCTAAGCTCATCACAGACTCAACGAAGTAAGCAGGAACGCAGGTATCGTATGTAAACTTGTGGGGGTAAATCTTCACAGTATACGTTCTATGATAAGAATTCTAGCAGTCCATCGTTTAGAGTTCCCAAAACATATATCGCAGCTTTCCCCTTGACTGTCCTTTAAACCAGAATATCATTTCTCCGGAGACGATTTTGGCTGAGATGATACCCAGAACGCTAGACCCGGCGGTCGAGAATGCACTGGCATAAGACTGCATGGACATAAACGCTTACCTCAATCGCATCAAGTACTCAGGCCCCAGGACTCCCACTGCGGAAACTCTGCGCAAGCTCCACCGCGCGCACGTGCTGGCGGTCCCTTTTGAGAACCTTGATGTTCATCTCGGGCGTATGATTGTTCTTGATGAAAAAAAATTATTTGAAAAGATCGTCCGGCAAAAGCGGGGCGGGTTTTGCTACGAGCTGAACGGGTCGTTCGCCGCCCTGCTGCGCGCCCTGGGTTTCAAAGTTACCATGCTTTCGGCGCGCGTTTATCTCAATGGCAAGCCAGGAAAGGAATTCGACCATATGGTGCTGCTCGTCCAGCTTAAAAAGCGATGGTTTGCCGATGTCGGTTTCGGTTCCTTGTTCATCGAGCCGCTGCGGATGGACGATAAAAACGAGCAGATCCAGAGGAACGCTGCCTATCGGATCAAACAGTATGGCGACATTTGGAAGTTGATGTTACGACAAGCCGAGGATCTCTGGCAGGTTATTTACCAGTTCGATCTTAAACCCCGTCAGCTTCAGGATTACGCTAAAATGTGCCGCTGGCACCAGACATCGCCCCGGTCATGGCACACGCAGAATCGCGTTTGCACCCGTGCAACGCCTAAAGGCCGGATCACTTTGAGCGGGATGAAGCTGGTCATCAGGAAAGGTCAAAATCGCACCGAACAGGTGTTAAAAACGAAAAAGGAATATACTAAAGCTTTAAAAACTTATTTTGGTATAAAGACAAAGAATTTTTTACATATCTGGAGGTAAATTTATGAAAAGCTCCAAAGAGAACGCAAAGAAAATTCTGGCCCCGTGCGGCATTTACTGCCTCGAATGTTCTTTCAAGGTGACGTATGAAACGCAAAACCGGGCGCACGTGATGGCCATGCCGTCAAAGTACGATAAATTTAAAACTGCAGATCTGACTGAATTTAATTGCAGCGGATGCACACCAGAAAATCAGGATGCAAATTGCGAGATCAAACAATGCGCGATAGCCAGAAAACTTGAGCATTGCGGACAATGCGACGAATTCCCCTGTAAACTGATTAGTAATTTCGCCACCGATGGAATTCCTCATCATAAAAAAGCCAAAGAACATCTGGAGTATATTCGAAAACACGGATTGAACAGATTCATTGAAGAAAAAGAAAAGCAGATCAAATGTGTTTGCGGGGAAAAACTGTCCTGGTACGTGACAAAATGCTTGGTTTGCGGAAAAGAAAATGATTATGATTGATCAAACAAAGAAAGGAAACATGAATATCCGCAGATCGGTTTTAGCAATATATTTTATCTTCGTTTTAGGTTTGTGCGACCAACTTGCGACAAGCGCCAACGGTATAGGACTTATCCTGAGGGCTGATGGGAAATGGAAGATAGTCAATGAAGATACGCTGGAATTTGAAATTAAACTTGTGCCTCCCATAACTACAGCGGACAGTCAAATAGTATTACTAAAAAAACAAAGCTGGGTCTACGCCAATCTTGAAGATTCCTCATTGTTAAACGATACCGCAAAAGTGATTTTGATCGATGAACCTCCCAAGTGCATTAGACAACCAATGCCAAATTACCCAGAGATGGCGCGAAAGTGTGGGATCGAGGGAAAAGCGATGGTAAAAGCATTAATAGATATCGACGGCAGTGTTATCGAAACAGTTATAGCAGAAACAAGCGGTAATGAATCGTTAGATGAAGCTGCGCTCGCCGCGATGAAAAAGGCGAAGTACAAGCCGGCGATGCGGAAAAACAAACCCGTGCAAATATGGATCGGAGTACCAATAAATTTTATATTAGATTAGGCTTTTGAGTATTTTATGAGATTTCTTCAATGATCAAAAAATATTTTTTTCTCTGCCTTCTATTTTGCGCTGTCGCATGCCAGAAAGAGATTGAATTCAATATTATCCATTTTACCGGCTATACGGAGATCGCCGTGGAAGATTCGGCTTTGTTATATGAAAACCTACAGCTTCTCCAGGATCATCCTAAGATCGATGTTGAACTGCGCGGCTATACCGATAGCGTCGGCGAGGATTCGGTGAATATGGTCAAATCCCATGCCCGGGCCGATGCGATCAGGGCCTGGCTGGTGAGCAATGGCGTTGATTCGCTGCAACTTTATGCCATTGGCTGGGGCGAGGATGATCCGGTGGGTGATAACCATACCGCGGAAGGCAGAGCGCTGAACAACCGCGTCGAGTTTGTTTATAAATAATAAACACCTTAGACTTAGACAAAAATTCCGGCCTGTCCGTCGTACGGTAGTTGCATAGTTAAACAATTGAACAATTGTTCAATTGTTTAAGGGTTGTAATGAAACGGGTTTCTGTTAATTTGCAGCTTTCGAATTCCCTGCCCGTGTTTATTTCTTCGATTGGAGCATGGCGAAGGTCACGCCCGACGGCTCTTTGAACAGGCAGATCACGGGTCCGCCCGGTGTCACAACTTTGGGCGGGATCTCAATGGATCCGCCGCATTCTTCGATCTTCTTCGCCTTTGCTTCGATGTCGTCGACCTCGATATAAACAGTCAGAAAAGGTTCCCTTGCCATGCTCAAGGTGAATATGCCGCCGCCGGCAAAAGCTTTCTGTCCTTCGCCGGCCGGCAATTTGTGGATCGTCGATTTTTCATCGTATGCAAAAATCCATCCAAAGACTTCCTGGAAAAAACGCACTGATCTTTCGGCATTATTAGATGCCAGTTCCCAATAAAAGATCGGATTTTGTTGCATATAATTCCTCCTTATTGTTCAATAATCATCCGGTATATCTTAATGAACAATCTCACACAGCGCTCACATGAGCAATTGGCGTCAGCCCTCGAAATTAGAAATAATTATAGGAATTGATATTTATATAAAAACGGTAATTGAAATCCATGTTTAGGTTCCATGAATTTATTGACAACTGGTTACTATGTGATATAATTAAATAGCGATGTTAGTAAGGCTGCTGTCAAGTTACTTTGAGGAGGCATCATGATAAGTCCTAAGAAATATTTATTGTTGTTGTCAACAATCTTTCTATGCGTATTACCAATCTCCGCATCTGCGCAGTGGCTCGAGACAACGATCTATGTGCCGGATTCGCTTTGTGAAATCGTTCAACCTCAAGCCCTTACCTACAACGCGACCGATAACAAAATTTATGTTGGTGGACAAAACGGAGATTGCGTGATCGCGATCGATGGCGCGACCAACGAGAAGATCGCGCGCATCCCAGCAGGCGATGATATTCAAGCGCTGTGCTGGAACGAGACGGATGATAAGGTTTACTGCGCCAATGGCGGCAGTAATAATGTGACCATCATTAACGGCGCGACCAATGGAGTCATCGCGACGGTCACAACGGGGAATAATCCGATTGCGCTTTGCTGGAACACAACCAGCGACAAGATCTACTGCGCCAATGGTAACAGCAATAATGTGACGATCATTAACGGAGCCACCAATTCAGTGATCACTGTTGTCACAGCCGGGGGCGCTCCTTATGCCCTGTGCTGGAACGCGACCAACAACAAGGTCTACTGCGCCAACTTCGGCAACAATACTGTGACGGTCATTGACGGCGCAACCAACGCGGTCATCACCACGATCACGGTTGGGAGTATGCCGAGAGCCCTGTGCTGGAACGCGACTAACAACAAGATTTACTGCGCTAACGGCAACGGTCAGAGCGTAACGGTGATCAATGGCGCCAGCGATGCGGTCATCACCACGATCGACTGCGGTACTCAACCGCGCTCCCTGTGCTGGAACGCGACGGACAACAAGGTCTACTGCGCCAATGCTGGCAATGACGTGGTGACGGTCATTGACGGCGCGACCAACGCGGTTATCACCGCGGTTCCGGCTGGAACTGATCCGCAGGTTGTCTGCTGGGATTCGACCAGCAACAAGATTTACTGCCCTAATTTCAGCAGCAATAATGTGACGGTAATTGACGGCGTGAGCAACTCGGTCATCACCACGATCACGGCTGGAATGGCTCCTCAGGCCTCCTGTTGGAATTCAGTCAATAATAAGATCTACTGCGCAAATTGCTACAGTAGCGATGTCACGATGATAGACGCTGCAACCGATTCGGTGCTAACCACGGTGCTTCTCGGGAGCGGGCCTAATGCCCTTTGCCGCAATGCAACGAATAATAAAATCTATTGCACTAATTATAACAGCTATAATGTAACGGCGATCGATGGCGCGACCAACGAGGTTCTGAGCACTTTTACCACCGGTTATTTACCATTATATCTCTGCTGGAACGGGACAAATAATAAGATCTACTGCATTAACAGCGGAGCTGGTAATATATCTATTATTGATGGGCAGACTGATACAGTCATAACCTCAGTCACGCCCGGAAGCGCTCCCCAGATTCTCTGCTGGAATTCAACCGGAAACAAAGTATATTGCGCCAATCGTGCCAGTAGCGATGTGACCGTGATCGACGGCACGAGCAATGCTGTGATCGCCACGGTCCCAGCGGGCGTTTATCCCGGGGCTCTATGCTGGAACGCGACCAATAACAAGGTATACTGCGCCAATGAGGACGATAACAGCGTAACGATAATCGACGGCGCGACTAATGCGGTCATAACCACGGTCACGACCGGGAATACACCACGGGTCCTTTTTTGGCATGAGACCAGCAATAAAATCTACTGCGCCAATGCCTACAGCAATAACGTAACGGTGATCGACGGCGCCACCAATTCGGTCACCGGAACGGTCGCGGTCGGTAATTATCCATCCGCCCTTTGTGGGAACTTGACCGATAATAAGGTTTACTGCGCGAATTGGAGCAGTCATGACGTGACGGTCGTCGATGGCGCGGCCAATTCGGTTATTGCCACGGTGCCGGTTGAGCAATATCCATCCGCTCTCTGCTGGAGCTCGCTCGGCAATAAGGTCTACTGCGCTAACAGCGAAGACAGCGGCAGCGTTACTGTCATCGACGGCGCTGCCGACAGCGCGATCGCCACGATCGCTGTTGGCAACGGGCCGATGGCTTTAACATGGAGTCCTTTTCAAAACCGGACCTATATTGCGAATTTCAGAAGCCATAGCGTTTCGGTGGTGCGTGACACTGCGACCGGCATCGAGGAAGATAATATCCGCGATGCAAAAAGAATAATCTTCGGCGCGACAATCATCAACGGACCTTTACAATTGCCTGCGGGAAAAACATACCGCGTATTCGATATAAGCGGCAGAATGGTGCTTCCCGGCAAAACGAAACCAGGGGTTTATTTTATAGAGATCAACGGTCAAATTTTACAGAAAATAGTGAAGGTCAGGTAAAACCAAAACCTATCTACGAATCCGCCTTTCCGCGCAGGTGTAAAAAACACCTATTCCACTATTTCGAAATAGTGAAATCGAAACGAATTACACCCTGCCCCGGTACGCATCACACAGGATTAAATGAAAACCGTAAAATGTTGAATTATTGCCCTTAAAACCTTCATAATTTCAGGTTTTGCGCTATTGACATAATGGTAATAATTGGTATGATTTATATAAAGACCGTATTATGTACATTAAACACTTTGACATTAATTCAGATTTTGAATCTACCGGAGGTATTATAAGACGTAAAAGATCGTAAATACGCACAAGGAGGATAACATGACAAAAAGCATCCTGATCACTGCCATGATTTTGATGATGGCAGCGACAATCAACGCCCAGCCCACGGTAGGTTTGGGGGTGAAAATGAGCCGGCACGAGGTGAGCTTCTTAATAACCGCTGACGGATACGAAAAATATCAATGGGAACGGTACTGGGGCATGAGCTGCGACATCACGGTCAATTTCACCAGATACCTGACGCTCAGGGTGGAAACAATGGAATTCAAAAAATTCGACAATTCCGGAGGTTTGGGCAACGGCGGTTACAGTTTCAGTCTTTTTTCCGACCTCGACGCCGATCTGATGTATATCCTGCCGCTCAAGTTCCCGGTTTCACCGCTTGTATACGCCGGCGCGAATTTCGAGAAATTCATGGACAAACCGGTAGCCGACCCGCGCGGCATTGCCACGCCTTCAGAACTCAGGATCGGGCTCGGCGTCCTGTACCACCTGCGCGAAAAGTCAAAATTGCAGCTTGAATTCCAGATCTACGACAAGCGCCAGACCGCGGCTCAGTCGTATTCCGACTATCCCGAATCTTTTGTCTACGAAACCATGGAGGCCATCGGCTTTAACCGCGCGAACCTGGGAGCGTACATCAATTTTTGAACAACGAACAAAACTGATCTGCCATACGTTGAAAGACAAAATATAGTTATTAGGTGATTGGGTAATTGTGTTATTTAGTAAATAGCCTGACAGGGAGTGCTTTATTCCCGCTTATTTTTTCTTAATTATAAACCCGGTATCATTTATATAAATATCGTACGGATCCTGACTTGGATACTGGAACGCGGCGGTGCCGTAAGCGGCATCGATGAAGGGGATTTTCTTCCAGTTTTTCAGCATAAAACGCCAAAAGCCGGTCTCATTCGCAATCTGGTATCTATTTGAATAAACCGCATCTGATCCGGAACCCTCGACATCGCGTCCTTCGAACCTCGTGATGCAATAATATGATTCGGCCCCAAGCCACCTCAGACTTGTCTTCCATCGCACGATATAGCCCTCGATCATCCACTGATCACCGGTTAGTTTGAAAAAATGACTCTTATCCTCCTTCGCGTTGAAAAAGGTCATGGCGATCGTGTCGCCATGCGCCTCGGCAAATACGTATCCGATCTTTTCTTCATGGGAAAACCTGGCAAAAGTGTACACGAATAAAGCGATGGCTGTGAACGCAAGTCCAAAACCAACTGTAATAAGGAAGATCAGGAGGGAGATTAAAAAGCCTTTTGCATCTGTGCGTTTTTTAAAGACAGCGATCAGAGCCTGGATGATCACGATGATGCCCAGCGCGAGCAGAACAATACCGACGATCCCGAGCACCATAACAAATGTATCCATGCCTTATTATAATCTCACATATCCGCAAGTCAATGGAACCTTATGGGGTTAAGTCTTCCTTAGAAAGCAAGAGTAATTAAGTGGTTGAGTAGATGAGAATAGTAAGTAGCGTGCGATTTATTAACGAATCACGTGAAAATAGGCTCAGTTCTCTAAATTACTAAAATTCACCTGCTTGATTTTTATTTCGTAAAGCATATAATTCTGTAGGAATTTCGGTCGTATAGACTAAGTATTACAATAAAAAGGAGGTTTGCATGGATAGATCTTTGAGGATCGCAGCCGTGAAAATAATGTTTTTCTTGCTCATAGCATGTTCATGTAGAGAAGGGTTGGAAAACCTGCCGCCCGATATCGATTCGGATCTTCTTGCGTATTATCATCTTGACGGTAATGGAAACGATGCGAGCGGTAACAACCGGAACGCTGTACTGTACAGCGTGAACGCTACTGCCGATAACAAAGGCAACTCCAACGGAGCATGCATGTTCGACGGATCGACGTCCTGGATCGACGTGCCGGCGTTACCCGTAAGCGCCGATCTGACGGTCAGCTTCTGGATGAAAACGCAGGCGACCAGTTGGAGTATATTCCCCTGGTCGATGTTCATCATCGACCGCGACCTTGCTGGCGCAAACCGCGATTGGAGTATTTGTAACGGGCAGGACGGTTTTTTAGAATTTAACACGGGAAGCAGTTATGATTATACCATGATCAGCACGGATACTATAAACGGCGGCCAATGGCTGCATGTCGCGGTCGTCAGGGATTCCAGCGCGAAATTAAAAAGCATCTATATTGACGGCATTGTCAACGCAACGGAAGAATTTGATGATCAGCCGTTCGTCAATCAGGATTCCAATATTTGCATCGGATGTTCCAGGGTCGATAAAGCGAACCATTTATTTTACGAGGGCGCGCTGGACAACGTGCGTTTCTACAGCAGAGCGCTTTCCGCTTTCGATATCGATAGTTTATATAAAGCGGAAAAATAATTTAAACGCATCAGTATAACAAAATCAACTGGTAAGTAATTGGGTAGTTGTGTTATTTGGTAAATAAGCCAAAAATTATTCTGGCAACAAACACGGGATTAACCCTCGAAATTATAAGCTACTCAGGACAGTCTTGACAATTGGGCACCGGGTGTTATATTGTAAAATAAAACAGGAGCCGGAGAGAGCTATGAAACTCGATATGGTTTTAGAAGTTCTATGCTGAAGGCATGGGATAAAGAATGGCTAAACAAGTAGAAGTGAACACAAAATCATCAAAAACCTTGAATGCTACATCAGTAGTGCTCAGGGTATTTGTAATTATGGCCATTATATTGTACATTGCTGCACGGCCGTATGAAGATGCTGACTATATCGGGTGCCGGTATGTCGCGTTTTTTGGATCAGTGCTTCTCATATTTTATAGTATCTGGGCTAAAAGCAAGCTCTGGACCGTGGTGTTTTGCGCGGTTGCCGTGATCTTTTTTCCGGTAATACTAATTCATATTAACCAATATGCCTGGTCATTTATTGCTTTTTTTGCCGCGGTGGTTTTAGGATTATCCATAAAATTCTTAAAAAATAAGAAAGAACCAATTGTATATGGTAAAAATGCGAAGAAACCCTCGGCAGCCGCAGAAGCGTACCCGCACCCGCAGCATCAACAGGAAAAGCAACCGGATGCAGAGCGTCCCAGTCGCGAGCATGTGCTATGGGAACAGCAACTGAACCCGGATGTCGTGAATTCGGTGCGCAATTATTTGATCTTTGTATTGGATCAGTTACGACCGACCGATTGGGAAGTGTATGCCTTGAAAGCGATATGCAGGCATTCGCCGGCTTTGTCATACTTGCTGGTAAACGGAAAACTCGATATCGAATTTATTAAAAACAGGGAGGCGGAGGGCATGCGCATGGCGATCGATGTCATAAAAGAGATCCCGGTATACGACGGCATGACCCTGAGAGATTTTTTTCACAACGCATTCGAAGCCATGTACAAGGAAACAAGCTATGGCAGAGGCGATAAGTTCTGCTGGTATGGCCGGGACCGCGTGATCGAGACTTTAAGGTCATTTCAGGTTAGCTCAAAAACCATTGTGCCGCACAATGCCAAGTTTTACGATATTGACGGCAAGGAGTTGGAGCTCGATACGACCATAGATACCGATACCATTCAAAAGATCAAGGATTCACTTGAGTATTTTGAAAAATCGAGAGAAAAACACACGGAGAAAGACGCGGTAAAAGGTAAATACCGGTTCGAGATCCAGTCCGAATATCCGGTGATTGAATTCGACCTGGAAGCGATCGAGAAAGCAGGAATATTTGAATATAGCGGTTCGCTGGTGAATAGTCTATATGAAGATCTGAAACAGCTGCTTAGCGTTAGTGCTGACTATACCTATCTTGGATATTATGCCGCGAGCGATCCGCGTTACGATGTCCTCGCATCAAGTTATGGAGTCTTAGACGGTGTTCTCATGCTGATCAAGTATAAGGGCGCCGTAGAATATTTCGCGGACAGGCTTTACGTGGAATTCCAGGATATTGATCAGAAGAGCTGGGTTTTTCAGTGGCTAACATGCCACAAATTGCATATCGAGGGGAACGATTAATAAAAAGACAGGGGCAGGGTTCTAGTTTCCAGATACTAGGATCCAGGGCTTAGAATCTAAAAACCGCTCTTTAATACTAGATGCAAAGTGCCAGGGATTAGACGAGGAACCAGGACCGAGTTTATTAACCCAGCCCTGCGGCAAATCCTCACTTCAACTTGATGAGTTTCTGAGTCTCAATCTGTTTGTTCACGTCAATACAAAGAAAATAGACTCCAGAGGCAAGGTGCCGAATTTCTGTATTGTTTAAACTCAACAAGGAAGGCACAAAAGCATAGGTTGAAGAGAACACCGGGACACCACGGATATCGTAGAGTGTAATCTTCAATGGTTCTATCCGCTCCTGATCAAATCTCAATATAATTTTATCACTGAAGAATGAGGGAGCGAGAAAGGAGCGAGAAAGAGACGCGAGCGTCTTTTCTTGTTCCGCTATTCCTAAATTGCCCGTCGGGTTGCGTTTATAGTATATCTCCCAATTAGCATCGCGGCTGTCATGCCACACCGCATGCACCATCGAATCAGAAACCACTATCGAAGGTTCCCTCGATTCAGAAAGATTATCAGTAAGCCTGATATCTGCTCCCCAGCTTGCGCCGTTATCGGCGGAGCATTTGTAGTAGATCTCAGAAGTGTCTCCGTTACGGTTATCCGGCCAGGCTACATGCACCATTGGGCTAGAAGCCGCTATTGAAGGATACCACGAAGAATAGTTCTCGGCAAGTTGCGTTTCCGTTTCCCAGGTTGTGCCGTTATCAAGAGAACGGGTGTAATATATCTGGGGGGTCGTAGATCCATGGCGAAAGTCAGCGTATGCCACGTGAACGATCGAATCTAAAACCGCTACCGAGGGAAACTGCGAGGGAGCAGGCGTGATGCTTTTATCTGTCTCCCAGGTTACGCCGTTATCAAAAGAACGGGTGTAATAAGTCTGAGGGCTGGCGCGCATATCCATCCAGACCACGTGGACGATCGAATCAGAAACCGCTACTGAAGCGAGGTTCTTTCCAGCAGCCGGGGCGGCCGGGGTGATTATTCTATCCGTCTCCCAGGTTGTGCCGTTATCGAGAGAACGCGTGTAATAGATCTGAGGGCCGGCGCGCATGTCGGTCCAGACCACATGCACGATCGAACCGGTAACCGCTACTGAGGGATGGTACGCCACGCCGCTGGCGGAAGTGAGGGCCGTGTCCGGTCCCCAGGTTGCGCCATTGTCTAATGAACGTTTGTAGAATACCCTGGGGGATCCTAGACGTCCGTCATACCAGACCACGTGGACGATCGAATCAGAAAGCGCTATTGAAGGACGTTCTGACCAAGAAGCATCTGTGGTAAGACGCTCATCAACTCCCCAGGTTGTGCCATAGTCTATGGAACGTTTGTGGTAAATCTCTGTATTTCCATCGCGATTGTCATGCCACACCACATGGATATTAGCGCCAGAAGCTGCCACGCACCGGGCATTGTTGAAAGAAGTTACAGACTCAAGAGAATCATAAGTCAGCCGCGTATCCGACTCCCATTGAGCCAATAGCATGAAAGGCATGAATAGCCCCGCGGCTATCAATAGCAGATATTTGTTCTTTCGCATTTTACCTCCTTTTATCGCCGTCTTGTTTTTTTATCCGTAAAAGAATCTTTTTTGGTTTTCACTACATAATAATATGCTAAACTGTGTAGCGCTTCAATGACCGAGATTTCCTAAAACCATTGGTTTTCCGGGGGTTATATGAATATGTTTTCTCCCCTTGACAAATGTCTGTATCTTATGTAAGATGTTTCCACGTATGGATAACAGACAGACGCTGCGGCTTAAGGTTGCGCAATACTATCTCAATAATGGCATATCGTTCAGGCAGGCCGCCTTGAAGTTTCATCTTGCATACTGCACGATCTTTAAATGGGTCAAATTATACAAGAAACAGGGCGAAGAGGGGCTTTTATCTGCCTATAAAAGACCCTGGAACCGAGCAAGACCTGACGTTGAAGAAAAGATAGTTTTAATGAAGGAGTATGAGCCTGGTTTAACCGTGCGCCAGGCAAAGGCGAACCTTGAAAAAGAGGGCATCCGGATTTCTATTAAGGGGATATGGGGGATCTGGAAAAGGCATGGTTACGCCGGGTACAATCAGGAGAATGTGACCGGTAATTTCACTGATTGTCCATGGACCAAGGAGGCGCAAAAGAAATACGAGGTTGTGAAATGGCTATTTGAGCGCGGGCTGGTCGCCAGATCAGCTGAGATACTGAATTCCATGCCGGTCCTGCCTGAAAATGATCTCCTTCCCCGGATCTCTGATTCGCGGTTAAACATAAGAAGGCAGATCGAGAAGACCGGTCTCCTATTCGGCAAGATCCCTGTCCGTTCTTATCTGAAGCGACTGAGGATCTTGTATGATGAGTGCCATCGCCGAAATTTACATTATTCTGTCTTGATCGTTGGATTAGTAGAAATCAAGGTACTATCATGGAGTGGCGAGCCGTTGGAAATGCTGAACAAGGTGGCGGAATTGAAAGGCATGCTTGAAAAGACCGGAAATCAAAATTCTTATTCACTCTTTGCCCTGCGTCTTTCGCTCCTGATCTCCGAGGGATTTGCGCGTACCGGTCTTCTAATGTTAAAAGAAGCATCGGATATTGCCAGGACCTGCCGTATTATATTGAAAAGGCGGAAACACATATCTCCTTTTTTCATGCGCGATCTGGGACAGCTGTACGCGCAATTGGAGGATTTCAGAGAAGCCAAGTATTGGTATCTAAGATCAATCGACGGGTTTGACGCGAAGGAAGCAAAAATAACCAAGCCTCTCCTCGCTGACACATTCACCGTCAGGGGAGAGTACAAGAGGGCGCTCGAAGTCGTGAAAAATGAAGAGCTGGACCATTGGGGGAGTCATTCCAAAATGCTTCGCATTCAGTCCTGGTGGTCGCTCACAAAAGGAATGCCCGATAAGGCAATATCGCTTGCGGTTGAGGTTCTTGCGTCGTTGGAAAAGGATAAAGCAAAAGGCAGTATGTTTGGCTGTTATTTGACGATCGCGAGCGCATATTGCAGTCTGGGTGAAAAAAACAGGGCAAGACGAACACTTAAGAAAATCCTTCCCTTTTTGATAAAGAACCAGTTGGAAGTCGTTAAGACGATCGTCGACATTCTATTCTCAAAACCCCAGCCCGCTGCGGACGCAATGCTCTTGCGCAGACAGACCTTACCTACGATCAAGCTCGCGCTTCTTCTTAAGAACGGTCAATATGCCGGCGCATTGAAATACGCCGAGAAGAAGGGTATTTTGGCGTTCTTGCATCGATACGTCTTTTTCTTTCCAGAAGTGATCACGGATCTGCTTGAAAAAGGCAAACCTGTCGGCCTTCCACGGGCAATGCTCAATTTGCCGGTATTCCGAAAAGAAATTCCGGTTTACTCAGTAAAATTTCTCGGCAACCTCATAGTCCACAAAAATCAAAAATATCTAAAAATTCACACCGTTAGGAAAAGAACGCAAGTTGTTTCATCAGAAAAATGCAGTTCGGAAGCTGGCATATCTCAGGCTTTCAAGGTGAGAGAGAGTCTCTCTAACGGAGTAAACTTAACGCCCAAAGACACCGCCTTCTTGATTCATCTTGCGACCGCAAAAAGCCGGCATATTGCACTTGACAGGATCTATAAGAATTTCTGGCCGCACAGCGAAAATTCTTCACGAAACCTGGCACACCTTTTGGTGAGAATAAGAAGAGCGCTTCGGCTTCCCTCTCATTTTCTCTATATAAGAGGAAATAGGCTCTGTTTTGATTGTCATTTCATCACCGATTATGGTGAATACCAGGAGCATATTGCCCAGGCAAAGGCATTCTCAACCGCCGGTGAATGGGCATTTGCCAATGCTGAATACTCACAGGCATTTTCACTGTTCCGTAACGCGCCCTTTAATAAGATGTATGATAACTGGTCCGAAGATATGCGCAACACGGTCCTCGGAAACCTGGAAAATGGGGCGATTAAGTTCGCCGAAGTTTGTTCAGCTCATGGTGACCGGGAGAAAGGCATTGCGGTATTGCAGAAAATCTCCGAGATTATCCCTTACTCGGATGAAGTCAAAAATCGTATGAGCAATATAGCAACCGGGATCAAATAGCGGAGAGGCTGGTTTTTTTGGCGGACAAAGCCGATTTCCGCTTCCAGATACTGCCAGACCCGGCGCGTTGCGAGCTCATAGCAGCGTCTGAGCTTATCTGCCGATAGTTTGTCCGAATATTAATTCAGCATTGTAGGCAGGATCTGATTATCGGTATGAGGGTGAAAATCCAAGGATAAAGTCATCCATCCCGGATACCTTAATTGGATTACTACCGGATGTCAAATCCGTAAAAATATCTGGGCAGGTTACGACTGGAAATTAAATGGCAGCTGCCATTGTTTGTATACGGGATAATCTCATTTATCCCGTAGTGGGCATTGTGAGGTCGCCTACGTTACCCACCGCCTCGATGCTCAGTTCGTGGGCGTGCCTCATTGATATTGAGCGCTTGACCCATGAATTCCTTGCCATTCAACGCTGCTATTGCCGCCTGGGCTTCATTATTATCCGGCATTTCGACAAATCCAAATCCTCTTGACTGGCCACTGATTTTATCTTTAATGATATTTACGGACGCGACCTTGCCAAAGGCTTCAAACGCCTTTTGCAGATCACCATCAGTGGAGTCGTGCGACAGATTACCTACATATATATTCATAGTATCTCCTTTATATAGTAATAGTTATACATATTTTTAGCACGATGTCAACAAATATTTTGGGGTGCTTGACAAGCTGTGAGCGAAAAAATATAATGGATCGAGACCTAATCATAGAGGAGGCTGTCGGCATGAAGATGAAACAAAAGAAAGGAAATACGGTTCTAGCCGGTTTTTCCATCGCGCCGTTCGGCGTCGGCGACAAGCTCAGCAAATACATAGCCGGGGTTTTGAATATCGTCGACCGTTCGGGTCTGGAATACCGGCTTGGTTCCATGCAAACCTGCGTGGAGGGCGATTTCGAACGGGTAATCAAGGTGATCACTGCCTGTCATAAATACATGATCAGGCAGGCACCCAGGGTCCTTACCCACATCACGATCGATGACCGGCACGGCCGGACTGGCCGGATCACAGGTAAGATAAAGGACGTGGAAAGGGTGCTGGGCCGGAAGCTCCGGCATATATAAAGACCGGCTTTAGATGTTGAGTAATTGTGTGATTGTATTATCAGCTAATCGCAACAACCGATGACTACTGCTGTTGCTCCAGGTCCTTTTTCTTTTCCTCAAATTCCTTCTTTTCGATCTCACCCTTGGCGTAGCGCTGCTTCAGGATATCAAGCGGTGTTGTATTATGCTCAATACGACAGGATCTGCCCGCGACCATGCACCTTACGAACCAGACGATCCCAATGATCAAAAGGATCCAGAAAATCAGCATAAATATACCACCCATCCAACCAAATCCCCATGGACCACCCCAGTATCCGTGCATCATAAAAGCCTCCTTTTTACCCCTGCCTGACTATTAGACAACAATTAAAGGACAAAAGTACATCGGTAAAGACTAAATATTTTTTACAATCACCAAGCTAATAGACTCATAAACAATTGTCGAAGCTTCGTTATCACATTTTATATGAGATAACAAAGGGAGAGTATTATAGCGAAGGTTGGCAGCCAATTAAACGTCGATAGACCGATCCTGTTTGGTATTGTAAAAAAGATCGATTTGGATAAACTTGAAGAGACGTATGAAGGATAAATTTACCAAAGGTCAACGAATCGCGTTCGTGATTCGGAAGGAGGAATTATGCCAAGAGTGATTCATTTTGAGATCCATGCCGATGACCCCCAACGGGCCGTGAAGTTTTATAGCGGGGTTTTCGGCTGGGAAGTACAGAAATGGACGGAGCCAACGGACTACTGGCTGCTGATGACGGGCAAGGATGAACCGGGGATCAATGGTGCGATCATGAAACGCGAGAAACCGCTCAGCGGCAGCGGCGATATCATGGCATTTGTCTGCACGATCAGCATTGATTCGGTTGAGAAATACTCTTCAAAGATCGAGGCCGCCGGCGGCAAAATTCTTGTTCCCAAGGGCCCCATCCCCGGGATCGGCTGGTTTGCCCAGTGCCTCGACACCGAAGGCAACGTTTTTGGGATCCTGCAGAACGACCCGTCAGCGAAATAATTAAAAGTATGAATTCTGCACAGCAGCAACGAGAAAAATGAAAATAATAAAAACCATAATTATCGTTATTGCGCTTTTTGTTTTCCTGCTCATCGTACTTTTCGGGATCTATCTGGTAACGCACCGGCAGGGCGTTATCAAACCTTCCGAGATCGTCAACCCCGAGGCGAGCAAAAGTATCCTTATCGCCAGTCAAGGCAGCAAGTTCAAGAATGAGCTGGTCGACAGCATTACTGCCCGGCTAAAGAACAAACCTTTGTCAATCAAGGTGGTTGACGTTACTACCCTCAATGAAATCAGCGAAGCCGATTTTTCGGCTTTGGTGATCATTCATACAACGGAGAAATGGGAAATGCCGGCCGATGTCAAGAAGTTTCTGGACCAGGCAAAGGATCTGAAAAAGATCCTGCTGGTGACTACGTCGGGCGACGGGAACTGGAAGACAAAGGATTATAGCGTGGATGTCATCACGTCCGCGTCAGCGAGATCAGAACTTCAGGTTTTACCCGGCCGCATCGGCGCGTGGGTTGATTCGACTTTAAGAGAGTTTCAATGAAACTCATTGGATTGGTCATGATTGCCCGGTGTGGTTAAAAAAAGAATTTGGGAAAGAGGAAGTGGCATGAAGCCTTTAACCAGACATTTATTGTATTGGTCGCCCAGGGTACTTACAATTCTGTTCGCCATCTTCATCGGTCTGTTCGCCCTCGATGTCTTTTCAGCAGGCAAGGGATTCTGGGAAACGGTTCTTGGTTTGCTGATACACTTGATCCCAACAGCCTTTATCATAGGCGTGCTGGTGTTTTCATGGCGCCGGGAGTGGATCGGGGCGGTCATCTTTGTCGCTTTGGCGGTCCTGTATATCGTTTTAGCCCGGGGACGGTTCCCCTTGAGCACTTACGTTATCATCGCTGGTCCCCTGATATTGGCAGGAGGTTTGTTCATGCTGAACTGGCTGCTGAGGGCAAGTCCCTCAGATAAATCCAAGTGAAAAAATCAGGGCAGAAAGTTTTTTATATTATAATTATATGTTTGCTACTTCAGCTTGTTCCTCTTTACGCGTATTTTGATCAGGATGAACCGGCGCTCGCGCCATTGACTTTATGGACGTCCGACGTCCTCAGACAAAAGGAGTGGTTCTTTTGTCCCTGGGGATGGACCGCGTTTGGGATCACAGATAGGATCACCCTGGAATGGGATTGGATGCTTGCGGTCGGTCTATGCCCGGCGGGGTATATCAAGGTAAACTATTACCGGGATCCAAAATGCGCTCTTTCATTTGATCTCCTCGATTATTATATCCGGCCGCAACTGGTCGACACGGTGGAAGATTTCCAGCCCGGATATCAGTTCATCGGATATAAAATCTCCGGCAACCTTGCGTGGCTGCATGCTTCGGCAACCTATAGTTTAACGCAAAAATTAAGGGCTCATGTTACGACCGGATTCTCCTACACCGGTTATTACAAGATATGGCGCAAGGACCCACTTCCTATAATAACGGCAGAATTTACCAGCCGCATCAGCCCTGATCTATGGTGCGGTCTGGAATATAATGCTCACAAAAGCGTACATTTGATCGCAGCCTTGCTATACGGCAATTCTTTTGGTTTCTGGGACCAGATCCCGAGAAAACTGCAGGTGATCGGCGGCGTTTCATGGGCGCCGTTCCCGGATAACTGGTGGGGTATTTTACGGCGCTGGCGGCTCGATGTCGGGATATTCAATACCTATTTTTTAGAGATCGACCGCGAGCAGGGTTTTCTGCCGGCCCCTTATTTTTACTGGCAGGTACCTTTTTAAACGGCGTAAAATAGGCTGGAAGAAAAGTTTTGTTACAGCGCAATTTCCATGTATCTTGCGCCTTTGACAGGGTTGTAGCGATAAGGTTTGATGTCCTTGAATCCGAGGGATTCATAGAGTGAGATCGCTTCGGTCATCGTGTCGATGGTATCAAGCCTCATCCTTGCATAACCGATCGAGCGCGCGATCTCGATGATCCTCACTGCCATTTCCCGGCCAATCCCTTTGCCGCGGTACTTCGGCCGCACGTACATCCGCTTCATTTCGCATATTCTGTCTTCGATCTTGCGCATTGCCGCGCAGCCGGCGGTTTCATTGTCCCATAATGCCAGCATCAGGAAGCCATCGGGCGCCTGATACTCACCCGGCAACCCGGCGAACTCCCGGGCGTAATCCTGAAAATCAAGATCGAACCCCAGGGTCTCGGTGTATTCTTTGAACAGCCCGCGTATCTCCTGAACATGATTCTGGGATGTCGCTTCGATCAGTTTAAGCATCCGGAACAATCCTCCTCATTAATTTAAATCTGTCGTCCGCAATTTATCATACTTAACTTTTTTGTATCGTCAATGCCCTTAACCCGGGGTCAGAAACAGGGGATCTATGGATTGGTGATTTTGTTATCAGGCTGCAGTTAATTAGGTTATTGAGTAAATAAGTTATTCAATAGAAAAGAATATGCACCGAATACATTGACTTTGTGACACGATTGGTGATAATTAGATAATGATATGAGGAGAGCCATGGCGCCAGCAACAAATGCATGCCGCAGGATCATTTGCGCCGTTATATTCCTGTTCGCGTCTGTGGCAATGCTGCACGGAGGCCTGAACGTATGGACGTCGAACGGGCCGTACGGCGGTCACATTGTTTCGCTGGCGATCCATCCGACCGATCACAATATCGTTTATGCTGGTTGCGATGACAGCGGCGGCATTTTTAAAACAACGGACGGGGGCGAAACATGGGTATTCATATCGTCGTCGGTACCCGACGTGTGCGGCTGGGCGATCGCGATCGATCCCCAGGATCCCGGCATTGTCTACGCCGCTGACATCTACGGCTTTGGCGTATATAAATCGACCAATGATGGCGCCACCTGGGAATACATGAACACGGGCCTTGATGAAACCCATGTGACGTGTTTTGCCATCAGCAGGGATTCCTCAAATATAATCTACGCGGGAACTGGAGGGTGGCGGTTTCCCGGGAACGGTATCTACAAGAGTGTCAACGCGGGTGCCAGTTGGGTAGCCTCGGGCTTGAGCGGCACAAAAGTATATTGCCTGGCGATGCATCCTGATTCCTATAATATATTGTATGCCGGGACACATGGTAACGGTCTTTACCGAAGCACCAATGCCGGGAACAGCTGGTCACTATTATCTTTACCGTCATCCTATGTCAATTGCCTGGCGATCGACCCGGTTTCTCCTGATATTGTCTACGCCGGAACTTTGGCAGGTATTTACAGAACGACCAATAGCGGAAGCACGTGGGATTCGCTCGGTTTATTCCAGGAACTTATATGGTCGCTGACCATCGATCCAACATCAACAAATGTGATCTATGCTTCCACGTGCTGGAATGGTTCATACAAAAGTATGGACAGCGGATCGACGTGGTCGCCGGTCAATGCCGGGGTCAATTATCCGATTAATTTCTGCATCGCGGTCGATCCTGTTTCATCCAGTACGCTTTACCTCGGCACCGCCGCCGGCGGGGTCTATAAAAGCATCAATGGAGGAGCGTATTGGTCGCAAAAGATCCAGGGCATGAAAAACACGTACGCGTTCGGGCTCGTTCCTCATCCGGATTCTGCCGGTATCATTTACGCCGGACGCTGCTATGCCGAACCAGGTGCGTTTTTTTACCGGAGCATTGATGGCGGGCAGAACTGGGCGTCGCTCACCCAATTTGTAAATGTCGGGTTGACCGCTTTGATGATCGATCCTGATGACCATCGTGTTTTTTACGCGGGGGCGATCAAGGCGATCGTCAAAACAACAGACTACGGCGCGACCTGGATATTGCTAGACTCCCTGCTTCATACTGAAGAGCGCGTCCCCTCGATGGCCATTGATCCGTTCGCGACGAACACAGTTTATGCCGGCGCCTACATAGTTGACCCGGACACCGGGATATCGGTCCGCAAGAGCGTAGACTACGGCATGCATTGGTCTGAAATAGCGTTTTTTCCCAAGACGGTTGAGTCCCACGCGCTTGATCCCGTGTCTGACATCCTCCATGGCGGAGCCCTGGCAGTAAGTCCCGTCTCTTCAAATGTCATTTACGCGGGAGCATTTGGCGGAGTGTTCAAGAGCACGGACGCAGGAAATATCTGGTCTATCCAGGGACTAGCAAACGAGGCGGTCTTCGCTCTTGAGGTAAACCCTGATTCTGAACAGATTATATACGCGGGATGCGAATCAGGCAGGGTTTTCAAAAGCACTGATTCCGGCAATAACTGGATGCAGGTCGACCCGGGTTGGCCGTCAGCCATGATCACTGACATTCTGGTAGATCCTTCTTCAACAAATGACGTGTACGTGAGCCGCGATGCATCGGACTGGCATGCCGGAGCGCACGGGGGCGTGGCGCACAGCACTGACGGAGGATCCAGCTGGACCGAGATCGATTCCGGATTGACGACGACCCACACGATCAGGCTGGCGATCGATACGACCGCGAACACTTTGTACGCCGCGACCTACGGCGGTGGGGTATTTTCTTACGCTTTTTTTACCAGTGTTGAAGAGGATCCAAGCGCGTGCGAAGATCCACAAAACAACGCAGTGGTTCAGATCTATCCTAACCCTTTCTCAAGGATGACAACGATCAGCTTTGATACAAAACCGGGCATAAAGAGCATGGAGTTGAAAATCTATGACGCTGCCGGAAGGTTGGTGAAATCATTTAAACTACCTACTGCCTACTCCATACTGCCTACTAATGTCGTCTGGGATGGTTCAGACGACTTCGGTGGTCAAGTGCCTGCCGGGATTTATTTCGGCGAACTCAAAGCGCGAAACTTAAGAACGGTCAGTAAACTCATTCTGCTTCGTAAACCGTAAGTTATTGAGTAAGGTGCTAGACCTTTTTGCTCCCCTTAGTATAACCGGATGTGTTTAAAAATTATACACCCGTCAATAATTTCTCATTGACATTATGTTATATGTATATATATTAAATACTTCAGTTAAGGAACCGGAAAGGAGAAGCCATGGTTGATATAGAAAAACTAAAAGGTTTTAGTTTATTCAAACATCTCAATGAAAGAGAACTTGAACAGATCGCTCAAATCGCGGAAGAAGAGTCATCCAAAAAAGATATGCGGATATTCGAGGAAAAAGCACTGGCTGTGAACCTATACCTGGTATTGGAAGGCAGGGTGGAGCTCAAGATCTCGGGTGATGGTAAAGAAAAGATCGTGATCGACACGGCCGGACCGGGCGACATATTTGGCTGGTCGGCAGTAACCGACCCGCATACTTTTACCGCGGCTGCCTAGACGATCGAGGACTCAAAGTTCATCGTTCTTAGCAGTGAAAATCTGATCAGCCTTTTTGACAAGAACAATCACATCGGTTACCGGATAATCAAAGAGATCGCTACGGTCGCGTCCCGGAGAGTGAAAGCTCTGGAGCAAAAGCTCGCCGATATCATCCACGCGAAATAATATAATACAACCTTCAGGCACTGGTTCCTCATTACCTGTCCACCCATATTTCGTCAATTGACGAAATATGAAAAACTGATGCTTGATTTTTTGATCGGTTTGCGGATAATAAAATGACATGTTAGTCAAACACTTTGTTTTTGGGCCTATCGAAACGAATTGTTATCTGGTCGCGTGTGAAAAAACCAGGGACGCGATGGTTGTCGATCCCGATGTCAGGACAAAAGAAGAAAAGGATAAGCTCAGCAGCGCGATCAATAAGCCCAAAATAAAATTGAGGTATATTGTCAATACTCACCACCACAGCGATCATACATCCGGCAATAGCATACTTAAGAAGGCCACTGGCGCTGAAATACTGATACACGAGTTGGATGCAGCGGTGTTGCCAAAACCCTGGGAATGGTGGTCAAAGATGATCAAAACCGACCCGCGACGTCCTTGCCCGGCTTGCGGCAATGAAGGATCTAATCACGTCGAGATCCTGAATGGCCAGGAAAAAGCGGTCTTGAGCTGCAATGCCTGTGGTTTAAGGTTCGAGATATTTTCTTCTCCGCCGGCGGACCGTTTGCTTCATCATGGCGATGTAATAATAGTCGGAGAGCTGGAATTTGTCGTCATCCATACGCCGGGACACAGTGCCGGCGGCATTTCACTCTATTCAAAAAAGGAGAAGGCGGTCTTCACCGGCGACACGCTGTTCAAAGGATCGGTTGGCAGGACCGATACAATCGATAGTTCTTGTGAAGATATAATCAGATCGGTCAAAGAGTTGAGTAAGCTGCCGGAAGATACAGTCGTGTATCCCGGGCACGGCGAAACAACCACGATTAGCGAAGAAAAATGCAATAATCCCTTTCTGCAAAATTAAGAAGGATCCATGAAATATTTTATCGCAACGATATTGATCTCTGCCGTAGTAATATCCTGCGCGCGGCAATCATCGATAACTGAATACCAGCTTTCCAACGGGCTCAAGGTCATTATCATTCCCTTTAAAAAGGGAGAGCTTATCTCCATGGTCACATTATATTCGATCGGTGAAACCAGCGACCCGCTGGAAAAATCAGGCATGGCGCATCTTATCGAACACCTTTACGTCACCTCAGCCGCCGGAGCATTTCCGTCCCGGGATATCAATCGCTTTATGGCTGACTATCCAAAAGGATGGAACGCCCAGACCGGCATGGATTACACGGTCATCGCCACAGTTTTCCCCAAGAGACAACTTGATGCGGAGCTCAGGATGGCCGCGGCCAGGATGAAAAGTATCGATATCACCGAAAATGACCTCGACCGGGAGATCCCCCGGATCGAAAAGGAACTCATCAATATGTACGACAGGATCCCGATGCTCGCCAGCCAGAACCTTTCGGCGGAAATGCTTCTCGGCTCTCAGCTCAAAGAGCGCAAGGGCGGGGTGAGCGAACAGATACGGACCATAACCGTTGACGAACTGCGCGCGCGCGCGAGCACCTTTTACAAACCGGTCAATGCGCAGATCATTGTCTGCGGGCCCGTGGAGCCGGGAAAAATTAGGAAGCGGATCGACAAATTGTTCTCGAATATCCAGACCGGTGAACCGGTCCCAGCCAAGACCGTTACTCCTTTACCTGGCCATAAAAAATTACAGATCAAAGATATAACACCATCTTTTCCAAATGCCCAGTCCTGTGTCGCTCTATCATACAGGGCTCCCTCTCCGGCAGACCGATTGCATCCGGCTTATCTGGTTTTAGTACATAGACTTCAGGTAAATTCGCAGGCATTGGAATTTTCCCCGAATACGCTCCTGGTTTTCTATGCTGCCCTGGACCGACCCGAGGTCATAAGCCTTGTTTTGCCGGTTGAAAATCAAGAGAACCCCGAGGCAGCCCTTGACCGGCTTGAAAAATACGTGGATGAGATAAGGATCCGGAAGATCGATAATGAGGAAATCATAGCCTCAAGACGGAATTTCAACTTTATATTTTGCCGGGAGACCTACCCAAACAGTGTGCTCGCGGGCGATTCATACGGCGTCGCCTTCGCCATAGGACGAAAGAAACAGCTCGGCATTAACGGCGATACGCTCATGCAGCAGATCGACGCTGTAACCCAGGAGGAGCTTTCGGCGGCGGGAGAGTACTTTGCCTTAGAAAAAAGCGCTGCAGCCATAATCAAAATCAGAAAATATTGAATTCCACCTTGCTATAAGATCATCATTGTACGCTTGACTTGGGCGGGAAATCCGGGATAATATGGCCGGATAAAACATGGATCGCAAGGATGATATGCTGGATAGATAACAGGAGGCATACGTGAGCTCAAAAAAACATATCAGCGATGAGGAAGCAAAAAAGATCGGCGAAAAACTCGGCGTAAAGTGGGACAAGTTCGACGTGGACCAGTTCCGAAGGGGCATGGATGTCGAACTGGAACACGGAACTGTCGATGCCTGGACGAACGTGACGAACGATGATCCGTTGACAACCGGCAAAATCGCGCTCGCGCACTTGAACGAGTTTGCGGATTATTATGATCGGCTTGAAAAAATGGAAAAAGAAGCTGATAAATTCTGGGGGAAAGAGTAGACTCAGCGCGAAGGCGCCGATTGTAAAAATCTAAGTCTATCAGGGAGGTCCGATGTTGACATTGATATCGATCCTGCTTTTCGGGACGGGCGTTTATGAAAGGATCGGCATAATCAGCGCGATGGACGTGGAGCTCGCTTACATAAAAGAGCAAATGCAGGTGGAATACGTCGATACCGTGAGTCGCCGGATATTCGCCCGCGGTAAGATCAGAGGCGTGGAGTGCGTTCTGGTCATGGCCGGCGTGGGCAAGGTCAACGCCGGGATAACCGCGGAAATATTGGCCAGCAAATACGACGTCGACGCCGTCATCTTCGGCGGGGTTGCCGGCGGCATAGATCCAAAACTTGACATAGGCGATATCATCATTTCTGAAAAGGTATTCCATCATGACTACGGCGTGATAGAACCCGGGGGATTCACGCCCTGGGATACGGTTGGTTACGCGGCCGACACGTTTCTGGTGAGACTTGCCCGCGATCAGGCAGGCAACGTCAAGTTCCAGGAAATACCCGAGAAGATCTGCAAGGAAACCGGTCATTATCCGCGGGTCAAGACCGGCCGGGTGGTCACGGGCGACCAGTTCATCGCCAGCGAAGTTAAACGCCAGTGGCTGGAAAAAACCTTCCGGGCTGACTGCGTGGAAATGGAAGGCGCCGCGGTCGCCCAGGTATGCGCGATCAATCGGATCCCGTTCTTGATCATCCGCTGCCTGTCTGACCTGGCAAACGAGAGCGCCGACGTGGACTTCGATGCTTTCGTGGATTATGCCGCTCGGAATTCCAGCGTTCTGGTGGTGGAGATCGTGGGATCGCTGAAGCAATAAGATCGGATTCCGGATTTTCCATCTTGATATATAGGGCAAAAAAGTTAAGGAGGATATGCCATGGGTAACGAACAGTCGGCGATCACCGTGAAGCTCATCAATAAAAAACTACAATTTACCGGCACGGCCGGGTCGAACGCACCGGTCACGATCGATTATGTACCGCCGCTCGGCGACGGGCAGTGTTATATGTCGCTTGAATTGCTGCTGATCAGCCTTGCTAGCTGCTGCGGTTCGACCGTGGCATCCCTGCTCCGGCGGATGAAAAAAGACGTATCCGGAATGGTGATCGAAGCTCAGGGTGTCCGGCGGGATCAACACCCGACGTCATTCAGGAAGATCATGCTCGAATTCGTCATCAATTCCCAGGATGCGGTCGATGCCGATGTTCAGAGCGCGATCAAGCTATCAGAAGATACATTCTGCCCGGTATGGGCGATGTTGAAAAATAACGTGGAAGTCGCGACCGAATTCAAAATAATAACAGGTTAGAGCTCCCTACAAGCAAACCTGTTTTTACCACTACAGCATTTATCTAGCCCAACAGAACGTTTCGTTGACATCAGCGGCAATCGTTGTATAATGCACAGATATGCGCCTGAAAATGACCACCAACTCAATTGAAGATCTCCTGGTCCGGGTGCTTAACGGCAGGGCCGATGTCTATAGAATTCTTGGTAAGTTCAGCCGGGCGATCGAAGACTACCACAGCATACTTAAAGCCGCCGAAATAACCGGGAATCCGGATCCTTTGATCGTGCCGGAAACAATGCTGAATATCGGCTATATTTATACCGAAGGCAGCAGTGATTTTGACAAGGCTAAGAAGATCGTCAGGAAAGCTTTCGCGGAGATCGATCAAAAAAAGGAACAAAAAATTTATGGACGGGGGATCGGTATCCTCGGCAATGTCGCCCGGCGTCAGGGTGACTACGACAAAGCGATAAAATATTTTAATAAGATGCTTCTGATTCAAAAAAAATCCCATGATAAAAGAGGGACCGCAGTAGCAGGCAATAACCTCGGGAACAGTTATTGGAATAAGGGAGAACTGGATAAGGCGCTCAGGTATTATAACCGGTCTTTGGCCATTGCTACGGAAATAGGCGACAAAATTGTGGTGAGTATGGTTTCCGGGAACATCGGTCTAGTCTATCACGGCAAAGGCAAACCTGACCAGGCCTTGAAGTATTTTAATAAATCCCTTAAAATAAAACAGGAAATTGGCGATAAGCGGGGGCTTGGGATTATTTATGGGAATATCGGAACCGTCTACACCAATAAAGGAGAGATCGACCAGGCATTGGAACAATATAAGAGATCGCTCTGTATATATGAAGAGATAGGCAATAAGACAGGGATCGCCACAGCTTTGAACAATATCGGGCTTGTTTATTTTGACAAGGGAGAATACGGAGAATCGCTAGAATACTATAAAAGATCGCTTTCCAGGTCGGAGAAGATCGGTGATAAAACGCAAACCGGTTTGGTGTTAGGCAATATCGGATTGCTTCATCACAACGAAGGTAAGTTCGACAAGGCGCTGGACTGCTTTAAAAGGTCACTTGTTCTGTCGATGACAACCGGAGATAGAGTTGGCATCGGCATTGCATACCAAAACATCGGCACGGTGTATCTAAATAAGGGAAATTTGAAGAAAGCGCTGCGTTATTTTAAAAAAGACCAGGCGATGAGGATGGAAATGGGAGATAAAAACGGCATCGGTCTATCCTGCATGAATTTTGGCGCCTACTATATTGAGCTTAAAAAATACGCGGCTGCCGGTCGGTATCTTGAAAGAGCCGAGAAAATATTAAAGGAGATCGGAGATAAATATAATCTGGCTAAGGTCTATGCTTTTACTGCCGAATTGAGCATAGCCCGTGATAGATCAGCCCGGGCATACGGCTATGCCAAAAAGGCATTGTCTTTGGCAAAAGAAACCGGCACAAAAGAGCACGATGTCCTCGCCTTGCGGGCGCTGGGCAAAGCGCTTCACGCGCAGTATAGTGCATCGGGCGGAAAGAAAGCCATTCTGATCACGAGAGCGATCACATACCTTCAGCAGTCGGCAGATCTGGCAAGAAAACAGAATATGATGATCGAACTTGCCAGATCGCTGGATGAGTTGAGCATTATGATGAAACACGCCGGCATGAACGAGGAAGCTGGTAAATGCCTGAAGGAAGCCGCCGCGATATTTAAAAGAACCGGCGCAAAGCAGAGGTCAATAACAAAAGACCACGATAAATGATAAAGCCGAATAAACTTTTCGTATCGGCTTAATGTCTAATTCATATAAATCAGAATTATCAGAATAATAAGAATATTCTGAAAGATAAGGAGAAATTACCATGAAAGGACAAAAACGGATGGTGGGATGCGTCCCGGGCGGAGGCGGCGGGGATTGTTGCAGCGTCTCGGCAGTGGTGGGGGTCGACGAGCGGGGACAGATCGTGCTGCCGAAAGAACTGCGGGATAAGGCAAAGATCAAGGCCGGCGACAAGCTGGCGGTCGTTGCGCTAAGCGGCGAGAAAGGATCATGCTGCTTCATGCTGATGAAGGTCGAAGAGCTTGACCGGATGGTGAAGATAAAGGTTGATTCGGTGCTGGGCAAGGGAAAAGAGGCTTAAAATGAAGGCAAATAAGATCAGGAAAGCAGTGCGGAAAACGTATGCCGCGGTGGCTAAACAGGGTAGTTCATGCTGCGGTCCGGCTGAGCCATGCGAATGCGGAATCGGCGAACTTCAAACATCGGGCCAAGCCATGGGTTATTCGGCGAAAGAACTGAATTCCGCACCAAAAGGCGCGAATATGGGGTTGGGCTGCGGCAACCCGGTCGCCATCGCGTCGCTTAAAGCGGGAGACACGGTCGTCGACCTTGGATCCGGAGGCGGTTTTGATTGTTTTCTCGCCGCCCAAAGGGTTGGTAAAAAGGGACGGGTGATCGGCGTGGACATGACACCGGAAATGATCGAAAAGGCGCGGGAAAACGCAATGAAGGTCAAGTATAACAACGTCGAGTTCCGGCTGGGCGAGATCGAGCATCTGCCGGTCGCAGACCAGAGCGCGGACGTCGTGATCTCGAATTGCGTTATCAACCTGGCGCCGGATAAAAGGGCGGTTCTGAAAGAAGTCTACCGCGTGCTGAAGAGAGGCGGAAGGATCGCGGTCTCGGACCTGGCCCTGGTCAAGAAGCTGCCTCCGAAGTTAAGGAACAGTATCGAGGCGTACACGAGCTGCATCGGCGGCGCAATCCTGCTTGATGATTACAAGCGGGCGGTCAAGGCGGCCGGATTCAAAAATATCAAGATCGCGGTAAATGACAAAGCGGGTAAAATAGTCAAAGCGGCAGCTGCAGACTACAAAGGGTTTTCTCAAGCCGACCGGAAAAAACTCACGATGATAAGGTTCCTGGCCGAGCATGTTGTCAGTGCTTACATTCAGGCGGTGAAATAGAGCTTGGATACCCGGGATTAGATCTAAAGGAAAGGAGAATCATGAAAAAGTCGGTTATCATTGGCATATTATTGAACGTCATGTTTTGTTTATCGTACGCCCAGGCGGGTCAGGCCATCCAGCTGATCCCGCCGGACACCACGCGCGGGTTGCCGGTCATGAAAGCCCTTAAGGTAAGAGCTTCGGCGACCGATTTCGATACGGTCATGCTCAGTGACCAGGACCTGTCCGACCTCATCTGGGCCGCTAACGGGATCAACCGGCCAGAGAACGGAAAGCGCACCGCGCCATCGGCGACGAACGCGCAGGACGTTGATATTTATGTTTGCCTCAAACAAGGTACTTACCTTTATGACGCGAAAAAGCACGCGCTGGGTCAAGTGACCGAGGGAGACACAAGGTCGCTGGTTGCCTCGCGGCAGGAGTTCGCGGCAAAGGCGCCCGTGATCTTGCTGCTTGTTTCCGATATCTCCCGGTTCAAACATGGCGGCGATTCGCTGAAGCTTGTGTGGGCGGCCATGGACGCGGGGATCGTTTCGCAGAACATCGCGGTCTTTTGCGCGGCGACGGGATTGAGAACCAGGCCGCGGGCCATCATGGACCTGAAAAAGCTGAAGGCGGCTTTAAAACTAAATGAAACGCAATATCTGATGCTTAACAATCCGGTTTCGTACTGATATTGGACAAGGCAGTCAATTACGTTATTAGTTGATCATGTGATTAAAGACAAAATATTCGATCCGGTCGTTTCAATCGCGTATTGATTTTGCTGCGCAAAATTGTATAATTCAGCCGGTAAGCAAGAAAGGATGGGATCATGGATAAAGCGGGGCGTAGATCTCCAGTTGCTTTTTCAATGGTGATCACCATTATTTTTTCGATGCCTGTCTTCACGGTCGCCGGGGATCCGGCACCGGCTGACTCGGTAAAGATCGGGCTGGTCCTTTCCGCCGGCGGCGCCCTGGGTCTTGCCCATGTCGGCGTGCTCAAGGTGTTGGAACGGGAGGGGATCAACGTTTCGTGTATATCCGCCAACAGCATGGGTTCGATAATCGGCAGCCTTTACGCCGCTGGTTATACCGCCACGCAGATCGAAAGTATCGCCCTTGGCATCGACTGGAAGAAAATGATCGTTTTTGGCCTTCCGTCCGGCGTGAACCAGCACCCGGGCACGCGGCAGAGACTGGGCTATCTTGTCAGCCTGGAGCACCATGGTTTCAGCCCCGCCCTGCCCAGCGGCGTGGCCAACCTGCAGAACGTGGAGTTCTTTCTCGCGCAACACCTGGCCCGGCCGGAATACGATGCCGGCGGCAATTATGACAGCTTGGCGATCCCCCTCCGCCTGATCGCCGTGGATCTGAACTCGGGCCGCAAGATCACGTTCTGCAGCGGCAGTCTCGTAAAAGCGATCCGGGGCAGCATCGCCATACCAGGCGTTTTCGCTCCTAGCATGTTCACGAATATGCGTTTGGTTGACGGCGGCGTTATGCAGTACCTGCCGGTGGAACCGATAAAAGAAATGGAACCTGATCTTATCATCGCGTCGCTGACCATAAAGCAAAACGAGCAAGCCGGCGTATCCATGATTGATATCATCTCCCGCACGACCAGCATGTTCGGCATTTCGGACATTGAAAAGCAGAAAAAGATCGCCAATATCCTGATCGAACCGGACCTCTCGCAATTTGACGCCACTAATTATGATCAGGCAAAGGAGTTGATCGCGGTCGGCGAACAGACAGCGGAAATGGCACTGGACGGGATCCGCGAGAGTATCGCGGGCAGGACGATAATAAAGGCAAAGAAAGAGATCACGCATCGGCCGCTACCGTTTGTGAGAAAGATATCATTTGAAGGAATGAAGACACTGTCCGCAAAAAAAATATCCAGGATCCTGAAAATAATACCCGGAAGCCAGCTCGATTTTGACGCTTTTATCAAAGACCTGATCAAGCTTTACGAGACCGGCCTGTTCGAACATGTCGATTACCGTTTGCATGACGGCGGGGATTCGGTTGAGATCACGATCGAAGTGCACGAGCGGGATTTCGGGTATTACCTGCTGGGACTGCGTTATGACAACTATGATAATGCGACGATCGGCCTGGAAATGGGCATTGACAATATCGGGGGCAGCAGTTTCGGCGCCAGTGGAATAGCGACGCTGGGCGAGCCGAGCGAATACCGCGTGCGGATTGAATACTTGAACCCCCAATATACAACGTTATTCGGGCACATCGATCCATTCTGGTCATCCATTGACCGGTCGTATTACGATGGTTCGGGCTGGGTTGCCGATTATAACATTGACTGCCGGGGCGCAGCGTCGGAGATAAACTGCAACCTTGGATACGATACTTACGTGGGCTTTGGTTTCAAGGCGCACCAGGCGTTGTACCGTTTTCCGCAACTCGCCGTGTTCGATACCCTGCCCATGGACGAATGGATCATCGGGCCGACCATATCAGTCGAGCAGAATGACGAAGCCGGGTGCGACCTCTCGTCGGACAACAACTTCGTCCGAATTGAATGGCAGTATGCGGGTTCTCTTTTTCACAGCCGCGCGGAATTCATACGGATAGCGCTCATTACTGACGCGAACAAACCGCTCTTCGGACGTTTCAGCACTTCGGGAGTTCTTTGCGCCGGCGCCTCGGCCGGCGATCTGCCTTGGTCAGAGCGCTTTTATACCGGCGGCGCGTCATTCGTCGGATACCGGTTAGAACACGTAATGAGCAGGCAAAAACTGACTTCCAACGTGAGCCTTAACTACCGCGTTCTGGGCACAGCTCGAAGCAGGACTTTTTCGCTCTATTTAAGACTGGTGGGCGCGGCCGGGCTCACTTCGGACATTACAAATATCCTCAATATTACCGACCCGCTCAGTCTGGATTACCACTATGGATGCGGCATTGGAATATGGATGGATACGCCCATCGGACCGGTCCAATTGACCACCGGTGCCACAGATCCGCAATGGGGCGACGGTTTTAAATGCAAAACCGCCGCGATATTTTTTTCTATCGGTCGGGACTTCAGGTACACGAAATAACAGTAAGTAGTCCCGCTTTTATTTCATAAAAAAACAGCATTGATAAAGCGGGATCTTCGATAAGTAGCATGTAGTAAAACGGCTAGTAATTAGCACCCTTTTTTGTATCGATGTAGTCTTCCAAAAGTTCTTCGAGCTGGTCAAGCGGCATCGAGCCGTAGCGAAGTATCTCATCATGGAATTCTCTGATATCGAAATCCCTGCCCAGCGCTGCGCGCGCTGATTCGCGCAGGCGGATGATGGCCAGCTCGCCGGTCTTGTAAGCGCATGCCTGGCCCGGCCAGACAATGTAGCGGTATATCTCTCCATCGGCGCTCCACAGGCAGTGTTCCTGCATGTACGCGGCCGCCTGATCGCGCGACCATTTTTTCCAGTGAATACCGGTGTCCAGGACCAGGCGCACGGCGCGGAACAATTCAGAGCGCAGATAACCGATGCGGCTGTACAGATCGGTATAAAAACCGTTTTCCAATGCCAGGCGCTCAGCATAGAGGGCCCAGCCCTCGACATAGCCCGTGAAGAAAAATAAACTTTTAAACAAACGCGCGTCAGCCGATCCCTGTTCCAGAGCGATCTGAAGGTGATGGCCGGGTATTGCTTCATGATAAGTCAACGCTTTCATGCCCGGCTTGGAGTGCCGGTAACCAAGGTTGGCGTAGAAGATCCCGCCTCCAGTACCGTCCAGACGCGGCGGCTGATAGTATGTCCCGGCCGTCGCCTCTTTGAATTCGGGTACGCGACCGACCTTTACGACCGCTTTAGGCACGGTGCCGAACATATCCGGCAAGTGCGCGTACATCGTATCGATTATTGTTTGGTAACCTTTAAGGGTTTGCTGTTTGCCCACATCCGTTGCCGGATAGAGAAATTTACCGGTGGTATCGGCCAATATTAGCTTTTGGAAGGCAATAGCCATTTCCTGGTAATTTTTACCGGGGATCCCAAGTTCTTTGTAAATCTTAACAAGTTCATGCTCGATACGCGCGACCTCGGCCAGTCCCAGTTCATGGATCTCAGCCGGCGCCATGCCCGTGGTGGTGTGAAAATTGAGACAGTATTGGTAATAAGCGTTGCCCTGGGGCAGTTTCCAAACACCGGCAAGACTATCAGCTTTTGGTCTCAATGTGGCGAGATACGATATGACATTTCGGTATGCCGGATAGACGGAATTATCGATCGCTTTCAAAGCTTCTTTTTTCAACCGGTCTTTTGTTCTGGCATCAGCGGCACTGATCTCCGATAAACGGTCCCGGAACGATGTATAGAGGATATTTTCGATTGGAAGAACAGAAATGAATTCAGATAAGATCTCTTCCAGGTTTGAAATTATATAGACCGGCGGGACCGCTTTTTTCTGTTCGCAGATAGCAAGGTGATCCAGCAGCTGTTGAATATAGGTCTGATAGCCTTTCAACCTCGCGATATAATCTTCAGCGTCCTTAAATTTCTTTATTTTGTGATGCTCGGTCATGAGGGTCGTCAATTCATTATGAAATCCAAAACCAGGGTTGATCAAGTACCGGTTATAGCGATATGCGTCACCCGCGGTCCGCATGTCCATGTACCACTTAAGCTGAGCGCAGGCCAGCCGCTGGGAAACAGTCAGGTCTTTTTCTTCATGACGGTCAAGACGCGCGCGGTATTCCTTGTACAGGGCGAACTCCTGATCCTGGCCTTTTTGCGAAATGTCGTCGAGAAGGTCATTGCGGACCGGGATACCGGCTGATGCCGGAAGTCCCAGGGTCGTGCCCGTAGTCGGGCTCAGTGCCACGTAATCACGGACAAAATCAGTGAACAGCTGTTCAATGTCGCCGTCGCCCGTATCCGCAACCTTCTGCGCGTCCGCCCAGGAGTTAAGCATTAGCGTCAAAACGATCGAAATGCTGAATAATGAGGATTTCATGGTCCCCCGCCTTTTCATGTTAGATATATGCCGGTTTCTCAAAAAAATATCACATAAACACAGATGCTAGGTTCTAAGTGCTAGATGTCAGATACTAGATGCTAGGTGCCAGATACATATAGGCAAAACTTGTTAAGCTCTGCCTTTTGAGCCGAACACCCTGATCCGTTCCCTGATCACCCTGGTGATCTGGTCCCGGCCGGCGGCAAGGGATTTGCGGGGGTCAAAATCAGCCGGGTTTTCGGTCAGGTACTGCCTTATTCCCGCGGTGAACGCGATGCGCAGGTCCGTGTCGACATTGATCTTGGTAATACCGCTCTTTATGGCCGATCTGAGCAACGCATCCGTGACGCCGCGCGCGTGGGTCAGATTTCCGCCGTATTTGTTGACCAACTCCACATAGTTTTTCTTGACGCTCGACGCGCCGTGCAAAACAAGGGGGATCTTCACTTCCGCGGCGATTTGCCTCAGGATATCGATTCGCAGTTTTGGCTTGCCCTTGAATTTGTAAGCGCCATGGGAAGTACCGATGGCGATCGCCAGGGCGTCGCATTCTGTTTCCCGGGCAAAACGCCGGGCTTCTCCAGGGTCGGTGTAAAGCGCCTGATCATGGGACACCGCGACGTTATCCTCGATCCCGGCCAGACGGCCGATCTCGGCTTCGACCGACACCTTGTGCCTGCGGGCAAACGCTTTCACCTTGCGGGTGAGCCCGACGTTTTCCTTATACGGCAGCGCAGAGGCATCGATCATGACCGACGTGAACCCCGCGCGGATGCACGCTTCGGCCAGTTCGAACGACGGTCCATGGTCAAGGTGAATGACCACCGGGATCCTTATTTTACGCGCCAACCCCGTTATGATCGCCGTGATCTGAGGCAGGCCTGCGTACTGGATCGCTTTCTCGCTGACCGCGATGATCACCGGCGCAGACAGCGCCTGGGCCGCGGCCAGGATCGCCTGGGTGATCTCCAGGTTGGAGGTGTTGAAAGCGCCGACCGCATAGTGTTTTTTCTTCGCGTCCGGCAGGACATCATTCAATGTCGTAAGCATTTCGCATCCTTTCCATTCACAGACTGCGTTATTTCGCCAATTGGCATAATGGCGTGATCACGATTATTATCTGAAATGACAGGTCGAATTCCTATTTTATAATCCCCAGCCAGTCTCCCATGAGGAACTGCAGTTTTCCGATCAGCAGGGTTACGCGGGACATGACCGTGTAGCCGAACGAAGCGCCGAAACCGAGCATGATAAAAACAATGCCGATGCGCGAGGTCACGCGCAGGACGCCCTTGTGCTCACGGGAAAAATAAAAGTAAGAGATCGTGCAGATGACGCCGATTAGCAGGATCACCGACCAGACAATGCCCAGAGCCCCGGCATTCCACATCTTGAAGTTCTGTGAATTGAGGAGCGTCGCCTGGATCTGTTTTATGATGTCGGCCTGGATCGTAACCGGAATGAACAGACCGGTATAATACCCCATGAACAGGGCGATCGGGATCCTGACCAGCCATGACAGTCTGGGGATGAAGCGCGTGAAATAGAGCATCCCGATGAACGCCGGGATGATGAGCAGGTACATGCCGGAAAAAAGGCGCTTGAACAGGATGGGGACGAGGATGTTATGCCAGTAGAACGTGACCAGGTACCCGTTGATAACGCCGATATATATATGCTCGGCAACGTAGTAAACCGGGTTTTCTTTGTACAGGAACGAAAAGATCGCGAGGCTGAGAAGCGCGCCTATCCAGATCCACGGGTCAAAGTTCATTTTTTCCTCCTGGTTACGAAGTAGCTGATGTTGCCGATGACGATGAAGGCGATCATGATCAGGTGGGCATAGGTCAGCGACAGCATGCGCTCGCTCGCCACGCGTTCTGCCGTTATGTTGGCCCGCGAGGAAGCAAGCTCTTCGTATTCGGCAGCGCCTTTGACACCAACCATCATGCCGGTGAACTGCCCTGACTGATAATACGGGTAGTAATCGGCGCCCAGCACCGCGCTGCAACCGGCGCCCACGCGGAGGCCGAATTTCCGCTGAGCGAACTGGGCCCACCACTTTTCAGAACCGGTGCCGCCGCCCAGGGCCACAAGAATGTCGACGTTGTTGTAGTTCTTGATATGCTTCATGAGCGGCAGCGTGTCGGTCTGGTTCCCATAGTAGTCGACCTGGTAAACGCCGGCGATGCTCTCGCCCATGCCGAGGATGGGAATAATAGGCGGAGGCTGCCAGCCAAGAAATACATAATCTCGTCCGTAGATCAAGCTGTCGGCGCGGGATGTCGCGTTGCGGTTGTATTCCGCGATCACATCATCCAGCACTTTTTTCGCCAGACCCAGGTACTCTGCGTACAGGCTGAGCGCGAGGACCTTGGTGCGGTTCTTGAAAGCGTGACGCAGCACGGTATAAGCCATGGGTTCGCATTCTGCCTGATACTGCGGTCCGTAGGAGATATCCAGGATAAGCGCTTTGTCCGGCGTGATCTTATCGATCGCTTCATAGAGTTTGGTGACCGGGGGGAATACCCTGACCTTTAGAAAACGCGGGAACAACAGCGAGAATATGATCAGCCCGCCGAGAGCGAGAAAAATGATCCGGCGGTCGATCCGAGTAAGCGTTTCAAATAACTTCATGCGCCGCCTCCGCCCAGCCAGGAACGTTCTATGCCCAGCACGATCTTGAGCGCGGTTGCCAGGCCGCCGAGCGCGATGCCGAACGCAATGCCGCGCTGGCCCGCGGCATTGGGCACGTCCAGTATCCATTGAGCGAACGCCGGCAGGTGATGGGATATCGCGTCGCCGATGGGCAGCACGCCCAGCATGACGATGAATGCGGCCGAAAGCAGGAGCGTGGCTTCAAAAGAGCGGATGCGGAAAGCGCGGTATGAAGCTGAAGCCATGTAGAAGGCGAGCAGGGCGAACATCGAGGTGCTAAGGGCGATGATGACGTTCTGGTATATGGTCTGGATGTTGAAATTGAAATTGCCGATCTGCGTCGGCAAGATGCCCTTACCGCTGACGCCGCCGCCCAGGCCGATGACCGAGGTGATCAGGAATGATGCCAGCAGTACGATCGAATAAGGCCATTTGTGGCGCCTGGTTCTGATCTTGGACGTGTGCACGGACACAAGGCTGCTCAAGGCGAGGATGAAGGCGAAGGACTGGATAATCCGCAGAACATCGTTGCGCATGATTTCATCACCGGCCTTCACGATGGGGTGGGGAACGAACGCGGCAACCAGCCCGGAGACGCCGGCAATAAAAACAAGGGCGAGGGGGATCTTTTTCTTCATGGCAGTTCTCCTTATTTGAACAGCGACAGGATCTGAAACTTGGTTACCAGCCCGATAACCGAACCGACCAGCAGCAGGCCGACGATTATCACCTTGATGAAATCTTCGCCCTTGATCGCGCCGAGCAGGAGGGGTTCTTTTGAGATATAAGCCGATGCTGCGTATAGTTCTTCGCCGATAAGGGTATAGTCGCAGGCGGTTATAAAGAACGGCAGCTGGGTGACATTGTCGGTGCCGGCGATCTGGATCGCGCCCATGGCGGCGCCCGTTTCGGCCAGGATCAGGGACTCGGCGCCGAAACTGCCGATCCAGAAATTAGTAGCCGGACGTTCGCGAGTCATGATGCCGCATATGCCCGAAGCGTAAGCCATGGAGCTGGCCGCAAGGTAAAAGACGCTGTTCGGGTCATACCGGTCGGGTTTACCCACGGTGCTATAAGACTGCTTGACGATCTCCCGCGAGACCGTGTAGACGACCGGATCAAAGGTCGGGCACAGGAACTTGGTCTCGAACTCCGCGCATTTTTTGGCGACTTCGCCCACGATATTGAGCGAGGCAATCGTCGCGATCGCGTCGATCTGCCCCAGGCCCAGGCTGTAGAGGATGGGTTTGCCCATTTCCGTGGCGCGGCCGACCGCGTCATCGACCGCGCTCAAGCCCGCGATCTTCCTGATGAAAAGGGATCTGCCCTTGCGGGCGCGGTAGATGTAGAAGATAATGAAGAAAGAGGATACGATAAATCCGATCAGCACGTTCCACATGGTCGTGCTGAACCACTGGGCAGAGCTTGAAAAAGGTCCATGGGATGGGGAATAAGCGCGCGCGGTGTCCCTGACCGCGGCGATCCGGTAGAAATAACGCTCAATGTCCTTGGTTTTATCTTCGGTCTGCGCAATTCCCTTGCCCACAAAACCGACTTTTTCAAATGTTACGTTGTCCGTGCTCCGGTGGATCTCGTAACCGTCCACGTCTTCATCATCCGGAGACAATTGCCATTCGATAGTGATAGAACTGCCGCCGTCACCGGGCGTGTCGTACGCCTTGACGCCTGACGGTGGCGCCAGCGCGGACATGACGGCGATCATTATGATCATGATCATTAAACCTCCTTTAATTCATCATTCTGCTGTTTGCGCAACGATCTTTACCCCGGCGTTATGCCAGCTACGATGGAATAGACGCGGGCCGCTCCTGATCGTTTGAGCGCGCGCGCGCATTCCCTTATCGTGGCGCCGGTAGTCATGACATCATCGACCAGCAGGATCGTGCTGTCCTGGAACCCGTTGCCGTTTAAGCGGAAAGCGCCGCGAACATTGCGCAACCGTTTTTCCCCGTTAAGCTTGGTCTGCGTCCGGGTGTTGCGGGTCCGCGCCAGTGTGTCGTGCAGCGGGATCCCGCATTCGCGGCTGATCACCGACGCCAGCAAGCGCGACTGGTTGTAACCGCGCCGTAATTTTTTCCACCAGAACAGGGGTACGGGCACGACGCAATCGGCTTCCTTTAACCGCGGATCATAGCGTACGATGTTCGCCATGGACAGGCCCAGAAATAAGGCCAGGTCGCGGAAGCTCCGGTATTTGAAAAAATGCATGACCGTGTCCAGGGGCGGTACATAAAGGGCCCAAGCACGGCCGTAATCAAGATCTTTTTCGTAGCGGCAGTAGGCGCATTTTTTTTGTTTTTGGATCGGCCTGCCGCAGACGGGACAGGCCGGATTGCGGATGTGCGTTATCGTATCCAGGCAACTGTTGCAGACAGCGCCCCGGTCGATCTCCTGCTTACAGACAATGCAGGTGCGGGGCAACATGAAGTCAATGAAGTAACTGGATAGTGTTGCCAGACCATTATCCAGTTTCAAGCCGAGGAGTTCCTCTTTACTGGCTAGACGATGCGCTTGTCAGCCGTCTTTTTTTTGTACACTAAGACCAGCATTATGATGCCAGCGATAACGGTCGCGCCGGAAATGAATTGGTTGACCAGCAGGTTCGCGGCATTCTCGTAATGACGGATGAAATCAATGCCGAACCTGAAAAGTCCTGATACCACCAGGTAGATGGCGAATAATTCCCCACGGTAGTGTTTCTCACCGAGCCGTTTCTGGAGGAAGAAAAAAAGGAGAAGGCCGAAAAGCGAGGAATAGAGTTGCGTGGGGTGGAGCGCGGTGTCACAGGAATAGGCGCGGGCCGGCAAGGAACCAAAGGGGAATTTTACCGACCAGAACAGAGCGGACGGTATCCCGAAACAGCAGCCGTTAAGGAAACAGCCGATTCGGGTAAAGAACTCGCCCAGGCCAAAGCTGGGGCTGATCAGGTCGGACAGCAGGAGAGGGGAAACCTTTTGTTTGCGGACGTACAGCAGACCGGCAACCAAGGCGCCGATAAAACTCCCGAAGAACATCATGCCGCCGGTCCAGATCTTAAATATGACCAGGATGTCCGATTCGAAATCGCTCCAGTGAAAAAAGACATAAAGCAGCCGGCCGCCAACGATGACGCCGACCATGATCCAGAAAGCGAGGTTCTCGACAAAAGCCGGCGAAATGCCGTAACGCTTGGCTGACCGCTTGACCAGGAAAAGCCCGACAACGAACGAGATCAGCAGCATCACTCCGTAGGATGGTAAACCGATGGGTCCGATCTGGATCAGCGTTGGTCTCATGGTTCTTAAGTTGCGGCGTTACTTGGCTTCTCTTTTGGATTCCTCGACGATTTTCTTGGTGATTTCCTTTGGCACTTCTTCGTAATGGTGGAATTTCATGATGAAGTAACCGCGGCCCTGGGTCATCGAGCGCAGGCTGGTCGAATACTTATACATTTCCGCTTCCGGCACGATGGCTTTTATCATCTGGTTCTTGCCCACCGCTTCCATCCCCATGATCTTGCCCCGGCGGCTGTTCAGGTCGCCGATCACGTCGCCCATGAATTTTTCGGGAACATACACTTCAACTTCGCTGATCGGCTCCAGGAGCACGACGTCGCCCTTTTCCGCGTTCGCTTTCATCGCCATCGACGCCGCGATCTTGAACGCGATGTCGGACGAATCTACCTCGTGGTACGAGCCGTCATAAACACTGACCTTGATGTCAGCGACCGGGTACCCGGCCAGGAATCCCTGCTCCAGGAATTCCCGGACGCCTTTTTCCACCGATGGGACATAGCGTCCCGGGATCCGGCCCTGGGTGATGGCGTCTTCAAACTCGAACCCCTGACCGCGTCCCAGCGGTTCAATGCGCAGCCAGCAGTCGCCGTACTGCCCGTGGCCGCCGGTTTGTTTTTTGTACTTGCCCTGGGCCTCGGTTTTTCTCGTGAATGTCTCGCGGTATTTGATCCGCGGTTTTGCCAGGTCAACGCTGACACTGTATTTTCTCTGCAGCCGCGCCAGGATCGTATCGAGATGCAATTCGCCGATTCCGGAAATAATAAGCTGTTTTATTTCCGGGTCATACGCGAAATTAAAGGTGGGATCTTCGTTGCGGAGTTTGTTCAAACAGGTTGATATTTTTTCCTCATCGCCTTTTGCCTTGGGGATGATCGCCATTGATATCGATGGCAGGGGAAACTTGATGGCCGGCAACTTACCGTTAACTTTGACCGCCAGGGTATCGCCGGTGTGCGTGTCTTTGAGCTTGACCAGCGCTCCGATCATGCCGCTCGGCAGTACGTTCGTTTCCTTTCTTTCTTTGCCCTTGAGAACGAGGATCTGGTTGATCTTTTCCGTCGATTCTTTCGTGGCGTTGGTCACGGTTTCGCCGACCTGAACCTTGCCGCTGTGCACACGAAGGTAACAAAGCTCGCCGAGATGGGGTTCGACCGCGGTCTTGAATATGTAGCCGACGAACGGCGCGTCGTCGCTCCTTTTCAGCGACTGCGAACCGATCGTGAAGTCAGGCATCGCTTCGGCCGAAGGGTAATGTTCGATAAGGGCATCGATGAGATTGGTGATGCCGATTAATTCCAGGGCGTCCGCGGCCAGGCACAGCGAGATCTGGTTCTGCGCGATGCCCTTCTTGATCGCGGGGATACATTCCTCGAGTGTGACCTTTGATCCCTCGACGTATTTGTTCATGATCGCCTCGTCAAAATCCGCGGCGATCTCGACCGCCAGGTCCCGGTACTTCTCGAGCTTGCTCGCAATATCGGCCGGTGCCGCACCTTCAACCGGCTTGCCGTCCTGGAAGGTGTAGATTTTATTAAGGAACACGTCGGCGATGCCCTGCGTTTTTTCGGCGCTGCCGACCGGGATGGTCATGGGGATGATGCGTCTCTTAGTGATGTCTTTCAACCCTTCAAAAACCGCAAAAAAATCAGAATTCTCTTTTTTCAGTTTATTAACGAAGAAAAGGCAAGGGAGGTTTTTCCTTTCGACTTCGTGGAGATAGCGCTCCGTACCGACGGCGATGCCGTCAACGCCGTCAACTACGATGACCGCGCTGTCGATGGCCTCAATGCCGCTGAGCGCTTCACCCATGAAATCGGAATATCCGGGCGTGTCGACGATGTTGAAAGTAAAATCGCGGTACGCCAGTGTCGCCAGGCCAAGGTTCAGACTGCAGCCGCGTTTCAATTCTTCCGGTTCTGTGTCAAACACCGATGTGCCTTCGCTAACTTTTCCGAACCTGGTATTCGCGCCGGTAAGGTACAGGATCGCGTCAGCAATGGTCGTCTTGCCGCAGCCTGCGTGCCCAAAGAAACCAATATTTCGGATCCCTTTTGTTGCCATTATCTACCTCCTTCTCTTCGCTAATCCTCGGTTTTGTCAATAGATCAGTAATTGGGTCATTACTGTCATATCTGGTATTTAGCTGTTACCGTCTTAGCCACCGGTTATTGTACATGAAAACCGCGAAAAGTCAAGACGGCGCGGCTGGCAGATATGAGTTTGGGCGCTTTACACGTCAAAAATGAGCATTGTTTTGTAGCCGGATTGCAGTTTCTTCAGTTTGAATTTATGATACGTGACGTTCTTAATCTCCAGTTTTACTTTATGCTTTTCAATGCTGAATGTATCCCCCATGAGATCGGCTGAGAGCGAGAATTTTTTTACTGAAATACGATAGATCTTGGGGATGAACCCTTTAACCGCGAAGTTGTATATCAGTTCGCGGCACCAATCGATCACCAGGTCACCAAGGGATTTGCTCTGGATCGAAAAACGCATGGTCTTGACCGCGTCAACAGTGCCGGAGATCTGGGTTTCGAAGATCGCGTTGCTGATATTTTTCAAGAGTTCTTTGAACGTCCTGGCCTTGACCTCAATGCCGAGGTCGGCGGTGTGGTTTATATACCGGTAGTTGGCCATGGCGGTATTTAAGCCCCCGCCCCCGTCCTCCCATTAGCAGGGAGTAACAGGGGCGGGCTAAAAGTCTTTAATAATACCAGAGCAGGTAGAACGCGAACGGTTTTTCGTTACCGAGCTTGAAGTTGAGGTAGGAATCACCGCCTGCTGGCGGGTTGGAGATGAAAGTGAGTCCGCTTATGGCCGCGAGATTGATGGAAAAATGCTCGCTGCAAAAATGTTCAAGGCCGAACCCGAAAGGTACGCTCAGGCCGAATTCAGCATCGGCTCCAGGGGCACCGGTTGAGTAAAACATGAAGCCAAGGCCGGCTTTCGCATACACGTTGGTTTTACTGTGGCCTTTCATAAGGATATCGAGCAGTGCGTCGAGCCTGAAACGGATAGATGTATTGTCATTTGCGTTGACCATGGTGAACTGGAATATTGGTTCCACCGCCATCTTGGGGCTGAACCCGAATTTTGTCACGGCCAGGTCAATAACCGGGAACCCCAGGGTCGTGAGCCCAGACTCAAGATACGTATCCGGGCTGAACCCCAGACCCATTCCGATCCTGCCGTCTAGATCGACCGCACCGACCAGCGCAATGGCGGCCACCAAACCGATCAGAGCTTTTTTCATGTATCCTCCTTTTTCAGTTTCTTTAATAACGTAGTATAGCGATAATTTAAAATCTGTCAAGAATTCGTTTTGACCGCCGGCATTGACCGCAAAAGGTCGTTCCAGCGGTATTCCGATCTAATGGAAGATGCTAAAAGAGTGGACAGCAGTGCATGGTCACGTTCGATCCGGACGCTGGCCGATGCCGGGTCATCAGCACTCTGCGCCAGCGCTTTTACCGCAGCGACCAGGAAGAGCCATTGCATCAGTTCTTCGAAGCTTTCTTTATGGAACCAGGTGATGCCGCCGTGTTCGTGGACACTGATGTACTGCTGAACAAGGCGATCATTCATGAGCGCGCTTAGGTTTGCGGCGGTCAATTCGTCGGTGATCCGTTCGGTGCTGATCAGGGTCTTGATCAGCCGGATATGACGTTCCGCGGCCGGCTGGTCCTGGCCAAAATCCTTGAGGACATAGAAAATGACGTCGCCGAGGAGCAGGTTATCGAAGAACAGAATGCTCTGTTGTTCAAACCCGGTGCCGGTCTTCAACTTGCCAAGACCCCGCGTGATCAGCCACAAATAGAGGATGGCATGCCTGGTGACGCGCGAGGGCACGACATATGAACTCAAGGGCTGTCGGGACTCTATGGTCGGTTCCAGACGGTCTTTTATGACCCGCCACAGTAAGGTGAAATCACCGATGACGGTCGACTCGCTGCCCGGGCTGTCCGTGAATTTTTTTATGGCGGTGGTGACCTTATACATTTTTTCAATCAGGGGCAGTTTATCGTCGGCCGCTTCCATGGCGACCAGCGTCTCTTTGTTGACAAGCTGGCGGAAAGGCGCGGTCACCGGTTCCAGTTTCATGTGGCGGAGCGCCTGGACGATCGAATCCACGCCGCGGCCGTTTAAAACCGCGCACAATTTTGCATGATCACCGGTAGGATCGTGGATCTCTTTGAAATCCATGAACAGATGGTACTGGTAGGCGCCGAGCTCAACATACAGGCCGGTTTGAGCAAGGTCTTTGCCGGAGCGGACATATTCAAGATTGCTAGCGCGGTCCCGGAATGAATAATAATGATCATCGTCCGGTCTCAGCCCCAGCGCCTGCGTCAGGATCTTCCGGACCGACGCTCCACCGCTTTTGTGATTGACCGAATTTTTTATCCAGCCCTTGACGTTCTGGTACTTGTTGTTATAGACTACAAGCGCCTGCTCGCGGCCGGTACTGTTGGAATAAGCGAAAACGTCTTCGATCACGGCGCCTGAACTGTCATAAAAATCATAAAGAAAAAAATTATCCACGCCGCTGAACAGGCGGCGTTTTTTCAGCAGGGGAAAGATCTCGCGCCGGTGCCGTTCGATCAGTGACTGGTCAGGCGCTTCGTCCCAGTAGGCCTTCCGGTATTCCATGCCGTATTTTTCCCCCAGCCCATCGATCTGGCCGTGCCCGAACATCACCAGGCCCGGCAGCGTCGCCATCATCATGGCGATGCCGAAATACTTGTCGCCGGTGCCGAACTGCTCGATCGCCGGCATTTCATCCGGATTGGACATGAAATTCACGAACCGCCTGAGGATCTCGGGATTGAAATCGAGGACATTCTTGATCGTGACCCGGAAATTGGCGTTGTCCTCGCGTTTCAGCATGTTCATGAAGGCGCTGTTATAAACGCGATGCATGCCGAGGTTCCGGACAAAATAGCCTTCCAGGAGCCAGAACGCCTCGGCCAGAAGCAGCGTGTCAGGAGCTTCGTTTTGTATACGGTCAACGACCTCGCGCCAGAATTCTTTGGGAAAGAACCGGTTGAACTGGCCTTTGGTCATGCTGTGCACGGTACGCGAGGGAATGTCGCCGCCCGTGCCCGGTTCCGGGAACCAGAGTCTCTGGTAGTGCTGTTTGGTAAGGGTCATCGCCGCATCCAGCCTGATCAGGGGCGACCTTTTTGCGACCTGAACGATTTTTTGAATGACCGCTTCCCGCACTGCCGGCAGGAGAAAATTGAGCTGTGCCGTATCGTTCCACGGTGTGCTCGTGCCGTCATTGCCGTGGTATATATAACGCACCTTGCCGGTGTTGTTGTCCTGCAGTTTGAAAACAACCGCAGCGTCGGTCCGGTTCCAGTAGCCATCCTCGATGTAGGTACTGATCCCGGGATCGTCAGAAAGGTCCGGCCCGGTAAAGGCGTACCGCGGGAACGGCGGATTATTGGACTGGATGAACCAGTCCGGATGGTCGAGGATCCATCGTGAAAAAATGCCGGTATGATTCGGCACCATATCAACCGCGATCCGGATACCGCGGCTGCGCGCCCGTTCTTTAAGGTTGTTAAATGCGTTCTCTCCGCCGAGGTCCCACGCGATCTCGTAATCATAGACCGAGTACGCGGACGCGAGAGCCTCGGGATTGCCGCATTTGTTCTTGATCTTCTGGGACGGTTTGCTCCTTTCCCAGATCCCGATCAACCACAGTGCGTTTATGCCCCATTCGGCCAGGATATTGAGTTCATCATCAGGGATCTCGTCGAGTTTTGTGACCGGCCGTGAGTATTTTTTCGAAAGCTGCGACAGCCAGACATTGGTCTGTTTTGCGATCATGACCACGACCGGCATCCAATCCGTATCGGCGCTGAAACGCTCTTCATCTCTGAAACGATCGCCATGATCGCCGTCATGCGTTTGGAATTCAAGGGGCTTGGCAGCGCCAGCAGCGCCTTCCCGGACCTTTGTTTCCTCCCGGATGAAATCAAGGGACAGGAGTATTCTGCGGGTCAGGCGCTCCCTCATTTCCGGCGACAGGATCATTCCCCAATGCTCTTTGATGTACAGGAGCTGGCCTTCGAGCGAATGCGGCGACGCTTCTGCTGGCGCGCGCAGCATGTCGATAATGTGCTGGTTATAGGGACCGTACGGCGGTTGAGTTTTGAAGAATTCATGCAGTCCGTCGAATATTTTAAAATACGCGGTGCCATTGAGATCGTCATCATTAAAGAATTCGCGGAAGGACGCGAAGGCCGGGTTTGTGTTGGCCAGGCGCAGCGCGAGCAGTTCGGCGATCGTAGCGTGGACATTGTGTTTTTGGCGCAGGTAGCTGGCGGCAGTTTGTTCTTTTGCGTATACGGCAGCCGGCGGGAACAGTTCGACGAACTTTTTCACCGCGCTGGTGACCGCCTTTTTGCCGCAGCGATCGTTGATGAAGGCAAGGGCATCGCTTAAAGCATTGGCGTTTTTCTGTTTCCGGTACTGTTCAAGAACAAAATGGAGGATTTCATCGATCAACCCCATGGCATTGACCTGGCTGGGCGCAAGGAGGCCGCTTTTCTTCTTTTCATTGACCTTAAGGACGAACGTTTTGACAGCTGGGATATTGGCAAGAATGACATTGCCGGTCAGAGAGAACAATTTATCGGAAAAAGCATAGAAATCACGGCATTTTTTTGAAATATGGAATTCGAAAACGCATTCGTTGCCGTAGGCGTCGTCTCCACGCCTGGTCAGGCGGGTATCTTTTTTGCGCGCGGATGCCATGTAGACCTAATCATAATGATAAAAAAGGAGATGTCAACCGAGCATGATAATTATATCATTGACCTCTTGACACTTGAATATTTATTAGTATAATATAATAGCGATGAACCACTTTATCGATGTCATATTTATTTCTCATAGGAGGAACCGAACCTTCGGTCTCAAGCTGCCGGTGTGGTTCATGTTCGCTCTGGCCGCGACCATCGCTTTGATGACGATCGCCACTGCCGTTCTTTTCCTGCGGCACACCGGCGATACCATCGCCCGGGTGAGCCTTATGCGGGCTGAACAAGAGAACCGTGGTTTGATCGCCAGACTGGAAGCGTGTTACGGCATATTGGAGAACACCAAGAACGGTTTTGAAGATTATGTGGCGCAGGATAATCGTGAAAGAACGTACTGGCAAATGGCACATATTCACCCTGATGTCTGGTCCATGGGTATTGGCGGCATCAGCAGTGTTTTTTCGGTAACAAACATTTCCAAGAACACCAACCGCCTGCTCGGTGATGTCTACGAATCGCTGGCGATCCTCAAATCCCGCTGCCAGTTGCGAAAGAAAAGCCTCGATGAGATCAACGGCCAGATCGACAAAAAATTCGAGTTATGGAGCCACATTCCATCGATCGATCCGATTCCAGGCAAGGCCGTGGGTTCGGATTTTGGATACCGCGTTGACCCCATTACCAAGGGGATCCGCATGCATGAAGGCGTTGATCTCGGCGCGGCGACTGGCACGCCGATCTACGCGTCGGCTGACGGAATCGTGGTGTATAACGGCTGGAACCTGGGTTACGGTCTGGTCGTGGACATAGACCACGGTTACGGATTCCTGAGCCGCTACGCGCATTGCAACAGCATCCTGGTGAAATTGGGCGAAGTTGTAAAACGGGGTCAGGTCATAGCCACGGTCGGCGCTACCGGACGCGTGACCTGCTCTCATCTGCATTACGAAGTTCATGTGTCAGGCGTCAAGGTGAACCCGGAATATTATATTGACCTTACCGATTATATTGTTGATTAATAGACAGGTACGCATCCCGATCAGATCCAGGCAGTTATTACTAAAACCGTCAATTCCCCCGACGGTTAATTTTTTTTACGGAACCGGTCCTGCATGGCGCGCTATTTTGATCGTGATCGCCAGCGCGTTCCTTTTCAATATTGATCACGCATCTGCTGATTCCCTGACAATAATGGCGGTGGGCGATATCATGATGGGTTCTGATTACCCGGATAACCGCCTGCCGCCCAATGAAGGGCAGGACCTGCTCATGGGCGTCGATTTCGTGCTGAGGACCGCCGACCTGACGCTGGGTAACCTGGAAGGGCCGCTGGCCAGCGGGGGCACCTGCACCAAGACGATCGAAAAAGGCAAATGCTATGCTTTCCGGACGCCGCCCGCCTATGTCAAGAATCTCGTCGACGCCGGTTTTGATTTTCTGAACTGTGCCAATAACCACGCCAATGATTTTGGCTACGCCGGAATGACATCGACCCATGAAATCCTTGCCGACAACGGGATCCAGTACGGCGGGCCGGACAACAGCATCGGTGATTTTGAGATCAATGGACACAAGATCGTGGTCCTGCCTTTTTCCGTGTCGTCCGGGATCGGCTCGATCTTTGAGATCGAATCGGCGCAGCGTCTGGTTGCCGAGAAAGCCAGGGATTACGACATCGTCATTGTCTCTTTCCACGGCGGCGGGGAGGGTGTAAGGTATCTCCACACCGTTGATACTTTTGAATATTATATGGGATGGCCGCGCGGCAACGTCGTCCGGTTCGCCCGGGCCGTGGTTGACAGCGGCGCTGATCTTGTATGGGGCCATGGACCGCACGTGCCGCGGGCGCTCGAGATCCACAACGACCGGCTGATCGCTTACAGCCTGGGGAATTTTTGCACCTGGGGATTCAATCTTGGCGACGAACGCGGTTACGCGCCGATCCTGAAGGCAGTGCTGGATTCCACGGGCGCGTTCCGGCACGGCGAGATCATTTCCGCATTGCAGAGAACCTGCACCTATCCCGTCATCGATGACGACAACCTGGCAGCCCTGCTCATGCAGCAGTTGTCCCGGGAGGATTTTCCGGAAACCGCACCGGATATCCTGGATGACGGCACGATCAGGCTCAAGTCGGCACCGGAGCACTATGAATAACGTTGTTGCCATGGTACTGGCCGGAGGCAGGGTGGATGAACTCCTGGCTCTGACCGAAAAAAGACCAAAGGCTGCCCTGCCGGTCTTCGCGACTTACCGCATAATTGATTTTGTGCTGAGTAACATGATGCACTCAGGTCTCTGGAACGTGGGCGTCCTGTCGCAGTTCCGGCCTTACAGCCTGATGCGGCATATCGGCACCGGCGCACATTGGGATTTCATCGGCCGGCAGCGGGGCGTCCGGATACTGCCGCCGTACCAGGGTTTCAAGGAATCCGATTGGTACAAGGGCACGGCCGACGCGGTTTACCAGAACCTTTCCTATATCGATGAATTCGGCCCCGAGCATGTCCTCATTGCCGCCGGTGACCACATATACCGCATGGATTACCAGCAGTTGATGGATTTCCACATTGACCGCAAGGCGGACCTGACCATATGTTTCACCAGGGTTAAAGAAAAAAGCAGTTGGTTCGGCTACGGGATCATCGACAAGAACGGATCCGTCAAGGGTTATCAGGAAAAACCTAAAGAGCCGCGCTCTGCCTGGGCGTCAATGACCGTTTATATGTTCAGGAAAGGATTCCTTGCCGACGTCCTTAAGGACAATACCAGGGCGTCATCGCACGAATTCGGCCGCGATATTATCCCCAAGGTGCTTTCCGGCAGCCGTGTTTTCGGGTTTGAGTTCACCGATTTCTGGGCATATGCCCGGACCATCGATTCATATTATGAAACAAACCAGATTTTATTGCGGCGTGCCATCGATCTGAAAAAATGGCAGATCAGGACTAACACAGCCGAGGGCTGCGGCGGCGGCGACCACATGCCCGCCCATATTGACGGCCGGGTCTCAAATTCAGTCATCAGCGAGGGATGCGTGGTCCAGGGCGATGTCATCAACTCGATCCTGTCGCCCGGCGTTTTGGTCGGACCGGGCGCGGTTGTAACCGATTCGATCGTTTTCCATGATTCCAAGATCGGACCGAATTCAAAACTGACCAAGGTTATCTGCGATAAGTACTGCACGGTCGAGAAGAACGTGGATATCGGCAATTACGGCAAGAGTATCGCGTCGCAGGAATTCGGCCGTCTCCTGAATTCCGGCATCACGGTCCTGGGCCGGGGCTGCCGTATATTGCCGGGCACGAAGATCGGAGCGAATACCGTCGTTTATTCCTCGGCCAAGGTTGATGCCGCCGAAATACCGGCCGGGAGCGTCCTGCGGTGAAGAAACAATCCGTTGCCATGTTGCTCGCTGGCGGTGTAGGCACGCGCCTGGGGATCCTCGCGCGCAAGCGGGCAAAACCGGCAATACCGTTCGGTGGTATATACCGCATCATTGATTTTACCATGAGCAATGTCTCCCGTTCCGGGATCGAGGTCGTCGGCGTACTGACCCAGTACAAGCCATTATCGCTCATGGAACATATTGATAACGGTCATCCCTGGGATCTGTTCGGCCGCACCCGCCTGGTGGAGATCCTGCCGCCCAAGACCGGTGAGGATATTTCCGACTGGTACAAAGGAACATCCGACGCGGTGTATCAGAACCTGGCGTTCATCGATGATTTTTCTCCCGAACTGGTCCTGATCGTGTCCGGCGACCATATCTATCATATGGACTACCGGGATCTCTACGATTTCCATGAGGAGAAGAGATCGGACGTGACGGTCGGTTTGATCCGGGTGCCAATCGAACAGGCCCACCAATTCGGCACCGCGATCTGCGACCGGAACATGCAGGTCGTAAACTGGGAGGAAAAACCGGCTCAGCCAAGATCAAACCTGGTCTCAATGGGGATCTATTTGTTCAATAAAAAATTGCTCGACCGGACCCTCCATGAATCCGCCCGGAAGAACGGTGTTGATTTTGCCCGGCATATCATTCCCCTGTTGCAGAAAAAAAGCCGGGTGTTCGGCTACGAATTCAAAGGATACTGGCGCGACGTGGGGACGATCGATGCATACTGGAACGCGAACATGGATATCATCAGGCCCGGGTCCGGCCTGGACCTGAGGAATTGGGGTATCAAGACCAATCTGTGGGTGAAGGGCGAGATCGGCGACCGTCCCGCAGCGTATTTCAATCCCGGCGCAGTGGTAAAAAATTCCCTGGTATCCCGGGACTGTATTATCAAGGGCACGGTGACCAACTCGATCCTTTCACCCGGCGTTGTCATCGGCAGGGGCAGCGTGGTCGAGGATTCGGTGATCTTTCACGATGTTGTCATCGGCAAGAATTGTGTCATCAAGCAGGCGATCGTAGATAAAAATGTCACGTTCGGCGATTCGATCCGGATCGGGGAAGGAGAGCTTGTGCCTAACCGCAAAACCCCGGAACAGCTTTCGGGCGGGATATCGGTTATCGGCAAGGGTACGAGGATCGGCAGCCAGATCACCATCGGCAAAAGCTGCATCATCGGTCCGGACAACGTCATTACCAGCAAGAAATTCAAAGCGATCCGTTCTGGTACGACGATCTGAGAGCTCTGAACAAATATTCATCGCTCTCAAGATGACGGTGATAAACGGAATGATTCGCCGTTTTTATTATAATTCTATAATGTACAAACGGCACGCAAAATTCATCGCAGTGATAAAAAACAAAATAATATACACCCTTGACAATCTGCAGGTTTTGAATATACTTGCCCATCATGGAAACGATTAACGAAAATGACAGGAAAGGAGCCTGAGTTAACTATGAGTGTGACTAATGGCGATTCGGGCCGTTTCCCCATTGTTCAGGGGGTTAAGTCCACCTGAAGTTCTAACTTTTGTTCTATTAGACGCCGTGGGCTTTAACCCACGGCGTTTTTGTTTTAATCGCATCGTATGATGCGATTAAAATCGATGGCGGTGATAAAAGAATAGATGACCCCGTTTTTCGGCATAATTCTTTAATGATAAACGGGACGCAAAAGTCAGCGCACCATTTTTATTAAATTCTTTTATGTGCAAATAGTACGCGGAAGTCAACGCAGTGATGAAAGGAGAAAGATGGAAGCACCTTCCTATATGTCCCTACCTTGATGGGAGGGAATGGAAGGGAGGGTGAAAAAAGAGGTGATTATGGTAGCAGTCAAATGTGTTGATGTAAGCAAGATGTTTAAAAGGAAAAAGAAGATCATCGCTTTGAATGCCGTGTCGTTCGAGATCCCGCAGGGCGAGATCTTCGGGATCGTCGGACCCAATGGTTCGGGAAAAAGCACGCTGGTAAGGATTCTGTCCACACTGCTGATCCCGGACCATGGCAGCGCGCGCGTCTTTGGTCACGACGTCGTCCGCGAATACAGAAAAGTGCGGCCGCTGATCAACCGGGTAAGCGTGGATGCCGCTTTTTTCAAAGGAATATCAGCCTGGGAGAACCTGCGTTATGCCGGGCGGCTCTATGGGCTGGGGAGCGGAGAAGCCAGGGACCGAGCGATGGAGATCCTGAAAGAGCTCGGTTTTGACGGTAAAAGGTTCCACGAGCCCTTGGAAGATCTTTCGCGGGGCATGCAGCAAAAGGTGGCGATCGCCCGCGCTTTTTTCACGTCGCCGATGCTCCTGCTGCTGGATGAACCGACCACGGGTTTGGATCCGCGTTCAAAGCTCGACGTTCAGGGCTACATTAAAAAAGCCATGAAGAAAAACGGGTTAACGATCGTGCTGACGACCCATGATATGCGCGAGGCCCAGAATCTATGCCATCGGGTCGCGATCATTATCAATGGCCGGTTCGTCGCGGTCGGAGAACCGGCGCAATTAATGGAACAGTTCCAAAAGCCTAATCTTGAGGATGTTTTCCTTCAAGCGACCGGCATGGAATGGAAAGAAGAGGAAAGTGAGGAAGAATAAGGAGACGAACATGGCAAGTGAATATATAAGAAGGCAGGCATACGGTTCGATCGCTTTTCTGGAGCGGAACTTTGCTCTGATAAAAAGGTACATAGGTTGGGAGATCGTTTTTATCGTTTACAGCGTGGTTAATGCTTTGGCCATCGGCTTGATCGGTGTGCGCATGGGCAAGGAAATGATCATGTACCTCGTTGTCGGCGCGATGGTCTGGGGGTTTTTGTCGATCCTTTTCCACGAAATCTCCGAGTCCATTGCCTGGGAACGGTGGGAAGGTACGATCGAATATACCTTCATGGCGCCGATCAGCCGGTTTACGCACCTGATCGGAAACTGTCTGTTCGCCATTGTTTACGGGGTTATCCGGTCCACGCTGCTGCTGATCGCGATCGCCGTGTTTTTCGGCATTTCGATCAAGGGTGCGAATATCGCGGGACTGCTGGTCGTGCTCGTGGTGTCCGGCTTGTCTTTCGTCGGGCTGGGGCTGGTCGCGGCGGTACTGCCCCTGCTGTCGACTGAAAAAGGAGCCTACGCCACCCATATTTTTGAAGCGATACTGCTGTTGATATCCGGCGTTTATTACGAAGTCGAAGTGCTGCCGGTGTGGATACGGCCGCTGAGCGTTATATCACCAGCGACCTATACGCTGAAGGCGATGCGGGCGGCGTTGCTACAGGGCGCGAGCTTCAAGGAGCTGCTGCCGGCAATACTGCTGCTGCTGGCGATCGGCATTGCGTTGATACCGCTGGGCATGATAATATTCAGGCAGGCCGAGTACTACGCCAAGAAAAAGGGTAAACTGAAGAGAAGCGGGTAGGGTGCTACTGCGAGCAGGTTTTTACCCGGCTGCTCATTTTCCGTTCGGCCTCGATATTTTTGAGCATCTGCAGCGGGATGGATGTGGGATAGGTGCCGGTGAAGCAGGCCGTGCAGAAACCACGGGCACCGGCATCAACACCGCGAGTGAGCCCTTCCACGGTTTGGTAGATAAGGGCATCAGCGCCAATGAGCCTGCGGATCTCGTCGACCGAGCGGTTCCGGGCAATGAATTCACCCCGGGTCTGCATATCGATGCCGTATACGCAGGGGAATCTGAGCGGCGGCGAGTAAAGCGCGTAATACACGACCTTTGCGCCGACGCTCCTGACGATCTCGGTTATCTTCCTCGAGGTGTTGCCGCGCACGATCGAATCATCGACCAGCATGACCTTTTTACCCTTGATCTCCGATCGGATGGGGTTCAGCTTGAGCCGGATAGCCTCGATCCGGCTGGACTGGGCAGGCATAATGAAAGTGCGGTACACGTACCGGTTCTTTATAAGCCCTTCGCGATGCTTCACGTTGAGCACTTCGGCGACCATTTGCGCCGCGCCCCGCGCCGTGTCCGGGATCGGAATGACCACGTCCGGTTTGATCCTGTGCTTCAGGCATTCCCTCCCCAGATGCTCGCCCAAACGCAGGCGCGCTTCATAGACACCGATTCCGTCGATGACCGAATCCGGCCGGGCAAAATAAACATACTCAAATATGCACAACGCTTTTTTACCGCGGACTATCTGCTGGTGGTGAACGCCGCCTGTGTGATCGATAAAGTACGCTTCGCCGGGCGCCACATCCGTTTGTTTGTCGAAACCCAGCAGGTCCAGGGCTGTGCTTTCCGAGGCAAAACAGAAACCGCCTTTGTTCCTTCCCATGATCAGAGGTTTAATCCCGTTTTTGTCGCGGAACGCCAGGAGCCCCTTCTGGGCGATAATGGCGACGACCGCAAAACTGCCTTTGATCCGACGATACAGGCCTGCCAGCGCTTGGAATATGTCCTGCGGCGTCAGCCGGTGCAGGTTCATTCTGGTCAGCTCGACCGATAATATGTTCAGGATGACCTCGGCGTCGCAATTCGAGTTCAGGTACCGGTATTCACGTTCGATAAGGTCTTTCTTCAGATCGTAGTAATTGACCAGGTTGCCGTTGTGGGCGAGCGCAATGCCATACGGCGTCGTGATTATGAACGGCTGCGCGTCCTCAACGCCGCCGCCTCCAACGGTCGGGTAGCGGACATGGCCGATCCCGATATTGCCCTGGAGCCGCTCGATATTCTTCGGGCTGAACACCGTTGTCACCAGGCCGTTGCCTTTTTTCATCTGGAATCCCTTGCTAAAGGTCACGGCGCCGGCCGCGTCCTGGCCCCGATGCTGAAGCGCGATCAAGCCAGGATAGATCTTGCTGATGGCTGGTTCATTGTTTCTGTTGAGTACGCCAATAATACCGCACATGTTGGTAGTTAGTAATTGGTAATTAGTAATTGGTAATTGGGCATGGATGGTATTACAGTTGATTCAACTTGACTAAGCCTTCCTTGATCGTTTTGTAGGTCGACGCGAGACCCTCGGAGATGACTTTTGTATCGCCAAGGACCGGCATGAAATTGGTATCACCCTGCCATCTTGGTACGCAGTGGAAGTGGACATGGGTCACCAGCCCGGCACCCGCGGTCTGGCCCTGGTTAATGCCGATATTGTAGCCGTGCGGTTTCATCGTGTGGTTGATCGATTTGATCAGGCGCGACAGGAGCCGGTTGATTTCCAGGACTTCACCGTCATTGAGGAGCTCGAGCGACGCGACGTGACGCAAGGGCGCGACGAGAATGTGACCGTTATTATATGGAAAACGGTTCATGATGGAAAAGGCCAGGGCGCCTTTTTCGATAATGAGACACTGGGCGGGATCTTTCTTTTCCAGAGCTTCGCAGAGGAAGCAGTCGCCGCCGGTCTTACGGATATATTTGACGCGCCATGGAGCCCACATCCTTTCCATGTCAGGCGACTCTCCACTGGGAGAGTTCTTCCTCGCGGATCGGGCTCACCAGCAGTTTTTTGATTTTGCCGCGGTGTTTGTACGCGACCTCGACATGCGGCTCTTTGTTCTTATCGCTGTACCGGGCGGTCACGGCGGCGGCCGTTTTGAGGTATTTCTTGTCGCCAAGCAGCAGGGTGTTGGGACTACCCGTGTCCGGTACATACAATAGGTACATTTTTGATGTCTGCAATTCCTCAAGGATCTCATTTTCCGCCTCCTGCCGGCCGACGACCAGTTTCGTATCCGGCGCGAGCCTGAAGTGGCGGCCTACTTTGAGCAGCTCGATATCATCGGCCGAGATATCTTCCTGGTGCCGCATCAGGTCAGCGAGCCTTTTGGAAAAACCAGGGTCGCAAAGCAGGCATCCGCCCGCGGGCGGGAAAAAATCCGTGATGTTCTTCTTTTTTGCCAGGTACAACTCGAATTTGCGCGAGCGGCCTCTTATCTTGTACATGCCCTCGAGCTTGATCAGACCTTTTTTCAGCGGGATCGTCGGCGGCAGCAGGCCGTCGCTTAGCGGCCGGACGACCATGCCCTCAACCCCGGCTTCGCGTTCGATCGTGATCATCACGTCCAGGCGCTGGGACATGGGCCGCTGGTCAAGGACCTCGCCGGTCACGATGAAATCAGCCTTGACCTCCTTCATGTAGGCTTTGGCTTTCTTCAGCATCATGATGCGGCAATCGATGCAGGGATTAAGGTTCTTGCCAAAACCGAATTTCGGGTTCCGGATGATCTTTAACAGGTTCTTGGTCAGATCGATGACCTTGAGACCAGGGATCTTGGGCAATGATTTTGTCGATAGGAACTTGTAGTTAATGTGGAGCGGGTAAACTTCGGCGCCCCATCCTTTGACGATATCCAGGGCCAGGGTGGAGTCAAGCCCTCCCGAATAGAGCACTACTGTTTTCATCGGTTTTTAGCCTCCGAGCTCCTTCAGCATGCTGATCGCGGTGGTGTCACCCGGGTTCATCCGGATCCAGTCTTTAAGCACGTTTTTCGCTGAATTTGTATCATTCATGGTCGAGTCCAGGTAAACGCTCAAAAGCCCCATGTAACCTTGCGGCAGCCTGGGGTTAAGCTGGATGACCTTGTTGAAGTACTCCAGAGCCTTGTCAAATTGTCCGACCATCCGGTAGACACCGCCGATCTGCGTCAGGATCTGGGGGTCCTTCACATTGATCCGGGAGAAGTAGAAATCGGCCGAGTCCGTAGCGCCAAGCTGGGCATACAGCAGCCCCAGATTGAAATAGAAAGTGTGGCTGCCTTCGGGTTCGAACATCAGGCCGAAGCGCCAGGCATTAAGCGTCCCCTGGATATCGGCGCGTTCTTTCAGAACAAGACCGAGGTAAAAAAGCCCGGCCGCGTAGTTGCTGTAGAGCCGCTGGGTGTTCTCGTCTTTGACGATAGGGCGGTCCAGGAACTCCTGTTCTTTCTTGCGCCGGTCAAAATCATTCAATATCGTTTTCAATGCCTGCTGCTTTTGGGGTTCGAATACGCCAGTGTAGCGGTACGTGGTGTAGAAAAAATCCTCGGTGCGCTTGATATCGATATGATAAGGGAACGGAATGCTGTCGCCGACCAGCCGGTAGACCAGGCCTTCCAGCTTCAGGTACGGAGCGAACCCCTGGTAGTTGTCAGCCGACACGGTCGAGGCGAAATAGATCGGCCTTTTACCGCGGTAGCCTTTCAGGTACTTGGCCGCGAACTCCGGCTGGGAGCTAAAGTAATCCTCGTCCTTAAGTTCAATGCCGGCATTCACCGCGATGATATGTCGGATCATGATGTCCTTGACGTAAATGATCCGGCGGTCCTGGGTCATGAACGGCTGCAGTCGTTTGATCACGTATTCGCTGAATTTTACCGGGGCGCCCCACTCCTTGAGCTGGCGGATATACCAGTCGGTATTGATGAGCGAGAGGTTCGCGACGATCACGCGGCGCTTGAACCCCAGCACTTCCTGCACGAACCACAGGGGGAACGTGTCGTTGTCGCCGTTGGTGAAAATGACGGCTTCGTCATCGCAGGATATGAGCATGTTGTATCCGTAATCCCGCGGTATGAAGTTCTTGTAGCGGTTGTTGACGTGCAGGTTGGTGAAGAGCGGCATGATGGCAAAGACCACGGTACCGCCCAGGGCGCCGGCTTGTGCCAGCCGGTTTTTCTTTGATTCTTTGTCCAGCCACTCGACCATGCCGAAAAGCCCCATCCCCATCATGATCCCGAACATGACGTGGCTTGAATGGAAGAAATAATCGCGCTCTCTGACCTCGCGCGGCTGGTGCTTGGCGTTGGCATCGGACGGCGAGAATTTCAGGTTCAGGTAACCGACGATCCCAAAGGAGAGCATGAACAGGGCCAGCATCATCAGGATGAACAGTTTCTTTTCCCGCTTGAAGAGCTCGACCGCTCCCCAGATGCACAGGGCGTAGAATAAAGTCAGCAGAACGGCCCGCAGGAGCCGGTTGACATCCTCGGGCGCGACCTGCCACGACATATAACGAATGAACAGGAAGATCTGCTCGGCATAACCCTGGATCAGGTTGAAACCGGTCTCGTCCTGGGTCTGGCGCGGTATGATCCTCTGCGGTCCATACTGGGCGCGGTGCAAAACGTTGTTGAATGCGGCAAAGTTCTCTCCGGGTTCGCATTCATTGATGCGCGGGGCTACGTTCTTCCCAGAAAGGTATTCTGTCGTCGCCTTGGGATCTTTATAGAGTTTGGTTAGCACTGCCGAACGGATAGGCATATACAATTCCGAGGAACTGCCGATGATGACCAACGCCACTCCGATCCAGAAGAAACTCCAGTTATGGTACTTAATATGATTATACAGGGGAAAGACTATTCCGGCGAAGAGGATGATGCCGAGGACGATCAAGATGGGCGTGTAGAGGGTCGGCTGGACTAGGAATAACAGCGGAAAATAAAGCAGCTGGAAAATGCCGAGCAGGAGGAGGAGCGGATCTTTCAGGTATCGCCGCTCGACGACAATGATGAACACGTAGATCGGCACAAAGAGCAGGAACGGCATCAGGCCGATGCCGGTTGACATGAAGATGAGGTAGAAAACCATCAGTAAAAAGTGGTTTTTAGCGGCGCCGTTCTTCACGGATTCATACCAGAGTACGACCAGATAGAGTATCAAGAGCACGAGGAATGACGATGCGCCGTAAATTTCGGTCTCGATGGCGTTCCCCCAAAACGTGTTGAAAAATGCCACGGCAAGCGCGGTGGCGAAAGCGATGATCGTCGAGATGATCGGATTGCCGTTCTTATGCCAGAGGCTGAAGATCTTCAGCATGAGCTTGAAAAGCATATACAACGCGCCCAGCGAAAAACCAATGCAGAGAAGGTTCATGTGCCACGCTACTTCCTTGGAAATAGGCAAGATGGCGGCGAACAATCCGACGAAAAGTATCCAGACCCGGCCCAGGACCACGTAAAAGGGTGTTCCAGGCGGATGGGGTACTGCCATGGTATAGGCCGACGCGATAAATTCACCGCAATCCCAGAAGGAAAGCGTGGGCGCGACCGTGTACAGATAGATAACTCCGGCGAGCACTAAAAGGATGGCAAGCAATATTTTCTGTAATTTCTTAGGGTCCATTAAACCTCCAATCACGATTATATTTAAGTAATATCTAAAGTCAAGATAAAGTTCAGAGAACAGCTGATAATAATATGATTTAGATCGTTATCGGGGCCGGCAGTTTACCTTATGGCGCTGCTCCTAGGCTAGAAGATCCCGGATCGCGTACAGCTCGTCCTTGATCTCCTTGAGGATCTTGGCCGCGTTGTGCAGGGGCAGGGAGAGCTGCTCGGGACCTTCGGTGATCATGGCCAGCTTCTTTTTGGCGCCGGCGATCGTGAAACCCTGGTCGTAAAGGATGGTCTTTATTGTCTTGACGATGTCAATGTCTTTTTTAGTATAGAACCTCCGGCCGACCCGGTTTCTCCGGGGTCTTAACATCGCGAATTCCTTTTCCCAGTAACGCAGGATATATGGTTTCAGACTGAACATCTCCGATACTTCATTGATGGAAAAAAATTCCTTCTCGATCATTTAACCCTCCTTTCGTAAGGGTCGTGTCATCAGCTCCTTGATCCCTTGCGGCGGCGGCTTGTTCCGGTATAAAATATCATAGACCACGCCGCAGATCGGCATTTCGATCCCGTGCCTGGCCGCAAGTTTATGAACTGCCCGGGCCGTGGGCACGCCTTCGGCGACCATCACCATGTCCCGTTCGATCTTCGCGCGCGATAGGCCCTGGCCGATAAGAGTGCCGTAGGCATGGTTCCGGGATTCCCGGCTGAATGAGGTCGTTATCAGGTCGCCGATCCCGGACAATCCCAAGAACGTCAATGCCCGGGCTCCCATGCGCACGCCCAGTCTCTGGATCTCCTTGATCCCCCGGCTGATCAGGGCGCCTTTAGTATTGGCGCCCAGGCCCAGTCCGTCGCTGATGCCGCAGGCGAGCGCCAGGACGTTCTTCAAAGCGCCGCCCAGCTCCACGCCGACCAGGTCCCGGCCTTCATAGATCCGGAACGATCTGGTCGCCAGTTGTCCCTGCAGGGACCGAGCACGGCGCGCGTTGCGGCCGACCAGGACGACCGCGGTCGGCTCGCCGCGAATGATCTCGTTCGCGATCGAAGGTCCTGAAAGGACGAACATGCGATCGCGGCGGACCGGCAGTTTCGAGATGATCTCCGAAGGCCGCTGCAGGGTTTGGATGTCGATCCCCTTGATCAGGCTGAGCACCAGGCTGGACCCAAGGTTTGTTCTCAAAGCGCGAATATCGCTTATCACTTTTCGCACGACCTGGGAGGGTAGAGCGAAGACCACCAGGTCGGCGCTTTTCAGTACCGGTTCGATCTCCCAGTAGATCCCGATCTCATCAGGTAGCTTGCACTGCGGCAGGAACGGCTGATTATCTCGTGTTTTTTTGACGCGCTGGGCGCGCGGTTTATCGAACTCCCAGATCCTGACTGTATGCCCGTTGCGGGCCTGTATTATGCCAAATACCGACCCCCAATTGCCGCAGCCAAGGATTCCGATCTTCATTTTTTTCCCCAGAAAATGGTCTTTGGTTCGGTGCCATTGATGAGGCGCTTGATATTCTTATTATGGGCGACGATGATCAAAATACAGATCACGATCATTAGAATCCGCGCCATGGTATCAGCTTCCTTTAATATTATTATAATTACCGGCAGCATAAATGCAAGACACAGGGATGCCAGCGATACGATGAACGTTGCCAGATAGATGATCAACCAGACCGCGATCGCCAGCAGGAAAGATTTAGGCGTCAGGCCGAGTGCCACGCCAACCGTGGTGGAAACACCCTTGCCGCCCTTGAACCTGAAAAACGGGTTGAAAATATGCCCGGCAATGGCGCCGGCTCCAGCCAGAGCAGGGGTGAACGAGAGGGATCGGGCCAGCAAGACTGGAGCGAGACCCTTAAGCGCATCCAGGATGAACCCCATGATGAAAAAAGGCATGCCCAGTTTGCGGCCGAGGTTGGTCGCGCCGATATTGCCGCTTCCGGACGTTTTCAGGTCGACGCCTTTGATCCTGCCCAGGATATAAGAAAAAGGGATCATGCCGATGGCAAAACCAAAGGCAAAGGAAACAAGATAGATGATCACGATATTAATATGGGCCTCCTTCCGGTCGCAGCGCTAGTTCACTCGGCGCTCCCCCTCCGGATCTTTGTTCGCATCAGGATCGGAACCCCCGTAAAACCAAAATATTTTCTTATGAAATTGCGCAAGTATTCAAGGTAGCTCTCCCGCACCGGTACCGTCGTGCTGACGTTGAATACGGGTGGTTTTTTCCCGACCTGGACAATGGAATTGATCGCACCGCCGGGCGGGGGCTTGATCTGGGGTACGATACTTTCGAGCACCTGACGGTCGGCAGTTTTGTTCAACTCCGCGTAAACATGCATGATATGGTTGAGTAATGTATCGACATCTTTGCCGTCTTTGGCCGACATGGGAATAACCGGCGCGAAGTCAATGAAATCGAGGGACTTCTGGACCGACGGGAGGATCTTCCGGCGGTCCTTGGAAGGGACGAGATCGATCTTGTTGGGCACGATGACAACACCCTTTGCTTTTGATAAAGCCAGGTTGACGATCCGGCAGTCTTCTTTCACGACGCCCTGGCTGATATCGAAGATGAGGATGACGATGTCGACCTGTTCGATATAGTGAAACACCCGCATCATAGAGTAAAACTCGATCGATTCCTTGACCCGCGATCTGCGGCGGATCCCGGCGGTGTCGATTATTTCAAAAACGCGGTCTGAGTGCTTGAAGCGCGCGTTTATCAGGTCCCTGGTCGTACCGGGTTTTTCATCGACGATCGCGCGTTCTTCGCGTAATATCGCGTTGAACAGGGTTGATTTGCCCGCATTGGGTCGGCCCACGATCAAGAGCTTGATCACCTGTTCAGCCGAACCTGCGGGCGCGAGTTTTACCTTCAGTATTTTAAGCGTGGCATCGAGGACTTCGCCGAACCCAAAACCGCCTTCTCCGGAAACCGGGAATATATCGCGGTACCCGAGCTTGCCGAATTCGAACGCTTTACTATCGTCTTTCCGGTTATCGATCTTATTGATGAGGAGGAACACCGGCTTGCCGGTCCTACGCAGCTCTTTGCTGATGTCCTCGTCGCTCGGCGTCAATCCTGATTTGGCGTCGACCACGAAGTAGATCAGGTCGGCTTCGCGCAGGGCTAGTTCGATCTGGCGCGAGATCTTCCGCGCCAGAGGAAGCTCTTCGTCAGGGAAAAAGCCGCCGGTATCAATGATGTCGAGGTTCCGGCCGCACCATATCATCTCACCGTAAAGCCGGTCCCGCGTGACCCCGGGTTCTTTGTACACGATGCTCAACCGCATACCCATAAGGCGGTTAAAGATTGTTGACTTGCCGACGTTCTTGCGGCCGACGATGGCTATTGCAGGCATTTTATCAACTCGGCTACGCGATAGGGTGATACTTTCACCTTACCGGTGAAAAGGGGATGCGATAAGGATCGAGGATGGGAAGCTATGAGGTTATGAGGATATGAGAAAGAATGGGGAACGGATTCGTCGAGGAAAAGGCCGTTTTGGTTCACGCAGTTTGGCGGCAGGAATATCTTATCATAACCATGGCCGTATTTTGAAACAGCATTTCTATAGTCTCGCGAGCCGATCAGACCCGATACCGTTATTGATCGGCCAAAAAGCGTGTTCTTCACAGGTGTAACGGTGACCTTGATCTTCGGGCTGGCGTTTTCAAGTTGGTCTCCAAACCATTTCAGAGACCGCGCCGCCAAATGTCCGGTGAGAAAAAGATATTTGCCCCGTAATTTCTTTACTGCCTTCGGTTTGAGCTGGCTGACTTCGTCCTGAAAATGTCTGATCATTCCGATACCGTTCTCATACTGGGGAAATCCGTCGTAGTATCCGGAATCCGGCATGCGCCAGCCGGCCTTGATAAAGAATTCATCAGCTAGATAAACAATGCCTTTGCCATGATAAGCCCGGAACCGGTTCTGCATGGCCATGCATTTTTTCACGATCTGTTGGGCTTGTTTTTTGCTGACCGGTTTTAAGTGTTTATTGAATTTGGTAATCCCGACCGGTACAACGCCGATCGATCGCACTGCGGGATAGAGACGCGCCAGGTCATCGATCGTTTTTTCCATCTGCCGGTCATTAAGGCCCGGCACGATCACGATCTGGGTATGGAGTTCAATGTTATTGAGGGCGAGCGCGCGCAACTGTTCCAGGATCAGACCGGCTTTTTTATTGGCGAAGATCTTCTGTCTAAGTGCGGGATCAGTTGCCTGGACCGAAATGTAAAGAGGGGTCAGACGCAGTCTGGAGATCCGGTTTACGTCATCGTCCGTGACATTGGTCAGGCTCAGGAAATTGCCGTGCAAGAATGAAAGGCGGTAGTCGTCATCCTTGAAATAAAGTTCCTTGCGCAGATCTTTAGGCAGGCCGTTGACAAAACAGTACGCGCAGTCGTTCTCACACCGGCGGTATTGTGGTTCTTTTATTTCGATCTTGATCTTTTCGCCGGGCTTGAACACGATATTCTTTTTGCGGCCATCCAGCGCGATCGAGATCGTACGTGCCGCCTCCACGTCATTGTGAAATTTGAAATCAAGAAAATCCTCGACCAGATGTTTGTTAATCGAGATCAGCCCCGAGCCGGCCGGGATCCTCTCGTCGCGCGAACTGCTGACTATTGCGGCCATGGTCATGGGTCGATCTCAGGGTTTGTTTTTAAATAATCCTGAAGTACGCCCCAATTCCCTGATCAGCTGTACCAGCAGTTGGTATTTTTTAGCCAAGACTGCATGTTCATTTTTGGGATCAATGCCTTCAGAAGGCTCAGCCGGAGCTTCAGCCTTTTTTTCTTCAGTCACTGATAAAAGACGCCGAATCAAGCACAAAATTTTGTCGGTTTCGTCGACATTAAAGATAGTTTGTTTGTCAGCTTTATGTCCATCTGTTTTAATGAAACCATGTTCTGTCAGCCATTCCTTCGGGACAACCCGAATTTCAACATCACCGCGCAGCCAGACGTCAGTGGCAGTTTTTACGTCGGCAATGATATCCGGGTAGAGTTCCCTTAAGGCTTTAACATACCTTTCCGGAAACATGGTGTCATCGGGGTCATAGTCCAAACATTTCAGTTCTTTGTCTTTTTCTGTCAGCTCTTTATGGATTGCTTTATCTCCCTTACGGCATAGCGCGAGTATAGGCGGCATCTTGATATAGAGACGGTCGCACAAACGGTAGATGGCTTGATGTTCCATGATTTCCTGGAGGATGCGGATATAAGCAATAATAAGATTTATGTCATTTTTGAACTTGCACAGCATTTCCAGAGTTTCATTGTAGGTGGACACGCCGATTATGCGTTCCCGGCTGACCATATCGGCAAGCCGTTTACGCAGCTGTGCGTTCGGTTCGATGAGCAGGATCATAGGTTATGGATTGATTATAGAAAAAATCGCCCTAAATGCAAGTGGCAAGCATGGGAGCTAATATATTATGAAGCTGTCGACACAATTTGTGACTAGTTTAAAATTATCAAATTTGTTTTAAAAACAACCGCTCAATCGGTCTAAATTTAATAAACTCGATTCTCTCGATCGTTACATCCAATGGTTCAAAATTATTCTTTAATACTTTGACCGCTTTAATAAAATCATCATCGGTCAGATCCAGCGCCACCGTGCAATGCGGCACCCAATTTTCCGGCAGGTAATAGTTCCACTCGCTTTTGATGAATTTCTTGAATTCTTTGTGATATTTTTTATGCAGATCCAGTAATTCGGGATCTATTTTGGGGCTTAAAAATATGGCGTTCTCTTTAGAACAAAAATAGCCGATGTTTTTAAAACTGATATTCAATTTATTTAACTGAAAGATTTCCAGTTTTTTGATTAATTCCAGGTGATCTATGCCATCGTTATATACTGCCAGGGATATGTGCGGCAGTGCGCCAAGATCATAAAAAGTATTTTTAATATCTTCTTTGTGGATCATATCGATGTATTCTTTGATTTTGTCTTCCGAATTTTTATCGAAAAACAATTCGGTAGAATAATTCATTTCAGTTTTCTCGCTGCCATATTATATGAGGTTTTTAAGCGAAGTCAATGTAAACAATAGCGGCAAAAAATACTTTACCCATATGCAGTGAATTCAGCTTCAATCCGTGTCTTTTGCACATCCTGGTTATATCGGATCTTGTGAAATACCGTTTGTAAATATTGAATTTACGTCCGTCATTTAAGATCCTTTCGTGATAACCTTCTTTTGCCCTGATGCCTTTTCGTATTGGACTCCAGGTCGAATCAAATATTAAAACCTTGCCATTGGGTTTTAAGATCCCCTTCAATTTATCGAAAAACATATCCTCATCTTCCGGGATCAGATGGCTCACAAGAAATCCAATAAACGCGCTATCGTAAGAATCTTTGGCGATTTTGAATTTGAAAAAATCGCCGCCGGTCAATTTGCATCTTTTTCTTAAGGCCAATTTATTGATCCGTTGGCGGCAAACGCGAAGCATCTTTTTTGACCGGTCTATTAGTGTTATATGTTTACAATTTCCGGCATAATACTGCAGCCAAAAACCGGTCCCACATCCGATGTCTATCAAATGCCCCTGTCCGAATTTCCCGGCAATCTTGATTAGGTTTTTGACGTCTTTTCTGTTTAATCTGACGATCTTGGCGGCGACCCGGTTGTATGACTCCTTATACATGCGCGGGATATTACCAAAATAAACTTCATCGTACTCTTCTGCTCGCTCGTCATAGTACCGGATCATTTTCTGTATTTTTTTTCTTTTCATGTAATATTAACTACTTATCATGCAACAAAAACCGACCTATCCACCATATTCCCCAGTTTCAAGAACTGATCCCAAATCAACTCTCTTGCCTTTTTCACTTTCTATACATCGTTCCGTGGAGAGAGATATGATCCCAATCACCTTCCTTGATTGCTTCGCCTTCGTACCAAAATTCGACACCATGGATCCAAGCACCGGTGTAATTAGGCTGTAGGAAGGTGTTCTTTAGAATATACGTGGTCTCACCGCCTCCACAGGAACCCTGAAAATATAGTCCCTTCCAGGCAAAAGGGCATTCCTTCGTTTCGTGCAAATTAACGATCGCAATTTTCTTGTCTCCCCGCTGTTCGATGCGCATTAACTCGATCATTCCTTTGTTGAATTTATATTTCATGAGAAATGCGACAATCAGTTTGAGCTTTTGGTTCACTGAATACTCATTCGGCACCCAAATGCAAAACTGGACTGTTCCCACATTAACCTGAGCATTGTATGAATAAATTTTCAATAGATCACCTGGTAACGCCTCTGGCGTCCCTGAAATTTCATTCTCGAGTGCTGTAACGCGGGCTTTCAGGTTGCCGATAAGCATCTCTTTTGATTTAAGATTTTTATCGGACAAACGTTGATCGTATTCAAGTTTCTTCACTATGGATGTATGCCACGCGTACATCGCGATGGCAACAACTACCGCAGTCGCTGAGACTGTAATGCCGATACAAATCTTATTACGTAACTTCATAATAATATGTTAGTATTCAGCGAGAATTGGTAATGGCAGTATTTACCTAATGTCTTCATATTACTTTTCCTCAATGTCATATTATATGAGGTTTTTAAGCGAAGTCAATTGATTCAGAGGAAATATCGAATTTCGAGGACCGACTTCATAATACCTTTGTTGTCTTTTTTAAAACGATCGGTTTTTCGATGGCTATAATTCTTAAAAACAAAAGTTTACAACAATTTTAATTTCACATTCATTGAAAAATAAGTATTGAAATATCGGAAGAAATAAGGTCTGAAAGTTTACAAACAATGGCAGCTGCCTTTTATCTCTTTTATCTCGGCTGATTATCGCCGGCAACTTCCTCTTCTGCCATTCCAACAGAATTGTTTTAATTGTTCTATCCATGGAACGATTTTATATATTTTTTGTTCCATGTCAATGTGAGTTAAAGAACTCCTTATTCGTCTGTGATATTGACATTTCTAATTTTTGTGGTATTATTGCGTGATAAAGTGATATAAGTTAATAGCTGTAATAATAAAATAATAAATAGAGACCAAAGCCGGGGTGGTGGAATTGGCAGACACATACGTTTGAGGGGCGTAGGCCTTCGGGCATGGGGGTTCAAATCCCCCCTCCGGCATAACTTCATCATATGATTAAAATGACAAGAAGAAGAGATGAAGTGATGACACGGAATGGCTGCACATAAAAAAGGGGGGTGTTATGACAGCAACAATATTGTTCGCAATTTTACTGACTGCACAGAACGCGGCTGAAAATATAACAGCCGACCTCAATGGCGCCACATACGTTGACCGCAATGGGAACCGCATCCAACCGGAAATTATCATCAACGCGCCGCCCCAGCAGATGCCAGGCTGGCCCAAGGCCATAGGCGTCAACCCGAGTTACGCGCCGAGCGGCGTCGCCCTGGTCGATATCGATAATAACGGTGCGCTCGATATCATCGTTGGTTCCACAAGCAATATGGTGTATGCCTGGGATTATCATGGCAGCGCGCTGACGGGATGGCCCATAACCCTGCCGGCGATGGTGCAGGCAAAGGTGGCGGTTGGCGATCTTGACAATAACGGAGACCTGGAGATCGTCATTGCTTGCCGCAACGGTTACGTTTATGTATATAACCACGACGGTACTGTTTTTTCCGGCTGGCCCCAGAACGCGAACGGCGTGATCGGTTTTGTTTCACCCGCGCTTTTTGACCTTGACCGCGACGGCGACCTGGAGATCATCATGGTCCAGATGCAGTCGGGACAGCCCGGGCACGTGTATATCTGGCATCACAACGGTACCGTTTATACCGGTTGGCCCAAGGATCTTGATTATCTCGGCGTCGCGACCGCGAGCGTAGCAGACATTGATAATGATGCGTTGTTTGAGATCGTGGCTCTGGCATACCGGTCAGTTTACGTATGGGACCAGAACGGCAATACCGAGCCCGGATGGCCCAAGCTCAATGTCGCAGGCGGGATGAGCTACGCTCAACCGGTGCTGGCAGACCTGGATAACGACGGCGACCTGGAGATCCTTCATTCTTATTATCTCAGCAACGTCGATTATATCGGTATCTACCACCATGACGCGGGTAATTACTCGGGCTGGCCCCAGACCTTTCCCGGCCCCCAGACATATACCACGCCGGTGACCGGTGATATCGACGCGGATGGAGATCTGGAAATTTTCGGCGGCGGGCACGTTTGGGGCGGTCCCAACCTGCTGGCGCGCCATCACACTGGCGGCCAGGTTCCAGGCTGGCCGGTCGACTGCGAGATGATGGAGTGCTCACCGATCGTCTTTGACGTGGACGATGACGGAGTGCGCGAAGTGATCATCGGTGATAACCTGACCGCGGGCAACTTGTGGGCGTATGAAGGCAGCGGGTCGGTCGCGACCGATTGGCCGGTAACTTTGACGGGTTCGGCTACGGTCAACAGCCCGGCCGTGGCTGATGTGGACAATGACGGCGACATCGAGATCGCGCTGGTCACCAATGACGGTGCGGTCAACCTCTGGACCCTGGACAGCGTGCCATATAAAGGATACATGAACGACTGGGGGACTTTCTTTCACGATTCCTGGAATACCGGCTGGTTCCATCCCAAAGCGCCGGTCAATCTCTCCGCGGTTGGCGCTTCCGATCATATCGATCTCGTGTGGGCTAAGAACGATGAACCGGATATTTCCGGATACAACATTTACCGCGGTCTGATAACGGGTGGTCCCTATACAAAGATCAATGCGCTGCTGGTCGCTGATACGTTCTATGCGGACTATTCCGCGGGACCGGGGATCCTCTATTATTACTGCGCCACCGCTAACATCAAAGCGTTCACCGAATCAAGACTGAGCAATGAAACCTCAGCTATGATCGGGATCGAAGAAGCCGATGGCGTTAGCGTGCTGGCGCCAACCAGCACAGCCGCGCCCAATCCATTTTCCGCATCCATCAGGTTCGTCAGCAAGACCGGGGAGATCATTTCGGTCAGGATCCTCAATGTGAGCGGCGAGGTGGTTGCGGTTACTGATGACCCTCAATGGATACCCGATAGATTGATGCCAGCCGGTGTTTATTTTGCTGAAATAGAAACTTCGTACGGGAAAGAAATAAAAAAGATCGTTAAAACCCGGTAGGATATCGCAATATCCATGCATTTATTTTTGCTGCTTTTTGTATCGGGGCTTGATTTCCCGGTCGCGGTCGACACCAATGACCAAAATCTCCCTGCGGTCGTCTATGCGTGTGGTCAGTATTACATTTTTTGGAACGATCTCAGATATTACTCGCCCGACCGCTCGGTCTTTGCCGCGCGTGTGACCACAGACGGCCAGGTCCTTGACCCGCAGGGGATCGAGATCTTGCGCGACCGAACCGAGTTTGTCGATGCCGCGTTCGACGGCATCAATTTTCTGGTCGTGCTGCAGGACAGCTGCTGAAGCAATGCCGACGTCTGGGGACTGCGGGTCAACCCCCAACTTGAGATCCTCGATACCGTATTTATCAGCAATGTCGACGGCGGCCAGAATATCCCGTCCGTGGTCTTCAACGGTTCTGATCATATCATCGTTTTTGTAGATACGCGCCTGACCAAGGGCATTGTCGCTTCGCGCGTGTCGCCCCAGGGTGTAGTCATGGATACCGGTTACACCGTCAATGACGGCAACAATTATCCGGACGTAGCATCGGACGGGATTAATTCAATGGCCGTCTGGTCCAGGGAATATTCCGGGGTGTGGGCGCGGTTCGTTGACGCCCAGGCAATTCCCATGGATACTGCATTCTGCGTCGGCGCGATCCTGGCATCATCCGCTGACCCTGCGGTCGGCTGCGGGGGTGGCGTTTACCTTGTCGCATGGTCGGATTTCAATCTGCCGGGCGGTGATCTCGATGTTTTCAGCCAGACCGTGTCTTTATCGGGCCAGCTGATCGGTGATAAAACGAGTATCGTGCGCAAAGATGACACGCAAAAAAATCCCGCGGTTACTTTCAATGGCAGTAATTTTCTTGTCGCCTGGCAGGATGATTTTGACCAGGTCTATTGTCGTTATGTCGGTATCGACGGTAAACCGATCGGCGATCCTTGTCTGGTTTCGGATACGGCCCTGTCCTGCGAACGGCAGAATCCCGCGATCGCGGCTTCTGCTTCAAGATTTCTTGCGGTCTGGGCAGAATACCACGATGGTTTTGACCTGTACGGCTCGGTCGATGACCCGATCACGGTCGCGGAGAGACCGGCCATGACGAAACCGGCGGTCACGCGGCTGCCGACGGTATTGTTTTCAGCTGAAATGCTCAAGCGGTATGAAAAAAGTACTTTCTACGACGCCTGCGGGCGGCGCGTGAAGCCGGGACAGGCCGGACCCGGCGTCTATTTCATGACTATCGATGAAGGAACGATCTTAAAAGCTGTAAAGATAAAATAAAGATCAACCGTCCTGTCGGACAACGGCGTTCGTCCCGTTAGAGAAAACCGCCAATATAAATCGGCGGTAAATTTTAGAAATCAGAGAAATCTCCGTTAGAGGACGCAGTTCTCTAACGGGAATCACTAGTTCAACGGATATTTGAACTTGCCCTCTTCCCAGATAATAATGACCTTGCGGCCCTCTTCAGCGCGGTTCCGGTACTGGATGCGCAGGTCCGTGAGTTTTTGGATCTCGATCCCGGTCGCGCTTTTGAAGAACGGGAAATAATCTGTTATCAGCAGGCTCAGGAAATAGCTGATTGCGACCTGAGCATCCTCGACCTTGTCTTTCAGTCCGTAGATATCTATTACTAATTTTGCCTTGTTGCGGTCGAACATCGCGAAGATCTGCACATCGTACTGCTCGCAGTTGACACGCCAGCAGACCGGCGCGTATAGATTTAGCTGGATCGCCGCCATGTCACCCTTGGAAACGGCGGTCAGCTCGGTGAGCGTGCTGACCGGTGCGGTCTGAGTTTGGGCCGGCAGCAACGCGGCCATCGACAGCACTGCGATCAGTATTTTTGCAAAATTTTTTGTCGTCATCATTTTTCCTCCTATGGTTGTTATTTTACCAGGATCATGCTTCGTCCGGAAACGAGATGCTCGTCGTCCGTATAAACAACAAAATAACTGCCCGCCGGGACATTTGATCCGGTCTTATCTTTGCCATCCCAGTATATTTCCTGCTGATGTTCGCAGAACGTAAATTCACGCACCTGCCGTCCGCTGATATCAAAAACGCGCAAACGGCCGGCTGAGTTCGGGTACGAACGTTTTATTTTTATACCCTTTGACGATGGGTTTGGCTCTGTGAATATTTGAGCCGCAAAGTTCGCTAATCCAGGATGATATAGCTCAGAAGCGCCAAAAATGGGGTATTCATAAGCGCCGATATCATAACCGGGGCCAAGCGGCCGTGGTCTGCCGTCGTAATCTTCCGCTGAAGCATTGACGGCCGTACCCGCGTCTATGCAGTCGCTGCCTGACACCAGGCTCAGGTCTTCGCTATCAGGATCGGCAAAACCGGGGATGCTGTCGATGTTGTTGGACTGACCCGACGCGACCTGCCATTCAGCCAGGCTGTTATACGCGATCCCGTTCCAGCGATACCTGCCGACCGGATTTTGGGCGTAAAGATCATTGAACTGGATAAACTGACCGCTGTCCGTGACCGCGTTTGGAAATACATTTATGCAGGCGACTCCGATATCGCAGTCAATGGCGTTATTGATCACAATGTTATCGCCGCCGTCGTACAGCGCGATGCCGCCCGTGCCAAAACGGATCCCGCTGTTGTGCCGCACCGTGTTGTAGCTGCCGTTCACGTAAATAAAAGCGTTGTTGGTGTAACCCGAGCCGGTCCTGAACCCGATATTGTTCTCGACCAGGCAGGAATCGCAGAACAGGCCGATCGGGCCAAGCCACATGTGCGCGCCGTTCCCGCCCCGGCCGTCACCGAGGTCGATGGCGGTGAATTTATTTCTTTTCACGGTAACGCCGTTGGAGCGGGCAAGTTCGATCCCGCCGTGGCCGTTATCCCAGAATAAGCAGCGTTCGATCGTGCAATAACGCGAGTAGTCGGTCAGATAAACGCCAGTGATGAAATTACTGTAAAGTATCAGATTCTTGAACTGGCAGTAGTTCGAGCCGATCGAATGGATCGCGTTGTCGTTGTAATCGCGAAAGGTCAGACCATCAACGACCTGGTAATCCTCGCCTCCGTCCAGATCAAATCCCTTGCGGAACCGGCCGAGCAACATTTCGTAATTGTTCGGGTCATAACCCTGGCCCAGGTCGCGGATGTATACGTACATTGTGTACGGAGGTCCCATGCTAGACGAATCGTTCATGTAGTAATCGCCGGGCGAATCAACCGCGGCGGGGCTCGTGGACATCGCGTAATCCATCTTTGCGCCGTCCTGCAGAACAAGCCCGCCGAGATTGCCCGACGGGTCACGCGACGAACTGAACCGGGGTGAAGGAGTGAAACTGACGCTCGCGCGGTAGCGGTTGCCGGCATCCTGGATCCAGCCGGTCACCGCTTCGCCGCCTTCGACAATAACTTCCTCGTTGTCGTAATTCGCGTAGGTGATGGGATCAGAAGCTGTGCCGGAAACACCGGCATAGATATTTTCCTTGTATATTCCGCTCCGGATAAAGACCGAATCACCGGCGATCATGGTCGCGGCGGCTTTATTGATGGTTTTCCAGGGTTTGGTAAGAGTGCCCGAGGAATCGTCGCTGCCCCAGGTGGCGACGTAGTACGTGTTGGCGCTGATCAGACTGATGAACAATATTTGGAATACAAAGAAAAAAACTATTGAGATCCTAGATTTCATTTCCACCCCCTCTTTTAATTGTATTGTAAGCAATGGATGCGGATTGTCAAGATTTAAGTACAAAAATATTTCATTTTTACCTTTCTCTGATTAATCTCTCAAAACCTCTTTGCTGTTGTTCGAAATTTCTTTTATACTTCTTTGAAGCATCAATTTAAGTGTCCTCTTCCCGGCAGTAGTTTTAAAATACCTCTCCCGTCTTAAGGCATCACTCTTGGAAAAGTAATATTCGCAAAAGATCAAACGGAAAGGACGACGGGAGGCGGTGCTGGCAGATTTTCCGCTTGCGTGCTCAGCAAGGCGCTGCTCGAGGTTGGAGGAAAAGCCAATGTAAAAATGGCTGTCAATTAAACTGTAAAGTACGTAAACACAGTGCTTGAGCATAGAAATTGTCAATTCGTGAGTGCCCATAAAGTTGTTATAAGCCACATTCATTTATCCATGAAGTAGAGCCTCGCCAAGCGAGGCACACTTCACGATCATGAACCGTGAAAATCTGCAGGATTTTCTCTGGTTCAGGACTGGGGGACAGGGATTCGAACCCCGATCAATTGGTCCAGAGCCAATCGTCCTGCCCTTAGACGATCCCCCAATAGACCTTGCTGTACAAGGTAAATTCAAAATACTAAATCCTAAATCCCAAACAATTTCAAATTATAAAATACCAAATTCAAAACTACAATCAATTTTATTGAATGCAGGCAACTGAAACTATGATATTATATTCAGCAGTGAAATCAAGTCAAGCCGTGCGTGGAGATGGAAAATAGAAAATGGAATGAGTGTGTAAGTCGGAACGAAGCCGATTTATTCTATGATTACGATCTTTTGGGTGAAAGACCGGTTGTCTTTTTTACCGACCAGAAAATATACGCCCTCAGGCAGTGCGGATATCGTATTAATCGATAATGCCTGGCCGTTATTGTTATACAAAACTGCGTCGTTATTGTTTTTCAAAACCGATGATAATGGCGCCAATTCCCGGGCGCGGATCGGATTCGGGATCAGAACTGGCGACAAATAATTCTCCGCGCATTTGCCCTCTTCAACGTGCGGGCCCATTTTTATTACTTCCATGCTGTCGATCTTGAAATTACCCGCCGCGTCATAAGCGGTTATAACGATCCAGTAGTGACCGGCAGGAATGCCGGTGGTGTTCCATGAATAACTCGCGTCACCGGATTCAACCAGGCTGTCGCCGTCGGTATTCGTCACGATAAAATAATATTCGCGGTATTCATAATCACCCTGGGTGTTGCAGGTCGCATCATCTTTGTATATGGTCGTTACGTAACTGTCATAATTAAAATATCCCTTGAAAACGAACGAGAGCCGGTTCGCGACATTCTGCGGCCCGTGGATCTCGTACGTGATCCGGAACGGGATCAGTCTTTCCCAGACCGGATATTGGGGCAGGGCCAGACCGGTCTTATCATGGATCCTCGCGATAACATCAATGCTCCCCGTGATATTTGTCGGGCTGATGTAAGTGCTCGTGTTATTCGTGCATAACGCGAACTTGTACGCACCATAAGCGTTTTCGAAAACGGGTTTCGCCGTATCGGCATAGGGAGTGATGATCACCAGGGGATTTTGAACGAACGCCCAGTCGGCATAGTCCCAGACCGTTCCGATATCCTTGATCCGCGCGAAATGGCAGTGGTCAAAGCCAGGAACCGGCCATTCAACAAGGTATCCGATAAGTTCGCCTTCAGCAACATTATCACCGACATTTTTATGGTATTGGTTAGCATCAATATGCGCGTATAACCAGGCTTCAACGGAATCGGTTGAAATATTCGTGTCAGCGATGGCCAGACGCCAGTGCCATTCAGCCTGGGTCGTCAGCCATGCTTTGACTGTGCCCTTGTGAACCGCGTAAACCGGCCGGCCGATCGACATGCCCATGACATCGATACCCGGATGGGTGTAAGGGAAACCGCCGTAGTCCTGGTATTCACCCCAGTTGTTGCCGAGCGGGTGCGTGGTATTCTGCGGGTCAAGAGGCCAGCCAACGCTGAGCAGGGGAAGGATAAGCAAAAAGGCGTTCATTGCCGCAGGTCCCTGTTAATCCTTTTCGCCGCTACCGGTTAAGCAGTCGAACCGCTCGATGATCAAAGGTTCTTCAACCGATACAGTATGGTCATCGATAAAGGAGAGCGCGCGTACGAACGGCGTTTTGAGAAGCATTCGGTTCAGCAGATCTCCGGTGCGTATGTCCTGAACATACAGCGTGTCCGAGGAAACGGAAGCGACCAGCGAATTGTGATCATTGACGGCGAACAGGCGGCAGGGAAGCAGGGTCGCAATCTGGTCTCCCCGTGCTGAAAAGACGTACAGACTATTTTTATCCGAAGCAAAAAACAGAGAATTGTCATGGCTGAACGCAAAACCATTGGGATAATCCAACTCCGCCAGCACGCGGGAAGCGCCCGACCGGTCATAAAAATACAGGCGCTGCTCATTGCACGCGAACACGGTTCCGGAATTACTTATAAAATAGGTGATGGCAGCAGGGTTTTCAAGCGCGTAGAGAACCACGCCGTTGTGATGAAGCGTGAATGATTTCGTCTTTAGTTCGTGTGCGCCCGTGTAATCGACAATACCCGTGAATTGTCCATTGTTTGAACTGACGGTGTGCATCGTGACCAGGGCGACTAGAACAATAAAATGGCTCATAACCGGTAATTGTATTTCATCGCAGGTATAAAGTCAAGGACTTTGTTGACGCGCGGGCTTTTATGCAGTGGCGAACAGCTCTTTGAATTTTACCGGCATTTCAACGGTCTTATTGATCTGGTAATCGAAGAACACGACGGCGGTTTTCGCCCTCGCGACCTCCGTGCCGGTCTTGGTGTTGGTCAGGCGGTAATAGAAATCACATCCTAAACGCGTGGGGTCCTTAACCGTGACTTCGATCATCAATTCATCGCCGTAAAACCCTTGCGATTTGTACACGATGACCGCGTCGGTCATGATAATACCCCTGCCTTCGACATTGAATTCGCTGAACCCGTACTTACTAAGGAAGCGGACACGCGCTTCGTGGATCAGGGAAAGGATGGAGTCGTTGCCAAGATGCCCGCCGTAGTTGATATCGGAGACGCGCACATGGACAACCGTGGAAAAAATGAAAATTTCGGGTAGATCAAGCTTGATTCTTGCCATAAATGATCCGAACGGAGAGCGAGGGACTCGAACCCCCATGGGATTGCTCCCGGCAGATTTCAAGTCTGCTGCCTTACCAATTAGGACTAGCTCTCCTTAAACCATATTAATATTGCTATTTAGAATTATACTGATTTTTAATTACCAGTCAACTGATGGAAAATAGCGATTAGATCACTCAATGGTGATTGACATCGCGCCTTTTTATGCTAAAATATCCCCCCGGCACATAAAGATATTGGCTATGTGCCGCGATGTTTAACAACATCGCAAGGAGAGGTGGCCGAGCGGTCGAAGGCACCCGCTTGCTAAGCGGTTTCCTGTCGAAAGATGGGACGGGAGTTCGAATCTCCCCCTCTCCGTTCATGGATCATAGTGATATGCAAATCCGCGTGCGCATGGCGCCCAGTCCGACCGGGTTTTTCCATGTCGGCAGCGCGCGGACGGCGCTGTACAACTGGCTTTTTGCCCGGCATAACAGAGGCAAATTCATTCTGCGCGTGGAGGACACCGACGCCAGCCGTTCATCCCGGGAAATGATCGACGTTATCCTTGAATCTCTTAGCTGGCTGGGTCTGGACTGGGACGAAGGCCCGGAAAAGAGCGGCGATTACGGTCCGTATTTTCAATCCGAGAGAAAAACAATATACCGAGAATACGCTGACAGGCTCGTAGAGCAGGACAAGGTCTACTGGTGCTACTGCACCCAGGAGGAGATCGAGAAAGAACGCGATGACCATTTTAAGAGAAAGGTCAATTGGCACCACCGCTGTCGCGACCGGTACAGTGTGGAAGAAACAACCAGGCGCAAGACGGATGGTTTATCGCCGGCATTACGCTTCGAGGTGATGATAGACAAAAAAGTAGTTTTCAATGATATGATCCACGGCGTTGTTGAAAAAATGGGCACGGATCTGGAAGATTTTGTCATTCTCAAGTCCGACGGCATGCCGACATACAACTTCGCCTGCGTGATCGATGATTCCCTGATGAAAATAACCCACGTGATCCGCGGTGTTGAGCATATCGCCAATACGCCCAAGCAAATGCTTCTCTATGAAACGCTGAATCTGCCGCCCCCGTTCTTCGCGCACCTGCCGGTGATCCTCGGCACCGATAAGAAGAAACTTTCCAAGAGACTGGGCGCGCGGTCGGTCATGGATTACAAGAACGACGGCTACTTGCCCGAAGCGCTGGTTAATTTCCTCGCCCTGCTTGGCTGGTCGCCGGGCAAGGATGAAGAGATAATGGCGAAGGCAAGAATGGTCGAATTGTTCTCACTGGAGCGCATCAATCCCGCGAACGCGGTCTACGACGAGGCGCGGCTGGATTGGATGAACAACCATTATATTATAAACCAGATCAACGATGAGAGGTATGCGGCATTGGTCAAACCGTTCCTGATCGGCGCCGGGCTGGTGGATGAAAGCGAATACCGGGAAAAGGACAAATGGGTCCAAAAGGTGTGCGCTTTGATGAGACCGCGGCTGAAAGTACTGAGCGATATCCGCAATGCAAGTTATTTCTTCAAGGATGATTTTGCCGGCGATGAAAATGCCGTGAAAAAATTTAGAACGGAAAAATCTCTTGAGGTCATTCGCTCTTTCAAGGCCATACTCGCAGAGCTCGCCGATTTTACGGCTGGTGAGATCGAGAATGCTTTGAGAAAATTCGCCGGGGAAGGGAATATCAAGGCCAAAGATGTCATCCACCCATTGCGCATGTTCATTACCGGCACCGACAGCGGGCCGGGTCTTTTTGAAACCATGGAACTGATCGGCCGGGAGCGTTGCCTGCGGCGCCTTGATAAAGCAGCCGGGTGATCATGAAGAAAAGATCAGCGGACAATAACAAGATCGATAACGGCACCGGTGCAGCAGGCATGAAAGAGGCAGCTCCGCATATCGAGGCGTACCTTAACCTGCCCGCTTTCCTGACGATCGTTACCTCGGCCGTCGAGGTCTTCAAGAAAGAAACGATCGGATACTTGATCGGCATCAAGGGCGAGAACAAGTTCGTCGTTGAGTACGCGATCCCCTATCAGACGGCGGAAAGCGGCTTTGCCCACGCCACGGTGGATCTAAAGAAAGCGGAAAAGGTTAACGCCATACTGCGAAAGATATCCGAAGGCCTTGAATATATAGGCGATTTTCATTCGCACACTGTTTTCGGCGCGTCGGCAGCCAAGGTGGTGCCTTCGCGCGACGACCTGGTCACTTCGGTCATCGGCGAACTGAATATTATCGTAGCCGTGAATGCCAACAAGCGTTCGGTTAAATGGCATGAAAGCGACCGGGGGATCCTTGTTGGTACGGTCGGCGACTACCGGATCGAGATCGGCGGATCCTATATAGCGGCATTGGCGATCGGGAAGAAATATCAGCGCGTCAAGATCCGATGTCCGGCGATCACCGGGCTTGGCATTTTGAAAAAGTGATACGGCGGGGAACAAGATGGACATAATCGGCATCGGCATTGACATGATCGAAGTACCGCGCATAAAAGAGGCGGTAGAGCATACCGAGGATTTCATTAAAAAGATATTCGACGATCGCGAGCTGAGGCTATCGGAACGCGGCGTGCTGCTTTATGAAGAACTAGCCGGTCGGTTCGCGGTTAAAGAGGCCGTTCTGAAGGCGATAAAGACCGGATGGCGGCGCGGTATCCAGTTCAAGGAGATAACGGTCCTGAACGAAAAGACCGGCGCGCCGTATGTTGTTTTGAGCGGCAAAGCCAAAGAGGTCGCGGACGCGCTTGGCGTGAAGGAGATCTTTGTCAGCATCAGCCATACCAAGGAGCTCGCGATCGGGATGGTCATACTGGTAAGGGGTGATAAATGAAAAAGATCGTATTCATGTTTGACGGACAAGGCGCTTTCAAACCGGGCGTGGGTAAGGACTTGTATCACCGATACGCGTCGGCCAAGAAACTGATCGACAATGCCGGCGCCGTGCTCGGGTTCGACCTGGTAAAACATCTCTGGGGCGAAGAAGCGGCCAAAACCAGCGGCCAGACCAGCATTGCCCAGCCCGCGATCAGCGCGGTCTCGCTGGCGTACGCGCAGGTCTTGAAAGACCTGGGCGTGGAAGGTGAAATAAGCCTTGGCCACAGCCTGGGCGAAGCAACCGCGATCGTTTACTGCGGGGCATTGCCGTTCGATGAAGGTATCGGGATGATCCAAAAACGCGGCTTGCTCATGGAAAAAGGCGGTAAGGATGGCGGCATGATGGCGGTCATCAATATTGATACCGCCATGCTCGAAAAAGAGTGCGCACGCGTGAGCGAGGAAACGAAACAGCCGGTGGTCGTTGCCAATATAAATGCGCCCAACCAGGTCGTGATCTCGGGTTCAATGGAAAGCATAAAGTTGATCGCGCAGTTCGCCGCTCAGAATCACGGCCGCGGCATACCGCTCGATGTCGGAGGCGCCTGGCACAGCCCGTACCTGAATTCTGCCTCGCATGAATTCACGGGGTTCCTTGATACGCTGAAATTCGGCAAGACCACGGCCAGACTGTACTCGGTGGTGGAGCATAAGGTCCAGACCAGCGGCGCGGAGATCCGCGAATCGTTTAAAAAGCAGATGCTGTCCCAGGTCAACTGGGTAAAGGCGGTCGAAAGCCTCAAGGGATTAGGGTATACTACCATCCTTGAGATCGGGCCGAGTAAAATATTGAAAGACCTGATCGCCAAGATCGATCCCGGCATCCGGGTCGAATCGGTTGCGCTCTTCACCGAGCTGGAGACTTTTATAAAAAATCTTTAGATATAATAACATAATCACTTAATAACTAATATCATAAAGTGGAAGGGAGAAACAATGAATTATCTTAAGCTGTTTGTGAACGCCAGTGTATTGCTGGTCGTTATTTCCAGTCTGCCGGGGTGCTCGAAGAACGAAACAGTTATTCCTGAAAAAGGAGTGCCGTTCACGGATTCCCTTTACAGTACCACGATCGTACGGATCACGGACAAAGAGACAGACGGGTATTCCGGCCCCGGGATCCAGAACGAGTATGCCCGAAACGACGCGTATAATTACGATGATTCGCGCATAATGATGCGGGGGAATAGCGGGACCTGGTATGTCTACGATGCCTCCAATTACCAGCTGTTGAGCGATGTCAGCAGCGTCGCTAACCAGGAGCCAGAGCCGCGCTGGGACGCGGCTGACCCCGATATTTTTTACTACGTGAACCAGGCCCGGTTGATGAGTTATGACATCGGCACTGGTTCGTCCGCGACGATCCATGATTTCAGCGGGGACATTGCCAATGCCAGCTATATAAGGAACCGCGGCGAAGGCGACGCCTCGCTGGACAGCCGTCACTGGTGCTTCATGGTCGAAGATTCGTCATGGAACCTGATATCGGTGATCGTTTACGATAAACAGACCGACAGCATTGTCGGACAGAAAACGAGTTTCTCCGAGGGTCTGGACTGGGTGAGCATGGACATGTCCGGGAACCACGCGATCGTCGGGTATGAAAGCCAGACCGCGGAAGTTTTTTCTCTGGATTTAAACGCCTCCGTGGTTCTGCCCGAGCGGGCGAACGGCCACATGGACCTGGCGCTTGATGCCGGTGGCAACGACGTCATGGTCTACCAGAATACCGCGACCGACTGGATCGCGATGGCCGACCTCGCGACCGGGACCGAAATACCGCTGGTGCAGATCCCGTTCGATATCAATACCGATATCGGTCTGCATTTTTCCGGCAACTGCGATGCCACACCCGGCTGGGTCCTGGTTTCGACCTATGGCGCCAAGAACCCGCCCGCTGGCGAAGAGCATTCATGGATGGATAACCTGCTGTTCATGGTCGAGCTCAAGGCTAACCCGCGCGTCATCAAACTTGCCTATACGAATTGTTTTACCGCCCAGAACGCGGACGACGTGGAAAAGAACTATTTTGCCGAATGTTTTGCCAGCATTAACCGCGCCGGCACCAAGGTGATCTTCGGCTCTAACTGGGGGGATGTGTCGCAGGCAGAATATAGCGACGGCTACCAGCTGACCATGCCGTCGGGCTGGAACCAATAGGATCTTCAGAAGGCGCCGGCTAACAGTCGCGCTACCGAATATAAGTTTTATGCTGGTTAAAAGTGCAGGCGCCGGCTAACAGTCGCGCTACCGAATATAAGTTTTATGCTGGTTAAAAGTGCAGGCGCCGGCTAACA